>Ga0209427_10000461_pt1 | contig 42952 bp, 43 predicted proteins | sample DeeMarSWOR136_30_FD_187465 | JGI IMG/M metagenome (GOLD analysis project Ga0209427, IMG submission 187465) | Marine sediment microbial communities from White Oak River estuary, North Carolina - WOR-1-36_30 (SPAdes) (version 2) | ecosystem: Environmental > Aquatic > Marine > Intertidal zone >...
CGTAGAGCCCATGAGTGCTGACAATAAGCTGGTACTCAGTGCCGGGCCACTGGTTGGAACACTAGCGCCGGGGGCAGACCGCCTGAGCGTCGATTTCAAGAATCCGCAGACCGGTGGTGTAGGCTCGGCCAATGTTGGCGGCCATTTTGCCCCGGAATTGAAGCTGGCCGGTTTTGATGCTGTCGTAATCGAGGGACAGGCGGCAAAGCCGGTTTTTTTATCCATAAATGATGATGAAGTAAAAATCCGTGATGCATCGTTTATCTGGGGTAAAACCACCTGGGAAACAGAGGACTTATTGCGCAGGCGCATGGGCGATAAGAAGCTAAGGGTCGCCGCCATTGGACCGGCTGGCGAGAATCTGGTTTCGGGGGCTTGCCTGGTTATCGACAGGGGTAGAGGTGCCGGAAGGGGCGGTTCCGGGGCGGTGCTGGGGACAAAGAAGCTGAAAGCAATAGCTGTCCGGGGCAAACGTCCGGTTCAAGTCCAGGACCCTGACCTATTTATCCAGCGGGCTAAAATATGCTGGCAGAAAGTAACCGAATCTTCCGCAATGAACGCTCTCCGGCAAAGCGGTACTGTGGGGGTTTCAGTACCAAAACATGTGCGCAATGGCCAGTTAGAAGATTGGCCTACGGAGAGATTCGACAGAATAAGATGGCCGGTATGGAACAAGTATGAAATTTCAAGGCTGGCTTGTTTTAACTGCCCCGTGTCTTGCAGCCATTTTTACCGGATAACCGAAGGCCCTTACGCGAAGCTTGCTTGTGAAGGCATTGAAGCCAACACTATTAGGGCTTTCGGCACTAATCTGGAAATCGATTATCCCCCGGCGATACTCAAGCTAAGTGCCTTGTGTAACCAACTGGGGATTGATATAGACTTTGCCGGCGCCGTATTAGGCTGGGCGTTTGAAAGCTATCAGCGCGGTCTGGTAAGCAGGGAAGATACCAATGGACTTGAACTTGACTGGGGCAATTACAAAGCCGCAATCCGGCTTCTGGAGGATATAGCTTACCAGCGAGGGTGGGGTAAAGTTTTAGCTAAAGGTGTTAAACGCGCGGCACAAGCCCTGGGTAAAGGGTCAGAAGAGTGGGCGCTGCATATAAAGGGTGCTGAGATAAACGAATCAGGGATGCGCTATGACAAAGCCTGGGCCTTGGGTATCGCGGTCGCCAACCGTGGCGGCGGGCATTTAGAAGGTGCCCCTTTATTGCTGAGATTAAATGCTTCTATCGCACCGGATATTTCCCATAAACTGTTCGGTGTCACTGATGTTGGCCCTATCAATAGCTATGAACACAAGGAAAAGATGGTGTTCTGGCAGCAGCGCCTAAAGGGGGTTTTCGATGCCCTTGGTGTGTGCTATCTATTAAGCCAGTGGTACGGTCTGGATGCCCTTGGCGTTGAGGACCTTGTTCCACTTTTCGAATCAGCAACCGGCAGAAATACATCAGCCGAGGAATTGATGCTTTATGCTCAGCGCATTCATAATGTGGAAAAGGCATTCAATACCCTTCATACCGATATTGGTAAGCAGGACGATTATCCGCCGGTTAGATTTATGCACGAGAGAATTGAATCGGGGCCATTTTCCGGAGAGGTAATCCATGAAGAGGCATGGGCTAATCTGCTGAGTAGCTACTACGCCATTCAAGGTTGGAATCCAGAAACCGGTTTGCCGCAGGATGTCAGACTTCGTGAACTTGGCCTTGATGGCATTGCGGAGAAGTTAATAAGATACGGCAGTATACAACCATAACTTCTTTCCCTCCTTTTTTGTGAATCAGTCACTCAAAGGGACGCCGTGTCCCGGTCATTTTCCTATCGCTTCTGACGCTGGAACTGCCCTCAATTTTTGCTTGGAAATGACAATAGTCCAATTTACTGGCAATATGATGCCAATACTATTGACAAATGTCCTTTTCATCTTTATTATATTCAATAAAATTGATGGCAAGTAAAATACCAGAAGCAGTGGGAAATAAGGTCTCATAAATGCGACAAATTAACCATGACCTTTTAACTAGTACTAATATATTGTATTCACTTGAGGTTCGCACTATAATTTAATTTAAATAGCAGGTAGCGCATTTTGATATGGCTCAACTACCTTACGAAGGACAGGCTATAGCCATAGAAACGGAAACGGACTTATTACAGGCTGAATTTTGAGTTGTAGTATCTCGATACGGTTGAAATTGCCGATATTGTTAAGGAACCGGAAAGCCAGATTTTGAAAGATAAACAGAAATGAGAAGTCTGGTGACAGGTGGTACTGGCTTTATTGGCAGTCATCTGGTAGATAGACTGCTGGATGACGGGCAAGAGGTTATTGTGCTCGATAACCTGTCCACGGGCAGAGTAGAAAATCTGGCCCATTTGAAGGGAACATCCCGCTGGCGCTTTTATCAGGTGGATGTTGCCGAATGGGATGCACTACAGACATACACAGAAGGCGTTGACTGGGTATTCCACTTGGCCGGACTGGCGGATATCGTTCCTTCCATTCAAAGACCCGTGCCCTACTATAGAGCGAATGTAGATGGCACCGTAAATATATTGGAAGCATCAAGACGGAATAACGTAAAACGGTTTATCTATGCAGCGTCTTCGTCTTGCTACGGTATTCCCGATATATTTCCTACACCGGAGACGGCGGACATTAGTCCCCAATATCCATATGCACTGACGAAGTATCTGGGCGAGCAGTGTGTTCTGCACTGGGGTAAAATTTACAAGATACCCGTGTTATCTCTACGGCTCTTCAATGTGTACGGCCCTCGGTCCCGTACCTCTGGAGTGTATGGCGCCGTTTTTGGCGTTTTTCTGGCACAGAAGCTACATGATAAACCGTTCACGGTGGTGGGTGATGGCACGCAAACGAGGGATTTCACCTATGTATCTGACGTTGTTGAAGCCCTGGTGATGGCGGCAAAGTCTGATGTGCAAGGTGAAGCAATGAACGTGGGTAGTGGCAACAGCTATAGCGTTAATCATCTGGTGGAACTGCTCCAGGGGGACATCGTTTATGTACCAAAACGTCCAGGTGAACCTGACCGTACTCATGCTGATATCACCAAAATTAAGGAACTAATAAGATGGCAACCCAGCATTTCCCTGCAAGAGGGAGTACGGATACTGTTGGATAATATTGACTACTGGCGTGAGGCACCGGTCTGGACGCCGGAGAGTATTGCTGAAGCTACAAAAGAATGGTTCCGGTATTTGTCGTAACGGAGAGGCAAGTTTACACGTATATAGTAAGAATACAGCACAGTATGAGAAGCTATGGAACAGATGCAAAATCATCACAAAATTATCAAGCTTGATGCTCTCGCTAATATGGTGGCCCAGCTGAAGAAGGAAGGCAAAACGGTAGTGCACTGTCACGGGGTCTTTGACTTGCTTCATCCCGGTCACATCAGGCACTTCGAGGCAGCCAAGCGCGAGGGTGACGTTCTCGTGGTAACCATCACACAGGATAAATATGTAGCCAAGGGACCGGGAAGGCCCGTTTTCAATGAGCATCTTCGAGCCGAGTCTGTTGCTGCGCTCCAATCCGTTGATTATGTCGCCATAAATGAATGGCCCAGCGCAGTCGACACCATTAAGAAGTTACAGCCAGATGTCTATTGCAAAGGCAGCGATTATGTTAATGCTAAGGACGATGTAACCGGGAAAATCGTCGAGGAGGAGGAGGCAATCAAATCTACGGGTGGTCGGATTCATTTTACCGATGAAATTACCTTCAGCTCAACCAAATTGATAAATTCACACTTTGACGTCGTGCCCGATGATGCCCGTGAGTACATACAGAGAATACGCGATAGCTATTCCTCTTCACGGATAATCGAACTCCTAGAAAGCCTCAGAAATATGAAAGTGCTTGTTATCGGTGACACAATTATCGGTAGTATTCTGAGAAGTGATTGCGAACACTGATAATGAGCATCATTATAGCCAGGGTAAATATTACACCGGTGCTTGCTACCATTTTTAGGGATTTGTTGGCAAATATCTGCTGGATGAATACCCGGATTTTTTTAAATGCCAGCCCGCCTATCAGGGCCATCAGGACAAAAACATAGAGCCACCCGCGTTCATAAATAATGTCAAGGCCAATATAAAATAGCGGATAGACTTGCAGATAGACAAGAAGCCCAACGGCTGACAGTAATACCGCCCAGTCTTCTGCAGACCTGTTTACGATGATAATGCCGGTTCCTATAAGAAACAGCAGGGCTGGGATATGCCCGAACTCGGATACGGTGCCAGGAATCGGGGGCAGCTGCAAGTGTAGCTCGGGGCTCAGTGCTTCCCTGGTAACCAGGCCTACCCAGTCGGCTGCCCACCAGTACATCAGCGAATAAATGGGAATAAACATGAGTAGAACGACAACCGATTGCTTTGCCCGCCCGGGCAACTTTTTTCTCCAGACCATGAAGAACACCACATGCATCAGAATTATAGCCGAGATTACCGCCAGCGTCGGGGGGTGTATGAATAACAGCGCTACCAGCATCAGAAATAGCATAACCGGTCCTCTAAAATCGGTCATAAACCGGTGCAGTATCAGCAAGGTGAGCGGTATGAAAGTGATTCCCAGGGCAACCGGCACCAGGAACGCTGGCCCCAGCAACCTTATTGTGGTCGGGATAAGGGTAACTAGGAAGGCGGCTTCAAGGCCATAACCCTTCTTTCTGCCAAAGGCGTATGCCCCAAACGCCAGCAGGGCCAGGATAAGGCCGGGCAGAAAGCGGAAAAGGGCCAGCCAGGACAGGCCGGTTATCAGCTTTAATTCCCCGATAAAAAGGTGAAACCCGATTTCAATATCCGTATCTTTTACAGCACCATTATTGAATATATCAGGATAGGTAAGGTGGCCGGTCTTCAGTAAACTATAGGAGCCACCATATCTCCACCACTCATCGACATGTAGGGGATACTGGTAGTCAAGATGGGGAATACTCGCCATAAAAAAGGCGAGAACTAAAATCATCCCCAGAAGCAAAATGTTGGCTCTCAAATGTCCGTCCTGCCTGACAAATTACCTGCCCCTATTCGATAGCAATCAAGCTTTAAGGGTGATCCATAAATAGCGTTCCTCTCCTGCTAGTTCCCCTTCCCTGAATAATCGAAATTCAATTTTTTGAGTTAACGGTTTTTCAGCAACGTTAAACTCGACGTATCTTTGCCATTTCTCACCGGGCGCGAGCGGTATCGGAAATAATTCCTTTTGTTTTTTACCGCTGACATATATCTCCAGCCGGTAGTCCATCGGCTGGTTTTCACGATTGATTATATTGACCAGTATTTCCCCTTTTTCTCCGGGGGAGAGATATACCGGGTAATCATCGGCTTCTTCGTTAACCCCCAGAATATAGAATTCGGTGGAAGGCGGCGTTTCCGCCGGTCTGGCCAGCAGGTAGCCCATGGACGCTGAGCTCAGCAGAATTAATGTTAAGAGCACACAATATAAGAAGAAATACCTCTTTCTTTCGCCTCTGTACAGACCGGCAAGTCCGGCTAATGCGAGATGGAAAGAAATACTGAATTCCCGTGTACTGCCGGTTTTATGGCGAATGTACCAGGCCAGTCCCGCCAAAATCAGCACGAAAGCAGAGATGGCGAAAAGAAATGAGTGTAATTCAATGCCAGCCGGAGAGAAGGCCAATATCAGCCCCACCAATGTTGAGATGACTATCGATAGTCCGATACTTAATGCCATTTTAGTGGTCAGGCTGATTTCATTTCTGCGGGGGAAGATAACCGCTAGCAGGCTATAGCCGGGGATGAAAGCAACGAAAAGGAACCCCAGAATTACTCTGAGCCAGGGCACGGAAAAGAGGAATATTGCGCATATCAGCGCCACAATCAGCAGACTGACGGTGATTAAATCCGGATTATGTAACTTTCTGCTCATAAGTCCAACTTGGCCAGGGCAACAAGCTATTGTACTTATTGTAGCAGATTAAGTGGACATCTGACCGCCAGTTTGGACTGTTTCAGCGAAATATGCCTGTGGACTGTCAGTAAGCTGTAAAAGATAGCCCTTGAGATGAACCCTGTCAGCGGAATAACACGCAGGCTGGACAGGATAAGGCTAACCCTGTCTTATCGCTTGTGGTGTGGGGCTATAATAATCCGAGAAGCGCCTCCAGCCGGGAGTCATATCTCCACAGGGCAAAATTATCGAATCCCATCTGCTCGCTTTTGGTCAACTTGCCCGAAGCAACGGCCACCACTTCGTCGAATATTCTCTTGCCCACGCTCTCAATCGATTCATTGCCTTCCATGGCGGTGCTGGCATTAACGTCCATGTCTTCGTTCATTTTAGCCCACGTTTCCGGATTGCCGGTCACCCTTATCACGGGGCATATGGCGTGCCCGAAAACGCCACCGCGACCGGTGGCGAAGACGATGATATTTACCCCCGCCGCCGCCATATAGGTAATGGCCGGGATTTCCTCATGCGTACCTTCCTGCAAATAGAAACCCCCCTGCCTCGGTACCGTTTCCAGATAGTCCCGTCTATTTTTCAGGACCCCTTGTATCGGCCGGTGGCCTCCTTTGTGAACGGCTCCGAGCGCTTTCTCTTCAAGAGTGGTAAGACCGCCGTCTATATTACCCCGGCACATAAAATCCACGCTTGCCCCTGGAATGGTCCAGCGCTTTTCCTCATCGCTTATCCATTTCAGTATCGCTCGCCTCACCTCTTCGTTGACAGCCCGATGGGACAGGTATTCTTCGGCACCAATAGCCTCAATGGGCTCAATCATCACCACCGAGGCACCAGCATCCACCATCATATCTGCCATGACGCCTATGGCGGGATTGGCCGCTATGCCGCTGGTGGTATCGGAGCCACCACACTTCAGGCCGATGGCCAGACGGCCCAGGTTAAACGGCTCCCTTTTCTGTTTGCAGGCCTTCTCCAGCATTCGTTGTAAAATTTCGCGTCCACGGGCGATAGTCTGGCGCGTAGTTCCTATCTCCTGTATCTTGACCAGTTCTACGTCTTTTCCCGCTTTACTGACCTCCGACATTATAGGCTCAGGCTCAATCCCTTCACAGCCCATGGAAACGACGAGAACCGCTGCGATATTAGAATTCTTGGCCACACCAGTTAGTGTCGGTGCGGTTTCAATGGCGATACATCCCAGATGCTGAGTAATAGATACGGCATCTTTAAAACCCTGGACAATCATTCTGGCCGTAGGCTCAGCACAATCGGAAGTAGCCATTACGAGAACCTTGTTGCGCACGCCCACCAAACCGTCCGTTCGGACAAAACCCTGGAAATCCATATGTTTTCCCTCCCGATGTAATGAAGGTTATTTATAACTAAGCATGTGCTTGGTCAGCGGCAGCCTGTTGCTCTGGACATTGTGAATATGAACATATTCGCCTGATGTAATGTTCTTCGAGGCTTTGCCAATGGGTGTACCATACTTTTTCACCTCACCGCCCTTTTTAATATCGGAAAGCGCAATCTTATGTCCCAAAGGCAGCGAGTCTTTAGCTTTGATGCGATAGACGACTTCTTGCTTTGAAGAAATTACCTCAACCTCGTCCCCGGTATTAATAGCGGCAATGGCCGTAGCCACATTGTCGTTATCATCAATCATTATTGCCTTTTTCACTTCTTCATCTCCTTTGGTATTTCATATGAGGGCGTAGTTATACTAGCAATCTTTCCCCTTTAAATGGTCCACCTTTTAAGTTGGTGAGAGGCGTCGGGAGCGGCGGTTAAATACTAATAAACACATTCCGCACGCATAGGAATTCACTTAGTAATCAGCGCTCCAAGAATAATAGCCGTGCATAGAATTTACCATTATCATACCTTTGATTCAATGTCGTTTAAAGGTGTTTCATTTAGGCAATACGAGTGTATTATCCTACACTATTATTTGTCAATGCCCAGCAATAATATTAAAATAAGGTGCAAGGTTTCCTGGATAAGTACTCTGACCAGAATTAAGACAAGTCCAATTACGGATAAAGGAGCTAGATTGGTTTATAGGGTATTTAGGACAGGAGAGGACTTGACAGATATACGGTACTAAAAGGAGACTCAATAAGAGATACAGGGTCGGGATAATATATGCCCCGATGATGGGAGGGAAAGGAAAAGAGCAGGATTATGTATGGTTCGACAGGCAAAATATTGAGGGTTGACCTGACTGAAGGGAAGATGTGGGATGAGGTTCTGGATGAGGCCACAATACGCAAATATTTGGGGGGTACCGGTCTCGGCATCAAGTATCTCCACGAGATGGTAGACCCCAAGCTCGACTGGTCTGACCCCCAGAACATCGTTTACTTAGGCTCAGGCCCTCTGGGTGGCACCAGAATTGCGGGCTGTGGCACTATCTCCTTCGTGACTAAGGGGGCGATGACCAATGGTGCCGCCTCCACGCAGGCCAATGGCAACTTCGGTGCCTACATAAAGTGGTGCGGCTATGACGGCATCTTGATACAGGGTGCATCATCCACTTGGAAGTATATCTACCTGCATGAGGGTGGAGCTGAACTCAGGGATGCCAGCCACTTGCGGGGAAAAGATACTTGGGAAACCGAGGAAGCCATCAAGGAGGAGCTGGGCTATAAAGAGCGGACAATGAGCGTCTTCAGCATTGGCCCGGCTGGTGAAAATATGGTCAGGTTCTCCGGCATCTTCGGGGATAAGGGCCACGCTGCCGCTCACAACGGCCTTGGCGCAGTGCTCGGTTCTAAGAAGCTGAAGGCCTTTGCCGCCGCTCGAGCGCCCAACAAATTGCAGTTTGTTGATCCGGAGAAACTCGGCGAGCTGGCCAGGGTAACGACCGAAAAGCAAAAGAGCTTTGGTGGCGGCGTTGTGTTCAACTGGGGCACCAGCTTGGGCGTGGTAGGTTTAGGGAACATTGGTGCCTTGCCGGTTAAGAACTACCTGACGGATTTATTTCCGGAAAAGGAACTTTTTGATGGGAAACGTCTTCGCCCTCTCTTTAAGAGCCAGAACCACCCTTGCTATGGCTGTGCCTCTCATCACTATGAGCTCATGACGGTGACCGAGGGTCCTTACGCCGGCTACTTTGGCAAGGAGCCCGAGTATGAGCAATGGTCAGCTTGGGGGCCGCAGATATATCAGAAAGACCCGGGAGCCGCGATGGTACTTGCCAATGAGTGTGACCGACTCGGTATGGATACGAATGAAGGGGGTTGGGTTGTGGGCTGGGTGATGGAGTGCTATGAGAAAGGCGCCCTGAAGAAAAAGGACCTTGATGGACTAGAGATGACCTGGGGAAACACGGAGGCAACCCGCGCCCTGTTGAAGAAAATCGCCAACCGCGAGGGCTATGGTGATACCCTGGCTGAAGGTGTGAAGCGCGCCGCCGAAAAGCTGGGTGGGGAAGTGGTAAACTGGGCGATATTCACCGGTAAGGGCAATACCCCCAGAGGCCATGACCACCGCGGCCGCTGGGTGGAGATGCTGGATACCGTAGTCTCCGATACCAGCACTCTCCAGACGCAAATGCAGGTGATGAACAAGGGCCTCTGGAAGATGCCTGATCCCATGGATGTTTTTAACCCCGACCATACGGTGCAGGCCGAGGCGAATTCCACCGGCTCGATGACCGTGTGCGATTGCCTCGTCCAGTGCTGGTTCACCAGCTTCTGCGATACCGAGACCCAGACTGAAGCTATCAACGCTGCCACGGGCTTTAACCTGAACTTGGAAGAGGTGATGAACGTGGGCCGGCGTGTCGTCAATCTCCTGCGCCTCTACAATCTTAAAGTCGGGCTTACACCCGATAAAGAGTACACCTCGGCCAGATACGGCTCCCAGCCGGTTGACGGGCCGAACAAAGACAGATCAATTGTCCCCCACTTCGATAAGATGATTGACAAGTACTATCAGCTCATGGGCTGGGACAGAAAGACCGGATATCCCCTGCCCGAGACGTTGAAAACGCTGGATATCGAGGATTTTACCAAATAAAAAAAAGGTTATAGGAGGTTCAATCAATGAAAATCGACCCGGAACTCTGCATTGCCTGTGAGGCATGCATCCCCTACTGCCCGATGGGTGCCATCAGCATGGGCGATGATGTCGCCGCCATCAACCAGGATGAATGTGTGGAGTGCGGCATCTGCCTCAGGTCAGGGTCTTGCCCCGTGGACGCCTTTGTCGAGGAGAAACACCCCTGGCCGAGACAGATACGCGCCGAATTCTCCAACCCAACGGTACCCCACCACTCAACCGGCATAGCCGGGCGCGGTACTGAAGAGGTAAAGACCAACGAGGTCACAGGCCGTCTCAAGCCGGGATGGCTGGCCTTTGCCGTAGAATTCGGCCGGCCGGTAACCGGCGCCCGCTTCCGCGATGTTGACACGGTGGCGCAGGCGCTGGCCAAATTGGGAGTGACCTTCGAGCCGATAAACCCGGTAACCGCCCTTATGGAAGACACCAAGACGGGTAAAATCAGGGAAGACATACTGAATGAAAAGGTGCTCTCGGCCATAATCGAGTGCGTATTCCCCAGAGAAAAAGCTCCGGAGGTCCTGAATACGCTCCAGGAGGCGGTCAAGAAAATAGATACCGTCTGCAGCGTGGACCTGGCCGACCTCGTTGAACCCGATGAATCGGTGCCTGCAGAGAAGATGCTCGATGAGATGGGCATATTTCATCGCATCAACGGGAAGACCAATGTCGGCTTCGGACGCCCCAAGTATAAAGGAGGTAATTGATGACTCACACATTACATCGCAGCGGCACAGAGGAAAGTCTCGGCGGAGACTTCGTATTTCTCTATATGCCCGCGTTTGGTATAAACAATATCGACTCCGGTCCAAAGCTCAGGCAGTTTCTGGAGATTGCCCAGCGTCATAACCCGGTAAGTTTTGGTGACGGCTTTCACGGCAACGTCTTTGCCAAGGGGCGCGAGAACATTCTGAACAATATAAAGAAGGATGGTTCCGTAGTGCACGCCGTGTTCGACAACGAAGAAGATGCTGCCGGGATGCTCAAAGACATTAAAGAAGCCGACCTGGGGCTATCGCTGGTGGTCAGCGGCATTTTCGACCGTGTAAAGGGCATTTGCCAGAAGAACGGCATCCATCGCCATGCTGCTACCTACTCGCTGGGGATATGGGGTAAGACGGAGAAACTGCCCCCTGATGAGGTCCTCGATGTCATCACCATGTGCGGTCACGGCATGGTATCGGCGGGCCGGGTAAATTTTATGGCCGATGAAGTCAGAGCCGGCAGAAAGAGCGCGGAAGATGCCGCCAAGGAACTGGCTTCCCAATGCGACTGCGGTATATTCAATCCATCTCGAGCGGCCAAGCTGCTGACAGCCCTGGCAAAGAAGTAGACCGAAGGGATTATACCGTAAAGGATTTGCCGAAGAGTTCAAGAATATTTTGAATAACGGCGGGGAAGTCACAAGGCGCGGGATAAACGCTCGAGTGACAGGATATTTGCGCTGTTTTAAGGGGGCATCGTTTGTCCAGCAGCCGCGGTGCTCCGTGATTAATCGAGGGCTACATATCCACATACGTAAGTCAATGGCCGAGTTTTCCAGCAATTGGCATCTATCGGTCTGCATCCAAGCCTCCACCTGTCACAGCACAGCATATGACCTTTATAATGTTCAAAGTGAGGTTGACAATAGGGTGGATGTAGTCTAAAATGCTTGCGTCCTATACTGTGTATAGGACAAATTTTTTGCAGGAGGTTCTCCGATTTTGAATTGTGAATTCTGATAATGTATTCATAACATAGTTGAAACTATAAACCGAAGGGGGAATAAAACAGGTGAGATGCAAATGGTTATTTCTAATACTAATTCTGGTTATGGCTCTGTCATTGCTTGTACCGGGCTGCGCAGAGAAACAGGAAAAGCATATTATATTCGCCACCGGCGCCTGGACCGGTGATTGGCTGACTATCTACCCGATCAAAATATTGTTGGAAGAAGAGCTGGGCTATACCACGGAGATTGCGGAGACCTCAACCCCGATGGCCTGGACAGCTATCGGCACAGGTTCGGCTGACCTTTGGTCAAATGCCTGGCTGCCTAATCAGGAGGACTTGCAGGCAGAGTATGCTGACACAACGGTATCACTGGGTGTCATCTACGGCGGTGGTCCCCAGGACCCCTGCTTGCAATTCTGGGCGATACCGACATACACATCTGAGGAGTACGGCATCACCAGCGTTACTGACTTGGAGAACCCGGAGTTTGTCGAGATGTTTGATGTTGATGGTGATGGCATCGGCGATGTTCTGGGCTGTGACGCCTCCTGGAAGTGTGCCCAGATAAACGACCAGATGATTATCGATTACGGGTTTGAAGGTCTCTACGAACAGAAATACGGGTCAGAGGCGATGATGACGGTGGCTATTGAGGGAAGTCTGAAAAAGGGTGAACCGGTCCTTTTCTACTTCTATACCCCGCACCCCGTCTTCGTCAAGTATCCCATCGGGGAGAGCGTGACGATACTGGAGGACCCGCTGGGCTCCTGGGGAGAGCTGGCGACTATTATCAAGGCTGCCAACAAGGAATGGGTTGAGGCCAACCCCGAAGCAGCCGAGCTTATTCGTCAGGTGAAGATGACCCAGGACGACATTGCCTGGTCAATGGCGGAGATCGAGGCGCGTGGTGATGATGTCGAGACGCTAACCGCGATTGCCCGCGAGTGGATGGCCGAGCACCAGTCAGAGATAGATTCCTGGCTGGCAGCGGTGAAGTAACCATCAGGGGATTTTAGTATTGTCAGGAAAACGGAGCCCTGGCTTCAATGCCGGGGCTTTCGTTTTGTACCGGGTGGCATGGACCAAGCCACTGTCAGTGTTACAGCGTGCTCATTTTTCTCTTCTTGCCCAGGCTCTGCGTAATCCGGTCCAGGATCATGGCCACCAGGACGATGGCCGTGCCCGCCACGAAGCCGCGCCCGATGTCCACCTGGCCCAGCGCCATGATAACTTCTCTGCCCAGTCCGCCGGCAGCAATCATCGCCGCCAGCACCACCATGGAGAGTGAAAGCATGATGGTCTGGTTCACGCCAGCCATGATGGAAGGCAGCGCCAGGGGTATCTGCACCTTGAGCAGAAGTTGAAAGCCGGTTGAGCCGAAGGTATGGGCAGCTTCAACCAGGTCTCCGGGCACCTGCCTGATACCCAGATTGGTGAGGCGTACCGCCGGGGGGACGGCGAAGATGACGGTGGCGATGACGCCGGGAACCTTGCCGATGCCGAAGAACATCAGGGCCGGGATAAGGTAAACAAAGGCAGGCATGGTCTGCATGGCGTCCAGCACCGGGCGTACGACGTTGTCCACGCGGTCGCTGCGGGCGGAGAGTATGCCTATGGGGATGCCGAGGACGATGGAAATGAGCACTGCTGTGGCGATGAGCGCCAGCGTGGACATGCAGAGTTCCCAGAGCCCCAGGGTGCCGATGAAGTACATGGCGGCTCCGCTGAAGATGGCCACCCGCACGCTGGCCAGCCGCCAGGCGATAAGAATAATTGCTATGAGCACCACCCACCAGGGCAGCCACAGTAAAAATCTCTCCAGATTGTTGAGCACGATCTGGGTAATCAGCTTGATGCTGTCGAACACCACCGCCAGTTTTATGATGAGCCAGTCCACGCCGATATTCACCCAGTTTTCCAGCGGGAACTCAAAGAAGCCGCCTTTCAAACCGTTGAATATCCAGCCCAGCAAAACGAGGGCGACGGCGATACCAAACCAGAACAGGTACTTGACCAGCGGCCGGCGGTTCAATGTCTGCACAAATCCGACTGTTGGCTTACTTGTCGCCGCCATTGTTATTTCCCTCTCCCGTCATACCGATAAGCAGCTCGGTGCGTGGCACCTCACCGATAAGCCTTTCATCTTCATCGACGACGGCTACGGGATTGTCAGTGGTAGCCGCCAGAGGTATTACTTCTTCGATTGGCTGATCCGGGCCAATTTGCAGGGCATTCCCTTTCACCATCTTGCTCAGCCTGGCTACTCCTTCTTTAATTGCCTGCTTTGCCTCATCGGCGGTGACCACGCCGCGCAGGCGTCTCCCCGGGTCGAGTATGAAGGCATAGTTAGCGTTGTTCTGTTTCATCTCCATCAACGCCACCTTGGGACCCTGCCAGCTATACAGCGTTACCGCTGGCTCCTTCATAATATTCCTTACCGGGACAACCTTGCTGCGGGGTACATCGCGGACGAATTCCTCCACATACTCATCGGCGGGCACGACCACGATTTCCTCAGGCGTGCCGACCTGGACAATCTCGCCATCTTTCATAATGGCAATCCGTTCCCCCATCTTGAGAGCTTCGCTGAGGTCATGCGTGATAAAGACGATGGTCTTGTGAACTTCGGTAATCAGGTTGAGGAACTCGTCCTGCATCTGACGGCGAATGAGCGGGTCCAGCGCGCTGAAGGCCTCGTCCATGAGCAGTATTTCCGGGTCAACGGCCAGGGCTCGTGCCAGACCAACCCGCTGCTGCATGCCCCCGCTGAGTTCATGGGGGTAATTGGTTTCCCAGCCCTTGAGACCGACCAAATCCAGCACGTCCATCGCCTTTTTGCGCCGCTCGGCCTTGTGCATACCCTGTACCTCAAGGCCATAAGCCACGTTATCCAGTACCGTGCGGTGTGGGAAAAGGGCAAAGTGCTGAAAGACCATCGATATCTTGTGGCGACGTGCCTCCCGGAGCGCGTCCTCGTCCATCGTGGCCAGGTCAATATCATCGACGAGTATCTGCCCTTTGGTCGGCTCGATCAGCCGGTTAAGGCAGCGGACAATGGTGGACTTGCCGCTGCCAGAAAGGCCCATAATGACGAATACCTCACCTTCATTAACGTCAAAGGAAACGTCTCTTACCGCAATCACATGCCCCGTCTCTTCCAGCACTTTCTCCTTGGTCATACCGTCTTTGATGAGGCTAAGGGCGCTCTGTGGGTCAGGGCCAAATATCTTCCACACGTTGCGGCAGGAAATTTTACCCCGGGGACTTTTGTTGTCACTCATAACTGCTTGGTGTTCAGTGAATAACTACACCCTGATAAAATGTCTTGGAACATATCGCTGCGGTAAAAAGAGGCGTTTTCGATTTTTAATCACTAAAATTTGGTCAACCTGAAATCAGTGGCATACGATTAATTATTACTGCTATTACGGAACAGAATGTCATACCTTTATAGCAAAGAATTCGGGATTAGTCAAATGTGGATAGCGGCAGTCAGAAGCGTGGATATGAGACAAGGGCTGCTATACCGCCCGCGCAGGGCAGCGATTTAGTATATGCGTGCTGGCTTTCTGTTTATGTCGCTGACTGAAGGTGAACTGAAACCGCCAGATTTCCCTTGACACAAAAAATTAAGTCTGTTAAAATTCGATACAGGAAGCTGGATAAGTTCCAGCTTTATTTTTTAGTGCAAAATGGAAATACAATTCAGGTCAGCATTAGTGAAGACAGCTGAAAAACAAAAATTAACTTGAATGTTAGTTTCGAAGAACTAAGCCAAAAGAAGGGGGATAAGCAATGATTACTGTAACGGAGCGTGCGAAAAGAGAGTTGAAGAGGATGTTAGCCGAAAAGGTGGATAATCCCCTTGCCTTATTGAGATTGACCAGCAGCCACGAAGGGCTCGGTCTTATGGTGGACGTAGAAATGCCCGGTGATAAAGTTATCAAGCATGAGAACGCAAAAATTCTGGCCGTGGAACAGGTATTAGCCGATAGCTTGGGGGGCGTTACGCTGGATGTAGAAGATGCTGCTGAAGGGCCTGAACTGGTATTAGTCAAGGCGCCCCCACAGTAAAACTAGATGTCGGCGCTGCTCAGGGCTGCTCGCCATTGGGATTTCCCAATTTTATTCGCACCGTACCTAAGACGGGCTAAATTCTGGACTTTCCGCCTGACCCTTTGACACTCTCTCAAATGTCATATTTTTGTAATTTTTTCTAACCCCACTTTATAACTTTTCCATCGCCTGTCCTATAGAATATTGCTGCTGAATCTCTTTTGGAGGACAGCGATGGTGCTTGCATTGGCCCAGCGTCCACGGCAGACAGGACATTTAAAGTGTTTCTTATTATAATGATGTTAGGTGTCGGCGGGCTTGGGAGGAAGATATAACCGCCGAGGACTTCGTGATGCTGTACTTCTGGCTTTTACTACAGCCGGTTTTCACGCGATGATTGCCGCTGGGAAATGGGTAAATGAGGTAATCGAAAAACATGAGCAATAACATGCAGGGTATGGAGGTGATCAATGCCTGTTGATTTTAACTTTATGGTGGGAGGAGAAGCCGGGCAGGGAGTGCAGTCAGTGGGATTTCTGCTGGCCAAGGTATTTGCCCATGGCGGCTATCGCATCTTCGCTGACCAGGACTATGAGTTGAGAATAAGAGGTGGCCACAACTTCTTCCGTGTCAGGGTGAAAGATAGCCGGGTGAGTGCAATTTGCGAGCCAGTAGACATGCTGGTTGCGCTTAACAAGGAGAGTATAGACCTGCACCGAAAGGAACTGGCCGCTGGCGGTGTGACTATTTTCGATGGTGAGAAGACAAGAGGTATTTCTGCCGATGGCGGACTTTTTGGCATACCGCTGGAGAGACTGGCTGAAGAAAAGGCCGGCGACAGGATCATGACTAATACAGTCGCCCTTGGTGCCGCCCTGGCACTGGTGGGATATGACCTGAAGATATTAAACGCTGTTTTAACGGAACATTTCGGGAAAGGCGAGGTTGCCGGTAGCAATATTACGGCGGCCAAGGCGGGATACGAATATGCCCAGGCTGAGTACAAAGGCAATTTTCGTAAGATCAAGCCGCTCTCTGAGGCTAAGAGGATGCTGCTCACCGGCAATGAGGCGATATCTCTGGGTGCGATCGCCGCCGGCTGCAAGTTCATGGCGGCCTAACCTATGACCCCTGCCAGCTCTATCATGGAATATATGGCCGCCAAGTCAAAGGACTTTGACCTGGTAATGGTTCACGTTGAGGACGAAATAGCTGCAGTGAACATGGCCATCGGGGCTGCCTATGCCGGTGTCAGAGCCATGACGGCTACCTCCGGCAGCGGCCTTTGCCTCATGGTGGAGGGCATAGGGCTGGCCGGCATTACCGAGACACCGGTAGTGATAATTGATGCGCAGCGCCCCGGGCCGGCGGTAGGTTTACCCACCAGGACGGAACAGGGCGACCTCCTTTTTGTGCTTCACGCTCACCATGGTGACTTTCCCAGGGCTGTTCTTGCTCCGGCTACTATTGATGATGCCTTCTGGCTAACTGTCAAGGCCTTTAACCTGGCAGAGAAGTATCAACTACCGGTGATAATTCTGACTGACCAGCATCTGGCAAGCTCCTATGCCACGGTTGACCCCTTTGACCTGTCGCAGGTAACCATTGACCGCGGCCTCCTGTTTTCAGAGAAAAAGGATGAGCACCTGGAGTACAAGAGGCACAGGATAACCCAGTCCGGCATTTCACCGCGGGCGTTTCCAGGACTGGGCCAGGCCTTGGTAGTCACTGACAGTGATGAGCACGATGAGGAAGGGCACCTCACGGAAGATGCTGAGGAGAGGACATCACAGGTGCAGAAAAGGCTGCGCAAGCTTTTTTCTCTGAAACAAGAAATCAGCATGCCCTGGCAGTACGGGCCCAAAAAGGCTGAGACAACATTAATTGGCTGGGGCAGCACCTACGGGGCAATACATGAAGCTGTGGATATTCTGCACAGGGAGGGGGCCAGCATCAACATGCTTCACCTGAACGAGCTCTGGCCCTTGCCGGCGGAGGCCGTTACCGATGTCGTCAGTAAGGCCCACAACAGCTACATCATCGAAAACAATGCTACCGGACAGCTTGCCCGCCTGATAAAAGCAGAAACCGGATGCGACGTTAGTGGGTGGATTCTGAAGTATGACGGACGGCCCTTTACTCCGGCTTATATTGCGGAAGCAGTGAGAAAGGAGGGATGCTAGACATGGTTACTGTGTCTGATTATGCCGGACTCAAGCCGGCGTGGTGCCCGGGCTGCGGCAACTTCGGCATCCTGAAGGCGCTGAATAAAGCTCTGGTTGAGCTGGAAATTGAGCCTCATCGGGTGCTGCTGGTCTCCGGTATCGGGCAGGCTGGCAAGCTGCCTCACTATACGAAGGGCAATGTATTCAACTCCCTTCACGGCCGGCCAGTTCCCCCGGCCATTGGCGCCAAGATAGCGAATCCTGACCTGGTGGTTATCGCCATTAGCGGCGATGGGGATGGCTATGGTGAGGGAGGCAATCACTTTATCCATGCCGCCAGACGCAATCATGATATTACCTATCTGATGCACAACAACCAGGTCTACGGGCTCACCAAGGGACAGGCATCACCCACCAGCGATGCCGGTTTTGTTACCAAGACCACGCTGTATGGGGCGGTAAGCCCGGTGAACCCCATATCCATGGCGATAGTCTGCGGTGCCAGCTTTGTCGGTAGAAGCTTCGCCGAGGATGTAGACCATCTTTCCAACCTCATAAAAAAGGGTATTACTCATCGGGGATTCGCCCTCATCGATATTCTGCAACCCTGCGTTTCATTTAATCATAAGAATACCTTCCAGTGGTATCGTGAACGGGTCTATAAGCTGGGGGGTGAAGACGGCTACGACCCGGGTGATAAGAAGGCAGCCCTGGAAAAGGCGCTGGAGTGGGGAGAAAGAATCCCGATTGGCATTATCTACAGGAAAGAACTGCCGGCTTACGAAGACCAGCTACCGGCACTGAGCAAGGGACCGCTGGTGCGTCAGGGGATTGAGCCGGCTCGAGTTGAAGAACTCTTTGCTGAATTCAGATGAGCCGAATAGAGATTAGATAGCTGAAGACGCAAAGGCGGCACTGGCTGGATTGCCCCTCAAGAGCCTAATTTTTCCCCGAAGACTTTACCATAGTCATGGCAGGCACGCATACCTTCACCAGCTTCTCCATGGACTTCACCGGCGATATAGTGGGGAAGTTCCTGCTCTCTTCTCCCGGGTTCTTCCAGCAGAGCTTCCATCAGATTCAGTGGCCCGAGCTCAAAAGGCTCCATTCTGTACACATATTGTATGGTGTCAAAAATTATGGCCGGCGCACTGCCATCGTGTGTGTACGAGCCAAAAGCGCCGCCGAGCTTTCCTTCAAGGTCTACCTCCCGTGCCAAGAGGAGGAAAGCCTTCATCGGCCCGGCGATATCCCTGAACTGTGTGGGAGAGCCGAATATGTAGCCATCATATCCCGCTACCTCATCAGGCTTCTCGATATCGGCAACATTTTTGACCACTGCCTCGTGTCCACTCATTCGTATCCCCTCGGCGATATACTGTGCCATCTTTTCTGTCCGACCGGTACTGCTGAAATAAGCAATTAGAACTTTCTTCATAATTCACCCCTCAGTCACGGTTTTTACTGATGATTCCATAATCAACTTTATCCTGCCGCATCCATATTAACATTGCTTTGTTCTATATGATTTTACCATAACCCGCGTCCAGCCATGGTTTTTAACTATCTTGCTGTGTGTTTTGCTTTCTGAAAAATAAGACGTTTGTAGCCAGAAGCAGTAAAGGCGAGGGCAAGGGATGTTTGACTCTCGGAGGGACAAACGGAGGCTGGTCATAGTCTGGCTTTGATAACCGGTGACCTGTGCCGGATGTTCCTAGTGTTAACTAGCGCAGGTATTATCGTTTTTGCACCCGGTTTCCTGATATAGTGGCACGAATCGGCAAGGATACACTTTGACAAGCGGGTAACTCTCGCAGTGTCAAGGAAATGAAAGTACTATCACGTGCCGTTACAAATTACCTATTGATAAACGGGTTGTAAGAATGCAAAATGGAATAGCTGTAGCAAAGGCATCAGAGCCATAGCAATTAAGAGGCCCCGACCTGCAGCCAGCAACTGTCCAGTCAGGGCCCAGAACGAACAGGGGATTGTACCCATGCTCGTGTTTAATTCTAATACAAAAAAGAATAGATTTGTCAAGACTAAAAGCACCAATTTTATTAAAATAACAGTATCTGGTTTGGCTGTGGCTTCGCTTCTAGTCCTCGGCATCTTTTCACAGATTATGCCGGCAAGCACCGATCCAGCAGTCACAGATACCGCCTCTTTACATGATACTTCACAGGTTAATGCCAATTCTTCTTTCAGCAACGTGGCCAGCCGGGATGATCAGGCAGGATATATAGATACCATTGCTACTAAATGGGAACCGGGGGAACCCTGCCTGCCTGACTCTGCCGTTATCGCTAGTCCGCTAGTGTACACCACTACTTATAAGCCGGTTTATGAGAGGGAGCCGCTTGAGTTTGTTCTTTCGGCTACTGATTCTGACGGTGACCAGTTAGTTTATTCCGCTTCCAATCTGCCTGAAGGGGCAAGCTTTGACGCCGAAACCCGAACCTTCTCGTGGATACCACGCTACGACCAGGCGGGCGTCTACACGGTTCACTTTGAGGTGTCTGATGGTGTATACACCGATGAAGAGGAGGTTACCATCACCGTAGTCCAGCTCCATGAGGATTGGGATGTCAATGGTGATGGTTCTGCCAATGTCCTGGATATGGTGCTCATAGGGCAGCACTGGGGTGAGGCTGGTCTAACCGGCTGGATACCGGAGGATGCCAATGAGGACGGAGAAATCAACGTGCTGGATATAATCATAATCGGACAAAATTGGACAGGATAGGAGGTACAGAATGAGAAACCTGTTCCGTTTATTGGGAATTACGGTCATCCTTTTTACTCTTGGCTTACTTCCCTTCAGCTTGGCATCTGCCCAGGAGACCACCGAGGTAAGTGTTTCCGCGCCGAGCGAGGTCAACTCGGGGGAACAATTCACCGTTGACATTGTGGTGAACCCCGCTGCGGCGATAGCTGGTGTCCAGTTCGACCTTGCCTTTGACCCGTCACTGGTTACTGTGGACAGTGTTGCCGAGGGAAATCTGCTGTCGCAGAATGGAGCGTCCACTTATTTCAGTCCGGGAGCGATAGACAATGTAGCGGGAACTATCACCGGGGTAGCTGGTGCCATTACGACGCCAGGGCAGACAGTATCCACCGCCGGGACATTTGCCACCATTACCCTGACCGCGGGAGATGGGGGTGGAAATTGTTCTCTCACCCTATCCGGAGTAGTCGTGGGGGATATTAATGGGCAGTCTGTACCGGTAAGCGTGGTCAGTGGCCAGGTCGCAATTAATCAGCCGCCGCTGCTCGATCCAATTGGTGAAAAGTCCGTCAACGAAAGTGAGTTGCTCGTCTTCACTATTTCAGCTACAGATCCTGAAGGTGACCAGTTGACCTATTCCGCTTCCAATCTGCCCGAGGGGGCAAGCTTTAACGCCAACAACCGGCGCTTCTCGTGGACGCCGCGCTACGACCAGGCGGGCGTCTACACGGTCCGCTTTGAGGTATCCGATGGTGTGCTCACCGATGAAGAGGACGTTACCATTACCGTGGTGCAGCTTTATGAGGACTGGGACGTCAACGGTGATGGTTCTTCCAATGTGCTGGATATGGTGCTCATAGGACAGCACTGGGGTGAAACCGGCCTGACTGGCTGGATACCGGAAGATGCCAATGAGGATGGAAAAATCGACGTGCTGGATATGATTGTAATCGGACAAAATTGGACAGGATAAGAACCATAGCATGAGAAACATCCGCCGCTACTTAAGAGCTCTTACCGTCTTTATTTTGCTTATTTCTGCATTACTTCCTTTCAGCCTGGCGTCGGCGCAGGAGGTCACTGAGGTCAGTGTTTCCGCGCCGGGCGAGGTCAACTCGGGGGAACAATTCACCGTTGACATTGTGGTGAACCCCGCTACGGCGATAGCTGGTGTCCAGTTTGACCTTGCCTTTGACCCGTCGCTGGTTACTGTGGACAGCGTTGCCGAGGGGGATTTGTTATCGCAGAATGGAGCGTCCACTTATTTCAGCCCGGGAACGACAGACAATGTAGCCGGGACCGTCACCGGGGTAGCCGGCGCCATTACCACGCCGGGGCAGGTGGTATCCACCGCCGGTACATTTGCCACCATCACCATGACCGCGGGAGATGGTGGTGGGACTTGTACTCTCACCCTGTCTGAAGTGGTGGTGGGGGATATAGATGGGCAGTCTGTACCGGTAAGCGTGGTTAGTGGTCAGGTCATCATTAATCAGACTTCCCCGCCATCTACAGGAGGTGGGGGCAGTGGTGGCGGCGGTGGAGGAGGGGGTGGAGCGCCAGGCTTCACTCCTGTAATGGATTACACTACCCTTGATGGAAAGTTCACCGATGACATTACGGCTGAAAGTGTAGATGGCAGGGTTGCTCTTTATATAGCTGAAAACACCATCGGTCTGAACCGCTACGGCTCGCGGCTGCGCAGCATCACCATAATGAAAAGCGACAGCTATCCTGAGCCACCTGAGAACTACATAATTATTCCTCCCGTTTACCATATAACACCTGACGGGGCAACATTTGAGCCGCCCGTTGACCTTACCATCGAGTATGATGGCTCGCTGGTACCGGGGCTGCTTGCGAAAAAAAACTTGGTGGTGGCTACCTGTGACACCAGCAACAACGAGTGGGAGATACTGGAGAGCATCGTTGACTCGGAAAAAGGCACCATCAAGGGCAAGGTCAGTCACTTTAGTTTATTTGCCGTACTGGCACCGACCCATCCCGCCCATTTTGTCATAACCAGCCTGTCGGTAGCCCCTGGTGAAGTATATCCAGGAGATGAAGTAAGCATCAGCGCCATAGTTACTAACACCGGCAGCCTTACCGGGACTCAGAAAATAAGCCTAGTCGTGGATGCTGAAATTGCTGAGACCAGAGAAGTCACCCTGGATGGTGGCGACAATGCGCTGGTTAACTTTACCCTGACCGCAGACACGGTAGGCAAACATTTGGTAGAGCTGGGTGAGTTACAGAACACTTTCACCGTCAACGAACCAGAAGCATCGACTGAGTTCATTACCAGCAATCTGGAAATAGACCCAATTGAGGTCACTACAGGGGAAAGCGTAACTATAAGTGTTCTTGTCAGTAATACGGGTGACCTACCCGGAAGCTATGAAGTAAGTCTGCTTATAGATGAGTATGTAGTCCAGACGGAGGAAATCGCTTTAAATGGCGGCGATAGTGAGCATGTTAGCTTTCAGGTTCCCACAGACACCGCTGGGGAATACAAGGTAACTATCGATGGCCTGTCAGGAAGCTATGTTGTCAAAGCACCATTTGCAATAGAAGATGAAACTAATGAAAATCTGGAAATGAATATCTTTGATGTTGTTCCTCTCTATAATCCGGACAATGGCAAATTGGTTGCCGCAAAGATAGTGTACGAGTTGAATAAAGGTTACGATGTGATTTCGGAAGAGCAGTTACGGCTCAATGTATTTCGGGAAGAAGTGCTTTTAGAAGTAATCCCGCTGCTGAAGTTAAGCCAAATCCAGCCGGATGGTAAGACCGGTGAAGTATATTATGTGCCATCACAGGGATGGCAAGCAGGCACATACAGCTTTCAGGCTGAATATGGAACAGAAGGCGAAGGTTTAATACAACTGACACAACAGGAATATCTCAACGTAACACCTGAACAAACAACGAAGATAGTAAGCTGGGCAACTTTATTATTGTTGATCGGCTTCGGGCTCATCGCCGCAGTCGTTACGTTGGCCATAGTGCTCTTCCGGCGACGTGATATGCTAAGAAGTTAATAAACCTTTTATCGCTGAGACACGACACGTACCGTCATTTCGTTAAATTATTTGGATAATCTCCATTAAAGTTGCCGTGCACCGTAAAAGAATCTCGGCGGCTGGAGCTCATGCCAGACCTCATCAGAAAAGGCCAACTCCTCTTCGGTTAGTTTGAACTCCAAGCTCCGAGGTCTTCCTCAAATGTTACAAATCCCTTTCCTCCTCCAAATGGTAGAAGTTTTTTATTCCAACGCTGTTTTATTCTATAATTGAATGATACCAAGAAAACAGGGAAGGCAGTTATATCCAGCATGCCGGGAAAATTTGGTGTTGCTGTCATCGGACTGGGCAGAATAGGCGAGAGCCACCTGGATGGTATCCGACAGAACCCCGATAAAGCATTTACTGCGGCTATGGTCGATATCGATGCCGCCAAGCAATCGGCAGCCAGCCACCATCCGGTAACGCTGAATTTATAAATTGTGCCAGAGGAGGACGTATGAAGACCCGCTCCACCGTACTGGAAGGTATCAAGAAGATAAACCTGATTGAGAGGGATATTAAGCCGGCACCGGATCAGGTTCTGGTCAAGACTCACTCAGCATCAATCTGTCTGGCCGACGTGCAACTGTATCGCAAGGGATACTACTTCCACGCCAAGCGCCATGAGAAGCCCCAATACCCCATGTTTTTGGGGCATGAAGCCGGTGGCACTGTGGTCGCCGTCGGCTCCAGGGTCCATGAGTACAAGGAAGGCGACCGGGTTATCCTGATGCACAGCCCCCGCGTTTCCGGAAATATAACCCCGGGAGGTATGTCTGACTACTGGGTGGCACACCCAATGGATGTGGTGCCTGTTCCTGAGGAAATGGATATGGACTTGGCATCGCTGGGGGAAACCGTCTGCCCGTTCGTCTCCGTTGTCTTCCGTTCCGGCATCAAGCTCGGCGATACCGTAGCCGTCACCGGCGCCAACTTCATCGGTCAGATTATTGCTCAGGGCTTGAAGAAAAGCGGCGCCCTTTCCGTCACCGTCATTGATACCCGTGATTTTCGCCTCGATATGGCGAAGAAACTCGGCGCCGACAATGTTATTAACTCCGCTAAAGTGAATGCCTATGACGTAGCCATGGAGCTGACCAAGGGCAAAGGGTTTGACCTGGTGGCGCAGACCGCGGCCTATGTTGACCCCACCGTAGAGGAGTACATGAATCTGGCCGCCAACATTGTAAAGCCAATGGGTATCATAGTTTTCCAGGGCGACTTCCTCCACTCGATAACGATAGACAATTTTCAGCGCTGGCACCACGAATCGCTTGACATACGCTCCGTTGCCTTCCGCCACTACACGCCCCAGCAAATCCAGGTCTGGACTCCGGACTGCCTGAAGGTCATGCAGCACGGGCTGATACAGATAAAGCCGCTGGTAACCTCTACCTTTCCGCTGGAGAAGGTGGCCGAAGCCTTCCGGCTGGTCGATGAAGACCCGGACCAGCTGAAAGTGGTGCTCAAGCCATAATCACAAGCCCTTGGCGAGGGGGGTATATGAGATTCAAAGATAAAGTAGCTGTTATATCCGGCGGTGCCGTCGGGCTGGGGAGGGCCATCTCACTCGGCTTTGGCCGGGAGGGGGCTGCAGTCTATATCTGTGATATTGACCTGAAGAAGGCGACCAGGACAGCGGATGGCATCTCCTCTCAGGGAGGCAGGGCTGCAGTGTTGAAAGTGGACGTGTCCCGCCGACTGGAAATAGATAGTGCGGTTAACGAGGTGATAAAACGGGAGCAGAAAATCGATATCTTGGTAAACAACGTCGGCTGGACCGACACCCTTCCCTTTCTGGAGACCGATGAAATGCGCTGGCGTCGCGTAATTGATATGAACCTTATCTGTACCATGAATTTCTGCCACGTTGTGCTACCTCACATGATAAAGAGAAAGTACGGAAGAATCGTTAACATTGCCTCCATCGCCGGCCGGCAGGCCCGGCCCTTAGCCGTGGCCTACGGTGCTGCCAAGGCGGGCGTTATTTCGGTAACGAAATCTCTGGCCGTGGCCATGGCGCCCCATAACATCAGGGTCAACTGCGTGGCCCCAGGTGTGATGGACACGCCGCTGCTCAAGAAACTCAGCCCTGACCATATTCGGCCTATTCTGGCACAAGTAGCACTGCAGAGGGCAGCGCAGCCGGAAGAGGTGGCGGAAGCGGTACTGTTTCTGGCCTCCGATGAGGCGTCATATGTCGTAGGGCAGACGCTGACCGTGGACGGCGGCAACGAGATGCTTTAAATTATAAATTCAGTCCGCAAAGCCTTGACATCGTAATCCTTGTAATTTAATATAAACTAGCCATATTGTGGAGGTTATGTCCATATAATGGACATTACTCGCAGAAAACCATCCAATACCACCAGCCCCGTGAGCTCGTTGCTGAAAGCGGTCTCGATTCTGCAATGCTTTTCCTATGATGAGCCTGAGCTGGGCATTTCTGATGTTGTTCGGAAGGTTGAAATGCCCAGAACCACGGTGCACCGCATACTGTCAACTTTGCTTCGCGTGGGATTATTGATTCGTCAAAATAATACCGGTAAATACCGCATTGGCCCTGCCCTATACACCATGGGCAGCCTGTACCTGGTTACCACTGATATTCTGGCCGCGGCTGAGCCGGTTACGGAACTGCTTAACGAACTTACCGGTGAGGCCATTAAGATATCCGTTTTCGATAGAGGTAACGTTATCGTAATTAAGAAAGAGGAGTCCAGGCATTCGTTCCGGTACCAGCATGCTGTGGGCTCGATACTGCCCGCCTACGCATCCGGCATGGGCAAGGCTTTCCTGAGTGAACTGTCTGATATTGAGCTGGAGAGTTTATACCCCAGCGAGATATTGAAACCATTGACCAGAAAGACGATTGCTACCAAGACAGAGTTAAAAGAGGAACTGAAACAGGTGCGAAGCCGGGGATTCTCGGTTGACGTGGAGGGAAACACGGAAGGATTATCTGGTGTGGGCTGTGTTATCCGGGATGCTACCGGCAAGGTGGCCGCCGCCATGTCAATCGGCGTATACGCACACACCTTTACCGAGGAAAGAATGCTTCAGCTGGGAACATTGAACAAGATTGGCGCCACCCTTATTAGCTACCGGCTTGGCTACCAGGACCCGAATAACGTGGTCCGTAGCCTGGAAGAAATACGTGCCTGGTGGAAGAACAGCCAAAGACAAAAACCGTCATAAACATAAACAAATTGAGCAGAGGGGGTGATTGTTTTCAGAAAGCAGTCAGCGTAATGTCATTGGCAGGTAATTATAGAAGGAGGTAAGTTAATGAAAAAGAAAGGAATTCTGCTGGCGCTAGTTATTGTATTGGCAGTAAGCTTGGTTGTTGCCTGCGCGGCCCCGGCTCCAGCCCCCGCACCAGCACCGTCCCCAGCACCGGCCCCGGCACCAGCACCGGCCCCGGCACCAGCACCAGCACCGGCACCAGCACCATCTCCAGCCCCAGCCCCAGCTCAACCGCCGGCACCTATTAAATGGACCGGACAGCATATTAATCCTGCCGGTCAGGCAATGTATGAAGGTTTTGCCAGGTTCTGCAGCAAGGTTACTGACGCTACCGGCGGCAATTGGGTTCTGGAGCCCCATCCCGGCGGCGCCATTGTTCCCGCCTCTGACGAGGTCTACGCGGTGGATACCGGCACTCTGGATTTCAGCTACGATGCCACATCCTGGTGGCGGGAGAGATTCCCCGCCGCTGGCCTTTTCAACTTCTATGTCGGTGGCCTTTCGCCAATGGCGATGCTTTTCTGGATGCACGATGAAGGTACGGAGATGCTCCAGGAGATGCTTGACGGCGCTGACATGAACGTGAAAGTCGTCCCCGGCTGGACGGGGACGCCAGAAATCTTCCTGAGCTCTACGGTATCTTTGAATACGCCCGACGACCTGGAGGGCATCAAGATGAGGACCGCCGGTGATGACGGCGAAATTTTCTCCAGAATGGGCGTCTCGGTTATGTCAGTTCCCGGTGGCGAACTCTATGAGGCAGTGCAGCGCGGCGTGGTGGACTGCTTCCAGTTCAGCTCACCGGCGGTGGACTACACCATCGCCAGCTATGAGATTATCGACTACATGTACCTTTCGGCTGCCCGCCAGCCCTGCGAGTACCTCACCTACTCGGTGAACAAGGACAAGTGGGCCGAGCTGCCACCCGAATACCAGAAGATATTCCAGGCGGTGGCTTGGCAGGAGTGCATTGACTACCTGTCTGAAATCACCAGAAAGGACATAGAGGCCATCGCCTTCTACATGGACTATGGCACCACCGTTGAACCTGCCTCTCAGTCCATCATCGATGCGCTTATGGTCGAAGCGGAGAAGTACTACGACGAGAAGGCGGCCGAAGATGCCTTCTATGCCAAGGTGCTTGAATCAGCCCGCTCCTTCAAGAAGGGCATGGAGGACACCTATCCCGGCCTGTTCTAGTATTGATTTTGCTCCCCTCCTCCCCTATAATTTCGGCGGAGGAGGGGAGCTCCTCCAAGCATTATTCGGCATGAAAAAGATAGTACACATTATTGACACCATCAGTGACCGCACCGGCAAGACCGCCTGCTGGCTGGCGGCTATTCTGGTCGGCCTCATCTCGCTTGAAGTAATCATGCGCTATGTCTTCAATGACCCCACCATGTGGAATTACGAAACGAGCATGATGATTGGTGGGGGTCTTTATGCCGTGGGCTGGGCATATGCCATGCGCCATCACTCCCATGTCAGAATCGATGTAATATATGCCCGCCTTTCCCCCCGAGTCAGGGCCGGCATTGATACTTTCGGTTATTTATTGCTTTTCCTTCCTTTAATGGCCATGTTCGTCAGCAGTTCCATCGCCTGGACGGTAACCAGCTGGAAAGTGGCCGAAAAGTCGGTTGAGACGTACTGGTACCCGATAATGGGCCCCTTCCGCACCTGGGTAGCCATTGGTTTCATACTTTTCTTCCTTCAGGGCACTGCCCAATTTGTCCGCGATGTTTATTACTTCGTGAAGGGAAAAGCCTATGATTGAATTAAGCCCAGAGCTGATTGCCGGACTTATGCTGGGCGGTGTCTTCATTGGCGTCCTGACCGGATATCCACTGGCGATTGTCATCGGCTTTCTGGGCTTGATCTTCGGCTTCTTGCGGTTTGGCTTCAACGTAGGCGAAGTACTCTACCCACGTGCGGTGAGCGGCGTCCTGATGAACTATCCTCTCCTGGCCGCTCCCCTCTTCATCTTCATGGGGCTCATGCTGGAGCGTTCTGGCATCGCGGAAAGGCTGTATGATGCGCTCTACATTTGGCTGGGCGGCCTCCGTGGTGGCTTGGCCATAGTTACCGTATTGATTGGCACCATCATGGCCGCCTGCGTGGGCATCATCGCGGCCTCAATTACCATGCTTGCCGTAGTCGCTCTGCCCTCTATGATTAAACGTGGGTATGACCGTAGTCTGGCCAGCGGCTCAATTTGTGCTGGTGGCACGCTGGGCATTCTCATTCCGCCCAGCATCATGCTTGTTCTTTATGGGCCAATGGCCTCTCTCTCCGTGGGCAGGCTCTTCTTCGGTGCCTTTATCCCGGGTTTCATCCTGTCCGGCCTGTATATCAGCTACATCGCTATTAGAAGTTTGCTGCAGCCAGACATAGCCCCGCCGGTACCTCTGGAACAGAGGAGGGTCTCTTTCCTGAAAAAGTCGTGGATGCTGGCTACTTCTCTGCTGCCGGCAGCATTCCTTGTCCTCTCCGTGCTGGGCACCATTTTCTTCGGCATCGCACCTCCCACCGAAGCCGCTTCGATCGGTGGCCTTGCCTCGGTAATACTGGTCATTGCCTACCGCCGTTTCAACTGGCGCGTCCTGTATGAAGTCTCACTGGAGACCCTCAGACTTACCGGCTTTATCATCCTCATTGTGTCTATGGCATTTGCCTTCGTCGGTGTCTTTATTGGCGCTGGCGGCGATAAGGTAGTGACCGAGGTGATACTGAGCACCCCGGGTGGCAGGTGGGGCGCCTTTGCCGTTATCATGTTCATCTGCTTCATTCTCGGCATGTTCATCGACTGGATTGGCATCGTTTTCATCATGGTGCCCATAATAACCCCCATCGGTTATGCGCTGGAGTTTGACCCCATCTGGTTTGCCATCATGGTCTGCGTGAACCTTCAGATGTCATTCATGACGCCGCCCTTTGCCATGGCCATCTTCATTGTGCGCGGTGCGGCGCCGAAAGAAGCCGGGCTGACCATGGCGGAGGTAATCAAGGGGGTAATCCCCTTCGTTATCCTGATTATGGTCGGCATTATGCTCTGCGCTTTCTTCCCTGAGCTTGTCCTATGGCTGCCAGGCCAGATGATAAGATAGGCTGGCCAGTTTTTCTGGCCTGAAAAACCCGTTTTACGATAACTGCTTTTATTATTTCAGTTACTTTTCCACCATAGCCACCGCCCGCACCCATCCGCCGCTTGCCCTTTCGATTTTTATGGGAAAGGCAAAGACAAGAAAGCCGTAAGGCCTCGGAATTTTGTCCAGATTGCACAGTTTCTCCATGTGGCAGTACTCCTTTTCCTTCCCGGCATAGTGGGCGGCCCATAGCCGGCCCCGGATGCCCTGCTTGAACTCCGCTACCAGCACGTCAAGCGAGGCATCCCATCCCCAGGCATCCGTGCCCATAACCTTGATTCCCTGGTCGATTAGCCAGAGTGTTGCTTCCCGGCTCATCCCGGGGTGCATGTACTGATACCCCTCTTCCTCAAAATGCCGGCAGCAGTCCGTCCGTATGAGGACAATGTCTCCCGGTTTCAGCGTATAGTCTATCTTTCTGAGGGCTGCAATGACATCCTCTCGACTGATGACTTCCCCCTTTTTGCGGTGCGTAAAATCCAGCAGCACCCCGTCCCCACAGCACCACTCAAGGGGAACTTGGTCAATTGTCCGGGCGGGCTTACCTGCCGATGTCGGGCCATAATGCCATGGGGCGTCCATGTGAGAACCGGAGTGAGAACACAGGGTGATGGTCTCGCTGGCAGCGTACTCCTCAAGGTCTCCCTCCGGTATTTCCCAGCGCGTACGAAAGGATTCCGCCCCCTGACGGTGATTTTCATAGATGATCTCGGGAGCCGTGCGATATTTGAGACCGTTCTTCAGGGGCAGGGTAAGGTCAATAATCTGAATCTTTCCTCTGGCCAGCAGCTCATTCAACATAGCAGAATACCCCCTCTTCGCTAAAAGCAAGTGTGAGTTCATCCGGCAATGTCAGGCACCCACAGGCATTGCTTATCAATAATTTACCATGCTATTGCGAGTATATCTATATTGACAGCCAATGGTGCCGCGGCATACAATCGCATTGCTGGAATATCGCAAGGAGGTGGCACCAATGGCAGCACAGAGTCCCGCTAAGGTTAAGGTTAATCAAATACAACAGGTATGCATCGTTTGCAATGATATAAAGAAAACAATGGAGGCCTATTGGAATATACTGGGCATAGGCCCCTGGGCCGTCTTTGAGTTTGGCTCTCTTCGAATACCCGACCTGAAATACTATGGTAAACCCGCTTGGGGAAGGTATACCGGCGCCGTGACCCAGGTAGGACCGATAGAGCTGGAGCTTTTTGAAACGATTGAGGGGGCCTCAGTATACCAGGACTGGATAGATGAAAATGGCGAAGGTCTTCACCACATGAAGTTCCTGGTAGAAGACTTGGATATCGACCGTGTGAACCGGGAGATGGAAAGCCTGGGATTCCCCTGTATTAAGGGCGGGCACTTTGGCCCGGGCCTGAAAAACCAGTTCGCCTATTATGACCTGATGGAACCGTTGAAGGCCATCTGGGAAACGAGCAACAGAACCGGCGGCAAGCCAATGGGAGCCACTATGTTCCCCGAGGACCCGAACGCAACCAGCCCGGCCAGAGTCAAGGTTACCGGAATAAAACAGGTAGGCATCTGCGTGAACGACGTCATTAAAACTGCCGAGAACTACTGGAATATTTTGGGCATCGGGCCGTGGGAGATCCGGGACTGGGGCTCTCATGTCCTCTTTGACCGTTACTATATGGGAAAACCAGCCTGGGCCAGAGAGAGGGTGGCCCATGCCTATATCGGTGATTTGGAGCTGGAACTTGTGCAGTATGTCGAGGGGGACTCCTTTTATCAGGACTGGATTACGGAGCACGGCGAGGGAATTCAGCACCTGAAATTCCTGTGCGACGATATTGACGAGACCTCAAGGTTACTGAACGAGCAGGGATTCCCCAGTCTGCAGAGCGGCCACTTCGGTGACCCCAAGGAAAAGGCCGGTGGCTTCAACTACATTGACATACCACCCCTCCACTGTGTCTGGGAACCGGTACACAAACCAAAAAGTCTACCTGTGGAACCCATTGCGCATGTCCCATCAGAATAGACTTGACCGACGTCATATTAATTTTGGTATTTCGTTCCATCAAAAGGGGAGCATTTCTGCTCCCCTCGTTTTTATACAATTGCCAGGAAAGTGCGCGATAAATATTGTTATTATCAGATTTATGCCTTTCCTGCAGGGCCTAGAGATATTTAGCCCTGTCTGGCCTGTTCTGTAAGGTGGTAATTACGGGCGCCCATTCCTTTTATCTTACCCTTTTATCTTCTACCATAGGTCATTTACTACTGAATGTTTGGCACTTCTACCGCTCTTTTCTCAAATTTCCTGGTTGCCATCTTTCTTTCACGTATGACGTTACGAATGGCTTGATAAAGACCGTACCCCAATCCAGCTACGAAAATCGCCGGCAAGAAGGTGATGAAGGGTATAACCAGTATCATTATTATTAACAATCCCCAATCCATTTTCGTTTCCTCCTTCTATTAGACATTTGCTGTACTGCACCAGTTCAGCCTTCACTTAATGATTTTTTTAATTAGTGTTTGCCCTCAAAGTGAGATACAAAAGCTGGCATTTCCCGTTTTTTGTTCTCGCTGAGCAAACGCCTAGCACGTGCCTGTTTCATAACGGCATACAGGCCACCAATGTTCAGGTACCAGACGTAGGCTACCGGAATGAGCAGGACAGGTATGATAAGTACCAGCGCCACTATGATTTGCCATTCCATCTTCTTGTCCTCCTTTATTTAATTTTCTTCCTTTTTCTATATTCAGATTAGCATTTGCTAGCGCGCTTGACTTCGGCTATGCTACTTAATTTCAATCCAAAAAGTGTTAGTATTTAAGCTTATTTTTATAGCTAGTACTAGCTATTTATACCTATGGAGTATTTGTTAAACACGCTGGTTTTCTGAAGGGCAGTATTTTTCTCGCTTATTAATTTGGAGTAAACCAAAGTTTATGGCGGGAATATCAATGAATAGAACGTTGAGCAGGCATATTGTGAATGAGACAAGCAATTGTGGTTAAATCGATGGCATTTTCCCAACTAGTGTGAGCGGCTGCTCAGGAGAGCCGCTCCTGGTTGTGCTATGGTCACTACCGTTATGGTTGAGCGGCCCCAGCTGGCGGACCTGTTCTGTCATCTCGTCCACAATGGCGGCAAAACGGTCTCCCTCTGAAGCGGAGACCCAGTCCAGTCTCACCCGCTCTTCTTCAATGCCAAACTGTTTCAGCATTTTTTTCAAGAGCGGTATGCGGCGCTTGGTCTTCATATTACCATCCAGGTAATGACACTCGCCGGGATGTCAGCCGCAGACGAGCACGCCGTCGGCGCCCTGCTGGAAGGCCTTGAGGATGAAACCGGGTTCCACTCGACCGCTGCACATCACCCGGACCACGCGTACATTGGGCGCATATTTCTTACGGGAGGTACCGGCCAGATCGGCACCGGCGTAGGCACACCAGTTGCAGAGAAAACCAACTATTTTCGGTTCAAAGCTCATACCATTGCTCCTTCTATCTGTGCCACAATCTGTTCCGTGGTGAAGTGACGGCTGGTGATGGCGCCGCTGGGACATGTAGCGGCACAGGTGCCACAGCCCTTGCACAGTGCCTCATTTATCACTGAGACCTGTTTCTCTTCATCAAAAGAAATCGCAGTGTACGGGCAGATGGAAACGCAGGTCTTGCAGCCACAGCAGAGGTCCTCATCAATCACCGAGATGGCGGACTCAATTGCAACAACTCCTTTGTCAATCATGGCAATGACGCGGGCGGCAGCGGCCGAAGCCTGGGCAACGGTATCAGGGATGTCCTTCGGCCCCTGGCAACACCCGGCAACGAAGATACCATCGGTGGTGGTGGCTACCGGGTCGAGCTTGGGATGCTTTTCTAGGAAGAAGCCATCCTTGCTGCGACTGATGGAAAAAAGCCGGGCTACCTCGTCAGCATCCGCCCTTGGCTCCAGCGCCGTGCTTAAAACAACCATATCCACCGGGGTGCGCCGCTTCCGGCGCACCAGGGTATCCTCGGCAATCACAATCAGCTTGCCTTCCTCTTCAGGGCTCTCAGCAATATCGGTAATTTCGCCGGCCTTGCCCCGCACGAAGTTCACACCCTCTTCCTGTAAGCGGTTGTAGAACTCTTCGTAGCCCTTGCCGAAGCAGCGGAGGTCAATATAGAGCTGGTAAATCTCGGCATCGGGTATCTTTTCCCTTAACAGGTGGGAGAACTTCAGCGAATACATGCAGCAGACGCGGGAACAATATTCATGGTAATTCACATCGCGGCTGCCAATGCAGTGCAGGATGGCGATGCGGTGAGGAATCGAGCCGTCTTTGAGCACTATCCTGCCGCCGGTGGGGCCGGAGGCGTTGCTCATCCTCTCGAACTGTATGCCGGTGATGACGTTGTCATATCTGCCGTAACCAAACTGCGTCATATCCGATGGGTCAAGGGAGTCAAAGCCGGTGGTCACGATAATCGAGCCCACCTCCACCTCAGCCACCTCTTCCCTCTGCTCGAAGTCAATCGCTTTTGCTTCGCAGAGCTTCTGGCAGGCGCCGCACTTCCCGCTGGTGAAGTGAATACAGGTTTCCGTGTCAATTACCGGCACGTTGGGCACGGCCTGGGGAAAAGGCGTATAGATGGCCTTTCTCTGCCCGAGGCCGAGGTCAAATTCACTGGCGGTCCTAGCCGGGCACTTATCCTGGCAGGTGCCGCAGCCGGTGCATTTGCTGGCGTCCACGTAGCGCGGCTTTTTCCGTATCTTTACCTTGAAATTGCCCACATAGCCGGATATCTCAACGACTTCACTGTACGTCATCAGCTCGATATTTTCGTGTGACCTCACCGAGGCCATCTTCGGGGTGAGGATTCAGGCGGAACAGTCGAGGGTGGGGAAAGTCTTGTCCAGCCGGGCCATATTGCCGCCGATGGATGGCTCCCGCTCCACCAGGTAAACCCTTTTGCCGGAATCAGCTATCTCCAATGCTGCCTGTATCCCGGCTATGCCCGCGCCAACCACCAGCGTGCAGGGATTCATGGGCGCTTCTTTCTTCTCTAGGGCATCATGATGGAACACGCGCCGCACCGCGGCGCTCACCATTGCCTTGGCTTTTTCGGTGGCCGCTTCCCTGTCCTCGATGACCCAGGAGCACTGCTCGCGGATGTTGGCCATTTCCAGAAAATATGGATTGAGGTCGGCGCTGGCCAGCACCCGCCGGAAGGTCGGCTCATGCAGCCGGGGAGAGCAGGAGGCAACCACGATGCGGTTCAGCCCGTATTCCCGGATATCATTCTTTATCAGTTCCTGACCGGGGTCGGAGCACATGAACTTGTAATCGCGGGCCACCACCACGGAAGGGAGACTTCGGGCAAACTCGACTACCTGCTCAACGTCAACGGTGCCGGCAATATTGGCACCGCAATGACAGACATAAACGCCAATCTTTCGCTCCATCTTATGCTCCTTATAAATACTTGGCGAGAGCCTTCTCCGCCGGAACGATGCAGCTTCTCAGGCCAAGTTCTTCTTCGCTGAGTCCAAAAGCCACTCCCATGAGCTGGGTAAAGAACAGAATCGGGAGGTCGAAGCTGGAATGCAGCTTCTTGTTGGCCTGATTCTGGTAGGCATCAAGGTTCGTCTGGCAGAGCGGGCAGGGTGTGATGAGGCATTCCGCCCCCCGGTCGAGGGCGGAGTTTAAAATCTTGCCTATCAGTCCCAGAACCAGGTCTTCTTCGGAAATTATCAGTGAGCCGCCGCAGCAGCGCGCCTTCATGGGAAAGTCGACCGGCTCTCCGCCGAGGCTCGTAATCAGTCGGTCCATGGACTGGGGATTCTCCGGGTGGTCAAAGCCGAATCTGGGGCGGACGAGCTGGCAACCGTAGTAGGGTGCCACTTTCAGGCCTTCCAGGCTCCTTTTGACCGCTGCCCCGATGGCATCATAGCCGATGTCGTTCACAAATACGTCGAGCAGATGCCTGACCTTAGTTGTCCCGTGGTATTCCAGCCCGCCCGCGGCCAGGGCTTCAGCCACCTGGGCTTTGAGGTGGGGGTACTGTTTGAGGTAGGCGTTGGTGCGGCTCAGAATTACATAGCAAGAGCTGCACGGGGTTACAATATCGAGGCCCATCCCTTCGGCCAGTGCCAAGTTGCGGGCGGAAAGGCAGAAGGAAGCCAGCTCCTCAAACGAGCTGTAAGGCGTCGAGCCGCAGCAGTTCCAGTCCTCTATCTCAACAAGCTCAATATCCAGGACTTTGCTTACTGCCAGCGCCGAGCGACCATATGCCTTGGCCCCTCCTTCAGAAGCGGAACAGCCCGGGAAATAGGCATACTGCTTCAACTAACACCTCCCAATGACTCGGCCTTGTCGAGTATAGCCCGCAACTGGTCAGTTCCCTGCGGCGTCAGCCTTCTCGCTTTCACATTAAGGCGCCCGTGCCGGAACAGGCGTATAGCTACCGGCAGCATGCGTATCGCGCGCAGCGGATTGGTCAGCATGTAGAACCACGTCATGAAGCCCATCTCGGGCAGGCTTCCCAGGCTGTAGACAAAATCATTGAAGCTGCGGTACATGGCCGGTGTCAGTGTCCGTCCATGGCTCAGCCCTTCTCGAACTGCCAGACATTCCAGGGCGTGCATCAGGTCAGTCTGCTTGATGCCACGTGGACAGCGCACGGTGCACAGATAACAGGAAAGACAGTACCACATGGCGTTGCTGGAAAGCACCTCATTTTTCATACCGGCACGGGCCATGGCGATGAGCTCTGACGGGGTGTGGTCCATTTTATCGGCATTGGGACAGGAAGCGGTACAGGTGCCGCATTGTATGCAATTACGGACTCCTTCGCCACCGGGGATGGCGCTGATTTCATCCACAAACGAACTAGTCTTTAGGTTACTGACCAAATCCAACCTCCCTGGATAGCAAATCCGTATCAAACTTCAGTGGTTTTATTACCTTAACTCCACAAAAGCTATGGCTACTTTAATACCGCTTCTCTTGCCAGTTGGGCTTCCCTCTCTCTTCGCTTACGGGCGGCCCTTCTCTTCATCGTTTCCATGATTACGGTATAAATACCGCTCACATTGATATACCAGATAAAGATAACTGGTATCAGTATTACCGGTATGGCTAGTATTATGGCCAATATAACGTACCACTCCATTTCATAATCCCCCTTTTCTACTATAAGCTTACCTTCTAACGAGTTAATCCAGCTTCCGCAGTAATGCCTATTATCTTTAAGTAATTATGCGTAGTGTTGTTTGACTAGATTGTGGCAAGGCTATGCTGTGCGTTGGTATCATGGCGGGGCCGAAAAGAATGATCCCGATAATTCCTGAGGAGCAAAGAAAGATGGAGACAAACAGATAACTGGCCGGAGGGGGAATTATTTATTCAAGTACCTTAATCTCTTTTCAGTGAGCCGTTCTAATTCAGGTCACACGTTTACTGATGTTGCTCCAAATTCTTCTATTTCTGGTGGGAACCCGGATGAAAAATCTGGGGGTGAAAAAACAGGTATATCAGCGAGCCAAAGCAAGGGATAAATATTATCAATACTACCCATGGCGCCTTACGCCCCCCCAGTACTTTGGGCCTTGAGGCCAGGTCCTGTATCATAAACCAGGCGAGGAACCAGTGCGCTATGCCAAACAGGAATATCCTTAAGAGCCATTCGAGGTCCATGTTCGTGCTTTCACGGTAAAGTTCACTGAATAACTTTATAGTTAATATGATAAATCATAACTTAGGGGAAGACAAAGGTACCTTTCGTGAGTTTGAAGAGTCCAGCCAGGATTACTTTTTGTACGTAACATCTCGAAATACAGAAAGCTGACAGACGGTACCATCGGCATCAACGTAAGGCGAGGAAACGACCTCACAGGTTCTGCCATCGAGAAGGCGGTAAAGCCATCTCTCAACAGTCCCCTGTACTACATTTGGCAGCTTGCAGATTGCTTTACACGGTCGATCAAGGTTTTGTAAATATTCGTAGCAAAATGAACCAGACCCCTCACCAAAGTTTCTTCTCATAGCTGAATTGGCAAACCTTATCCTGTAATCCGGTCCAATAATGAGTACCCCATCTTCTATCTTATCTATGATCCCAAGAAGTTTACTTCTTTCGCTTCTTATTTCCGCTTCCAGCTTCCTGCTTCGTTCCAATTGATTGCGTATGACTCCTGTCATAATACCAATAACTCCGGCAAAAGCGGTGAAAAGCAACATACGAAGCAACGGGTCGGGAAAGGGAGATATAAAGAAGGCCCGGGGTAAGAAGATGATGAACGCCACCAAGGTCACTATCACCGCTCCTTTAATCCTGGCCATATATCCGGCATAGATGATTGGCGCCAGAAACAGGAGGCGGTGTATATCATGAATGCCATAGAAAAATTTTATACGCAAGGCTTCCCAGGCAGCCCAATCAACCAGTTCTCCAAAATAGTAGAACAAGGTACAGAATACTATCAGCAAAGGCATGATAAATAATTTTAAGGTTGCTTTATTCATTCCATCCTTCCTCACCATTGCTCAACATAGCTAACCGCCATGCTAAAGCTTCAATCCCGATAATTTCTGCTACCATGTTTGGCTTTTTCTATATGACGGGCACAGTTTCTGCGGAAAAGAACTCATGGTTCTTATTTTCTGAGCGCTAAAGAAGGTATTGTGTTCTCATAAGGCCAAGATATGGAAATACAACTAATTGACTTGGAAATATAGGGTATAAGCTTAACTATTCTGGCTTCTAGTTCTCCCACAGCGATTAAATCTTCGCCTTCTAAGACAGCAATAACATCGTATGGACCGGTTACCCGCTCAGCCAGTTTCACCCCATCTATCTGTTTAAGGGCGCTGACGGTTTCCTGAACTTTACTCACTGCAGTTTCAATGAGAAGGAACGTTCTTTTAGCCACGTTATTTAACCTCCTTTCTTTTATACAAGCTTGTTTTACGGCTCTCGATTGGCAGCTGTGCTGTGAGCAGATTTGCAGACACGATTATTCCTTGTCATCCCTATGGGCGCTGTTTTTATTCAGGAACTCTTTAATGACCAAAGCGATGCCTATGGCAAGAAGCACCGCTAAAATGATTTCCCATTGCATGTGCTATGTCCTTTTCTTCAAGCTATTTTTCAATAACTGAGTTAAATTTAACCATTAGTGTGGCTTTCCGTTGCGACTTCTCCAAGGGCCTTCTTCTTACGAGCAATTTTTTTCTCTCTAGCTTCTTTAATAGTGGCATAGATACCACCGATATTCAGGTACCAGATAAAAGCTACCGGGATAAGCACCAAAGGTACTGCCACTATAAGAGCTACTATAATCTGCCATTCCATCTTTCCGTTTTCCTTTCTAAATATGCTTTTTTCATTCGTTCGACTTGCTTTGTAGCTCTCAACTTTACTGGATTTCTCATCTCTACTATTAACTTAACACCATACTGGCAAGCCAGCCTTCCGCTAACTTGCTTATTTTCATTTTTGAAAACCATAGTTGTTTGCACCTACGTTCAACATCTTAAGTAAGTATAATTACTTAACTGCTCTGGCAGTAACGCCCGCATATAACAAAGGCCATTGAGTTGAGACAAGGATGCGCAAGGTGTATCATTGGTATGGTGAAATAGTAGGTGATGTTACTTGGAACAGATTAGAATTTTAATCGCCGATGATCACGCCGTGGTGAGGGAGGGTACTCGCCAGATTCTGGAACAGGAACCGGACTTAATGGTCGTTGCTGAAGCCTGCGATGGCGAAGAAGCGGTGAATCTGGCCGGTAATACCAAACCCAATGTGGCCATAATCGACATTGCTATGCCCAGAGTCGACGGCATTGAAGCGACCAAGCAAATCAAAACGCTTTATCCCGGCATAGCAGTATTGATACTCACCGCCTATGATGACGAACAGTTTATCTTCAGCCTCTTGGAAGCGGGAGCCGCTGGCTATCTGTTGAAAAGTGTTCGTGGCCGCGAACTGATTGATGCTGTGCGTCGAGTTTATGCTGGAGAGTCAGTGCTACACCCAGCAATAGCGCGCAAGGTGCTGAATAGATTTGTCCCCGGTCAGGGTAAGCCCACAAGGCAGGCACAGGTGGAAGTGCTAAGTAAAAGGGAGATGGATGTTCTAAAATTAGCGGCTAAAGGTTTAAGCAATCAGGACATTGCCAATGCACTTTATCTTAGCCTCCGCACGGTCCAAGCTCACCTGGGCCATATCTTCAACAAGTTGCAGGTTGGCTCACGGACGGAAGCCGTCGTGCGCGCCATGAAAGAGGGGTGGGTTACTTTAGATGATATATCTTGATTATTAAGGTACCGGTGATTATCCGGATACTGACATGAAGCTCTATTCGTCTTTAGACTGGCTAACCAATATAGTTCGCAAACCTGGATTGTGGTTTATTCTCGCTTTGATTTTTCTTATCACCCTCTTACATTATCGTGAAATCCAGGCGTATCCTGGATTTCTGGTTCAGATAATGTCTGATCTAGGCCTAAGCCGCCACGCTTTTGAGAGAATACTTTACATGGCACCTATGGCCTGGGCTGGCTTCTTGTTTGGCTGGAAGGGTGCTCTCATAACTTCAATAACGGCGCTTGTTTGTATGCTACCCCGTGCTGTTTTTATCTCACTAAATCCGCTAGATGCTCTCGTGGAGACGAGCTTAACTTTTATTATTGGCATTGTCCTGTCTATCAGCTTTGTCTCGCTTCGCAAAGAACGGGAGTACCGCAGCAAACTGGAGATAGCTCATCAGGAACTTCAAGCTAATGTTCAGGCCATACAGCAGAACGAAAAAAGGCTTGCCTCAATAAACCAGATCTCGGGCACTATTTCTCAATCTCTTGAGCTACATCAAGTTCTAGATAACGCTATGGACAACGTTATTGACGTTATGCAAGTTGACGCTGCTCTGCTATTTCTGCTCGATGAAGATACCGCTGACCTTCACTTAGCCGCACATCGAGGCATAGCAGAAGAGCTCGCAAAAGGAATAGATAGACTTAAAATCGGTGAAGGCCTGAATGGCCGAGTAGCCGAATCAGGGGAACCGTTGTTCGTTGAAGATGTATCTACTGACCCCCGGCTAACTAGAGAAATGGTAAGCAAGTATGATATACACTCCATGCTCATAGTGCCTCTTAACTCGAAAGGCAAGGTCAACGGTACACTTTGCGTCGCCATGCGCAGTTACCGCACGTTTCAGCAAGAAGAAACAGATTTGCTTACGGCCATTGGCAACCAAATCGGAGTTGCAATTGAAAATGCCAAGCTGTATCAAAATCAACAGGAAATTGCCGAAAAATTAAGGACAATGCAGGAAAACCTGCGCTTCTATTTGCTACAGGTAACAAAAGCTCAGGAAGAGGAAAGAAAGCGCATTTCTCATGAATTGCACGATGAGACCATCCAAGCTCTAGTTGCGCTATCCCGTCGTTTGGACACTATAGCGTCGAAAGACAAAAAACTGTCCGCAGATTTAAGCCATGAATTAGAGGAAATATGGCAACAAATCAACGATGTAATCAGGGATGTTCGTCGTCTGAGTCAGGATTTGCGCCCGGCGGCCTTAGATCGACTTGGGCTGTTGCCAGCTTTGGAGTGGTTAGCTTCCCAGGTAACCGAGTACTCGGGAATAGCTACCAATGTCAGTGTAGTTGGAAAACAACGTCGTCTTCCAGAGGAAATTGAGTTAGTGCTCTTTCGTATAACCCAAGAAGCGTTGCGAAACATGTGGCGGCATTCACAGGCCAGCCAGGCAGAAATTATGGTTGAGTTCGACAAGGGCAAAGTAAAAGTGAACGTTACCGATAATGGCCAGGGCTTTCATATTCCGGATAAAATAGAAGATTTAGCCAGGCATGGGAAATTAGGATTGGCCGGGATGTACGAACGTGCTCAACTGATCGGTGGGCTATTAACAGTACAATCCAATCCAGGCAGCGGAACCAGTGTTAGTATAGAAATGCCAATATAATTTTAATAAGGGTAATAAAAGCTTGAATTATTACCCCTTGCACATTCGCCTGTAAAAGTAGTGAGACCGTCCGCAGGCCAGCTTATCGGAGCGTTTGTGCTCCTCTTTCTATTCAGACAAAGGAGCAGCCTGTACGATGCCCACCTAGCTGGCTTAACCTCCCCGTTGTTTAAATATATATCTCAAGGCATTATTTATTGACAAACACATAAGCACGGACTAGACTTGAGCTACAAAATACAAGATTGATTGGTATGCAATTGCTGCTGCTCCGGTTTAGCGGGCATGGAAGATGAAACAGCAAAGAAATGCACGGGGGTAAATAAGTGGTGGCGTTCCCCTTTTGATATAGGAGCTGTTACCTGACACGGTTAAGGGACCAAACCAATGAACCTTATTGTTATTTTCATCATCGTTTTAATAGGCCTGATTATTTTTCTGGCGGTTAGGAAAAGGCCTTCTTCCTCAAAGCACCGTAGCGAAGCTGGTGAGGAAAACCCTGAAGCAATCGGAGACGAGATACGCCGCTTGCGGGAACTGGTTACTCAAATAAATAACCGTTTGGATGCCTTAGAACAGAGACGGGAAATAGCTGCGCCTGAACCCTCACCTCAGCCAGAACCCGCTCCGATGGCGCCAAGCCAAGAGGCAGTTCCAATGCCGGCGGCTGAAGTGCCACCACGTAAGGTCAAACCTGCCAGGGTTAAGGAGACGGAGTGGGAGCAGATTTTGGGCGGCAGCTGGCTGGCGAGGATAGGTGTCCTTGCCCTCATCATCGGTGTTGGCTTCTTCCTGAAATTTGCCTTTGATAATAACTGGATTGGTCCCACCGGAA
>Ga0209427_10000462_pt1 | contig 42924 bp, 45 predicted proteins | sample DeeMarSWOR136_30_FD_187465 | JGI IMG/M metagenome (GOLD analysis project Ga0209427, IMG submission 187465) | Marine sediment microbial communities from White Oak River estuary, North Carolina - WOR-1-36_30 (SPAdes) (version 2) | ecosystem: Environmental > Aquatic > Marine > Intertidal zone >...
CGTTAGTTTAAACCTTGATGGGGCTCGGCTTGCAAAAGAATTTGATTCAAAAATGATTCTTATCGTTACAGGAAAGGACGATAGAGCGATTGATACTATCCTTAGAGAGAAATACTTTATTGAACAAAGGACAGGTACTGATACAATTCTTTCAGGAATTATTTTTAATTATATCGAACCATACGTCCTAGAGCGCATTAAAGGGGTAACATATCCAGTCTTAGAACAACTCAATATTTCAATCTTTGGATTAATTCCAGCAGACACCCGTATCGTTGCACCAACCGTCTCAGACATTTATAATGTGTTAGGTGAAGGCGAAGTACTCGTTGGGAAAGATAAAATGGATGAATTAATAGTTGAGGACTTCTTAGTAGGTGCAATGAGTCCTGAGGCTTCTTTACGTTGGTTTAGAAGATCAATCCGCAAAGCTGTTATATTAGGTGGCGACCGTCCAGATACTGCTCTGGCAGCACTTACAACCGATACTTCCGTGCTCATACTAACAGGCAATTTACATCCTAGCACCCATGTATTAGTTAAAGCTGATGAAAGAGGTGTCCCGGTCATTCTGGTACCATATGATACATTCAGTACTGTAAGAAAAATCGAAGGTATTGTAGGGAAGGTAAGGCCAAAACTCAGCACGGTCAAAATTATGAAGGAATTAATTGAAAAACACGTTGACTGGAAAAAGATTTTGGAAATTTTAAAGAGTTAGGTTCTAAAACTTACTGTTTTAAAGATTTAAGAGTTAAAATTTTAAAGGGATAAAATCCATACCCTTCAAATAATGTAACAATAATGATTAGAGGTGTAATCCTATGGTAACTGTTAATGATGTAGAGGTAGCAGAAGGACTCTACTATTCGAAGGATCACGTATGGCTTAAAATTGAAAACGGCAAATGCAGAGTCGGTATAGCGGATCATGCCCAAAAACAACTCAAAGAGATTGTAGTGGTAGATCTCTTAGACGAAGGTGATGAAGTTAGCCAAGGTGATAGTTTCGGTGAAGTCGAGAGTGTAAAAACTGTCAGTGATCTAATTTCACCGATTAGTGGAACCATCACCGAAGTCAATGGCGAGTTGGAAGATAGTCCGGAATTAGTTAACGAATCCCCATATGATGAAGGATGGATGATTGTAGTAGAACCTTCAGACCTTGATGCAGAACTTGAGAATCTCATGAATTTTGATGATGCAGTAGAGTTCTATGAAGAGATAGAGAAAGAAGAATAACTTCTTTGGCTTTTTCATTCTTCTATTTTTCATCTATTTTTCATTTATTTTCGTTTAAGATCATATCATCCAAATAGATTTAAGATAAGTTTATAGCCTTAAATAGGGGAACTAAATGACACGAAAGATAGTTATAGTGGGCGGCGGTGCAGCTGGAAGTAGCGCTGCATCATTTGCAAGAAAAACAGATCGAAAGGCGGAGATTACGCTAATTGACAAGTATGAGAGAATTGGTTATAGCAGGTGTGGCCTACCGTTCGTTATAGGAAAAGAAATTCCAGATTATAAGGATTTAACAGTTTATAGTCAGGATTTCTTTAAAATGTCAAATATAGGTCTCAAGTTAGAAACTACTGTTACAAAGATAGAGCCTAAAGGCAAATACATTATGGCGATAGAAAAAAATGGAACTGAATCAACTATTGAGTATGATTCGCTAATTTTAGCAACTGGTGCAGAGGTATTTTGTCCTCCAATCCCTGGGATTGATACGGAAGGCGTTCTACCGTTGAGGACTATCGAAGATGGCATACTAATTGAAGAAAGGGCTAAAACCTCAAAAAGGGTTGTTATAATTGGGGCAGGGCTCATCGGTCTTGAAATCGCTGTTGCCCTGCGAGAAAGAGGACTTGAAGTCGTTATAGTTGAAATGCTGCCTTATATTTTGCCTCTTGTGCTAGACAAGGATATGGCTAAAGATGTACACACAGAGTTGACTGACCTAGGAATTGAGATTATAACCGGTTGTGGGGTCGAGGAACTATTGGGCGATGAAGAAATTAACGCATGTGTTATAGGTGATGAAACAATAGAAACAGATTTTGTAATCAACGCAACTGGAGTACGCGCGGACATCGAGTTAGCAAAAGCAGTTGGTATTAGCGTTGGAAAAGGCATCAAAGTGAACGAATATATGGAAACCAGTATCCCAAGCATATACGCGGTTGGCGATTGTGTAGAATGTAAACACTTAATCACGGGTGAATATGTACTTTCTCAATTAGGAACGTCGGCCACTCGTCAAGGGCGTGTGGCGGGTCGAAACGCAGCAGGAGATCGAGATATTTTTCCCGGCGTTCTCATGTCTTCTGTGACCAAGATTCATGGTTTGGAAGTCGGGGCAACCGGCTTGACACAGTGGGCTGCTGATAGAGCTAACATTGAAACAGTCATTGGAAAGATGACAGGTCATACAAAACCACATTATTTCCCTGGAGGCTCTAAAGTAAAAGTGAAGGTCCTTGCAAGAAAAGATGATGGCAGAGTCATAGGAGCACAAATTGTAGCTCGCGAAGACGTTGGGCATAGAGTAAATATGGTTGCCACTGCTATCCAGAGTAATATAACAGTAAATGAACTTGCAAAAGTAGATACTTGCTATGCCCCCCCAATTGCGGATACGTTGGAAACAGTTTGCTTGGCTGCGGAATTAGCTGCCAACAAGTTATGAAATAACTCAATATCACCTTTTCTTTCTTATTTTAAATAAGGAAAAGCCGTCAGGACTGGCCATATGCCTTAAATGCTTCAATGACAGCCAATTTTTTATGTTCGCCCATTAACAAAAGTAACATTGCTTTTCCTGACGTAGAAACAAATGAAATTCTATCTAGTAAACCATATTTATTCAAACCAGCAATTGTATGACCTCCACCAGCTACTGAAAATGCGCCCTTATCTGTACTTTCAGCGATGGCAGAAAATACTTCTTTGGTACCAACAGCAAAAATCTCTTTTTCATATTGTCCAGGACTACCATTACACACAATTGTTTTCGCTTTGTTTAAAATTTCTGAAAATCTTTCAATTGTCTTTTTGCCAATATCGCAGGGTATCTTGGATAATGGCAACTCATCCAGAGAAACTTCAACGCGTTGGCCATTGTCCTCTATAGCTAGATCTTCTGGCAACTCGATCTTCTTTTCAAATTTACCTAGCACTTCGGTTGCTTTTCCCATATTGTCTAAATAACCGTTTTCTGAGAGGAAGTTTCTGTAGGCATCACCCATTTCAAAACCCTTTGCTAATAAAAATAGATTTCCCATAACACCAGAAGCCAGAATGATATCCGCTATATTTTGCTCTAATACATATTCTATCACTTTTAGTGTATCTTTCGGTTTTGCTCCACCTAGAACATAAACACAAGGTTTTTCTGTAGAGCTTCCCGCAGCCTTCGTCAGTGCAGCAAGTTCTTCTTTCATAGTGTAGCCTACTACCGAAGGTAATACTTTAATGAAACCCACAAGCGATGGTTGTGATCGATGTGCGGCTGAGAATGCATCGTTTACATAGAAATCTAGCAAGGGCGCTAACTCCTGTACCATTGCAGTCTTGGCTTGTTCCTCAACAGGACGTTCTTCATTTTCAGCTGAATAAAAACGAGTGTTCTCAAGGACGAGAATGCCTCCTTCATTTAACCTGCTAATTTCATTCCTCGCTTTTTCATCAAATATGCTGTTTACAAACTTAACAGGGCGTCCTAACACTGTACTAAGCACTTTGGCGTGCTGTTCAAGACTTATAAAATCAGGGTCTCCAGGTCTACCTTGGTGAGCCATTACTATGACTTTTGCTCCACGTTCGGCTAAGTTTTGAATGGTTCTCGCGTGACTTCTGATCCGAGTATCATCCTGAAGTGCCCCAGTCTCTGGATCTATAGGGGAATTGAAGTCAACTCTAACTAAAACTTTTTTTCCTTTAACTTCGATATCATCTATTGATTTAAGATTTTCCATTTATATCCCTCTGTTATTACGATGATAATAATGGTCGTGAAATGAATTTCGTAAGATATAAAGATATTATCACAGAATTACTTTTTTGGACATTTATCTAAATGATTCTTTATTCTAGGTTCACCTATGCAAGTTTTTTATATAAAAGCTCATACTTGTAATCTCCACCATCTACTATGCCTCTATAGAAACTCACATACCTAAATTTGTGAAGAATAGTACAGATATTTCGCTAAACATTTCAAAATTAATTTACCGAATGAGAGAGAAGAGAAATGCCAGAAGATTACGAAGTACTAATTAAACGCTGCTATCAATGCGGCACTTGTACGGGTGCATGCCCTTCCGCTAAAATTACCGGTACATTTAATCCTAGGAAACTAATCGCCTACATGCTTCTTGGAAGTATAGAGAGAGTTGTGTCAGATGATGTGATCTGGCTTTGTACTGCGTGTCATGCATGTGTCGAACGCTGTCCTGAATTAGTTTATCCTGCAGAAGTTCTTTTTCAGTTAAAAAATGTTGCAACTTCAAATGGCAAGTTTCCAGTTGGGCTTAAAGAAGAAGCAATGCAAATTTATACAACAGGAACCACTGTTGCGTTATCATCTCCTATAGAAAGAAGACGAAAAAAACTAGGATTGCCAGAATTTCCTGCCGTTAATGTAGACGAAGTGCAAAAAATTATTGAATTAACAGGTCTTGATAAAAAGCTTGAATTTAATGGTATGACTCTCAAAGAACAAAAGGACGATGAGGATGAAGAACAATGACAAGTTATGGCTTCTTTCTTGGATGTATGATTCCCTTACGCCTGCAGAACTTCGAAGTTTCAGTTAGACGTGTTTTACCTGCCTTCGACATAGAATTGCTGCCTTTGAATGGTGCTGGATGCTGTCCAGATCCTATTGGGATTCAATCGCTGGATCAAACAACATGGTTTTCCTTAGCTGCAAGAAATATCGCCATTGCAGAAGAATTGGGCCATGACATGCTAACTCTCTGCAACGGGTGTTTTGAAACACTAAAAACAACCAACTATGAACTGACACATGAATCTAACTTAAAGAATGAAGTCAACGCCATCCTTTCTCAAATAAATCGACAGTTTAAAGGAAGTATAAAAGTCCGTCACCTTGTAGAAATCCTTTTTGAAGACTTAGGGCCCGCAAAAATTAAAGAAGTGGTAAAGCAACCTCTTAAGGATCTAAAGGTAGCAGTCCATTATGGTTGTCATCTTATTAGACCGAGTGCAATCTTGGCGTTTGACGACCCAGAAAGACCTCAATCCCTTGATGTGTTGGTTGAAACTCTCGGCGCTACAAGTATCCCTTATCTGAAGAAAATGGAATGTTGCGGGACTGGAATTCGTAGTATAGACATGGATTCTGCATTGCAAATGACACGCCAAAAGCTTATTGAAATGAAAAGAGTTGGCGCAGATTGTATTGTAACAGTATGCCCTTTCTGTTTCATCCAATTCGATGTCGGACAATTTCAGATTCAAAAACAGTTGAATGAAGAATACAATATCCCAGTGCTTTATTACATGGAACTTCTAGGACTTGCGATGGGGCTTCAACCAAAAGAATTAGGGATGGACATGCACAGAATTAAAACTAAGAAACTCCTTGAGCGCCTTTTAGTTCACAAGGATGACATTGACTCAAAAAACACGTTATTGATTGACGGATAAAAGAATTTAATTGATAAGAAGCGAGGTTATTTCCAATGGGTAAAATTAAAATTGCTGCTCTACAGCCTCTATTACCACATGAAATGAAACCGATGGATAGGCTAAAAAAACAACTAGACATGTGTAAAGATGCTATAAAAGTTGAATGTGACGCTATCTTCTTCCCAGAATACTTTGTAGGATTTAGTTACATCTGTGATTTGGATAGTTGTGAAGTGCTCGATAATGTATCGAGTTTTGCAAATGAGCACGGTGTATGGCTAGGCATTAACCTGAATCGCTATATAGACAAAGAAGAAAAGACAATACATAACTCTGTTATTCTTATAAAGCCTGACGGAGGTATTGCAACCATCTATAATAAAATGCATCCCTATTGCTCATGGGAACCTGCTGTAGTAAGATCTCAAGGCTATAAATTCAAACTTGGAGATAAACCTGAAGTATATGATACTGGTAAGTGTAAAATTGGTCTTGGTCAATGCATAGAGTTATGGTTACCCGATTTTATGAAAATTTTAGGAGAGATGGGGGCAGAAATTGTTTATGTGCCCAGCCGTATGCCAATCCCCTACTTCTTGGAAACTGATCTTTTCGCACGAATCAGGGCCAGGGAAAACTGTAATTATGTTGTTGTTGGTGGTGAAGCCGGTAAAACAAAACCTGGGACCTATATTGCCGGGCCTCAAATAGGCGACATGATAATGGATTTAACACATATAGGCAACCATGAGGGCGTAGTATACAAGACTATAGATACAGACTGGTTAAGGGATCAGAGAACTCACAGAACTCCAATATGGACTATACAAACAGATCAAGAACTTAAAAAGGCGAGAAAAACGGCAACTGACTATATTAACAAATTCTATGGGGAAGAACACCTAAACCAGTTCATTAAAGAATGGGACATGAAATGAAAACTGGCGGACATTTACTCTGCTAAAAAATTCGAAAACATCACTTTTTCTTGAAAAAAGTGATGTGCCGAAGATGTTTAGAATTCATCTTCTTGCGGTGGGCGTCGTAGACTGAAAAGTGCTTCGTTGTGTTTCTTGGTCAATTGGTAGCAATCGTAGATTCCATATAAGTACCAGACGAGTGTTATAGGAATTAGAATTACTGTCGCTCCAATGATCCACATTATAATGCTTATAACGATGAAGACAAGACCTCGTTTTAATTTGTTTACGTATAAATGCCCTAAACCTGGAAGAATAATAGTTAGAATAACGCTTACACCTTCGTTTTTACGAATAGTCATAAGTTGGGCGTCAGTCATCTGTGTTTCATAAGGAGGTGATGTTGTTGGAGGTGGAGGTGGTGGAGGCGCTGTAGTGGGGGGAGGAGGCGGAGGTATAACTTCTTTTGGCGGGGCAAGTGAAGCACCACAGGAACTGCAAAAATGGCTATCAGTTGTGTTCATCGCGCCGCATTTTGTACAATAAATCGTTTCACTCATGGTGAACATCTCTCTAGGAATATTTCAGTAATCTTTCTTCATAAATTCTTTTTAGTTCTAGTACCACCATCATGGTACTATTATTATCACTATTATCAGGGTACTAACTTATAAATAGTTTTCTAGTAAAATCCTCCGCAAATCAAGCAGCGAATTCGGATTTCCTTAAATGCTAATATTATCGGTAAAAATTTTGTAATTATTCTCTTCACAGATTATATTCAGTTGATTTTGTTAGAAACTGTCTGAAAAAAAGAAAAGTTTCCGGAAAGATATGATTTCCGGTCAAATTTACATAAGATCTAATATTGCGAATGGGTAGTATTAGTTATTCTTAATTTGCTGACATACTCCGTCAGATAAAAGAGGACATTACGATATTTAGAAAGGTTGTTTTTTGCAGATCTTTTGCCAAGATACTTACCTATACCATATAATAGGATAATAAGTCCTATAAAATTTATGAAACTACCTATCGCGCCGCCAAAAATGCGTCCAATTAAGTTCATAACAATTCCGATGGCAATCAATCCTCCTCCTCCACTAGAATCACCAGCACCTTTTTTTTCGCTGTTTGCAACTTTTTGTTCCCAAGCTGCTAAAAGTTCGTTATATCTTTTTTCCTGCCAGAGTCTATGAAGGCTAGCTTCCCTTTTGTTTAAATTAGGCTCTCCGTCAGGCAAAAGACTTGGCTGTTTATAAGTCACGGGCGGTGGTAGGGGCGGAGGTGCTGTAGGCGAAGTTATAGTTTCTGATGGGAGTGCAAGAGAATCACCACAAGAAGCGCAGAATGCACTATCAACCGTGTTAGGAGCTCCACATCGTGGACAGTATTTTGTGCTCATTGACCTTCCCTCTCCAAATCTATCTAGTATTAGTTAACTCCTGATTGCAGGTATATTAAGGACACGGTTTCTCAATCTTAGTCTTAAAAAAATAGTAGGGGGATGCTGATAGAGACCTTATGCTGCTATAAGCCGAAATAGCTTTTGGTTTTGAAGAGATACCAAAGCACGATTATACTTATGATGGTGCCCAAAGGGAAGCCTATAAGACCGAGTAGCGCCAAGATCAGAGCAATATACCAGCTCCATTTTTTCAAATTCAAAAGTCCCCAGCCTGTGATGAAATAAAAGATACCAATGATCAAGAAAAGTACAATGAAGCCTCCACTGTTAGTTAAGCCCGCCAATATTAAACCTGTAATTATCTGAAGAATAGCTGCAATTACAGCCAGCACTCCTAAAATTGTAACTCCAGTTGGTCGTTCTGCAAGAGAAACGGTTGTAGGAGGTGGCTGATAGGTAGTCGCTGGTGGTGGCGGCGGAGGAGGTGCAGTAGTTTCGGTTGGCGGTGGGGTTGGGGTTGCAGTTGCTAATGAGGCGCCGCATGCTGCACAAAATACTGAGTCAGGGGTATTTGCTGAACCGCACTCGGGACAAGTAATTGAACTCAATTTCTCACCTTTCTTTCATAGTATAAGTTATTTTGTTAGTAAAACGGCTTCGCGATTTTATATAACTTTTCAGGTTTACTTCCAACTAAGCAAGAAAGCATCTATGCTTAAGCGTGGTGATGAATGGCGTTGGTTTTACATAGTTTGTTGATAAGAGGCTCTATGAGTACCTACGGGGCGTAGGGATGTTACGCCTGTGGAGATAAGACCTCCGTAACCCATCAAGGGGATCGAGTCTGTCGTAGAAGCAGGAAGCCTCAAGGCTTTAGCGCGAGGTAGTTCACAAAGAACCATAGTGAGTTTTTGTTTTGGAAAAAAAAGAGTGATGGAGTTCATCACTCTCTGTTATTCTTAAAAAAGAGATTTAGAAGTAGAACAGTTTACTATAATCGAAATTTTAATACAAAGCCTTTTTTAAGATGAACAATGTAATGATAAGATTAAAAAATGAGAGGAAAGAAAATGGCGGACAGACCATTAGGCGTGACAATTCTTTGTATCCTTTCATGGATTGGTGCTATAATACTTATCGGATTAGGCGCCATTGGCGCGATAGCAAGTATAGCAATTAGTTCAGAACTTGGGTTGGTACTAAGTTTAACAATACTTATCATTGGCATCTTATTGTTCTTTGTGACCTTTGCGCTGTGGCAACTCAAAATGTGGGCATGGTGGCTTGTCATAATTTTAAATGTTATCCAGATCGTGCTAGGCGTTGGCTCAGCAGTATCTCAAGGTTCTGCAAGCCCTATTATCGGTATTATTATTCCGGTAATCATCGTGATATATCTCTGGACTGTCAAAGATCACTTTAAGTGAAACTTTATTTTAACTCCTTTTTTTTCAGCTTCCATTTCAAAATACAGAAAATGGATAGTATTCACATTTTAGGAGATTTTTATACCACATAACTAGTTTTTTGACTATTTCCTAAATGATAAAGATGTTTTCTATCGCAAGTTAGAAGGTAGTTTTCATCAAGTTACTGAATACTTTTTATAAGAGAATACCGAGGTAGTAACTAACTGAAATTTTTCAAAAGAAGGAGTTGTTAGGAAAATGGCAGATAGACCTTTAGGAGTAACTATCATTTGCATCCTTTCATGGATCGGAGCTATTGCGTTAATTGCACTCGGCGCACTAATGGTTTTAGGCGGACTACTTTTTGCTCCAGTTTTAGCGGTCGTAGGAGCGGTATTTCTCATCATAGGTATAGTATCATTTCTCGTGACCTTTGCGTTGTGGCAACTCAAAATGTGGGCATGGTGGATCATCGTTATTCTGAACATCATTTCAATTGTATCAGGAATCGGATCTGCAGTTGCTTATGGCGATTTTAGTCCTATCGTGGGAATCATTATTCCAGTAATCATCGTCATATACCTCTGGACCGTTAAAGAACATTTCAGGTGAAACTTTATTTTAACTCCTCTTTTTTTCTATCTCTGAAGACATATCGAAATACTGGATTTTCGGCTCACGTTCTATAATTTTTTTGCTTTGGAGAGATACTCCTCAACTTCTTCGTCACTTAGATCGTGCCATTTTTGATACGCATCAGCCACTGCAAAAACCCAACTTTCGCGGACATTCAGACAAAATAGTTTATCAACATTTGGAGTTATTCTTTGAATTGTTCCTAAAGGTGCGGTAGGTACAGCCACAATAACACTAGAAGAGTGCTTTTTTACGAAATTAATTGCTGCTATCATAGTAAAGCCAGAAGCTAAACCGTCATCTACAAGGACAACAACTTTATCTTTAACATTCGGAAATTCGACTCCAAATTGTTGTTGTCTTCTTTTAATCTCATTTAGAGTCTCAGCAGCAGAATTTTCAATGTCATCCTTTGTTAATCCTAGACGTTTAACCAAGGGCTCATTTAGAAAAACAGTACCATCGGGTGCGACACTCCCAAAACCAGCTTCAGGATTCCAAGGAATTTTGATTTTTCGTAAGATAATCAGATTCAAAGGGATTTGAAATGCTTTCGCGATGACAAAACTAACTGGGACACCACCTGCAGGGATTGCTAACAACACAGTATCTTTAGTAGTGTAACCTTCGAGTTTATCTGCAAGCAATTGACCTGCATGTTCTCGATCCTTGAATATGCGAGTCTTATTTCTCAAAGAAGGGTCTTCAATTACTTTTGAACTAAACGATGACATAAGGACCATCTTCAGTCATAAGAAACGTCCATCTCGTATTTTACCATAAATTAGAACAATATGTCAAAATCATCAAACATACCGGTTGGATCTTCCCATTTGATCTCAACATTTTTAACGAGGGCAGCGGGTGGGCCTTCGTGACAAAATCTTAGCGCGTCGTCTACTCTATCACGTGGTCCTTCAAAGATTGCTTCTACGCGTCCATCACGGAGATTTTTAACCCAGCCTGTTAGACCAAGTTTTTTTGCAACTCGACGAGTAGTTGCCCTGAAAAAAACTCCGTGGACTCTTCCAGACACCCAGACATGTGCCCTTACGGACATCATAGACCCCTCTTAATTAGCCATAAGTGCGTGTATAATTTGGTGAAAAAACATTAAGTGCACACTAAATATAAGAACTCATTTAGCAGATGGGCCTATCTTTTGGTGAATTGACTTTGATTAATAACTGTACCAAATTTATTAATAGGAGGGGGAATCTATGAATAGTATAATGAATGGGGGACATTTTTATGGTAATTCGAATAATTCAATACGGTCTCGGAAGTATCGGGGTCGAAATGGTTAGACTTCTTTTGAAAAGAGAGGGAGAGAAGAGACTTACTGGCGCAGTTGATATTAATGAGAAAATAGCGGGCAAGGACGTTGGTGAGGTATTAGGAATCAATAAATTAGGCGTAATCGTGTCTAAAGATCCTAGTGGGGCGATATGTGAAGGCAACGCGGACATTGTTTTGCATTCTACAACATCTCATTTAGTAGATGTGAAACCCCAGATACTTCAATGTGTTCGGGAAAAAATGAATGTAATGTCAACTTGTGAAGAGCTAGCATACCCAATTGGATTTAATGCACGTATTGCAGATGAAATAGATAGTGAAGCAAAACGATTTGGAGTCACGGTACTGGGAACGGGTGTGAACCCTGGCTTCGTGATGGATGCGTTACCTGTTTTTCTTACTTCAGTATGTAAGAATGTCGATCGAGTTGAAGTAACAAGGATAGTGAACGCATCTCTTCGCCGCGAACCACTTCAAAGAAAGATAGGTACTGGGCTTACGGTAGGGGAATTTCAGCAGAAAGTCGAGGAAAAGAAATTAGGGCATGTAGGGCTCCTTGAATCTTTAGTTATGATAGCAAATACACTTGGTTGGGACCTAGATATAGACGAGAAAATTGAACCCGTAATCGCCAAAGAACCATTAAAAACAGAATATTTCGAAGTCGAGCCGGGCGAAGTCGCAGGAATTTTTCAGACCGCAACAGGATCTAAAAATGGAGAAAACTTAATAAAGTTAGTGCTTCGAATGGAAATTGATGCAAAAGAACAATATGATAGAACACAAATTTTTGGAGAACCAGATATTGACATTAAAATTCAGAATGGGTTATTTGGAGACGATGCGACAGTTGCAATAGTTGTAAATTTGATCGATGCCGTAATGGATGCCCCTCCAGGTTTTCTTACTATGAAGGATGTACCATTCTTGCCACATCTTACCTAATTTCTAAAAAAAATCAACGCGCTATACCAGATCGGAAAGTTCATCTTTTAATTCTTTCAATTTTGCGAGGTCTTGTATTGTTATTACTCCTTTCTTGTCATCGATTATAGCTTCTGCTTTCAGGTATTTTATCGCTCTGTATTTGTCTCCTCCGCGTCCCCTAACCAAATCTTTTTTCTTGATCTTATCCTCTTTACTTTCTAAAATCGCGAGTGTAACACGTAACACTTCTCTTATAAGTCTTTTAAATACCCCTGAAACCGCCATGATTTCTAATTCTTTCGCTTCAGATTTAGCCAATATTTTTTCGGTTGTATGACCAGGATATTCAAATATAATCTTTACATTTTTTTCATCACGCGACATAGCCTTTTACCGCCTAATTAAGTTGATCGTCCCGCTCCAGAAATCAATTAACGGTCAGCAGAAATGCTATATTTTAGTATTAGATAAACATTCGAACTGAAGAATTTATGTTTTGATTATCTTTTTTGAAACTTACTTTTATGCTTTGTTGCGCGCGTTTTTGATAGGTGAATATTATATAAAAGACAGCAAAATAGAGTTATCATTTCAAAGGCTCGCAATTCTTAAAGAGATCTATATGGATTTTTTCATTTTATCACTGTTTTAGCGGATGTATAACATTGTGAATGTTAAGAGGTGCATAATAGTTTATTTTAGGATCAAGAGACCTTAAGTGAACTACCCCACCCTGTCGCAAGGGGACTTCCTGCCGATTAAGTTAAACAGCTACTTAGAAATCTTTATAAATGGCATATTAGTTCTGAATGCTAAAAAGCGATAGATATATTATAAATACTGCAGAGATGACGGGCATGAGGTACCCAGGAGATCGCACTCGAACTAGATAACTTCGGTACTCTTTTTTACATATTTTCTTCCATTTCAGGGGATATAATATATTTTTTCTCTGAGATAAAAACTCTATCGCGTATTGAACTTGTTTTATTCATGTTCATGGAAGATTTAAAGTTTTGCAGAAATGATATTACAACTAAAGGAGGTTTGAATCGTGAAAGATGTTGAAAAAGTAGTTTTAGCTTATAGTGGAGGGTTAGATACCTCTGTTTGTGTGAAATGGTTACAGGAAAAATATACGGCGGACGTAGTTACAGTCATTATTAACGTGGGGCAGCCAAAGGATTTCAAAGCGGCTGAGGAAAGAGCGTATGATTTAGGAGTAAAGAAACACTATCAAATTGATGGAAAACAGGAATTCTTCGAGAGTTATATCACACCTGCTATTAAAGCAAATGCACTCTACCAAGGCAAATACCCATTAGACGCAGCGCTTTCTCGTCCGCTGATATCATCAAAACTCGTGGAAATTGCAAAATTAGAAGATGCTGATGCGGTAGCGCATGGATGTACTGGAAAAGGTAACGATCAAGTTCGTATTGACATCTGCACCACTGCCTTGAATCCTAAACTAAAAATAATAGCCCCCGTGCGCGAATGGGATCTTGATCGCCCAGCCGAAATCGAATACGCTAAGAAACATGGAATTCCAACAGACGCCCATAGTGTGTATTCAATCGATGAAAATATGTTTGGACGTTCGATAGAATGCGGAATTCTAGAATATCCTGAAGAGGAACCACCAGAGGATATCTTTAAACTTACTACTGATCCCACGAAAGCACCAGATGAACCCGAATACGTAACTATTGGTTTTGAAAAAGGTGCACCTGTTTCCCTTAACGATCAGAAAATGAATGGCGTTGAATTAATTGCAAAGTTAAATGAAATAGGCGGCCAACATGGTGTTGGACGTATTGATCATATTGAAGACAGGCTTGTTGGTATCAAATCAAGAGAAATCTATGAATGTCCTGCTGCAATGATCCTATTAGAAGCACATGCAGATCTAGAGAAAATGGTACTCACTCGTCACGAGAATTACTTTAAACCTATAATAGATCAAAAATGGACTGAACTTGCATACACTGGACTGTGGATGGATCCACTAAAAGATGACCTAGAGGCTTTTATAAACAATACACAGACCCGTGTAAATGGTGCAGTAAAAGTAAAACTCTATAAAGGAAACCAAATAGTCGTTGGAAGGACGTCACCGAATTCGCTCTATGACTATGACCTTGCTACATATGAAGAACTATCTACTTTTGACCAAAAGAAGGCCGTTAATTTCATCCAACTATGGGGACTTCCAACTGTGGTCGCAAGGAATAATAATGCGAAAGAATATTAGGCATTCAAACTATTAGGTGTTCACATGGACGATTCTTCAGTAGATCTTCTACGACATAAGCGGCTAGGGAAACAACCAAAGGATATCGCTGATTTTTCTTCATCTATCGACAGCGACAGAAGACTGATCAATGCTGTAATTGACATCAACAAAGCACACTGCATAATGCTAGTTGAATGTGGCATTATTGCCGACAAGACATCAAAACAAATCTTGAAGGCTTTAAATGCGCTAGATCCAGAGATGAAACTAGATCCAATGCTGGAAGATGTTCATATGAACGTTGAAGCTAGAGTCATAGAACAAATCGGCGAAGATATTGGAGGAAGAATTCACACGGCGAAATCCCGTAATGATCAGCAAAATACTGCACTGCGAATGGTTACTCGAGAGGATATACTTCTTGTAGCAAAAAATCTTGTTGCCTTTATTAAGATCCTTCTCAATTTTGCAAAAGAGCACGTTGATACCCTAATGCCAGGCTATACGCATCTTCAACACGCACAGCCAATAACGCTAGCGCATCATTTTCTCGCCCATGTTAACGCATTGTTTAGGAACGTAGACCGGCTAATAGATGTCTTTCCGAGGGTGAATGTGTGCCCAATGGGCGCTGCGGCCTTAGCCACAACCACTTTCCCCGTCTCACGCGAAAGAATTTCTGAGTTGCTTGGCTTTAATAAGTTAATGGACAATTCAATTGACGCAGTAGCATCACGAGATTTTTTACTTGAGATACTCTCAATTTATTCAATGATAATGCTATATCTCAGCCAAATCTCAGAAGAACTGATTCTTTGGAGTACTTCTGAATTTAGTTATTTAGAATTGCCTGATATGTTTACATCGACAAGCAGCATTATGCCCCAGAAAAAAAATGCTTCTGTTCCGGAGTTAATAAGAGCAAAAGCTGCGACCGTTTTCGGAGATCTAATGACTTGTCTTTCAATGATAAAAGCGCTTCCCTTAAGCTATAACTTAGACCTGCAAGAACTAACACAATATCTATGGCATGGATTCGAAATTACTTATTCTTCTGTTAATATGCTGACTGGATGCATCGAAGGCATTAGCGTTGATAAAAATCGAATGAAGGAAATGTGTGTAGACAGTTTTATAACGGCAACTGATCTGGCTGACTTTCTTGTTTCTCACACTCAACTTCCTTTTAGGACTACACACAGATTAGTAAGCAATATCGTACTTGCGCTTCTTGAAATGGGGAGAAAGAAATTAACAGATTTAGATAAAGACTTCTTTGACAAAATATGTCTTGAAACTATCAATAACAAACTCGATGTTGATTTTAGCAAACTCATGCAGGCTATAGACCCCATCGAAAGCGTCAAATCTAGAAAAATAGTAGGTGGGCCCTCTCCTGATACCGTACGCTCTACTATTATGAACAAGGAAAAGGAATTGGAAAAATTAACGAACCAAATATCATCGTTGAGAGATTTCTTAGAACAGGCAAAAGAAAAATTAGCGTCTTTTTCTTAGCAATAGTTTGCTTATAATGTTTGATTCATTTTTTTATAAAAATCATTTTTGTTAGCCTCTTGGATTACCAAAGTTTTTCCGTTGCAAGGAGGTTCACCGCAGCTTATATTAGACATGGTGCAAAACTAATCATAAGAAGAAATACAATTCTCTAATTGCATTTGAAACTGGTTACAACAAGATCTTTGAGGAGGAACAACAATTGGTCAATATATTCTGGCAAGGATTGAAACTTGCGACTAGATCTAAAGTCCGCTTCATTTCATTTGTTGTTGTTTATTCTGCATTAGCATGGTTAATAGCCATAAACCTTAACGCTGTAAGTGGCACAGGATTTGCCCTAGGTGGGCAATTAACTGAAGCACAAATAAGATTGACAAGCACATTGATAGGTAGTGCTATCGTCTCTACTCTATATGGATTCCTCATTTCAACTTTTAGAAAAAGGGATATTGCGGTTTTGAAAGCTATCGGCTGGGGAAATAACAATGTGAGAATGCTTATAATAAGTGAAATTCTATTAGTGGCTTTGGTGGGTTATATCTTACTATTGGAAATGGACATTCATCTGTTAGGCATTAACGAATATATTCCATTCCTCGTTGACGTTAGTACTTTAATATTAACTAGAAATACACTAGTTCTCACATTTGTGATTATTGTAATCTTTCAGATACCTGGTGTACTAATAGCTTACTGGAGAGTACTAAATATTAGGCCGATGGAGGCTTTTAGAGCCTTATAGATTAAGGAGTTGATTATGGTGTCAGTACCAGTGGTTTTGGTAGAGAAAGTTAGTAAGGAATACAAAAGAGGTAAAGAAGTAGTTGTTGCACTGAAAGACATCAATATGGAAGTCCGAGAAAGTGATTTCCTTCTAATCGTGGGTCCATCTGGTTGTGGAAAAACTACACTAATGAATTGCATGGCAGGCCTTGATCAACCGAGTACGGGGAGAGTCATATTCGACGGAATGGACACAGACAAGATCGATGAGAAGGAATTCCCGAAGCTGAGACGCGAAAAAATTGGATTTGTCTTCCAGGAGTTCAATTTAGTCAAAGATATGACTGTTTTTGAAAATGTAACAAGCCCATTATGGCCTTCAAAGTTAAAAAGCAAAGAAATCGAGGAGAAAGCGTATGAGGTTTTACGTGCAGTAGACCTGATTGACAGAAAGGATCATAAACCAAATCAACTCTCAGGCGGTGAACAACAAAGAGCAGCTATTGCACGTGCTTTAATTAATTCACCAAGGGTGATCTTCGCAGATGAACCGACAGGGAACCTCGATACCCAATCTGGTGAAGAGTTCTTTGAACTGCTAGTAAAACTCAATAAAGAACAAAAAAGTACAATTGTAGTTGTATCCCACAATGAAACTTGGAAAAAGTATGCAAGCCGAATTATTAAAATGAGAGATGGAAAAATTAGTGGATAATCTATCGATTCAAATACTCTATTTTTTTTAATGAAATTCCGTCACATGGCTAGAAATTTGTTCAAAATTGGTTTCTTATAGTCTCACGGTCTATTAATGCGATTATGCAAATAAGTAATAATGCATTTCATTGCATATGTTTCATTAACAATTGTCCTTGTCTTTCCATTTGCTAAAAGAAATAATAATTTTTACAAAAAATAAATGTCAGTTATTTTCAACGACAAAGTCCCGTCAAACTTTTATCATAGAAACACTATGATATATGATAATATATGGAGGATTTTCAATGGGTAGATTAGAAAAAGCTCGGGAATTGTTACAGCGCGCTGGACTACCAGGAAGCGATGAATTAGTCCCGAGTACAAAAACCTTTCCAGATGGAGCGCATTACCGTATGGAAATCTCAGGCGTGGAACGACCGTCAACGCTGGAAGCGCTAATTGAAGAAAGTGATAAACGAAATATGCCGATCCATCGGCTCATTAGTGTAGTTATGGGCGCCACTTTGTTAGATGATAAGGAACTGAAAGATTTTGCTCAAATGGCAGCAGATGCGAGAATGGAAGTCATTTTGACACCAGGACCGCGTGCACTATGGGATATTGGACGCCAGATTGTCACTCCGGAGGGAGCCTTAAGTGGGCTTAGATTCAGAGGAGCTGAAGGTATGGCTCAATATCTTGCGGATATGCTTCGTGCAATTGACCTAGGCTTTAGAGGATTCCTATGCATTGATGAAGGCATGATGATGACTCTAAATAAATTAAAAGAACTCGGCGAAATTCCTAAGGATATTAAATTCAAAATCAGCATTTTTGCAGGACATGCCTCCCCAGCCGGCGGTAAGTTGCTTGAAAGCCTTGGAGCGGATACATTTAACCCGACCGGGGATTTAGATCTCCCCAAATTATGCAGCATTCGTAGAGCCGTAGATTTCCCCATCGACATTCATGTCATGCTTACAAGGAGTTTTGGAGGCTATAATAGGCTTTATGAAACACCTGATTTCGCCAAATACGTTTCGCCTGTTTACTTCAAGATAGAACCGGGCGACAGCATCGGAGGACTGTATGCACCATGGGTAAGTCCTGATCTCTTAGCCTTTTTTGCGAGAGAAAAAGTAAAGTATTGTGAATTTATTCACGACTTAATACAAGACACATACCCTGATCTAAAGATGAGTGGAAGAGGAACATCAGATTTAGCCATTCCGCAACCATAAAAGAAAGTCTTAGTTCAAGACTCCTCTTTTTCTAATTTTTTCTGTTTGATAATTGAGAAGTATCTCATTAACTCATCTCTGCTCCAATTGCACTAGTTGCCTCAATTAATTGGTTGATCTCTGATTCTGTATGAGCTCTTGATATTGCGCCGCCACCGTGCATTACAAAAAATCCTCGGTTGATCAATCTGAGTTTAAATTCCTCATCTCTTTTCTTGGCGTCAGTGAGATCTTCTATATCTCTTGGATTTTTTAAAGTTACATTTTCTTCATAAGGGAAATGTGTCTGAAAGAGAGAGCCTACACCGGTACATTTTGCGTTAACGCCTTGTTCAATTAACACTTTCTCAATTCCTTGCCTAACATTTTCTCCCATTGCATTTATTCTTGGATAAATTTTGGTTTCATCCTTCTGTAAAATAGAGAGTATTTTGATCCCTGAAACCATGCTTAATGGATTGATTGAAAAGGTGCCTCCTCCAATTAGCGCAGAATCCCATTTTTTGCGTTCTTTAAGCGGGCTTGCTAGTTCTAAAATATCTTCACGCCCACATATAGCGCCTATGGGCATTCCGCCTCCTAATATCTTCCCAAATGTTGCCAAATCAGGTATAATATCGTAAAATTCTTGAGCTCCACCTAAAGCAAGGCGAAAACCAGTAATCACTTCATCAAAAATTAAAATTCCACCAAACTCTTTGGTTAACTCTCTTAAAGCCTGTAAGTATTCATATTCAGCAGGGATAAAACCTCCTGCGCCAACAACTGGTTCTATAATTACTGCTGCAAGATCATCCTTATATTTTCTGAGAATTTGCGATGTTAATTCAATATCATTAAAAGGCAAACCAATCGTGTACTTTGTGGTCTCAGCGAGTAGACCTGCAGAGTCGGGTTTATCATAGGGTCGATGAATAGCTACTGACAGAACCGTGTTTCCACCATGCCATCCTCCCTCTACTTTAGCAATAATCCTTCTTTTTGTATATGCTCGTGCCAATCTCACCGCATACATTGTGGCTTCAGTTCCTGATACACCAAATCGAACCATTTCGGCACATGGAATGATATTGTGAACAAGTTCTGCTAATTTCACCTGAAGATCATTAACAATTCCCCAATGAGTCCCGTGTTCAAGTTGATCTTTCAGGGCATTGATGATTGGTTGAGGAGCGTGCCCTAAAATCATAGCATAGTGACCCATCCAAAAATCAATAAGTTCATTGCAATCTACATCATAGATCTTTGAGCCCTTTGCACCTTTCTTTCCATCGATGTAGAAGGGATATGGTGGAAAATATCTTATGTTATGACATACGCCTCCAGGCATTATCTTCGTTGCTCTTTCGAATAACTCTTTTGATCTTGATGTTTTTTTAATATACTCATCAGAAAACTTAGTCATGGCAATACACTCTCTCTATATTCAGCAGTCTTACGGTTTCTGTTCGCATTTTTAAATAAATTCTTCAAGTCAAATGGGAAAGTAGGGTATCATAATATCCAGATTTAAATATGATACATAAGAAAAGCAAACCGAAATACCAAATTTAACGAGCTGAAATAAAATGATCAAAATAGAAGTTTTTGAGGAAAACGTGTGCCCAAATTGTAAAAAACTAAAAACATTTTTAGAAGAAAAAGGCTTATCCTATAGCCCATTAAACATTCAGGAGAATCCAGACCATAAAGTTGAAGCTTTAATGAACAATATTTTTGCTTTACCAGCTATGAGAATTGGGGATGATATTTTACGCGCAAAAGATATGATTTCTGATACGGGTGAGTTTCTTGGGGATACTGTTTTGAAGTTTGTTAACGAGCGAACCGGTAAAGATCAATAACTTCTTCGAGTTTTTACTTCTATTTTTGCAAATTTATTTTAATGGGAAGTAATATATTACTCTGGCATATTGTTTGACGAGGGAAGGTTATGGTTTGGTTAATGGGAAAGGATGAGATCGAGGTTGAAATGCCCGATGAATGGGGAGGTATTGTTCCCACAGAAGTGTTTTTTCAAAATGCAAAACAAATTGTAGAAGAAGCGCAAAAACGTAATATAATTATCAGAGTCATTGGCGGCATGGGAATTCGGATGCATTCAGGTGAATTTGATGAATTAGCGCAGAAACTTACGCGACTTGAAGGTGAACAGGAATTCACTGATTTGGATTTCATGACTTATCAGAAATACCAGAAGAAGGTATTACCACGCTTCTTCGAAGAATTCGGAAAGCAAGTTTATGGGAAACCTTTCATAAAGCGAAGAACTACTATCTCCAGCGCAACTACAAAGCGCCATATTTTCTATCACCCAAAGGGATGGTATTTCATTGATATGTTTTATGAAATTCTAAAATTTAATCACGATATTCACTTCAAAGATCGGCTCGAAATCGATCCTTTGACTATCAGTGTTACTGATTTGCTTCTTGGAAAACTGCAAATTACTGAAGTTTTCAGTGGCAAAGACCTGAAGGATTCGATTCTTCTATTTAGGGCCCATGATGTCCAAGAAGGAATAGAAGAGAATGCTATCAATGCGACATACATATCCGAGCTCATGGCAAAAGACTGGGGTTTCTATTATTCCGTGACAGAAAATCTCAAGGGAATTAAAGAATTTGCACCAGGTATTGATGCTCTGTCAGAGTCAGATATTACCAATATCAGCGCCAAGATTGATAAACTTCTTGAAATTATAGACGCCGTGCCGAAGGGCATGCGTTGGAAGGCAAGAGCAAAAGTTGGAACTAAAAAACAGTGGTACAGACCTGTGGAAACCGATGCTACGGTCTCAGGAATGTCGATATGGAACTTGAAAGAAACTGTCAAATAAACTGAAAAGTAAACTCATGATTGAATCAAACAGATTAATATGTCAACGTTTTAGATAATATTTGGAGTATAGGAAGAAGGTCCTTTAGTTCTCTTTGGTATTTTCACATTAGGAGAATCTTTGTTGGTATTTCTACTCTAGGAGGGGTTAGGTACATGGTAAATCAAAATCCTGATGCCAACGAGCAGAAGCAGCCAGATGAGTCACTTCGTGATAGTGAGGAGAGATACCGCGCTTTTTTTGAAGAGTCCAGAGATGCAATCTATATTGTAACCCGAGAGGGCAAGTTTATTGACGTCAATCAAGCTCTGGTGGAACTCTCCGGTTATACGAGAGAAGAGCTTAATAATCTGAATGTTGTGGAGTTTTATGTTAACCCCAGTGACCGGGCTAAGTTTCAGCGGGAAATAGAGCGAAAAGGATCAGTTAAAGACTATGAAGTTAAGTACCGTAAGAAAGACGGTACAGAATTTAACTGTTTTCTCACTTCAGCTGTGAGGCGGGCTGCTGACGGAAGCATTATTGGATACCAAGGTATTGTTCGCGAGAAGCTTGAGAGCAAACGTGCAGATGAGGAGTTGAGCATTGGAGAATGGATGAGTTCTGGAGAATGGATGGGGAAACTGACGGATTATATCCATGATGTCACTGAACGCAAACGTGCAGATGAGGAGTTGAGCATTGGCGAGTGGATGAGCTCAAGCGAGTGGATGACGAAACTGACGGATTATACTGAGAACCTAGAAAGACTCGTAGAAGAGCGAACCTTGGAACTCAGGGAGTCTGAGGAACGCTATCGTGGGTTGTACGAATCCTCAAAAGATGGCATTATTTCAGCAGATATGGGTGGTAAGATCATGGAATGTAATCAGGCCTTCGCTGAAATGCTTGACTATACAAAGGAAGAACTGTATCAATTAACCTATTGGGACCTCATATCAGAGCATTGGCATGAAACGCAGACAAAAATGGTTAATGAACAGGTACTCATTAGAGGATATTCGGATGAATATGAAATAGAGGGTATCAAGAAGGATAGAACCATCTTCCAAGTCTCCTTAAGAACATGGCTTATCAAGGATAAAGACGGTGAACCAATAGGAATGTGGAGCATTGTTCGTGATATCACGGAACGCAAACAGGCGGAACAAGAAATAGTTAAATTGAATGAAGATTTGCAACGTAGAGCCGTGGAACTTGAGGCACTCAACAAAGAACTAGAAACTTTTAGTTATTCCGTCTCGCACGATCTTCGTGCTCCGCTTAGAAGCATTAGTGGATTCAGCCAAGCGCTACTTGAGGATTATTTAGACAAAATAGATACAGAAGGGCAAGATTATCTCCAACGAGTGCGTGCGGCAAGCATTCGCATGGGTGAACTTATTGATGCCTTGCTAGGACTTTCTCGGATAACAAGAAGCGAGATATATCGCGAGAATATTAATTTAAGTGAAATTGCGAAAGAGTTCATAGAGGAACTCCAAGAGGCAGAACCTGAGAGGCAAGTGGAAATTTTTATAACACCAGAACTGGTTGCAAATTGTGATCCTCGGCTGCTTCGCGCAGTGCTAGAGAACCTTATTAGTAATGCATGGAAATTTACTGGTAAGAAACCAATTTCAAAGATAGAATTCGGTGCTATAGAACGCGATGGCGAAACTGCTTATTTTGTTCGCGATAATGGAGCGGGATTCGATAAAGCCTATGCCGATAAATTATTTGGAGCCTTCCAGCGTCTTCATTCATCGGAAGATTTCAAGGGTACAGGCATTGGCCTAGCTACCGTAAAGCGTATCATTCATCGTCATGGTGGTAGTGTCTGGGCTGAAGGTGAGGTGGATAAAGGCGCAATCTTCTACTTTACACTTTAGCTTTTATTATTCAGCTTCTTAAGAGAAAATATCAACGTACATAGTTCATTCTTCTATTTTCCATATGTATTCACAATAGGGGTCGCCGGCACACATTCCTTTCGGCCGTTCAAATACGGATTTTGGATTAATGGTCTTAGTAACAATATAAGCGAAAATCTTGGCCCAATCACTGAGATCTTCTGGTTCAGTTTTAAATGGACATTTTGTGATTCTAACTCTACTCATTTTGTTAGACTGTTCAAGCCAAGTATATTCATACCCAGTTAATTCAAACCAGATGTTAAACCAATTTCCAATTGTTTCAACATCATTTCCTTTTAACTGAAAGACATCTAGAAGTGAATTTGTCAGATTTCTTACTCTATCATCCATTGTGCAGACTTTTTCATAAACTTCGAGAGCTGCATTGGCTCCATATATCTCTCGGATCGCATATAAGAAGCCTTTGATGAGAGATGAATATACTCTCATAGTAAACTCGTGTTTTAATAACAAAGGTATCGATATTTTCTCAGTCATATTCTCCTCCTCTCCCATAATCCTGGAACGTGCATACCGCAAGATAATAGCGCAAGATAAATATACATATGCATGGTCTTTGCTTTTATGCTTTCCTTCTTCTGTGGCTGAGAAGCTATGAACAAATTACGCAGAAAGCTGCGAAATCATTTGGATTCTTCTTGCCCTTTTTATCGTATAGAGACAGATAGACCATGTTATTACGAGCCATAGCACGTGGAGGCGACCATTTGAAGCAATACGATGAAAACATCCATCATGCTTGCACCATGTAAGGTTACGTCGCGCCATGCAATGAACGTATACAAGAAATCCTAGATTAACTCGCAAGCCAAGCAATCATTCCGATTTTCCTTGCTCTCTTTATCGAATATAGACAAGCATACCAACTCACTGCAAGCCATACTAAGGTGGAAACGTACATTTGAATTAGCAAAACCGTTAGATCTGCCATTCCTATACCGTTAAGGTTTACTTCACGCCACGCAATGAGGGCGTATGTAAGGGGAATGCTCCAGCTTATAGGTTGGATTAGCATCGGTAAAATCGTAACTGGGTAGAAAACACCGCTAAAGAGAACTATAACGCCAGTTATAGTCCATGCCATGACTTGAGCTTCTTGACCGAAGTAGAAAATTAATGTAAGAACTATGAGACCCAACGAAACCGCGGTAAGGAAAATACTAAACAATGTAAGGATAAGTACAAGAAGATTTCCTGAGAAAATATTAACTTTAAATGCAACAAGACTGCAAATCCCCATGACTGCAAGAACTATGAGCCCCTTTAAAGCCCCTGCAAGACCATTACCAATGATGAACTGCCGCTCGTCAATAGGACTAGCCATTGTATCAATGAGCGTGCCGCTCCAAAGTTCGTGCATAAGTCCATAACTCAATCCCGTCTGAATAACATAGACAAATGACCAACCGCATTGTCCCAGCAAAATGAATATTACGAATTCTGTAGAGCCATATGCTGTATCAACAAATGCCCCCAGAAAGCCAATAGAAAATAAACTCAACAATGGCCATAATACTATCTCAAACGCGCCAATAGGGCTTCTGGCTATATTATGAGTTTGTCTATAAACGAAGGCGTATATGCCACGAAGATATGCTCTGGAATACATTTTACTTCAACCCACGTCCTGTATAACTTAGAAAAACATCCTCCAATGTTGTACGTCTCGTATTTATTGACGAAATTACAAATTGATGATCTATAAGTCGTCTAAGGATTGCATCAATTGATGAATCAATATCTGAGACATGCAACACAAGAGCCCCATCTCGAAATGTCGATCTTAAAACGAGATCGTTTAAAAAAGAGGAAGGATCTCCATTATATTTAGAAAAAGTCAATTCAAGTGATTCAAACGAAGAAATCTTCTTTTTAAATTCATTGGGTGGTCCTATGGACACCAATTTTCCTAGATCGATAAGTGCAATTTCGTCACAGAGTTCATCGATCTCCATCATGTTGTGTGAGGTCAATAAGATTGTCATCTCTTTTTCTTGAGACAGTTTTTTGATATAAACTCGTATTTTTTTAGCTATATCCACATCGAGCCCCAAAGTAGGTTCATCGAGCAATAAGAGTTTAGGATCATTAAGTAAAGCTTTTATGAGTTTAACACGTTGTTTCAAGCCAGATGAAAGATATGCAGCTTTAAGATTTTCTCGTTCTCTAATTTCAAAGAATTCTAGGAGGGATTCTATTTTTTCAACAGCGTCGTCATTTGGAAGACCGTAGAGTTTCGAATAATAAAGCAAATTCTCTCGCACTGTAAGATTCCAGAAGAGTGAGCCTTGACCTGCACCATAATTAATCAGTTCTCTCACTCGCTGTGCCTCTCGTACAACATCATGTTCAAAGACTTCTGCGGTACCCGAGGTAGGCAAGAGAATGCCCGCAAGAACATGAATTAAAGTGGTCTTTCCAGCTCCGTTAGGGCCTAGAAGACCATATATCGCTCCTGTGTTAATCTTTAGGCTTACCTTATCTAAGGCAATTACATCGGGAGTTCGATTAACGATGCCCTTTCCTGGATATATCTTCGTAAGATCTTTTGTTTCTACAGCTAATGTCAATTCGCCCACCTCTCAAGAAGAGAGAGAACATCATTCTTAAGTTTCTTATGATTTCTGCAGCAAAATTTTAAATGATCCATATATGCAAAATTGAAGTTTATTAGGAAAGAGAATTATACTTACAAATAAGGTTTTTTAAAAGATACGGACGGGGGTTTCTAGATATATTTTGAAAATTCCAAAAAATTAATAATATTCAACAACAATAACGTTGATTAGCAAATAATATACGAGGTTGATATTATGGGAGCGAAAAAGAAGTATACAGAAAAAGAAGCGAAAGAAATCGGCAAAAAATTGGGGATTAAATGGAAAGACTTTGATGTGAATCAATTTATGCGGGGTATGAATGTAGAGTTAGAACATGGGCTACATGATCCAGAAACTAATGTTACTAATGATGATGCTTTAATGACTGGCAAGATCGCGTTGGCACATCTAAAAGAGTTTCCAGATTACTATGATAGACTTGAAAAAATGGAAAAAGAAGCCGATAAGTTTTGGGGCAAAGATTAATTATAACTTGAGATCACCAAAATCTATTTCCTTACTTATTTTCCTTTTTTAAGCGAATTTTTCCTCATATCTTTGTTTATGAGATTCGTGAATCTATAAGCTGACAACTATTGGGGACGAAAAATCTGTACAAAAAGGTTTTATAAAAGTTAATTTTTATCCCATTTTCAAATCGGAAAATTATAATTAAAACGTTAAAATTCGTTGAGAAATAGAGGAAATTTCAACTTTTCGCACAAAACGCATATTATAAAAAAGAGGTGAAATATGATGGGCGATGACAAAGATAAAAAAGAAAAGAAGAAGGGAAAACCCTATATCATCTATCTGATTGATACCGACAAATTTGCAAGCCCCTTTGACATCAATATGAGTGTAGACTCTGGATATGACCATGTGCACTGCTTTTCGAATGTTGAACCAGAGGATGTAAAAAATCTTGTTCAAGACGCGATATTCAGTCGAGGAGTGAAAGGATGTCAATATACTGCGCTATTTGTTGGAGGCAGTGACCTCCCAAAAGTTTTGCAGGTACTAGAGGAAGCAAAAAAGGCAATGGTACCCCCATTTGAGGTTCCTATCATGATAGACCCAAGGGGTGCATATACAACTGCTGCTGCTGCAGTTGCAAAAACTGAAGAGTTTTTAATGGAGATGGGTGGCTTTGCAGGAAAAAATGTCACTATTTTAGCAGGAACAGGACCTGTAGGGCAAGTTGCCGCAATATTATCTGCAAAAAGTGGCGGGAATCCTTTAATTACTTCCCGAAAGTTTGATAGAGCTAAAGAAATTGCCGAAAGATTAAGTCAGGAGTACCAGATAAATGTGAGATATGCTCAAGGTGCAAATCCAGAGGAGATTTACGAAGCATCAAAAGATGCTGACGCGATTATCGCAGCTGGAAAAGCGGGTTATCAACTCATATCAAAGGTTACGATGGAGCGATTAGACCGTTGTAAAGTTGCGGCTGATATTAATGCCGTTCCACCGCTTGGGGTAGAAGGGCTTGGTTCATTAGATGACAAAGAAGAGTTTATGCCAGGGAAATTTGGCATAGGAGCTTTAGCGATCGGAGATCTAAAACTGAAGACAGAAAAGAAAGCATTGAAGAACATCCAGGGTACAACAGGCGTTTTTAGTTTTGAGGAAGCATATGATATTTCAAAGGAATTACTCGCAAAGAAAAAAGAAAAATAGTCGCAAAGGAGAGGGGAAGTCTCTTCTCCTAAAGTGCGAGTTTCTTTTAACTTTTTTTACTGCTATCTACTTTTTTAATTGAGAGAAATCAGATATATAAAACACCTATCCCTCCCCAGCCCTGTTTGTCAATATTAGACCGTGCATAAGCCTGCATTTCATGTACTGGGGCAATTATTTCTTTTGAAACATACTTATGCTTAATTTCGTTCCAGAATTTTGAAACACCGTACCTATTACTCACAATATCATGAAAGGCTATAATACCCCCATCACGAATAAAAGGTTTATATCGCTCAAAATCTTTTTTTACACCTTCGTAACTGTGATCACCATCAATAAAGAGAAAGTCAATCTTATTAGCTTTTAAGATATTAGCGATTTTATTAACCATATCGTTGCTAAAAGACGAGCCGCGCAGAAAATGCAATTCTCTATCGGAGGCAAAAAGTCTGAATAATTGCGTCTTTGCTGAAGGATAGCCATATGGGAATGGCAAATCGATGGTTATAATTTTCTGCCCTTCAAGAAACCTTGTCCAAAGGTATAATGTACCGCCATCAAACGTCCCGATATCCAGTATAATAGAAACACCATTTTTTTTGACTTCTTTTAGAAGTGCTTTTATTTCACTTGGAATTTGATAGGCACGTATATTCTTGTAGTGCCAATATCCCTCATAACACTCACAAGTGGATAATATATCCTCCAGACATTTTTCCATACCCATATACGCTTGCAACCGTTCCTTAGAAAACGAAAACATCCAATTATCAGCCCAGGAAAACAGAGGTGTGTTTAGTTCCACTAATTTAGAGAAAATTATTTGTGAGAATCTTTTTGCTTGATAAAAACCATAACTAAGAATACCCTTCTCTTCAATTTCTTGTCGGACTTGAGTAGGAATTATAAATGACGTAAACCGTTTGATTTTTCCGAACACCATTCTTCGCAACACCAAAAACTGGGTTCCCCTTTCAATCCGCTCCCCTGTGTTACGAGAAAATACAATTGCTAATTCTTAGATATACAAAATACGTATCTAGTTAATATATTTTAAACACGTAATTTGGTGGAACATTAACGCATAATTATTTAATACGCTGAATTAAATTCAACATTCTCAACTTCTTACCATAATATCAGGTGTTTAGAGATGTATACGGATAATCACTGTCATCTCCATGAATACAATGATCTTTCGGAAGTCATACTCCGGGCAAAAGCCGCTAAGGTAAAGTACATAATTGGCGTCTCAATGGATATTCCTTCTTTTTACAAGACAACAGAGATTGCGAAACAGTATGAAAGTGTAATCCCTGCAATAGGCATTCATCCTTGGAATGCCCCGAAGAGCATAAATGATACAGAAAAAGTCAGAGAACTCTTTCCTGATAGAGGGGTTATGGGCGAAATAGGCTTAGATCATCATTTTGTTGATAATAAAGATGAGTGGGATCCTCAACTCAAAGTTTTTGAAGCGTTATTAGGAATCGCTGAAGAAAAAGAAGCAACTGTGATCATCCACTCAAAGGGTGCAGAAAGTGAGACCATTAACATTCTAGAGACATTCAATATAAAAAATGTGATATTTCACTGGTATACAGGTCCAGAAAACCTCCTCTCAAGGATAATTGACAAAGGCTATTTCATGAGCTTCACACCAGCACTTCATTATTCACCAAAACTGCAGGGATTCCTGAAGCACACAGATATTTCATTTATATTAACGGAAAGCGATGGACCAGTAACCTACAGAAAAAATAGAGGAGAACCAGCAAATGTTGTAGAACTTGTAGAGAAAATCGCATTACTCAAAGGTTTGGATAAAGATGAGACACAAAAGATCATTTTCAATAATTTCAAAGAAATCTTTCATTCTCAGGTTAAATAGAAGGCAATCTATCAGCTTATTGAATTATAATACGTTAAGGTTAATTAGATAATTAGTCCATCAATACACAAGCCTTAATTTCTAATTGCCTATATATGACAATTAAAAAATGAAACAGTAATATAGCGATAAGTGAACCAATCATTTTGGAGGCCTTTTGATGGTTAATTATATTCAATGCGGAGATTGTGAAACCGTGAAAGATGAAGAGGGTAAATGCATTTTTGCTAATGAAAAAAGACTTATTGATGGAGAAGAGTATGTATTTTGTTGTGCACGCTGTGCAGACTCTTTTGAGAAAAAACATAAAGGATAAGAGTTTTTTACAATCGCAAATGTATTCTTTATTTTAACCTATAATCAAATATTTCTGGTTAAAATCAAAAACTATTTTATCAATACTGAAGTTATAATTCACCTGAATAATTGGCTTTTTGCTTTTTTTGGAGAAGGGATTAAAATAAAGGAAATAGATGGAAAGGAAAGGATCAATAAGATCCTGAAATTATTGAAGAAAGAATATCCCAAGCCAACTGTCGCTCTAAAATTCTCAAATCCTCTTGAAATGTTAATCGCAACGATTCTCTCTGCCCAAGCTACAGATGTTAAAGTAAATGAGGTTACAAAAGATTTATTCAAAAAATATAAAACAGCACGTGATTATGCTGAGGCAGATCGAACCAAACTTGAAAACGATATACGTCCGACCGGATTTTATCGCAATAAAGCAAAATATCTTCAAGAGGCATGTAAACTTATTGTAGAAGAGTTTGATGGAAAAATTCCTGATACCATGGAGGGGCTTATGTCTTTACCAGGTGTGGCACGCAAAACTGCAAACATAGTGATATCAAATGCTTTTGGAAAAATTGAAGGAATTGCCGTCGATACACATGTAAAAAGGCTTTCACAAAGGCTTGGGCTAACGACAAACAAAAACCCCGACAAGATAGAGCAAGACTTAATGGCAATTATTCCAAAAAAAGATTGGTTTCAGTTTACATATATGATTATAGATCACGGAAGAAAAATTTGTCATGCAAAAAAGCCAGAGCATGATAAATGTATTGTGCGAGAATTATGTCCCTCCGTAAATGTTTAGTTTATAGGGACATACTTGCAGGGATTAGGGGATAGGAATGACACTTGATAAGTATCTAGAAGAAGAAGGGTTCAAAAAGAAGACTCCAAAACCATTAGATAAATATCTAGAGAAAAGAGATTTTAAAAAGACTTCAGAGCCACCGCCTAAGCCTGTTGAAAAAAGGGAAACTGATGAACCAATTTTTGTAATTCAAAAGCATGATGCAAGCCACTTGCATTATGATTTGCGTCTAGAGTTTGAGGGGGTACTAAAAAGCTGGGCTATTCCTAAGGAACCTCCTTTGAAGACAGGAATCAAAAGGTTAGCCGTTCAAACTGAGGATCATCCAATAGAGTATGCAACTTTTCAAGGAATAATTCCAGAAGGCGAATATGGAGCTGGGACTGTTGAAATATGGGATAGTGGAAGTTTTAAGTTAATAAACAAAACTGATACAAAGATAGAAGTTAGTATTAGCGGAGACAAGCTTAGAGGTGGATATGTTCTTATCAAACTGAAGCCAAGAAAAGGCGAAAAAAGAGATGTGAATTGGCTTTTCTTTAAGGCGAAAGGAAAATAGATAATAATCATAAATTTCTTGAAAAGAAGATGTGATGGTGGGCCCGGTGGGAATTTCGGATCTGAGCAAACCCCAGAGAATCTTTCGAACCCACGACATCGAGTCACACCTGCATTTTGAGGATGTGATCTCACGGTTATCAGCCGTGCGCTCTAACCAAGCATCGCCTCTTCGCACCGACAGGTTGTTACGAAGATTGAGCCACGGGCCCATTTGTTAGTATTTTTTGCACACCTTTTTGCATTGAGGTACAAATAAGGTTTAAGAGTATCCATTTTGTTAGAATTTTTAAATTTTTGGTTAAGTTGTTCTAGCAGTATTTGGTTTCGATTTCTTTTGCCTCAATGAGCCTAGAACCTCCACGTTTATATAACAACTTATTCGACATGGCATTTTTCTTTAGGTAGTGCAAATAGAGTGAAGAGAAGAGACATTATATATTTGAGATCAGAATATATAACAAATCATAGTTTCTAAAAAAAGTGATAGGGAATGGCAGAACTACTGAAGAAGATCCCTACTCAGAAATGCTGGGAAATAACGGCTAAAAATCTCACCAGAATCACAATGTTGAGAGGATCGAAACTTACAGCACCTCTTTTGGGGAAAGGGGAAGGTATCATCTCGCCTGTCATGGGATATGAAAAATATGGTGAGATTCAAGCGAAGATAATGGGTAGAGAAGCACAGAGAGTTTTTCCAATGGTTAAAGAAAGATTCAGCATAACTGTTGATGATGCCATAGGTGCGGTTAAATTGCTCATCGTTGCTGTAACCTTAATGGGTGGGCCCGAGTACAAGTTTGAAGTAGTCGAGGCAAACCCAAAAAGAGCTGTACTAAGAAGGACAAAGTGTCCATGGTCGGAAAGATATAATGAACGTCAATTAGATCCAGAACTTTGGATTTGTCCTGCAGGTCATCAAGCATGGTGCGAAGAGGGACTCAGGTCAGTTAATCCTAAGTTAGCTTATAAGCTCGTGAAGACATTGACATGGGGAGATCAATATTGCGAAGCAGTCATCGAGTTTAAGGAAGTTTAAGCTGAAGTTTTATTTTTTATTCCGTTTCATATTCCCTCTCGTCAATCCAGCAAAGCATATATGTTTTTACGTATTTTAGTTGCAAATTTAATATAAGTATAAAAGTATAAATGTAAGTATAGCGCATACATCTATCTATTCATCATATGAATAACCCACATAAAATTCTGGAATGTAATGTGCATTATTGCAACGTGAGAGAAGGTAGAACTCTGTTTAATGAACATATTTCTTGAATTCATCATTTTACAAGCCTAGAGTTAAGTTCTTAGAATGAAATCTGCTGTGGGGAGTGTGAGAGTACGGCTAAGAAATTAATACTACCCTGGGAACTAAAATACGACTGGGCTATGAGAGGTTGGGTTACAGCCCAAAAAGGATGGTTTTATGCAACGCGCGAAAAATATGGGGCAAAGACAGCACTCGACGTTTTTGAAAGGGTTCAAACAATAGATGATAGAGTCAAAAATCTTACAAACACCATTGTAACCACCTTCAAACTAGAGGGAAACGACGCTGAAACGATAGGGGATACAATTGACATCTTAGATGAGATCACTAGAACAGAATATACCATACTTGAGCGATCCCCATCCATTAATCGAAGGAAAGTCACTCAGTGTCCGTTTAAAACGGGTTACAAAGATGTCAGCGATTGGCCCTTAATTTTCTTCAATATTATTAGCAAGACTATAAATCCAAAAGCTACCCTTGAATGTCCTAAAAGAATGTGTGCAGGCGATCCTTATTGCGAATATATTTGGAAACTGGACAATAGTGAACTGCAGAAGGATGCTGTTAAGTCTATAGTTGAAGAATTAGTTATAACTTGGAAACTAAAATACGATATCGCTTTTAAAGGGTGGACATCCAGCCTTAGGGGATATTTACATGCTGTCCGCGAGATATATGGGGCAAATGCATCCCTCGAAATGTATGAGAGGATGTGCAGAATGGGTGATAGAATAAAAAATGCTGCAAATTTCTTTAAAACCGTCTTTAAAATAGAGGGAAACGATGCTACAACAATATCGGATGTGATTGCAATTTGGTTGGAGCATGCAGGGGCCGAATATACCATACCTGAGCATTCAAAAGCAATCAGTCGACTCTTAGTAACTAAATGTCCATGGACAACAGATTACGAAGATATCAGCGATTGGGACTTAAATACTTTCGTAACCATTGTGGCTAAGAGCATAAATCCAAAGGCTACCGTTGAACAACCTAAAAACATGTGCGCTGGAGATCCATACTGTGAATTTGTACATAAAATAGAAGAGTGAATCTAACGTTTAGTGCAACTTCATCTAAATAAAAAATCAAAGCGCTGAGAAGGAGCGCTCAACAAGTACCCAATTTATCGGAGTGGAGGAGGTAATGGCTAAAAAATTGGAAACTCCTTGTCCTTTCCCTAGGCGGGGGATACCGTGGGAATTTAGGTATGACTATGCTATGGGAGGATGGAACTCTCTTCAACAAAGATACTTGTATGTGATCCGTGAGATATATGGAGCAAGTGCAGTCCTCGACGTTTTTGAAATGGTCTGCACAATGGAAGATCGGGTACAAAAGCTTACCAATGCAATTCGAACGATCTTTAACCTCTCGGGCAAAGATTGCGCAACTATTGGAGAGGTGTTTGATATCTGGGATGAGTTCATGAAAATTGAGAGTACTCTCCTTGAGCGCTCTCAAATAATTAATCGACGAAAGGTCACCAAGTGTCCGTGGAAGACAGAGCCCAGAGATATTAGTGCTTGGTCTTTACCTTTCTTCAATATCGTTGGTAAGACAATCAATCCAAAGGTTACCGTTGAGCGACCAAAAGGAATGTGTGCCGGCGATCCCTATTGTGAATACATTTGGAAATTAGAAGGGGATATTCAGCCTACAGGAGACGATACTACTATGGCAATTAGATTGGAGACGCCTTGTTCAGCGCCAAAAAGAGGACTATCCTGGGAGTTAAAATATAATTTTGTTATGAATAACTATGCTGACTTCCTCAAGGGACTCCTGTACGCAAACCGAAAGAAATTTGATGGCGCAACAGCAGTCGATATTTATGAAAGGGTCTGCAAATTGGGTGATAGAACTGCGAATGTTATAAGAGCAATGTTAAAGATCTTCAAAATAGAAGGAAATGATGCCGAAACATGGGGCCAGTTGATGGATGTCTGGAATGAAAATGCAGGGATGGAATCTATTATACTTGAACGGTCAAAAACAATCGATAGAAGAAAACTCACTAAATGTCCATTTGTAACAGAACACAAAGATGTCAGTGATTGGGACATTAGATTTTGCAAAATTATGGCTAAAACCATAAATGAAAAGGCGATACTTGAAATGCCAAAAATAATGTGCAAAGGCGATCCTTATTGTGACTTCATATTCAGAATCGAAGAATGATCTAGATTAAGAGAGATGAGGAAACTATGGCTAAGGAAATGGAAACACCTTTTAAAGCGCCCAAGAGAGGGCTACCTTGGGAACTAATTGCCGATTTTAGGATGAAATGATATGCAAATGTCCTAAAAGGATTCTTTTATGTGATTCGAGAGGAATTTGGTGCGGATACAGCACTTAGACTTTATGAAAGGCTCTGCACGATGGATGACAGAATAAAGAATATTACAAAAACCATTCTAAAGATTTTCGAAATAACAGGAAACAATGCTGAAACATGGGCGCAATTTTGGGACATCTGGATGGAACTCTGTGGATTTGAAGCCACTTGGCTTGAAAGATCAAAAACAAAGAGTAGACTCAAGGTTACTAAGTGTCCATTTCAAGTAGGCTACAAAGATATCAGTGGATGGGCATTAATCTGGATGAGTATTATTGACGAAACCATAAATCCAAATGGTATCTTTGAACGACCTCAGGCAATGTGTGGTGGCGATCCATACTGTGAATACGTTTTCAAATTTGAAGAATGAAAATAAATCCTATTTTAGGGGGTGATGGAGGGAGACAATTTCGATTTTCCTTGTAGTTATGAAAGTCTTTCACGCCGTTACTTATATGTAGCATAAACTAGATATTTGTAAAGTATTAATTTGCAAAAACTATATATAGAACTTGCTATAAATATATTTTTGACTTGTCATTTAATGGCAATTTTAATTTTTTAATTGTCATATGACAAGTCCTAGGGTAAGTTCAGTCAAATGAACAGGAGTCACTATTGAAAGAGTGAACTTGAAGGACTCTCATTAAAGTGACTCTTTACACCCTAAGCGCCGAGGAGGGGCGCACTATAAATACCCAAATTGAGGAGAGGATGGAAAATGGCTGAGATAGCTGATAAAGTCCCAGTTGAAGATAAATGGGCATTCGCGACTAATGTTTTCAGTGGATCAGCAATGGGTTTAATGGCGCAACTTGTGGGTGCCTTGGGTAAAGAAAAAGTCATAGAGATTTTAAATGGAATGTGGGGTGGAGGCGGTGCGGCGCTTCATCCAATGATTCAGCAAAAATACAACATACCAGTAGAAGATGCAGCAGGGGCTGCTAGATTATCCCTTGTCGTTGGCAAAGTTGCCCTCGGTCCTGAATACACATCTGAAATTGTTGAGTCAACACCAGAAAGAGCTGTGAGGAGAACATATAAATGTGCGCTCTGGGAGAGGGCTAAAGAATATAATGTTCTTGATGCATTTAAAGTTTGCGGCGAACCTTGTGCCACATTTGTGAAAGAAGGATTCAAGGCAGTTAATCCTAAAATAGACTTTAAGTTAACAAAATGCCCAGAGTGGGGAGATGAGTACTGCGAATTTCTCTACGAGTTCAAGAAATAGTCAAAGGTTAAGTTTGTTACTTCTAGAACCTCACACCATCTCCATTTTTTTTTGGAAATGTCTAAGCGCCGAGGAGGGGCGCACTATAAGTACCCAAACTAGAGGAGAGGAGGAAAAAATGCCACGATTTATTAACTTATCTAGGTGGAAGCCTGAACAAACGCCAGCGGTTTTACAACGCTTTGCCGAATTTTTAAAGGGAAAAGATGCAGAAGTTATGGAAGCATTTAAACGGTTAAATTATATTACATGAGAATTTCCAAGCGCTTATGGTCAATGCACAGGTTTATCAGTAGTTGAGGGAGAGGCAAGGGATTTATCGATAGCTAATCGCTATTGGATGGATATACTGGATTTTGAAGTATTACCCAGCGTCGATTTTGAGACCATTATCAAATTATATCCTGATAAAGTTATTACCACTCTAAACCCTTAAAACACGCTGCCAGCCGTAAGACCTCAAAATTCACGTCGAAATGATTAGTTGCTATCAACTTCAATGGGATATCAATATACTCTCACATATTTTTTCTTTTTTTAATCTAAGCGCCGAGGAGGGGCGCTCTACAAATACCCAAATTGTTTAGAGGAGAAAAATTTGGCAAAATTGTTTGAAACGACGACCATTAAAAGCATGACACTATCAAACCGTTTCGTACGTTCAGCTACATGGATGGGCATGGCCAATCAAGATAATACAGTTTCCCAAAGACTCATTGATGTAATGGTAGAACTCGCCAAAGGCGACGTCGGGTTGCTCATCACAGGATATGCACCTGTCCGTAAGGATGGAATTTCAGTCCCATTTCAATTGGGAAACTATAGTGACAACCACCTTCCGGGTCTCACCAAGATGGCTGAGGCTGTACATAAAACGGGAGGAAAAATTGTTAATCAGATTGCTCATGGAGGCATTGTTATCATTCCTCAACTTGCTGGAGCGACACCAATGGGACCATCGGTAATTGAAGGTCCAGAGGGACCAATATGCCGTGAAATGACGAAGAATGACATTAGTGAACTCGTTAATGCTTTTGGACAAGCAGCAGCCCGGGCAAAAAAAGCTGGTTTTGATGGAGTTGAAATCCATGGAGCCCACGGCTACGGATTAAGCCAATTTCTTTCGCCGTTTTACAACAAGAGGACGGATGAGTATGGCGGACCGATTGAAAACCGGGCAAAAATCATCATGGATGTTTACCAAAGCGTAAGGGACGCGGTAGGAGATAATTTCCCTGTTCTGGTAAAACTCAATGCAGCCGATTTTCTCGACGGTGGCTTAGAAACTGATGATATGCTTCAGGTAGCCGCAATGCTCGAAAAAGCGGGCATAGACGCCGTAGATCTGAGTGGCGGAACCATCAAGGAGCATCTCGCAAGAAACTACAACGCAGGCTTCTCAAGAACGCAAGAGGAGGAAGTCTACTATCGGGAAGCGGCTAAGCGCTATAAGGAAAAAATTGGTGTTCCATTGATACTTGTAGGAGGAATCCGTTCTTATGAAGTAGCTGAACAATTGGTGGAGGAAGATGTAGCTGACTACATTGCTCTAGCCCGTCCGTTGATTCGCGAGCCTAATCTCATTAACCGATGGAAGGCTGGGGATACTAGGAAAGCAGATTGCATATCAGACAATCAATGCTTTGTACCTGCAGTTCAAGGCAAGGGAGCTTATTGTGTGGTCTTGCATGGTGAAAAGTAATATAAGTATCGAGAGATTAGCCTCTACCTATTCGATTGTGATGCAATATGCACTCACATATTTTTTCTTTTTTCTAATGGAAGTAACGAGGAGGGGCGCTTTACAAGTACCCAGATTGGGTGTAAAAACAAAGTAAATTCCATCTAAATCTCTTAATGATGATTAAAAAAAACGAATTAAACACAACAATAGCCTCTTAATAAGAAATATATCACTGGGGGAGGGCATTATACCTCTCGATGTCCTTTTAGGATTATATTATGCCTATCCCCCTCCAACATTTTTGCAAATATGCAGAATCAGAAGATGAAGAATTTCAAAGTGTATTGAGAAAGAAGATAAGGGAATGGCTGTTTTTTTGAGAAGTTTAATGATGCATAAATTTAAAGTAACTATTCTTTGCAACTACCCTTAAAATATTCGCATATCTTTTATATTTTTTTTGCAGAGAATTTTTATCGAAGTATTGGAATACTAATATTGGAATTTAGTACTGTTTGCTTTTGTCTAAAATCAAAACGTGCAAAATTCGATTAAGTATCAAGGTTGGTGAAGAAAAAATGGGTAAAGGAAAAGTCGTTGGAGGTATCATAGCGTTAATTGTAATAGTAGTAGCTGTGGTATTTGCCTTGGAATACTTTCAAATATTTTCCGTTCCAGTCTTAGGACCTGCGTTAGGAAATCTACTCCCTTAATGAATTAGTCTCATAAGAATAGTTACAAGATGATTAGAAAGTCATTCTTTCTAATTATCCTTTTTCCAGAGTATATCAGCTATTTTTAGCACCATATTATTCATTTTTCTTGTTCTATCTCAGTGAATTGCCTGAAATAAAAATTTCACGTAATAAAAAAGGACTTATGAATAATTATAAAAACTTAAAGGAAAATGTCCAAACAGACTTTAACTACGATTTCTGGCGATTTCGTTTCAAAGTCAAAAAGCCCAGAAAGATGCTGAGTATTACGCAAAAATGTTCATTTCACAAAGACATTTTTTTATGAAAATATAAAAGTAAGAACCATACATACATAGATTTTGATATTCGTCATACTATGAATGTCTCCTTAGAATTAAGGGGAAGGGAAAACTTCAGTCGTAAAAGTTGCTTCTATTGTTCTTCCTTCCACCTGCGCCGAGGAGGGGCGCTCTACAAATAACCAGGTTAAAGGAGGAGGAGAAAAATGGCAGAGGCACTTAAACAGTTTCAACTTCCACCCGAGAGGATGTTCCCCGTTGTGGTAGGCTCTTGGTGGGAGCAGGTTTTTTTGTTCCTTAAGAGAAACTCTGATGAACTAGGATGGGAGAAGGGCATAGAACTGTTCAAACAGCACTGGAGCGACAGAGCCCCAGTTTACGCCGAAAGAACGCTTCAGGCATTCAAAGTCGAGGAACGAGACGCCAGAGCGTGGGGAAAATACATAACCTTCATAGTGACGACTTTTTGTGGACCGGGAGCTGAGGCAGAGGTTCTTGAATACGAACCTACACGATGGGATGTTAAATTTACATTTCCTGAAGGAAAATGCGCACCTATAAGAGCGGTTGAGTCATTGGGAATTCAGGATGAAATCAACACCGGGACCGTTCACTGTAGGCCTTGGAATGAAAAATCAGTAAAAGCTGTTAATCCGAAATTGGAACTCGTTGATTTTAAATGCATAGCTCTTGGTGACGACTACTGTGGAGGAAAATGCGTACTGAAGGAATAAAACGTCAATAAACCTGTCTGTGAAATTAAGGAACAAACCTAAAACATTTTTTCTTTTCTTGAACAATATAAGCGCCGAGGAGGGGCGCTCTACAAATACCCAACTTAAAGGAGAGGAGGAGAAAGGTGTCTGAAGAGATAATAAAGAAGATTCCAGCGGAGGTACGTTGGGCAATAGCGTCTAAAAGCTTTACCACAACAGCGACAGCTATGAGCATGATGTATTCGGAGATCGTGGGCGCTGAAAAGGAAAAGGAGGTTTTAATTAAATTATGGGGTGGAGGCGGTAAGAATTCGTATCCACGAATGAAGGAAGCCTTCAACATACCAGTAGATGGTGCAGTTGGAGTGGCTACTTTAGCCAGTGTTACTTCAAAGGTAAGCATGGGACCTGAACTAGAGTCCGAGTTAGTCGAAGCAGCCCCAGAAAAAGCTGTAGTTCGAGTGACGAAGTGTCCGTGGTGGGAGAGATATAAGGAGTTTGGGATAACTGAGGATGCATCTTGCGACGTAAGTCATACAGCAAATGCGACAGAGGGAGTCAAGGCAGTTAATCCTAACATAACATTCAAGATGACGAAGGCATTACCAAGAGGAGATCCGTACTGCGAACTGATTTACGAGTCTAAGTAAGCTTAAACCGTAGACTTTTGTGTGGAGAGCACAAATCCCATACCGCCTCCACATTTTCTTGTAATAAGATGAATAATCTGAGTCTCTTTGAGCAAGAAAACTGAAACTTAGACTCTTAAAGACTTATGATAGTAAAAAAAGTGGGGCAAAAGATCGTTCCAATAGTTATTATCGACAAAATCAGGGGTAGAAATAACAATCTTGCCCTTTTTTGCGCATATCTCACGAAAACATCATCCCTAGAGGATCATATGAGAATTTCGTTTCCCATATATCGCTACCGTTTCTAATAAAACACTTAAAGCCCAGTTTCTGAAACGCTGCTACCTCCCGCCATAGTTTCATTTGTGGGCAATCCTTACCACATTGCTCATGTACCTTATAGCACAAGATCTGAAATGTACCATCTACTGTTCGATATTTCCTTATCGGTTCCTTCTCTGACATCAAATTCACCTCCATTTGTTTCACCATCGCAGTTCAATCTTCTTTTAACTTCCAGTCATCTAGTTTCAGATTCCCTTCGACCAGAACGCTTTGTTATTACTCGCTCTCATGTGTGTTAGCATAATCTTTGGAAAGAGGATAAGAGATGCCCATTAACATCACTTATATGTTTTTTGGAAAAGGTATTCGCCTTAGCTTGCCAAAAGAGGTATCAAAGGATGAGGAGACTCTAAAAGGGATACAAAGAAGACTTGTAGATTTTTATGTATTCTCGCAAAAATTTAGAAATAGTTTTACTGAAATAATTCTTCAGAGAGCGTTAAATATCTGGTATAAAAGTATATATGTATGAATGTATAATATATGTTAATTTTGAGATTTAGTCTTTCGAATAAACTATAACTTAAATAAAATTAATCAAAAACAGGGGGAGTTGCTTGGTCACAACAATTAGGGTTGCAACTGAAGTGAAAAACAAGATTGACGAATTGCAGGCGAAATTACTGTTAAACCAAAAATTAAAGGTCAGCAAAATGGCTCTCGTAGAATTTTTCGTTAACTTTGTTGAATCAAAAGAAAAAGAGTTTTTTGCATTTATTAAGGGATAAGGGCAAGTGAACCTTAAAATATAGCCTTAAATGCCGTTTTATAGCCAAAGAAATCAGTAATTGTCACGAAGGAAAAAGAGAGGAGTAAAACATCTGAAGATCATTTTTTAATCTGTGGCAGTAGCATTGGTACTTTCTTTTTATAGTCTTCATATTCTTTGCCAAATTCTCTGACTAACTCCTTTTCTTCTTTCCATGATATGAGATAGACAAGTAGGATCATCAGAGGAGTAACAAACAAAGAATATAATGCGGATAAGAGAAAAGAGATCCCCACATGAGCGAGTAATCCACCAAGATACTGTGGGTGCCTAACAACGGAATAAACTCCTCCTGTAATAATTCTTTCTGTTCTATGCGTTTCTGCTACTCTTAGAGTAGTCTCATGTACACCTTTGATTCCAAACCAGGCACCAAGCACGACTAAGGGCGTACAAACTAGCATATGAAATACAGGAATTGAAAAATTAATTATTGGAATGATGATAGATACATTCTGAAAAAGTGGAATTGTAAATCTAGTCTGAGGTGAAAACCAGAGTCCCATCCAAAAAATGAAGAAAAACCAACCTGAAATGAGACCATAAATCTCACCTCGTTTAATTCCCTTCTCTTTCCCGTACTTTTCTTGAAGTTTCAAGTGCTCTACAGATAAAAAATGAAGTGGTATTACTGCAATTAAACCAATAAGGCATAAGAAAAACCAGATATACATCTTGCCACCTTAGATTTTTTAAACAGAATGCTATAAATTCACTTATACATGTTTCTGTTTTATATTAACGGTGAATGAGGATGACAGAGAGATGGATAAAAAAAATAAATTTTGATCCATTACCACCATTGCTAACATCAGAAAATGAGGCAATTCTGTTTTTTACCCAACGTGATTTACTCGGTACAAAGAAAATGGAATCTGTTGAAACACTGTGGCAGTTATCCCAAGTTAAAAAACTCATACGAAAACAGCAAGAGGATGGTTTTTGGAAGTATCCTGGTGGTGACACGTCCATTCGTTCAAGAGAGAACTATAATCAACTTGAGACTTATAGAATCATTGGAGAGTTAGTAGAAAAATATGGATTAAACAAAAAACATCCTGCAATCCAAAAAGCTGCTGAGTTTTTATTCAGTTTTCAGACAGATGAAGGAGATTTTAGAGGAATTTATGGGACTCAGTACACTCCTAACTATACTGCAATGACCATGGAAATTCTTATTAAGGCAGGCTATGAGAATGATCCAAGGATAGAAAAAGGATTTAAATGGCTCCTTTCTATTCGTCAGACTGATGGCGGCTGGGCAATTCCTTTTCGAACAGTTGGCAAGAAATTAGATAGAGAAATGTTGCATTCTGAAATTTTAAAGCCTGATTATTCAAAACCATCTTCCCATTTAGTAACAGGATGTGTATTAAGAGCGTTTGCTGCTCATCCTGAATTTCGAAAAACAAAAGAAGCCAAAGTTGCTGGAGAACTCTTGGCATCTCGTTTTTTCAAACGGGATAAATATAGTGATCGACAAGCTGTCAATTTTTGGACTAGATTTACATTTCCTTTTTGGTTTACCGACTTACTGTCATCACTTGATTCGCTGTCTTATTTTGGATTTTCTGCTGATAATCCACAAATCAAGGAAGCTCTTGATTGGTTTACTAACATCCAAGAAGAGAACGGGAAATGGAATTTGAAATTGACCAAGGG
>Ga0209427_10000464_pt1 | contig 42829 bp, 39 predicted proteins | sample DeeMarSWOR136_30_FD_187465 | JGI IMG/M metagenome (GOLD analysis project Ga0209427, IMG submission 187465) | Marine sediment microbial communities from White Oak River estuary, North Carolina - WOR-1-36_30 (SPAdes) (version 2) | ecosystem: Environmental > Aquatic > Marine > Intertidal zone >...
AAATACCTTGATCCAGGGAGACAGATAGGTCTGGATTCAAAATTTCATTACCGTTTTGATCGCAAATTTCTGAAATATAAAGCTGATTGGGTTCCTCAAAATGAAAGTTCGCATTTATTTTTTTCTGTTCCGCAACGATAAAATTGCCTGTCACTGTACTGTAATTACCAAAAAAATCATATAATTCAATTCTGAATTGATGTTCTCCTTTACCCAGTTGATTTTGAATCTCAAGATTGCCTGTTGAACTGGGATCGCAGTTAAGAATGCCGATTTCACTGGCAATCGGTTTATAAAAGTAGAGCTTGTTAAATTTCTCTTTATAAAGTTTCTGAAATCTACCTATTCCGCGATTCATCAAGCGGTAATCCCGATCCAGATCGATCATGTGAGTTACATTGTAAGAAAATCTGTCGTATTTTGCGGAAAATTTTAAATTTCCATTGATATAAAAATCGACCTTGTAAACAGCAAAATTATTATTAGTCCCATCTGCCCTGTCGAAACACTCGACAGAAAATCCAATTTTACCAGATACAACAGGTTTAAACCTGAGTACATAATTTCCATTTGTGCCTCGAATTGGTCGCTCGATGAAAGGGAGCACATCAGCATTAACTCGCGAGAAAAAATCCAGCGGTGTAATACAGATAGCTTTTACATTGGGAGGAATCGTATCATCAATTTTATAGCCGAGCAACAGGGGATTGATTGGATTGTTATTTTTGTCACGAACCTCGAAATGGAGGTGTGGATAACCAATGCCAGATGCGCCTGTGTAGCCGATGACCTCACCTTGCTTGACAGGAAATTGATCCCGACCTAAATATTTATTTATTCGATACTCACCCTGGCGTTTTTGTTCCTGTTTAACATAATCCTGCAGATTTTTTGTAAAGCGATCGAGGTGAGCGAAGACAACAATTTCCCCGGTATCCAATCTTTGATAGAGAACCTTTCCATAACCAAACGGGGAGACACTGATCCGCATAATATAACCATCGCGAATAGCAAATACTTTATACCCAATTTGTCCCCAGGTTTTGATATCAATTCCTGCGTGAAAATGACCTGGGCGGTATTCGGCAAATGAGGAGGTCAGGTTACGACTAGCGTCTGTGGGCCAGAGATAATCCTGAGCGAATCCTGAAACAATTAGAAGTTGAAATAATCCTAAATATAAAACTAATTTCTGAAACAACTGCAAACTATATCCCTTATACTGTTAATAAATCACGAGCTTATTATTGAATAAGCTTTGAAAATTCGTTTGCTAATTTTCCTGTCAATATTTCTCGATCGAATTGTGTTGGCGACAGCAGTTTATGAAAATTCAATTTGCCTGATTGAAATTCTTTATGATATTTTGTAATTGCTTTCTGAATTCCCTCTAAGTCGCTGTTATTTATTACTGTCCCTCTTTTCAGGGAATTTATCATTCTTGCGACTTCACCCTCCGAAGAAATTAATAGAATTGGTTTGCCTGAAGCCAGATATTCAAAAATCTTTCCCGTGATAATCTCTTCCCCGGTTTTCTTGAAAATTGTTAGCAATAACAAATGAGATTGCATTACTTCTTTCAATGCTTCCCTATGCGGAAGGTACTGAATTGGTCGAATAGATTGTGTTAATTTAAGTTCATCGAACAAATATTTCAAACGACCAAAAATGTCTGTGCCGAAAAACTGTATTCTAATTTGACCAGTTAAGTCTGGGTTATTTCGAAATAATGCCCGAGTAGCTTTTAAAAATGGTTCTGGATCACTGACACGGCTGATTGAACCACAATGAGTTATAGTAAACTGCGGATAGGAGGACAAAGTTTCTAATCCCAAAAAATCTTCTCTATCATAGCCGTTCATAATGGTCAAAAATTTTTTATCGTGAATAGCGGTGCCAGCTTTTTTCTTCAAACTATCCCGTAAATAATTACACACTGCAATAACACAATCCACAGATTTCAAAACAAATTTTTCCAACAACTTGTTCAATAGTAAATGCAGTTTTGTTGGGCAAGGCTGACTCTCTCCGCCAGTCCAATCATCTCGAAAATCTGCAACCCATTGAATTCCAGTGATTAATTTTAATAGAAGTCCTCCTAAATGTGCTGATTGTGGTGGCGAGGTTGTATAAATAATTTTTATCTTATATTTGTGGATTAAAATGAATGAGCGTGTAATTGCAAATGGCAGCCAGAGTATTTTCGAGTCAGGAATTAAAAACCAATTAGTTATCACGCTGTTTAAAAAATTAAAAAAATATTTTTTTAAATGGGGAGTTTTTGAGCTGTTTCCACTGTTTTTTTTATTATTCCGTACCCCAATTCGACTTAATAACCGCAACGGATCGAGTGATTCGGTTCTGATGATTTTACAGGAGCGAATTTCATCCAACAAACTTTCATCATGGGCATAATAAAGCACATCCCTTACGGTAATGACAATCGGCTCCCAATTGTATTTCGGCAGATATTTGACAAATTTAACTGAGCGCTGTGTACCACCCATGCCCATGGGAGGGAAGTAGTAACATAAAAATAGGACTTTCTTCATAATTCATTAAACTAATTCGACCCTACTCTGATCTCCAATGATAAATCGATGGGATAGCGGCTTTGATTCGACTTTTGTGACCTGGACGTCGGATCCTAACAGGCTGCTTTCTATGCGTTTATGAATATCAAGAATCTGGCTGTTATTTAAAATAATGCTAAATTCTACCTCACTGTTTCTGATGACACAATCATTATGAATGGATGTAAATGGACCTATGTAGCTGTTCTCAATGAGCGTATTTGTTCCGATAATAACAGGTCCTCGAAGCTGGCTGTTTTTAATTTTAACGCCTTTTTCAATGACCACATTCCCTGTCATATAAGATTTTTTATCAATCGATCCCTCTATTTTGGGGGATTGATGTTCCAGTACTAATCGGTTTGCTTCCAGTAGATCAATGGGCTTCCCGGTATCCTTCCACCAGCCAGTAATTTCCGAGTATCCAATTTGATAGCCATGATCGATGAGGTATTGATGTGCATCAGATATCTCAAGTTCACCCCGGTCGCTGGATTTGATGTTGTTAACAGCTTCAAAAATATGATGGTCGTAGATATAGATTCCTGCAACAGCGAATTCACTTTTCGGCACTTTGGGTTTTTCTTCTATAGAAATAATTCTATTATCCTTTATTTCCGGCACACCAAATCGCTCTGGATCTTTTACTCTTGATAATGTTAAAAAACAATTTACATGATCCTGTTCAAATTCCTGTACAAATCGTTTTACACCGCCCACGACCATATTGTCGCCGAGATAAAAAATGAAAGGATCTTTCCCGATAAAATCTTCAGATATTTTTACCACATGAGCTAATCCCAGAGGTGCTTCCTGAGGAATGTATCCAATTTTTACGCCCCATTGGCTGCCATTTCCTATAGCATCCTGAACTTCTGTAGAATCTGCATTTGTAACAATGCCAATTTCTTTTATCCCCGCCTCAATTACTGTTTCGATTGCATAGTGCAAGATCGGTTTATTTGCAATTGGAATTAAATGTTTATTTTGCGTGTGAGTGAGGGGTCTTAACCTGGTGCCTTTCCCTCCGCTGGTGATTAATGCCTTCATTCAAATTATCCCTTTCAATGCCTGATTTAGGTATGTTGTCTGATCCGATTTTAACATTCTTGTAGAATCCATTTTGGTTGCTACTAAGCATTAAGGACAAATATTATAATAAAAAATGAGTTTAAATGCAATGACTAATTTAATTATTACTATCAAATAGACAAAAATCTTATTTTTGCTGCAAATTTAAAAGACTTAGCAAGCATGTCCATAAATAAATTTTGTAGGATTAATGATAAAGCAGGGAACAATCAAATTTTAGGAATAGGTTAAGATATTATTTATTAATCATTATTCTATAAGATTTAAAATATCAGAGTAACCCAATTGTTTTAATTTATTACTTTCGTTATTTAGGAAATTAACAATAACATCACTTTTTATGACGAAGGTTAGCCCATAGTTAATCATTTTAAGCTCTTTTATATATATATCATCCTGATAAGGAACATTTTTATTTATATTAATATTCTTGAAATCATCAATTGGTCCAAGCGCGATTTGCGAATCATAGGCTGTAGAATTTGCCATTCCAATATATTGATAGTTGCCTGTCTCTGTATCAAATAAGATAGCAATGCCACCTGAGAAACCTGGATTGAAGGATACATCTACCATGAATTTATTTTTATATTTCGATGGGCTTGCCAATCCTTTTGTAATCATGAGGTGACCTTTAGGAAAACCCAATAAATAAACCTCTTTTCCCAATTTAATGTTTACTTTACTAGATATAACTCCTTGAAAGGGTAATTCAGATAATGTGTTTTTAATAGCTTTGGTTTCAATTAATGCAATATCATTCTTTTCATCTTTTATGATTATGTTACCTCTACTAACTGTGCCATTTTTATGAGTTACATAAGTGGTTTGACCGTATTTTATAGCTTGAGTTTGGAGAAATTTTGTCGGTTGGTTTCTTTTGTCAAAATAATATGTTTTAACAGTATCTTCAAAATCAAAGACATGATAACAGGTTATAACCAACATATCCTCACCATGCTTAGAAAGGATGAGCCCCGATCCGGCAACTGAATTTGTGGTGAATTTTTTATCTATTAGAAGAGAGTCCTGGAGGATGGGATCACTAAATTTCAATGGGGAAGAATAGTAATAATTCTCATAATATGCAGAACAGGTAAGTTTTAGGATAGATCGTTCCAGTTCATTAAACCTATCAATTCTATTTTTTTCCAAATCATATAAAGAATAGTCTACTTTTTGAGGTTTATAGGAGCAAGTTAACGTTGAAAAAAGTGTTAAAATAGACACGAATATAAAATGCAATTTCATCCTTAAAATCCTTACAATCCCTTCATTTGATTAGACGAAAATGACAAAAAAGGGTTTCATAAAACTTTTAATCACAAAATAGAAAATTTATTTTAATCGGTTGCAACCAATCATGATAAAATTCGTATTTTGGTTAAGTTATTGCAAAGTTTTATTTAATAGAAATTGGAGGATTCTATAATGGGTAGGAGACTTATAATTTTTCTAAATTTAGTTCTAATTTTCCAGAGTGCAATTGTATTTGCTGGAACTATCTATACAAGAGAATTCAAAAAGACGGTTGATTTTCAGCCTAACAAAATGGTAGAGGTTAAAACAATTAACGGAAAAATCGATTTGACTTCCTGGGATGAAAACTCAGTGGAAATTGAAGCGGAAATAAAAGTAAAAGCGAGCAGTAACCGAGAAGCAGAAGAAATGTTAGATCAAGTGGAAATACTAATCGAACAAAGTCATAATGGATTAACGGTTGAACCCAATTTTCTTAAACGTAATCAGGTTGATAGCTTTTGGGATTCAATTTTTGGAAAAAGTAAGCCGGTCGTTAATTTTGCAATAAAGGTTCCAAAAGAAACAGACCTAAAATTGAAATCAACAAACGGCCACATAAATGTCGATAATATTATAGGAGAATTGACTCTGGGAACAACGAATGGGGGAATCGAAGCTGAAGATATTGAAGGATCTGTAGAGGGACATACAACCAATGGGTCAATTTCCATGTGGATCGATCGATTTCGGGAGGATGATCGAATTGATTTAAGCACAACGAACGGTAGTATCAAACTACGATTACCCTCAGATGTTAGGGCTGATTTGAAAGTATCCACAGTTAATGGATCGATTCGAACCGATTTTCCAATGACTGTACAGGGAAAATTTAATCGAAAACGTCTAAATGGTGAGATCAACGGCGGAGGCGGTCACATCGATCTATCAACGGTTAATGGCAGTGTTAGTATTTATGAAAGGTAACTGGCGTTAATTAGCGAGCTTTTGAATTCAATATATCATCTAAATGTTGATTAGATATTTTTTTTGAATAATCGAATAAACGGCAGAACAAAATATTTAGATAGTCCCTCATGTTTGGTGGGATAAGGAAAATCACTGTAGATCTTTTGAATATGATAATCTCTAAATGCTTGTTTAATCTTTTTAGAGGACATTCCTTCGGGTACTTTAATTTGCACTGTATTGGTAGTGTGGGATTTTCTCAAAATTATAATATCCGAATCGGATTGAGCTTTCTGAAGATCTTCTAAGCTTATATCTTCTTCAAATTTGAGAAATCTTTCCATGTTGTGTCTCTTTCATTTTTTAATATGATAAGTTTGAGGTTAGTCACTCAACTTAGCTTACATCATTTTAATAATCTCATTTACCTAAACTGGACAAGCCAGAGCCAAAAAGTAAAATTGAACCGCTAATTATGCGAATTATGCTAATTTTTTAATTCGCATAATTAGTGAAATTTGCGGTTAAAAAATTTTTGTACATTGGGCAAGAGTTTAACTGTTTAGGTACTAATATCTATATTTCCATGATAAATAGTAATTTATTCTTTAAACTTCATTGATTTATATCACATTTGAGGATTATTTTTTTAATAAACTTTTTGAAAAGCTCGGTTAATTAAAAATATGATCGAGTTCCTATGAAATTGAAAGAACGTAATCAGATTAATCCAGTATCTGGTAAATACTATCCAGTATCGTCCCATCGACCCATTTTGTAACAGCTACAATTTTTTCTCCAAGATTTGGTTTCTCCGGTTTTCCACCGCAAATTTCTTCCACTTCCTGTTTTATTTCATAAATCGACCGAATTGGAAGTGAAAACTTTTTTGTTGCGCTAATGAGATCCTGCCGTAAAGGATTTATGGCGATTCCACGTTCTGTAACGACAACATCGATCAATTCGCCAGGTCCGCATAGCGTAGTTACTTTATCAACAATTACCGGAATTCGGTCACGAAACGAGGGGACAGGTAGAATTGTGCACTTTGAAAATAAACAATTTTGCCAGCCGCCAATTCCATGAAGCAACCGACCATCAGAATGGGTTACTACATTTGCATTGAAATTTATATCGACTTCAGTTGCGCCCAATACAACAACATCCACCATCGAGGCAAAATTGCCCTTACCGTGGTAGTTATAGCTGGTGAAAGGACTTGTGTTTACATGACGGGGATTCTCCCGCATGGAACGGACACCTTCCAGATCAAAAGTTTGTCCATCAAGAATGTAGTCGGTCAAACCTTCTTCGAGCATTTGGACTAAATATTGTGTACTTCCACCACGAACAAATCTCGCCTTGATACCCATTTCTTTCATCATTTCTTTCAGAAATATTGCAAATGAAAGAGCCGTTCCCCCGGCGCCTGCCTGAAAGGAGAATCCATCTCTTAAAATGCCAGCCTTTTTGACAAATTGGGCAGTCATTTCCGCAATTAGCAATCTATCCGGACTGCGAGTGATCTGCGTTGTTCCGGAAATAATTTTTTCTGGATCGCCGATTTTGTCCATTACCACCACGTAATCCACATAATTTCCCTGAATTTGCCAGGGTATGCAGGGAAAATCAATCAGGTTATCAGTTACGATAATCACCTTATCGGCATATTGGGAATCAGCGAGAGCAAAGCCCAATAAACCACAGGCTGATGCCCCAGTCAAGCCGTTGGCATTCCCAAATGGATCTGCGGTAGGTGCAGCAATAACTGCAATATCTATATGAATTTCCCCATCCTGCACTGCCTGATATCGTCCGCCATGCGAACGAAGAACTCCTAAACCACGCATTTTTCCAGACGAGCAGTAATCACCCAGAGGTCCATTCATGGATCCCTCGATATGGTGTACCACACCATTATCAAGATGTTTTATGATTGGAGCATGGCAGGGAAAACAGGCGCTGGGAAACCACATCAAGTCTTTAACGCCAATTTCGGCAGCGGCGTCGAAGATCTGGTTTGCAACTAAATCACCATTTCGAAAATGATGATGAGTTGAAATGGTCATTCCATCTTTAATACCAGCCTTAATCAAAGCCTCTTTTAAATCAGTTACAACCTTATTCCCATCCAATGGAAAATCGGCGCAGGTGGCGATCAAAGGCGATGCTTTCTTTTCTGTTGGTCGGAATTTACCAATCCCCTGGTAAGGTGTGGAGAGTCTTCCATTGACCACCATTGGTACCATTCTTCCAGCCGCATTTTCGATTAAATCTTTAGCCATGTTGCTCACCTCCTTTTCTCCAGTCTGAGTTAAGATTTCCAGTTTCCAGCGCTAACTTGATACTTTGCTGTGCTCGTTTAACAACCGGGGGATCGATCATTTTACTGCCGAGCGAAACCACACCCAAACCTTTCGCTTCTGCTTCCTCAAAAGCCAGAACAATATTCTTTGCCTTTTCAATTTCTTCAGGTGTGGGAGCAAACGCTTCATGAATAACCTGGATTTGGCGGGGATGAATACAACCCTTGCCTTCAAATCCGAGCGACTTTGCTTCCAAAACACTGTGTCGAAGTCCCTCCATATCTGTAACATCCGAATAAACAGTGTCAATCGGTTGTACACCGGCAGCTCGTGCAGCATTAACGATCTGACTGCGGGCCCAAAAGCTTTCCCGACCATCCAGTGTTCTTTGCGTACCGAGATCAGCCGTGTAATCCTCCAGACCGATCGTTAAGGCAACTACGTTGGGTACAGCAGTAGCAATTTCATAAGCTTTAATAACTCCCAGGGCACTTTCGATAATTGGCATATAATAGATTTCATTGTTGAGATTATATTTAGCTAAAATTTGCTTTACTTCATTGTCAACCTGTCTTACCTGTTCAGCACTTTCAGATTTTGGAATGAGAATAACGTGAACATTGTTCGGTACAATAAATTTTAAATCTTCTAATCCCCTTGGAAATTGGTTGATTCTCACCATTCGTTCAACGCCATAAAAATTAACCTGACGTAGTGCATTTCTAACTAAAAGCTGTGCAGCATCTTTCTCAGAAGTGACTACACTATCTTCAAGGTCTAAAATAATTCCATCTGGTTTGTGAATTCCAGCATTGATCATAAATTTTGGTTCGTTACCTGGAAGGTAGAGACGCGAGCGACGGAATCGATCTCGGAATGTCGCATATTTGTTGAAATCCCTGAAATCAGGCAACCATTCTTTATCACCATCAAGGTTCAAACGCTTAACTGCAGTTTCCACGCGAGCCATAATCGTAAAGGGCAATGCTCCGCTGTCCTCAATATCTATTATTGCATGAGCAATATTAAAAAATTTCAGCCCTGCTGTCACTAATTCTTCAATTGATTTCCCATACATAATTTTAACTTTACTATTTGTGCGTAATTGTATTCCACCTGAATCAGCCTGTTGAATTTTAATCCAACAGTCGGAACGGACATCAGAACCTTTCCTGCCAGCTTCGGCAGACGAATTCATAATCTTTCCTCCTTAAAAAAGATTTGACAATAAACCTCATTTTTGATATATTTATTAAGCTTAGTTTCGATTGTGAATGAGAAAATTGAGTCAACATTTTAAGAATCAAACTTACATTGCTTTTATTAGTATTAAAAAAACGAGACGTTAGATTATTTATTTTCACGCTTTGAATATACAAAAAATTTAAGAAGAACTCAATAAAAATATTGTGATAACAACTTTCATTTTGGTTATGAGAGATATTTTCTGTATCGTCTTAAATTTAAGAAAGTCAAAAGATGGAATTAGAAGAAAGAGTAGCGAAAATAGTTAAAGTATTAGAAAAGAAATTTGGAATCCCCCAGCGGAAATCAGATGTAGATCCACTGAGCAATTTGATCCTTACTGTGCTTTCTCAAAATACCAATGACAAAAATCGGGATAAAGCCTATCAACGACTTAAAGAAAAATTTCCACACTGGGAAAAAGTGATGCAAGCGGATGTTAAGCAATTGGAAGAAGCAATCCGTCCTGGAGGATTGGCAAAGCAGAAAAGCACACGGATTCAGAATATTCTCACATGGATTCACGACGAGTATGGAAGTCTTAATCTGGATTTTTTATGTACAATGAATCCGGATGATACCATTGAAAAATTTTGTCAGCTTAAGGGAATTGGAGTAAAAACGATCAGCGTCGTACTCATGTTTTCTTGTGGTGTGGATATCTTTCCTGTTGATACGCATGTTCATCGAATTTGTCGTTTGGTGGGATTGGTCCCTCAAAAAGCTTCAGCAGAGAAGACCTTCTGGCTCATGAAGCCAATTGTTCCAAAAGGAAAGTCATTTTCTCTGCACATGAACTTTCTTAAGTTAGGTCGAAGTATTTGCTTAGCCAGAAGGCCCAGATGTAAACAGTGTCCGATTAACCAATTTTGCGATTATTATTTGTTGGTTCTACAATAGGAATAATGAGTTCATCGCCATTAGTTAACCTTTCCAGACTTAGATTGGGATTATATTTCAAAACCAACCAGTATGGAATTTCGTAAACATAATTACACAGGTACCAGATATTTTCACCTCTCCTGATTTTATGAACTACAACTCCTTCTACTGCAAAAGAGGCAAAAAAATCTTCTTCAATACCTCGATGATATTCCCTCCTTTTTCGATGGAACTCTCTTTCAGATATTTCTCTAAACATTAATTTAATCTTTTGACCTAAATGAATATCCTGACCAAACCTAAAACCATTTAAATCGCGCAATTCTTGTGTAGCTACACCTAACCAATCCGCGTAATGCCCAAGTGTTTCTTCTGGCTGTACATATATGCTACCATAAGATGGTTTCATCTTTCTGGTTATTCTTTTCTCGACAACAGGTGAGGCAGGAGTTGCCGATTTAGTTTGAGGTTCTTTAGTCAATTTTTCTTCTGGAGATTCTTCCTTAATTCTTCCAGTTAACGGTTCACTTATTTTGGAAGAAGCAGATGAGGCAGAATCCTGGTCTCCTGATCTGATTTTCGAGTCTGTTTCTTCTTTTACAAATTTAAGCTTATCTTTCTCCATTGACTTAATCGTTGCATTTTCAACTGAGGTTATATTGGAAGTTTCTTCAGCTAAGAGTGTTTCTTCAGGTTTTAGCCTCAAAACCTGACCGATGTATATTTGATGCGGATTCCTAATATCATTCAATTCCATGAGATCAACAACTGTCGTGTTGAACTGTTTTGCAATTTTTTGAAGATTATCACCTTTTTCAACTTGATACCAATCGGTCGACACCTGATTCTGAAATTTTTCAGCTGTTGGCATTTGTGCATAAAAAACATTTGGATCGAAATCAGGTCGCCACGGAATCCTCAGTTCGAAACCTTTAGGCAAATGTCGCTTGGAAGTCAGTACATTATTTCTTAATGAAGGATTTAGCTGTTTGATATGGTCTATTGTTATTTCCAATTTATTTGTAAGAGTAGAAATTTTAACATAATCAGGAACGACAAAAGTTAAGTATTTATCAGGTCGTTCAAAAAGAATCTCCCCAAAGTAAATTTTATAATTATTTCTGACTTCTAAAGCCGCTAAGAACTCAGCATAAAAATTCCTTGATGCAAATTTAAAATTACGACTTTCATATTTTTCAACGATAACACCAATATCGTTTGTTTTCAAACCTGCAATGGCTCGTTTGATACCGCTTAAGCCATGGTTATATGAGGTGATCGCAAGGGGCCATGTTCCTAATGCTTCATAATTTTGTTTAAGAAGTTTTGCGGCTGCTTCAGTTGATTTTATAGGGTCAAATCTTTCATCTACTGTATAATTAATTTTTAAAAACCTTCGACCGGTGCCACGAGTGAATTGCCAGATTCCAGCGGCACCAAACTTTGAGTACGCCTTGTGATTAAATGAGGATTCAACATGTGGCAGGGCAATTAACTCAACAGGAATTTCATATTTTCTAAAAATTGTTATGATGTGATCGGCGTATCTGCCAGATCGAATGAGTCCTTTTTTAAACTCATCCCGAAGCCCTTGTTGCCCACGAATTCTTTGGGCAGCATGTTTAAAAACTGTTGGCGAGGGCGTCGAATTAAATAAATTATAAACAAAACGTTCCTTCATATCTAAAAAATCAGGATCAATTTCCTTATAAGTAGATAATCTATATAAGATATCTGAATACTCTTTTTTAATCTTTTCAACTTCCTGCCATATCGTCTTCGTTGAAATTTTTTTATCACCGAATAATTGTTTTACATCGACAATTTCATAAATTATTTCCAGATTTTCTGAATCATGAATGATTATCTCATCAGAATTATAGAGCGTATACACTTTAATCCAGAACTCCACATTTGATTTCAAATTTTCTGGTAGAGGAAACATTTCATCATTCTTTGTGGTAGCATGTACTTGTATTAGTTTGAGACAAAATATAACAACAGTAAGTAGACAAATGATACATTTCTGTAAGAATGACTTCAAAATTCTCTCCATGAACACCTTTCCATTTAGTTGAAGTTTAATAAATTATGAGGTGGATTAAAGTAAAACTTATTAGACTATCATAGTGACATTTTAATTTATTAATAATTTGCAAAAAGAGTGCCAAGTAAATGATAAAAAGATAGTTAAAAAAAACCGTTGGAATCTAAATAATCCTACCAACGGTTTTTTTTCGCAAAGCCCATTGTATTTCATTCAAATAATCCCTCCACATCTAAATCAGATTCATCGAAACTCGAACTATTTAAAAATCGAACATTTACTGGATCGTTTACCAGAATCCTCTCAATCACATCAATTAACTCATATTTCTCCATATCATGCAATCGTTTGATCTGATCACCGATATTGATAAAATCCCGTTGATCGTGTATCCATGAATATAACAAAGCTAACGAATGTTTGCAAATAGCATCTCTTGTACCGCAGGTGCAGGATGTGCTTATCTCATGATGGTCAACTCGAATTTCAACATCAAATTCTTCAAAATACTCACGAACGGTTCCCGAGATTTTATTCCCTAAAACTGCCGCTCGAATAATTTGACCATTGCAATAATATTCCCATCCTTGACCATCGGTATTTTCTTGATCAAGAATGCCAATTTGTCGTTCATTGATCGTTTTTAAATCAGGTGAAATTTCACAGTTATTATCGTTAAAGTCCATGACGTTAAACCATTAGAATTTTTATTCATCGATTGAAAACATAATTTCGCTCGTTCTTATTTTTATAATTATAATATAATGGAATTGTTATAGTTAATATATACCTTTGCTTACTGAAAAGCAAGTGGTTTTTTAAGTGATTTCTTTACTACATTCACTGCTTTGTTATCCAAATCGGATTCGTCAAACATCTCGTAATTTTACCGTCATCTTTTGTGGCTATTAGCTCTGCACGAACATAACAATTTTGATTCAAATTAGAAAGTGTTTGTTTTTTTTCAAATCTATAGAATCCTGGAAATTGTTCGATTGTTAAAAAAGGTCTCTCTTTTTTTGTTTCAAAATCACCAATTAATAGCTGAAATGAAGTTATTCGTCCAAATTCTGCAGTAGATTTGGCTCTAATAAAAATATTAAACTGGTTTCCGCTAATCTTATCACCAATGGCTGATACGTGTCCTCGTTCATTTTGGACGAAAAAATCAACGATTGGTCCATTGCTAATTAAAACGTGTCTGTCTTTCACTGCATGAATCAAGGTATTCAGATTTAATTTTTTATTTAACTTCACACCGGTGCGCATGTTTCCAAATAATTGAGTATATGATTCACGAAACGTAAAAAATGGGAATCCGATTTGACGGAACCGATTGAAATTGCCATGGGCATCATTTCCTGCAACAAGGGTTAATCTTTTGCCTTCTAATAAAAGCTGAATCCAGGTTTGAGAATCCTGATAAAAAGAATGATCATATTCGCCATTCCAGATTTGGAATCCATCAAGTCCAGCTTTTATCAAATCTTGCCACTGCCAACGACCCCGGCGGATAAGTAACCATTGTAGAAATGGGATTGGCATCTCTGGATGCCCGGCGATTGCTAATGTATTATCTTCAAGCTGGTTTAAAATTTGGTCAATTGAAAAATCAGGTTTTGTGCAAAACCAACGCTCAGCACTATCACCCTGACCGGGAAAAAATTGTCGATTGTTGAGTATTAAAAGATGGACATTTCGATTTCGATGGTTTCCTGCGGAAACTTCTTCACCTGGCAAAATGACAAAATCAGAATAACTGCTGTTTAACTGCTCTACTTCTTTCCAAAATCGATACCATTTAGCAAGACTATGATCATTATCTGTCCAGGAATCAATGCTATCATCCAGGTCATAAGAATGATCGGTAACGGCAAAAAAATTCAATCCCAGGGCGCGAGCTATTTGAACTGTTGCTTTTACCGGGGCACCAAACTCGACCTGATCTTCAGTGAAATTACTGTGATAATGAAAATCACCGAAATAGTAATTTTTAAATCGGGGAAGCGGTTCTGCAGCTAAATATACTTTTAATGGATCATGAGAGGAAATTCGATAATTGTCGTTGTGATATTTTTTTATTTTATTATCTATTTTAATTGTTATGACAACATTGATTTCTGAAGGTCCATAAAAATTATCAGGGGGATTAACATAAAAAATTTGATGCCAAAAACGTTCTTTGTCTATTGTTATATTTAGTGGAATATTTTTCTTTAGCAATGTCCTGTCCGCTCCCTTAATTTCAATGGTGAATGAAATAAGCTGGATTGGAAATCGATGGGCATCTTTGATTAATATTAAAATCGGGATTTCCTGATTTGGCTCAACCCGAAAGGGAGCATCAGCAATAATCTCTGGTTCGTTTTTTATCAGACGACTGTAAATGCCTTTAAATTTATAGTGGGTTTCAGCATAAAGAATAAATGGTAGGATGATTTCTGGTTTCAGGTCATACATCTGGACGGCTTCGATCTATAAAAAAATTTGGTTGGGAATTCTTATTGATTTAGAAAACATGAAATTTACAACGAGAAGAAAACCGCAACAAAAAAAGAAACATTGAATATTCTAATTCTAAACTCTGCGTTCTGTTTCACATTTGACATCTCACATTTCACGTTTGCATCTTGTTGCACTAAGGTATCACAACTGGTTTCCGATTTTCATCCACAGCAACATACGTGATCTCTGCTGAGGTTACCGGTACGAGCTCTGCTGGATTATCATAACGTGCAGCTTCGACAGTAACTTCAATCGTAATAGATGTCCTTCCTTTTCTTATTGTTCTGGTATAAAAAGAAACCTGGTCACCGACGAACACCGGCTGATGAAATTCCACTTTATTCATGGCAACCGTAACAAAATTAAGCGGTGCAGTTTTACGTGCTTCCAACACGCCGGCAATGTCGAGATAGGAGAGTATAACACCGCCAAAAACGGTGCCATAGCGATTGGTATCTTTTGGCATCGGCATGATACGAAGGACCGGATCTTGTTTATTCATGACGCTTTCAAAATTTTCATTTCATTTGTTTATTACGCTGATAATGATGCCGGACGCTGAATATTTAATCTTTCCAGAAGTAAGGAGCCAGCGTCATTCGCTTTCAACTTATTTCTTTCCTTGAATAAATTGTTCAGCCAAATCAACCTCAAACTTACTTCCGATGATTAATGGCGTCCGTTGATGGAGTTCAGTTGGTTGAATATCACTAATATTGCGATATCCATCACTTGCGCAACCGCCAGCTTGTTCAAAAATATAAGCCATTGGGGCCGCTTCATAGAGTAGTCTCAATTTACCCGATGGTTCAGCAGGATTTTTGTAATCCTGGGGATACATAAAGATACCACCATACAGCAAGGTACGATGCAAATCAGCTACCATTGATCCGATGTATCGCAGTGAGTAGGATTTGCCTGAATGATTATTTTTGCTCTTTAGATAATCTACATAGCGACGTGTTCCGTTATCCCAATAATTATAATTTCCTTCGTTTACACTATAAATGTTGCCTTGTTCCGGGATTCGGATATTTTCATGAGATAACAGGAACTCGCCAACACTGGGATCAAGGGTAAAACCATGGGCGCCATTACCGGTTGTATAGACCAACATTGTCGAAGAACCGTAAACAACATAAGCAGCACCAACCTGTTTGTAACCTGGTTGTAAACAGTCTTCCAAGGTACCTCGTCTTTGATCAGAAATTTTTCGGTGAATTGAAAAAATAGAACCGATACTAACATTGGCATCGATATTGGAAGAACCGTCCAGGGGATCGAATAACAGCACATATCTTCCGCATTTATATTTTTGAGGAATTAAAATTACATTTTCAACTTCTTCAGAAGCCATCACACACACCCGTCCCGTATGATCCATGCTTCTCTGGATCACTTTATTGGCGAATTCGTCCAGTTTTTGAACTGACTCCCCTTGAATATTTTCCTCACCAGTTAAGCCAAGTATCTCTACCAGTCCCGCCTTATTTACCTCGCGGGAAATAATTTTTGCGGCAAAGGTTATATCATATAATAACTGAGTAAAATCACCAGTTGCCTCAGGAAAACCCTGTTGCTGTCGTTCTAAAATAAATCTTTCGATTGTAATTAATTCCATAATCAATTATATATTGATTGATAATGAAAAAATATGATCATTGCCAAATACTATTTTAGGTACGGAATAAAAATAGTGATAAGTCCCAAGTATATTATTAATCCTAACACATCATTGGATGTGGTAATAAACGGTCCAGTTGCGATGGCAGGATCAATGTTGATCTTTTTTAAAACTACTGGAATTAAAGCACCAATAAAAGAAGCGTTTAAAATTACGAATACCAATACTGAAGACAATATCAATCCAAACTTTGGTTGCTTTAACCAAAACGTCACTACCAGAAACAGCAATATACCGCAGGTGATACCGTTTAACATAGAAACAAAAATCTCTCTGAACAACCTTTTTTTTATGTCATACAGTCCAATCTCCCCTGTTGCCATTCCCCGGACCATGATGGTTGATGATTGAATGCCCGAATTTCCTCCCATCGCCATGATAATTGGAATGAAAAATGCCGTTGCAATGATCTGGTTTAATGATGCTTCAAAATAATGTAATATATAAGCACAGACAAGTTGACCTGCGAATCCAACAAGTAACCATGGCAATCTAACCTGAGAAATTCGTAAGATTGAGGTCTCTCTAAACTCTTCCTCATCCGCAATACCTGCCATTCGTTGGATATCTTCAGATGCTTCTTCCTCCATGACGTCTGCCACATCATCGAATGTAATCCGTCCTACTAAGTGACCAATTTTATCAACAACCGGGATTGCTACAAGATCATAACGTCTTGCTATTTTCGCTACCTGTTCCTGATCAACTGTCGTCTCAACTGATACAACATCTCGAATCATGATTTGGGAAACAGTTGTATTCGATTTGGCTAAGATTAAATCTTTCAATCGAACCACACCGACAAGCAAATTATTATCATCAACAACATAAACATAATAAATATCTTCTACTTCTTCTGATTTAGCTCGGATTTCCTGAATCGCCTGGTCAATGGTACTTTGCAGGTTAACAGCGACGAATTCCTTCGCCATTATCCCACCTGCCGTGTCCTCCTCATGAGTCATTAGCTCAATGACTTCTTCAGAATCTTCTTTATCGATTCGTTCGAGAACTTTTTGAGCTATTTCATCTGGAAGATCGGAAACAAGATCGGTGGCATCGTCAGAGTCCATCTCATCGACTATTTCAGACAAACGAACTTCATCGAGATCATCTATGATCTGATCGCGGGAGATATTGTCCAACTCACTGATGACATCAGAAGCAGTTTCAGCATCCAGCAGGCTAAAAATATAATTACTATTCTCTTCATTCAGGTGATGAATTATTTCAGCAAGATCCACCGGGTACAATCCGACTATAATATTTCGGATCATCGCTTCATCTTTAGCATCTGCCAGATATAAAATATTTTCAACGATTTCTTTAATATCGACTTCTTCCATCATAATCCTTTAATTCAAAACCAGCACCGATTCAATCTGTTTTGTTAGCTCAACAAAGCACTCTACCGAAACATCTTCTGGACGTTGTTCCAGATCAAAATTTAATTGAGTCAAGTCTATATTTTTTTCAAATGTTGATTTTAATGAATTCCTGAGCATCTTTCTCCGTTGACCAAAGGTTCCTTTTACCAGTTGACGAAATAAACGTTCCTGCTGGAGATTGAACGATCCATTATTTCTGAAATCTAACCGAATAACTGAAGAACTAACTTCAGGCTTTGGGAAGAAAACATGTTTTGAAACATCAAATAAATTTTTAACATCTGCATAATACTGACTGAATACGGATAAAATGCCGTATGCTTTAGAGCCAGGTTGAGCAATGATCCGCTGTGCTACTTCTCTTTGAACCATCAACGTAGCACTGCCAAACAATTTTCGATTTTCAAACAATTTAAAAAGCACTGGACTGGTAATGTGATAAGGTAAATTTGCAACGACTTTCCAGAGCTGGCTTCTTTCGAGAATTTCTTCAAGATAAATATTTAATATATCATCCCGATAAAGAAATAAGTTATCGCAATCCCAGAATTTTTTCAAGAGTTGCTGTACCAGATTTTTATCAATTTCAACAGCAACCACTTTTTTCACTCGTTGAATAAGATACTTTGTCAGAACTCCTGCCCCTGCCCCGATCTCCAGAACATGATCATCGGTTTTTAAAGCAAGGCTTGAGACAATTTTTCGTGCAATGTTTTCATCCTTTAAAAAATTTTGCCCCAGACTTTTTTTAGGATGAATTTTGGTGTCAATCATCATGTAATTATAAGGAGAAAATAAGTATAATTCATATAGTTAGCGGTTCAATTTTGCTTTTTGGTTCTGACTTATCCAGGTTGGAATTTAAAATTTAAGAAAATTTATTCCCAACTTCTATACCAAACAACTGCTTTACATTCTCAGTCGTCTGATGCGCAACCTCAGCAATATCAATATCTTTTGCTTCAGCAATTTTTCTTGCAATGTAAGGAATATGCGCTGGTTCGCATCGTTTTCCTCGAAATGGAACTGGAGCCATAAACGGACAGTCGGTTTCTAATAACAACCGATCTAAAGGAACATAATCAACCGCTATCTTCAAGGCATTAGCGTTTTTAAACGTTACCACGCCAGTAAATGAAATAAAATATCCAAGATCGAGTAACGTTTTCGCATGATGTTCGGTTCCAGAAAAGCAATGAAAGACACCGGTCAATTTACTACGATATTGCTCCGTAATTATTGGCATTATATCAGACCAGGCATTTCTTGTATGAATAATTACCGATAAATCATTTTCAATAGCCAAATCCAATTGCTTCAACAGAACCTTTTTCTGTACATCCCGCGGTGAATAATCGCGATAGTAATCCAATCCGATTTCTCCAACAGCAATGATTTTTGGATGTTTGAAAAGCTGAATCAGTTCTGACCACTGATCTGATTTTATTTCACCAGCATCATGAGGATGAATACCCGCTGTTGCGTAGATAAAGTCATAAGTTTCTGCCAGTTCTATTGATTTTTTTGATGTTTCTAAATTAATGCCGATATTGATAATTGCCGAAATATTTGCTAACCGCGCATTTTGAATAACAGCATCTCGATCATGATCAAATTGATCAAAATCGAGATGCGCATGTGAATCAACAAATATAATCTTAGAGAATTTTGGTACCATCAGGCATCTCTTTTTCAGGTATGATAATTGCAGTATGGTCATTTTCGTCTACAGCAGCCAGTAACATACCTTTCGATTCGATTCCTCTGATTTTAGCTGGCTCAAGATTGGCAACGACTACAACCTGTTTGCCGATAAGTTCGTTGGGCTGATAATCCTGCGCAATTCCAGCGACTATTACCCGTCGCTCATGACCAAGCTCAATTTGCATTTTGAGTAATTTATTTGCTTTTTCTACTTTTTCAGCTTCAATAACTCTGGCAACACGAAGTTCAATTTTTTGAAATTGTTCAAATGAAATTTTTTCACTCATTATTTGTTCCTCTGGTTGTTCAGGTGCTTTTTCAGTAATTAATCTCAACTTCTCAATTTCAGGTTCAATAATATCATCATCCATTTTTCGAAACAATATTTTTGGACTGTTGAATCGATGTCCAACTGGTACGTCAACATTTCCAGCTTCCTCCCAATATTGTTGTTCAACAGTGGCGGAGAGGTTAAGAATTTTCCACAATTTTCTCGCTGAGAAAGGCAATACCGGTTCCATTAAAATTGCCATACCTTTTATAACCTGTACACAGATATAAAAAGTCGTAGCACATTTCTGTCGATCTTGTGCAATTGTAATCCACGGTTGCTGATCATTAAAATATTTGTTGGCAAATCTTGCTAAATCCATGAGAGTTGTTACTGCTTTACGCACCTCAAAATTTTCGAATAACTTCCCAATCCCGTCAGGTGCTTGATTTAAACGAGATAACATCTCTTTATCTAAATCATCATATTCACCCGGTTGAGGGACTGTATTATCAAAATTTTTCTTTAAAAAGGTCAATGTACGATTGACAAAGTTCCCTAAAATATCTGCCAGTTCATTGTTATTTCGTTGCTGAAAATCACGCCATGAAAAGTCGGCATCTTTGTTCTCTGGTGCATTAATTGCCAGGCAATAACGTAATGGATCCGGTGGAAACTTTTTCAGGTATTCATCCAGCCAAACAGCATAGTTGCGACTGGTAGAAATTTTTCGACCTTCAATTGTTAAATATTCATTGGCTGGAATATTGTCAGGCAACACATACTCACCATGCCCCATCAAAATTAATGGCCATATAATAGCGTGAAAAACGATATTATCTTTTCCAATGAAATGAATCAATCGAGTAGCTTCATTTTGCCAATAGTCTTTCCATTTATTCGATTGACCGATATGTTTCGCCCATTCAACAGTCGAAGAAATATATCCGATTGGAGCGTCGAACCAGACGTAAAAAACTTTGTCTTCATAGCCAGCAAGGGGAACTGGTATTCCCCATCGCAGATCACGAGTTACTGCCCGATCTTCAAGTCCAGTTTTAAACCACCCTTCACAGAAATTGCGGACGTTCTCTTTCCAGTGAGTCTTCGTATCCAGCCAGGATTTGATTTTTGGTTGCAAATCTTTCAAGTTGATAAACCAATGCTTTGTCTCTTTTATAACAGGCTTATTTCCACATGTCACACAAATTGGATCGATCAGTTGAATTTGATCGAGAGATCTGCCACACGTTTCACATTGGTCACCACGAGCACGTTCTGAATGACAAATTGGACACGTTCCCTCGACATAACGATCAGCCAGGAATCGAGTACAATGTTCACAATATAATTGAGTAACCAACTGTTCACTTAGATATCCCTTTGCATGCAGCTTCAAGAAAAATTCCTGGGAAATTTTATGATGAAGTGGTAATGAAGTCCGGGAAAAATTATCAAAACTCATCCCAATTTTTTCGAACGATTCCTTATGCAATTTATGATATTTATCTACAATTTCCTTTGGCGAAACACCTTTCTTTTCAGCAGCTATTGTAATCGGAACGCCATGTTCATCAGAACCGCAAATGTAAATCACATCTCTTTTCTTAAGCCTTTGATATCTAACATATATATCTGCCGGCAGGTAAGCTCCTGCTAAGTGACCCAGATGGAGAGGACCATTGGCATACGGCAAGGCACTGGTCACTAATATCTTCTCTTTATTTTCCAAAATAAACACCCTTTCGTTATTTAATTCTTAAAAAAGCTCAATGCTAATGGCTGCCGGTTAATCGAATAGCTTAGGTTAAAAATCCTTCAGCTTAATAAACTAATTATGTTTGATTTTATATTTTTTAAATTGAATATGTACGTTCTTTGAGAGTTACTATTTTATTTATCTCAATTTACCTGCACTTCGCTTTCGCTTCTATATGTTTCCAACAGCCTTTTTATTTCCTCCAATGGCAGTTTTTCATATTCTTCGTTTTCATATTTTAAAACAACTTCATCCTTAAAGACGTCGATTTTATCCACAATAGCTGTTCCTTTTTGTGTTTTAATCTCACTTTCCAGCGGCGGAAATTTCAGACTTGCCTCTAAGTAAAACTCACGTTCATAGTTTAAACAGCAAAGCAGTCTACCACAGACGCCTGAAAGTTTTTGGGGATTGAGCGGTAGGTTCTGCTCTCGGGCGCACTGTGTTGTTATTGGCTCGAATTCTTTTAAGAAAGACGTACAGCATAGTTTTCTGCCACATATTCCATAACCTCCAAACCTTCTGGCTTCATCGCGAACTCCAATTTGTCTTAGTTCGATACGCACTTTATACTGAGCAGCCAGATCTTTAACCAAATCTCGGAAATCAACTCTTCTTTCAGCAGTGAAATAGAAAGTGATTTTATTTCCATCAAATTGGTATTCGACATCAACTAACTTCATGATCAAACCATGTTTTTCGATTTTTTCCTTGCAGACTTTGAATGCTTTCTTTTCTTTTTCACGGTTTTCCTGTAGCTTTAATAAATCCTCTTTATCTGGTTTGCGTAAAATTGATTTCAATGATTGATCCTTTGTTTTCATAGAAAGCAAAGCACCAACCTGGTTAACTTCGCCCAAATCTTCCCCTTTATCCGCTTCAACAATAACATAATCACCTACTTTGAAGGGAAATTGCTGGGGATTAGCATATATTTGTTTCCGTTCCCCTTTAAAAACAACTTCTATATTATCGTACAATGGTTTTTCTCCGTAAAAATTTCTTCAATTCGAACAACAACTGAAGAAGTGTTAAGTGTAAATAAACATTTCTATCTATTAATTCAATGGTATGTTCAATTTTCGAGATTATTTGATGATACTCAAGCGATTCTAAACCTGAAGTGAATTTTTTTAAGATTTCTAAACGATCGATATTTATAATCTTTTCAGTATAATCCTTTTGATCCTGCAATAGCTCCAAAACCATTGCGTCACGAAACCATACCAACATCAAAGCGATCAAATCCTTAATTGTTTTTTTATCCTGTTGACTCACTAATTTTTCCACCATGAGCAAGATATCAAGGTCTGGCATCAATACCTTCCGCAACATATCAATCATCAAATTTTGTTTTTCATCAACATCCTCATCTAACAACTCTAAAGCCCGACGGTAGCTACCAAAACTCATTCGAGCGAAAATTTTTGCCTGTCCAGGACTGACATTCTCTCTCTCAACCAGAGCGGTTTCAATATCCTGCCAGTTCAACGGATCAAATCGAATTTTTTGACAACGGGAAACAATGGTCGGCAATAATGAGTTCGCCTGGGACGAAATAAGCACCAATGTTAATCTGCCCAAGGGTTCCTCTAAAATTTTAAGTAATGAATTGGCTGCTTCCGTAGTTATACGATGAGCATCTATCATAATAACAACTCGTCCCTTATTCTCATAAGACGCCATTGAAACTGTCCTTTTGAGATTTCGAATCATGTCAATGAGTATTAACGGATTTGCCCAAAGTTGAGTTCTATAATAGGGATTCTTTATGATACTTTCCCTGATTGACTGGACTTCTTCATTCTTAGGTGTCTTTGGCGCCGGGAAAAGAACTATCAAATCTGGATGGGTTAATTGCCTTACTCGTTTGCAATCGCTACAGTTGTTACAATAGATTACATCATTTTGACAAAACAACGCCTTTGCCAGTTCAATAGCAACAGCTTCTTTCCCTACACCTTCAGGCCCATGAAACAGCAATGCATGAGGCATGCGCTGACTTGTTAATGCACGTTTTAGAATAGAAACCACTCTTTTTTGTCCGACGATATTATCAAAACTCATAGATTTTTTTGACAGCTTGAAATTTAAGACAGTAAATATTGTTTTTCGTCAATATTTAAAAATTGGGTGCTGGATTAATGGAGTTATTTACCCTGAAAAAATCGAAATAATCATTTTTCGTTACTCCAAAATCCATATTAATATTTTAGCTTAACCACTCTTCCGGATCTAAGACCTGATTATTTTTCCAGATTTCAAAATGCAGCATGGGCCCTCGCATAGAACCGGAATCACCAATGCTGCCGATCACCTGTCCTTCTTCTACAGATTCATCAACTTGGACAAAAATTTGAGATAGATGAGTATAAACGGTAAAATAGCCGCCTAAGTGATTAATAATGATAATATTTCCCCGACCACGTTGCCACGTGATTGCCGTTACAATACCTTTAGATGTAGCTCTAACATCCTGTCCAAAATTAGCTTGAATATCAATGCCAATACTTTCAGTAATGGTTTTCCATTTTGGATGTTTAAAACGTCCAAAATGGGTAATAATCTCCCCTCTCGTTGGCCAGATCATCCGTCCCTTTAAATTCGGGAAATCTGTAGACTGAATGACACCCTTTTCCTCTAAAGTCAGGCGCTTGTTTTCTTCTAAATTAATTAGCCGCTGAATCTCCCTTGCCGAAAGCTCATATTCTTTTATCTTATTAAAGTATATATCTTTATTTTGTTGGACTTGCGTCAATAATTGATTTCGTTCTGTTCGATTGGATTTTAACCTTTCTTCTTCTTCCTGTTTCTCCTTTATAATTTTTCTGTGCGTGATGACTTCTTGCTTGAGCTTATTTCGCTGAGCCTCTATCTGTTGTTTCTTTTTAAGGATGTTCAAATAATTTCGTTGGTCATTTTTAGCAATCAGCTTTTGAAATTTAAACCAGGTTAGTGTTTGATTAAAAGACTTTGCCGAAAGCAATAGCTCTATGTCTTTCATCCGACCATATTTATAAAAACTGACGATCCTTTTGGCATAAATTTCCTGAAGACGCTTCAATTCATCTCTTTTGGATTCAAGATCACGACTGATATTGTTGATCTGACTGGATTTTCTTTTATCCTCTTTTCCCAATTCAGTTAATAGTTGATTTATGAGATCAATTTCTCGATCTAATTGAGAAAGTGCATCCAACAACTGAACTTCTTTCTGTTGTTCACTTCGGACCTTGCGACGATAGGCTTCAATATCTTTCCTGATTTGTTGTAGCCTATTCTGTTGCTGTTTGCGGTCAATATCCTGTGCTAACAAGATTGGAATTAGAATGACCGTCCATATCATTAAAAGCCTTATGTGAATATGAAATTTCATAGCATATAAAATAAATTATTTATCAGATAAAATCAATAGAAAAATAAAATTTATATATAAATTAAAATTGCCTTGACATATAAAATTGAGATTGTTATATTAAGCAAAGATTTTGTAATAACCTAACATAGCGAAACGGTAATTAACAAACAGATATTAGTAGCATTTTAAATTTATACTCGTTTTGGTTTAATTTTTCGGTAAAAAAGCAAATTGCTATACAGATTCCATCGCTCCGAGCGATGGAATCTGTATGAAATTTTAATCCACAATAGGTATACTTGCAACAGAAAATGAAAAATGCAAAACAGCTACTGGAATAACATCTTTGAAAGAAATGGTAGACATCAGTCGAATCTTGATTTTGTGCTAAAGAAGGTTCCTTTTTTCAGCCAGCTTAAGAGGAGTGAAATTCTTGAATTCAAACGGATTATCCATCATCGCTATTATAAAAAAAATGAGGTGATTTTCTATGAAGGGGAGCCAGGTGTTGGGATGTATATTATTCAAAATGGAAAAATTGGTATTTATAAAAAGTTTGATGACGATACGAGAGAAGAATTGGCAATCCTTCATTCTGGCGAGTTCTTTGGCGAAATGGCACTTCTTGATGAATCACCCCGGTCAGCAACTGCAATAGCTCTTGAAACTACTGACATTTTAGGGTTGTTCAGGCCTGACCTTTTCAATCTCATAAACCGCAAACCAAAACTTGGAAATAAAATTCTATTCAAACTTGCTCAGATGTTGGCTGAACGGCTAAGATTAAGCAATAATGAACTGCAGGAAGTAAAAAAATTATATGAAAATTCTGTGATTATTCGATGAGAGACAATTTACTTTACACACCACAAGATAATTCAAATAACAATCAAAACAATCAACTCGTCGTTGTATTAAATCGGCAATTAATAAAAAAGTTGTTAAAGATTGTTATCAGTATAATTGCCATCATTCTATTAATTAAAGTAATACCTTTTGTTAATTCCATTCTTGCTCCACTGGCTATTTCATTGATATTATCGCTTTTGTTAACACCGCTCGTAAATGAGATGGAAAACAACGGAATAAATCGTGGTGCAGCAATTGGAATACTGTTTTTAATGTTGGGATGTATCATTGTAATTTGTTTGAAATTTTTAATTCCAGGTTTGAGGCATGAAATTCAAACTCTTTCTCAAACATTAGAAAATGGAAATCCAAAAACTATAATCGATAAATTACAAATCACTTTAACCCAGCGAATCCCAATTTTAAAAAATCCTGAAATTGCTCGTGAAGTCTCTACCAGACTCCACGCAATTTTTACATCTTTATTACGAAAAAGCCTAAATATGATTTTTGCAATCCTTTCCTCTTTTACCATGATTGTAACGGTTCCGTTTATCACGTTCTTTTTACTTAAAGATGGTCAACGCATCAAGAAATTTATCATTCAGTGTGTTCCAAACCGCTATTTTGAAATGTCCTTAAATTTACTCTATAAAACTACCTTACAGCTTGGTAATTATATTCGGGGACAACTGTTGGTTTCGACCATAATTGCATCACTTTCGACTATTGCACTTTATTCATTGAACGTTCCATATTTCTTTGTTATCGGTATTATCGCAGGATTGGCCAACATGATCCCCTATTTCGGGCCAATTGTGGGTGCTTTACCTGCCATATTAGTCGCAATTGTTGAAAATGGCTCTCCCGGACCAGTATTGGGTATAATAATCGCTTTTGCAATGATTCAGTTATTGGATAACATTCTCATTTCACCAGTTATCGTATCGAAAAGCGTTCAGATTCATCCTTTGTTGGTAATCATTGTTATTTTAATTGGCAGCAACCTTGGGGGAATATTGGGCATGCTTGTGGCAGTACCCCTTTTTGCTGTGGCACAAGTCATCCTGAAAGAAGTTATTTGGAGTTTTAAGCATTATCGTTTAGCTGGATAAGTTTTATAGAAATTGTGAGCTTGAATAAAGGTATCTAAAAAGTGGACAAAAAAATTCGGGTCGGTATCCTTTTCGGTGGTAAATCTGCGGAACATGAAGTTTCTCTCCAATCTGCTAAAAATATTGTTGATGCCATCGATAAAAATAAATATGAAGTGATTTTAATTGGCATAGATAAACAGGGACAATGGTATTTGAGTGAGGCTTCAAGGTTTCTGTTGCATGCTGAAAATCCCAAATTGATCGCACTAAATAAGTCAAATGAGAACGTGGCCCTGGTCCCCAAAGAAAAAGAGAACCAATTGGTTAGCCTTTCAAATCATCGTTCGGTCGGTCCGATAGACGTTGTTTTTCCTGTCCTTCATGGACCTTATGGCGAAGATGGCACTATTCAAGGATTATTGAAGTTATTCAATATTCCTTTTGTTGGTGCCAGTGTATTGGGTTCTGCAATCGGAATGGATAAAGATGTTATGAAGCGTCTGTTTAGAGACGCTGATATTCCCACTTCAAAATTTCTGGTTTTCAATCGATCATCCTTGAAAGAAATTGATTTCGATGAAGTTAAAAAATCTTTAGGCATACCGTTTTTTATTAAGCCAGCCAATCTCGGTTCTTCAGTTGGCATAAATAAGGTTAAAAACCAGGAGCAATTTAAGCCAGCAATAGAGGATGCTTTTAAATACGATAACAAAATTCTGGTTGAAGAATTTATCAAGGGAAGGGAGATCGAATGTTCGGTATTAGGAAATGAAAGTCCAATAGTTTCGGTACCTGGTGAAATTATTCCCCAGCATGAATTTTATTCTTACCAGGCCAAATATATCGATGAAAAAGGTGCGCTGCTGGAAATTCCGGCAAAGCTACCCTGGCATATTATTGATAGAATACAGCAACTTGCAATTAAAGCATTCAAAGCATTGTGTTGTGAAGGTATGGCTCGTGTAGATTTTTTTCTGAAAGAAAATGAGGAAGTTCTGGTAAATGAACTCAATACAATTCCTGGCTTTACAAAAATTAGTATGTATCCAAAATTATGGGAAGCAAGCGGAATCCCCTACACGGAACTCATCGAACGATTGATCCAACTGGCGCTGGAAAGGTTTGAAAGGGAGAATAAATTAAAGATTTCTTATGAACTTTAAATTTGGAGATTTCTCTCATAGAATTAAAATTCTACCGTAGACAGATATTTTTTTAACCATTATGGATCAACTAAGGGGGTGGGATTAAATAACTTGCACATTTGAACAATTTTTTCCACATAAAATTGATAAATTATGAAAAAATAGGAAACTTATTTTATCCTTCCCCCTAAAGAAAAATTGTATCCACTCAATATTTGATGGCAAATTCTCGTTTAAAAAAACAAATGGCAAGAATGTATGCCTCTACAAAAAACAGAAGCTGTCGTTTTAAAAACTCAGCGATCAGGAGAAACAAGTAAAATTATAACGCTCTATTCCCGGCAACTTGGTAAGATTAAAGTCATTGCCAAAGGCTCTCGTGGACTTAAAAGTAGATTTTATGGAACCCTGGAACCTTTGAATCATATTTCAATTGTCTTTTACTTTAAAGAAACAAGAGAAATTCAATTTTTAAGTCAAGCAGATATTATACACGCTTATGGAAATATTAAAGCCGATCTTAATAAATATGCGCTAACAACAATTTTTTGTGAATTGATTGACAGAACAGAATTTGAGCAGGCAAACCCGTATTTATTTCAAATTTTAATTGATGTTCTTGGTTCAATCGATCAGGCGCAGCAAAATCTAATAAATTATTACTTTTGGTTTCTGTTGAGATTTTTGAAAATAAGCGGTTTTGAACCTGATCTTAATCGATGCAAAATATGTGGGACTAACAATCCAGTGGGGGATGTTCGGTTTTCGATCGTGAATGGAAATTTTAATTGCGTAGAGTGTAGTTCACCAGAACCAAATGCGGTTTCAATATCTGAACAGGCTATTCAATATTTAAGACAATTACAACATATTTCAATAAAGGAATTAGAATCAATAGCCAGCTTGAAAGCGGATGATTGTGAAATGTTGCTTTTAAACCTTCTACAATATCATATTGAAGAAACGAAGTACTTGAAGTCAATAAAATTCTTAAGACAGATCCAAAATTAAAGTTAATATTAAGGGATTGAGATAAAATAAGTTACACAGTATAGTTTTATAAATCTTTATTTTTTTGAGGTCGACAAAATACAGATGGGAAAGTCATTTTATCTCACTCCTTAAAAACACGAAGAAGGATGAGAAACTGGTATGAAAATTCAATCAACTGAAATCATGGAGAAAATTGTTTCGTTATGCAAACGACGAGGGTATATTTTTCAATCGAGTGAAATTTATGGTGGAATTACCAGTTGTTACGATTACGGTCCACTCGGGATAGAAATGAAAAAGAACATCAAACAACTGTGGTGGCAAAGTATGGTTCAATATCGGGATGATGTTGAGGGATTAGACGCTGCGATTTTGATGCATCCACGAGTCTGGGAAGCCTCGGGACATGTCGAAGGTTTTACCGATCCGTTAGTAGATTGTAAAAGGTGTAAGCATCGCTTTCGCGCAGACCAATTAGAAAATCCTGGCGTTTGTCCTGACTGTGGTGGAGAATTAACTGAGGAGCGCCAGTTTAATTTAATGTTTAAAACCCACATGGGTCCAATTGAAGAACAGGCATCGATTGTATATTTACGACCTGAGACAGCACAGGGAATTTATGTTAACTTTCTCAATGTGCAAAAGTCAGCACGGCAGAAAATACCATTTGGCATTGCCCAAATTGGAAAAGCGTTTCGCAATGAAATTACGCCGGGAAATTTTACCTTTAGAACCCGCGAATTTGAACAGATGGAAATGCAGTTTTTTGTCAAACCAGGAACGGACAAAGAGTGGTTTGACTATTGGAAACAAGAACGAATGAAATGGTATCATGAAATGGGGATTACCAAAGAAAAGCTTCGATTTCATCAACATTCTGAAGACGAATTAGCCCATTATGCTGCTGAGGCTTACGACATCGAATATCAGTTCCCCTTTGGGGTTTTAGAACTTGAAGGCATTCACAACCGAACCGATTTCGACCTGAAACGACATACGGAATATTCTGGCAAAGATATGTCCTATTTTGATGATCAAACGCAAGAACATTATATCCCATATATTATTGAAACCTCTGCAGGTGTGGATCGTACGCTGCTGACTTGTTTGATCGATGCTTATGAAGAACAACAGTTAGAAAAAGATACTCGTGTCGTGCTTCATCTATCGCCAAAAATTGCGCCGATTAAGGCGGCAGTTTTTCCATTGGTGAAAAAAGATGGAATGCCCGAAATTGCACATAAAATTGTGGATATGTTACGTCCGCATTATATGGTATTCTATGATGAAGGAGGGGCAGTCGGGCGCCGTTACCGAAGAATGGATGAGATTGGCACGCCGTTTTGTATCACCGTTGATTCTCAAACATTACAAGACCAGACTGTTACTGTTCGAGAACGTGATTCCATGAAGCAGGTTCGGGTGGCAAAGGATCAGATTAAAAAGCATCTGGATGAAAGAATTTTGTTTGTGGATTAAGGTAATTTTGTTATTAGAACGATTTAAAAAATACTTTTCCAATGGATAGAAACAACTCAGCTTGATATTAATTTATTTTATCTTCTCTTTTTAATTTAAGTATCTAAAAAATAATTGACTTAATCTATAAAAAAATGGTATTACAGTGGGATCGAAGTAATAAAGAAATAACCACACTCTTTGACACCAGGGAATCCCAGTGTTTCGCCAGGAAGGATATTGCTGAACAGGTTTCCACTATTGGGAAGGCACCAATCCGGCTAAAGTTTGAGACCGCCACCGGTGTTGTCGAGACAGAGGAAGTTATCTTTGCACAAGTCTGGCTAAATGGGAATCCATTATTCTGGACATTCATTGTAGTGCCAGATCTAACTGAAGAGCTTATCGTAGGTTCAGATTTCTTCCAGCGCTGGAAAATTAGTCTTGATCCTGAACATGAAAAAATAACCTTTGATCCAAGCACACTCAAGCTAAAGCTGGCATAATCATGTAAAACAAATTGGCAATTTGTCCTACAGTCCTTAGAAAGTGAAATATGAACTCACGAGAACGAGTAAATCTGACCCTAAATCACAAACAACCCGATAAAGTCCCCCTCGACCTGGGTGGTAGCGGCGTGACGAGCATGCACGTCAGTTCAGTCTACTTACTGCGCCAGGCACTGGGACTTGATGCACCTGGTACTCCTGTGAAAGTAGTTGAGCCTTATCAAATGCTTGGCGAAATCAAACCAGATTTGATAGAAGCCATCGGTGTTGATGTTCTTCCATTGGGCGGGCAAAAAACTATGTTTGGCTTTAAAAACGAAAACTGGAAACCGTGGAAGACCTTTGATAGCACGCCGGTTTTGGTGCCAAAAGGCTTCAATACCGATCCCGAACCAAGCGGTGATATTTTATTGTATCCAGAGGGGGATAAATCTGCCCCAGCCAGCGGTCGTATGCCCAAAGACGGTTGGTACTTTGATGCCATCGTAAGGCAGCCGCCGATTGATGATGATCAGCTTAATGTTGAGGATAATTTAGAAGAGTTCAGTTACATTTCTGATGAGGATTTATCCTATTTTAAAAAGGAAGCAGAACGACTCTATAAAGAAACAGATAAGGCAATTTTCGGCAGCTTTGGGGGAACCAGCTTTGGTGACATCGCTTTAGTGCCGGCGATGTGGCTGAAATATCCAAAGGGAATTCGTGATATTGAAGAATGGTATGTTAGCACCGTTGCTCGAAGAGATTATGTTTACAAAATTTTTGAAAAGCAGTGTGAAATTGCGCTGGCAAATCTCGAAAAAATCCATCAGGCTGTTGGGAATAAGGTTGCTGCTGTTTTTGTCACTGGAACAGATTTTGGGATGCAGACCGGGACTTTTATCTCAAATAAAGCTTATCGGGATTTATACCTGCCGTTTCATAAAATCGTAAATGACTGGATTCATAGAAATACCCAGTGGAAATCCTTCATTCATTCCTGTGGCTCCGTTTTTGCCTTGATTCCGGATTTTATTGAAGCAGGTTTTGATATCCTGAATCCAGTCCAGTGTTCCGCAGCGGAAATGGCTCCACAACGATTGAAAAAACAATTTGGCGACCGAATTGTGTTTTGGGGTGGCGCCATTGACACACAAAAGACGCTTCCGTTCGGGACTCCAGAAGATGTCAAAAAAGAAGTGATCGAGCGGATTAAATTTTTTGGTCCTGGCGGTGGCTTTATTTTTAATGCGATTCACAATATTCAAGCAAAAACGCCAGTTGAAAACCTGGTTGCATTGTTTGAAACGTTCAATAAATACAGAAATTATCGCTATTAATTTGAGATCGAAAGATTAACTGATCATTTTCATAAATAAATGCTCCCATAGAAATGAAATGCCACAGAAATAAATTTAAATAATTTTATCCATTGGGTTGTCTCAATCCGTTGGAAAATATACTCGAAACGAAATGGTTTTCGAATTTTATGCTTGTCCTTATGTCATTCCTGCGAATGCAAAAATATCTATAATTACAAGGAGTTAGGAGATGCCTGCATTCACAGGCATGACAGTTATTCAATCCGAAAACTACTCTGCTTTTAGTATATTTCTATATTTTTTCATAACCAGGCAATCATAAAATTACCAATGTCATTTGATCGAACTAAATTAAATATTCTTCCCCTATCACAAAGAAAAAGCAAATCTGACATAGAAAAAATTGCCATCAATCCTGATTCAATACCAACGCCGATCAATGGTCGTGGTGAAATCATCGATAGAGTAGCTGCTACAATCATTCAAGCAAAAAAAAATAAAGCAAGCATCATTCTGGCGTTTGGCGCTCACCTCATTAAAAATGGATTGGGATTGGTTTTACGACGAATGATTCAAGAAGGATTTGTAACCCATCTTGCGACCAACGGCGCTGGCTCGATTCACGATTGGGAATTTGCTTTTCATGGCAAATCAGAAGAAGACGTGCGAGACAATATTCAACAGGGACAGTTTGGCATCTGGGAAGAAACAGGAAAATATATTAATTTGGCGTTGCTCGTTGGCGCTTCCCAAGTAAAAGGATATGGCGAATCGATTGCTGAATTGATTCATAACGATCAAATCAGTATTCCCGATCGAAATGAGATAAAAAACGAAATTCTAAGGCTCCTGACAGACGAAATCCCGAATGCAAAACAGATTGGCGGTTTGGTCGATCTCCTTTCGGCGATAGATGGTGCTGATGAAAAATATAAAATTCAATCGGGAGAAATTCACCTCGAACACCCTTTCAAAAAATATAGTTTTCAAGAGGCCGCCTATTCATCAAAAATTCCAATTACTATTCATCCTGGTTTTGGTTATGACATCATCTATGCCAGTCCAAATAACAGTGGAGCAGCAATCGGAAGGACAGCAGAAGTAGATTGGCTGAAATTTGCTGAGAGTGTTGCTCGATTGGAAGGGGGAGTTTTTATTTCAATCGGATCAGCCATTATGTCCCCCATGATATTTGAAAAGGCGCTTTCAATGGCGAGAAATGTAGCTAAACAAAATAGGAAAAAGATTGAAAATTTTATGATTGTGGTGAATGATATTCAAGATAGCGGTAATTGGCAGTGGGGTACAGGAATTGAGCCGCCTAATGATTCACCTGCCTATTATCTCCGATTTTGTAAAACCTTTGATCGAATGGGGGCAAGAGAGATGCATTATATTTGTACAGATAATCGAACGTTCTTTTTAAATCTTTATCATTGTTTAAAAGAAAAACAAAAATAACTATTTCACAAAATTTTTGTAAGGAGGAATGTAAAAATGAATTTTAAGAACATAATTATTGACTTTGTTCTTCATTTTATTATGGTCTTAGTAGCTGCTATTATAGTTTCTTTTCTTTATAGTCTCATCGTTCATGGAGCTGGAGTTATTGATTGGGAAACATCATTTCGTCTTGCAATTATTTTTGGTGTCGTATTTTCATGGATCAATGCACGAGAAAGGAAGCGGAAGGAAAAATAGTGAACACAATAACTTAAAACATAACTATAATAACATCCCAAAACTAATGGAAAATTAATATGATCGAGACAGAAGAGAAAAATGATTTACTACCAGTTTGTCCTTATTGCAAAACTGGAGTAAACAAAGTCTATTTTCAAGAATTAAAAGGCTTTCTCGGCAAACGCTATATTTATTTCTGCCCTAATTGTAGATCGATTCTTGGAGTTTCACATCGAAAAGGATTTTGGATGGGGTGACATATTTTTTAAGTAAGGAGAAACAAATGGAATTCTTTGAACTCATTAACAAAAGATACTCTGTTCGTGCTTATCAATCAAAACCAGTTGAAGAAGAAAAACTACAAAAGATACTTGAGGCGGCAAAGCTTGCACCGACTGCTGCTAATAGACAGCCTTTTAAAGTTATTGTGATTCATACTGATGGAAAAGATGCCGAATTGAAGCGGATTTATCGTCGGGATTGGTTCAGTCATGCACCATTAGTGATATGTGTTTGTGCGGTTCAATCGGAAGGCTGGACAAGAATGGATGGTAAAAATTATAGTGAAGTGGATGCCACAATTGTCATGGATCATTTAATTCTTGCTGCGGCAGATTTGGGATTAGGCACCTGCTGGATCGCTGCATTTGATCCTGACGCAGCACGAGAGGCTCTAAACTTACCAGACGATGTTGAACCAGTGGCTTTTACGCCGTTGGGTTATCCTGCGGATAATTGGAAGCCGAAGACAAGAAAGCCTTTAACAGAAATTGTTGGCTATGAGAAATGGTGATTGAGCAACTGTAAAGCGGGGTCCTTGGGTAAATTGGCAATTTGGAGTATTAGAGAAATCGGCTAACCCAGCGCAGCAAAGCTGCATACAAAAGTTAAAAGAATTTAAACCGCGAAGTTCGCCAATTATGCGAATTTATTCTTAATTTTTAATTAGCATAATTCGCATACTCAACGGTTAAAATACTTTTTAAATATCTTGCTAAAAAAGCAAAGATTTGACTTGTAATATTATTGCTTGCAAAAAAATAGTCTTCGACTTTTTATATAATTAACTTTTACAAAAAAAGTTCTTATATTTACTGATCTATTACCTAATAATCCATTAGCTTTTAACTAATTTAAGGAGGGAAGTGAAATGTTAACAACAAAACGTGTTGTCATTGCCACAATCTGTGGATTTGTATTTGGTATTGTGTGTATGTTGTTAGCCAGTTCAAATCCAAATGCGACTGAACCATTATCCGCTACGATGAAATGGATGATTGTTATCAGCCGCACTATGCTTGGCTTCACAATTGGAATTAGCGCAATCAGATTGAACTGGTGGCTGCATGGTATTGTTTTGGGAGCTATTGCAAGCATACCAATGGTGGTACCAACCATCGACCGATTAGCAATCGCTGTCGGCTCCATCGTCATGGGTATCATTTATGGATTTTTGACAGAATTCATTACATCGGTCGTGTTTAAAGCCAAGTCGGCTGCATTATCATAGGCAATTTGCTATGTCACATCTTTTAAGCCTTCGAGGTTTCTGAAACTTCGAAGGCTTAATTTTAATTAAACGTTACTGAATCTGCTGGTTATTGTGAAATTTGACACAAAAATTGAAGGAACTTGTTATTGTATTTAATTCCAATTAAAAAATTTTTCCCCAAAAATCCCTGGTGTTCAAAATTTTATTTACTTTACCAGCGGGCTTTATACCCTCTCACATCAATATGAACGAACGGACCATGAGAAGCAGTCTTTTTATATGCAGCCAGACCGCCAATAAATGACTGATAAAAAGGTTCATCTGAAATTGATTCAATATGATAGTAAATCATTTTCGCATCTTTAATATTGATTTTACCATCCCCGTTCAAATCATCCATCATTCCATCCTCAGGAGAGACATCGACATAAAAATCTGCTGCTCCACCGAAAATATGTCGACTGAATTTGACGTTGCCGATGGTTTTGTTGTAATGGGGCGTTCGATAACCACTCATTATCTTCAATGTATTACAATGAATGCCTTTTTCGTTCAATAGTTCGAGAATTAGCTCCAGTTTTAATAGTAATCGCTCTTTGAGCACGATATATTTAGGGTAATCACCATTTTGTTTACATAAAAATTGGTTGAGTTTAAAATGAGGCGAAATCCAGGTGTTTTCATTATCTTTAGTGACTTCAATAAATCCAACAGGTGCTTTATATTTTTTATTAGCGTATTTTAAAGGAATCGTGGGATATTCGCCAATATCACAACCATTCAAACGTCCATCTTTAATATTACTGAAAGGAGCCATCACAAAGACGTTCATCCTTATCGAATCTTGTGGCTGTAGTTGAAATATTTTTATGGGATGAAGTCCAGGATTGGTCGGCGCTTGCCAGATCCACTTATTTTTCCCATTCAAAATGACCTTACCCTGTTTTGCATCCAGTATATAACTATCCTGGATGTTGGAATTTATTGCCTGTAAATGAATTTGTTCATTCGGAAGTATAAAAATTCCCATTACACGGTAAGGCAACACCAGACCACGAAATTTTATGCTGAATCCAGCCTTATCTATTTTGAAAGCCTTGTCCCATGATTTAGAAATGCTACTTTGAAACAATATAGAAATTACTAAGATAAAAAACTGAATCCATCTGTATTGAGGTAGAAATTTCATTAGCTATCAAGAGTAAATAATCAAAGATAATAATTAATCATGCAACACCATTACTGATTTTAACGCATTCAAAACAAGTATATCTCGATTATAAATATCCTGTCGAAAGTGGATCGTTCCATCTTCATGTGTCCAGGCAGTACAATAAAAAATATGTACGGGAATCGGCTCTGGAAGATTAATTCTAAAATCCTTTACACTATCCAGCGCAGCAATAATCGCTTCCTTTGTCCAATGCTCGGTTTCTTTTAAAACATATACTGCTAAATCTATCGGTTTGGAGAGGCGGATACACCCAGAACTAAATGCTCGTTGAGTCTCCTTAAATTGGGATTGATAAGGTGTATCATGTAAATAGACATCATATTTATTTGGAAACATAAATTTAATGCGACCTAACGCATTTTGTTCCCCAGGCCCTTGTCGAAATCGATATGTTAAATTTTCTTCAGTAAAGGATGCCCAAGCCACTTTAAAGGGATCAACCGGCTCTAAATCATTCCAATGTCTTACAACTTCAATCTTTCTCTGTGTTAAATAACCAGGGTCTTTTTTTACTTCTGGTAAAATATCTTCAAATGTAATGGTTGAAGGAACATACCAGTATGGATTCAGGACGATATATTCCATTTGTCCGCTGAAAACAGGTGTTTTACGATAATGCTTACCAACCACCACAGGCATGTTTAGCAAGGTATGCCCATTTTCGACAATATCCAATGTAAAAGATGCAATGTTCACTAAAATATATTTTTCCCCTAAATTTCGAGGGAGCCATCGCCATCGTTCCATATTTACGGCTATTTTATGCATGTAATATAACGAAGGCAAATTTAGTGCTGCCAAGGTTCCAGAACCTACTTCACCATCAACTTCCAGCCCATTCCTCTCTTGAAATCTTTTGATAGCCATTTCCAGAGTGTCGTCAAATACCGATTTTGCTTCAAGCGATCTTTCATATAAATCTCCCGAAGCAACCAGTCTTGCGCTCAAAGCCGCTACTCGAAAACCACGATCCCCTTTCTTTATCTTTGGTCCTATTGGCACAGCAGGCCAGCCCCCTCTCATGGCAATTGATTTATATCGAATCAATTCCTGGCGAAGCATTGCATAACAGGGGAGATCGGGCAGCAGGTCCGTTAATGTTTTTTGAATACATTTTCCAGAGAGAGCTCGATTAATTAACGCGATTAAATCTGCCTCCGGGCGTTCAGTCAGCCACTCTGGATCAGTCGTTTCTGGATTCACACGTCCAGAGAGTAAATGGTTGCTATAAATAAAAAAGGCATCTGTTAACAGGCACTCTAAACTCATAAACTGCTGAATATCGACTGGCAGTTTCACTTTCAGATCCAGACGTATTTTCTTCAGTATCGAATCTAAAAAGTTAATATGATAATCACTGGGATTTAAACCCTCAAATTCAGCATCTCGAATTGCTCTTAATAGGCTATCCGCAATTTTCTTGGGACCTCTATTATTAATCCAGGCAGGTTGAAAATCTCTTAGTCGATAAAAGCGAACCAATAAGGTGTCGGCATGTGTTGATTCGGTCCCGGCGTTGATACGTGGTGGAAGACTTGAATCGTTAAATTGTTGATGCAATTCCCGGGTGAGAAGTTCCGTAATCGTCGGCTCTCGATGAATTACATATACGATTAATAGAATGATTCCTAAAAATACAGCAGCAGTTACAAGAATAATGTATGATAACCTTATCTCTTTGTTCATTATAACTTCTCTCCTCAAGTTATGCGGAGAAGTTAATAAATATTCAGAAGATTATCAAGAATTTTTTATTTGCTTTTACATTAATACATCTTCATATTGACTTTTCATCAACTCATCTTAAAACCAAACAACATCTCTAAATCTTATTTATTTGTTTATTTTTTAATGTGAAAAATGGAAATATGGTTTGAAATAAAGTACGGAACCTTGAAAAATAAAACTGAAATTTACATTCATAGATAAACTGCTATAATATGGATTAAATATAATTAAATAATAAAAAACAGTAATAAACAATAAATAACTTGACATTTATAGTATTATTTCGTATTATATAGGAAAATAAAAAGTGCTGAGTGAGGAATTATGTCAAAAGATGAAATCATGACATTAGAGGAAGTTGCAGCTTATTTACGATTGAAACCACAGACAATTTACACCTGGGCACAGGAAAAGAAAATTCCTGCAGCAAAACTGGGAAATCAATGGCGCTTCAAAAAGTCGATTGTTGATGAGTGGTATTTGCAGCATATTGATGAAAAGTTTCATAATATTGTTCAGAAAGTAAAAGAGAAAGAAAGTAAATAGTTTTAGTACCAGGTCAATCAAGCATTTGATTTATCGAATAGAACATGACCTAAATCTAAAAATATTTCTTAACTAAGAATCTAAGAATCTAATTCAAAACCTTTGGAGGAAACATGGCTAAAAAAATCTTAAGCTTAACCGATTTCTTTCAAAGCTTCAATCAGAAAGAAGCATTTTATGAACAGATCATAGATGTGCAAGATATGACCAGCAAAATCCTTAATCGTCTCTTTATTTTACTCCTTTTCTCATTTATCTATGGAGCATTTATGGGATGCTTTAATGGCTTTCTACAGGCGATTTCCTCGGGAATCAAAGTGCCTATATTATTTACTTTAATTATCATCATTTGCTTTCCTGCTTTTTTTGTGATTCAATCCATTCTGGGTTCGAAGCTTACCATTTTGCAAATGATATCTGTTATTCTATCGGGATTTGTAATGATTACCACCATATTAGTTTCATTTGCCCCAATCATACTTTTTTTCTTGATTACAGGTGGTAGTTATGCGTTTATCCAATTGCTCCATGTTGCCATTTTCGTCCTGGCAGGATTATTTGGAATGAACAGTATTATTGAGGCGTTAATATTTTCATGTGAGAAAAAGAATATCTATCCAAAGGTCGGTGTCCAGGTGTTTAAATTCTGGATCGTTATTTTAGCTTTTGTCGGTGCACAATTAGCCTGGAGCTTACGTCCGTTTATTGGAGCAAAAAGTTTGCCCTTTCAAATTTTCAGGGAACAGGAAGGAAATATTTATCAGTCTATCATCTATGCTATCGGGGACTTGCTTACGAAAGACAAGACTGAGGAAGAAATTCAAACAGTTCAACCACAGGAAAAAAAAGAGAAATGTTTGGACGATTCTACAAAACAACAGGAAAATCAGGAAATTAAAATTAACAGTGGGGAAACAGAAAATGAAACCAAACAATAATTCAAAAAATCAAAAACAATCCGTGAATTGGAAAAAGATCATTTTATTCGGATTACCAATAGGTTTAGCAGTTCTATTAGTTTTGTTTGTTATAACACTACATTGGATCAGTACTGATGTTAAAGCTGTTTGTAAAAAAGCACAGCAAAAATATAAAGCTGATTGTGTAGAAGCCCTGATAGCTTGCCTTGAAAAAGAGCCGCTTACCTTCAAAGAAAAGAACCAGGTCATCTGGGCTTTAGGTGAAATCGGTAACAAACGAGCTATTCCCGTCTTACAGAAACTTTATACAGGAAGACCATGCCCAAAGCCTTGTGACTCCAGTAAATATATTTGTCAATATGGGATTAAAAAGGCAATAAGAGGATGCAAAGGATTTAATGTTGTTCGATATGTTTGGCGATGGATTTGATTTATCGATCTATAGATGTCAAATAGTTCTTTTCTCATCTTTTTTCGAGGACAAAAATATAATCACTTCCCTTTGTTAAGAATTTATTTTTACAATTGAAAATTAATACTTGCTTTTTTAATAAATTATATTTATCTTTATGTGCAATAATTTAGGTACATTGTTTTTAAGCTTTTATATTTTTGGTTTGTTAGCGTGTTATTAGTAAGACTGCTTCGAAATACAATAAAAATCGTAAAGAATGGTAAAAGTGGCAATTCCGTTCAATACGATTTTTTTTGGTAATAAAGGCTGGAAACTTTTTTGTACGGAACAAATAATATTTAAAGTAAGGATTAATTTTTATGGAAAAAGGAACTGTAAAATGGTTCAATAGCTCTAAGGGCTTTGGTTTTATCAACAGAGAAAATGGCGATGATATATTTGTCCATTTCAAAGCGATCGTAGGTGATGGTTACAAAACACTGGACGAAGGCGATCAAGTTGAATTTGAAGTCGAGCAAGGACCAAAAGGTTTGCAAGCGACGAAAGTTACCAAGATGTAATCGCGATAATTTTTCGTCAACCCCTGGCTCAATTTAGACCAGGGGTTTTTTATTTTCAGATCACTGCTTTTACTTTTATTTATTAGTTGCAGTTTTCCTCTTTTGCTAATACTTACAATTTACATCTGCTAAATTTACTAAATTTTCCTTGACAAAAAATGAAAAAGTCCCTATCATAAAACAATTACAGGATATGATTAGAAAATAAAAAGGGAATGATAATGCAATAGATATATTCTTCTTTACAATTATATTAAAGAAATAGCAACACGTGGGAAAGATACTCGGGATTATCGGATGATTTGGTATTATTATTATTAAAAAATTTCTATGCCATTCTATCGCTCAAAAAGATAATACTGAAAAAATAAAGAGTAACAAAAAATATGTTGACTTTTTAATTTATTTTTATTTTATTTAAATATATAGTAAATGTTAAAATTCTAAACCGATCACAATTTTAAGATTTCAGTAATTGTTGCAGCATAATGTTAGAAATATGGCAATTAATCTTCTAGTATTGGTTACGGATCTACCATGCGCGCTATTTGCTTCCTGAATCAGAAACGAATCCTACTCCTAAGCTTATTGTTCAAACGAACCTGTAGTTGAGTTTAATGTTACGATTGAGGCAACTTTATATTTTTAACACGATTGTGCCAGCCGCTATGATTGGTGCAGGGACGTCGGATTACTGGCGTCTCTACCTTAACGGAACCAAAATAACAACTTAAAGCTTGGCTATTAGTCAATAGTTATATAAAAAGAGGTTAACTTGTTATCATAATAAGGAGGAAGTTGCTATGTTTAAAAAATTAGTATTTTGTTTGGCTGTTATAATCATCGCTGTTGGAAATGAAAGATGTGATAAGCAGCCGCCAGAAGACATAATCCTTGAAGCGAATGTACATGTAGCGGTAAGCGAGCCAATTGACGAGGATGTGGCTTCGTTTACTATTAAGGAATCTGGTGATTACGAAATCTCCATGAATGCAGAATACAGTGGCGACAGCCAGCTAAACGAAAGTTATTTTATTAGGATCAAATATGGCAGTGAATTCCTGTTTCCATTGAGTCCTAATGCAGGTAAGGATTTGGTTGTAGTGGACAATGGTGCCGAGGGTTTTGCGTTGAGGCCAAGTGGTGTTTTCGCATTTAAAAAAGACATGGCACTCTCGATTCACGTTTTTCACTATTCCGTGATTTCCAATGAATTCCCTGAATTCCTTAACGGCGAAATGGGTACTGCTGAAAGCGTGCACGCCGACGGATTCAGAGTGGTCTTCAAAAGTAATTAATCATTCTTTGAAGGGTAACTGGAATATTTGGTCATGGCGCTGTCGGTGCACTTTTTTGTCACAACCGAACTGGAGTATTCGTCGATCTTGTACATCCCGCATATAGGGTACTTTCGTTGGACGTTTTGGCGTTAAATTAACATAATTTGTGCGTCCGCCTAATGGTAAATTATTACGATGCCGATTGTGGCGATTACTGCTGTTTGTTTACTATTTCCCGAACCAGAGCCTAAGCCCGCTTTTAAACGTTTTTTTAACCCTTTTATTTTCTATAATCTATATATTAATAAATAATTATCTAAAGTAGTTGTAATTTTAAATGATAAATAAAATAATTTAAAAAGGAGAGAATAATGTCACAATCAATATTTTAGGGAATATTTTTATTAGCTTTGTATTTGGCTATTTACTTTATTACGCGCTAAGACACACCGGGAAATTCTCGATTGACCTGCTTAGCATCGTTTTAGGCGCAGGTGGTGGGGTATTGTTATTGGTCTTTTAGGAGATGTAGAGGATTGGTTGGGACCTTATGGCATTGGACTTGGTGCTGGTTTTATTTGCTATCTCGTTTTATCT
>Ga0209427_10000467_pt1 | contig 42758 bp, 37 predicted proteins | sample DeeMarSWOR136_30_FD_187465 | JGI IMG/M metagenome (GOLD analysis project Ga0209427, IMG submission 187465) | Marine sediment microbial communities from White Oak River estuary, North Carolina - WOR-1-36_30 (SPAdes) (version 2) | ecosystem: Environmental > Aquatic > Marine > Intertidal zone >...
CATCATCCAGGAAATGGAGGAGCTGTTTGAAGAACATTACGAATTATGGGAAGGTAAAATGTTGGTGCGAAACATGGGGAGCAGATTTCTTTCTCCCCTCACCAGCGCCGCCGTGACCATCGTCCGGATGGCGGAAGAACGTCCCAAGCCAGATAGCGAACGGGATCCGGCCTACCAGGAACGCAACTGGAGGCAGCTCGAACAGCAGCAGATCAGCCTGCAGCGAACATATTCACGGGAGCTTGACGTTACTCTGCTGGTCACAACCATTGCGGAGGGCCTGGAACTTCCTGAGGAAGAACGCCCTGAAATTTTGAGAGAGCTGTTTGGGAGGGAACAGGCCAGTGAAGAGAGCATCCGCCAGAAAGTCAACGAACTGTTTGATGGCTCCAGAATGGAAGATAAAGAATACCGTCTCAACCTGTTGAAGAACGCTAGCCTGGAAGACCTCAAAAGAAGTGAAGATACCTTGATCCAGTTTGCCCTGAAACTCAGCCCGTATATCGAGGAGCTCAGAGAGAGCGACAACCGTTACTCCGGCGCTTCGGTGTTGCTCCGCCCCAAATATTATTATGCTTTGCGGGACTATTACCAGGGTAACATCGCCCCGGATGCCAACAGCACCATCCGTATTTCGTTCGGTACGGTCCGCGGTTTCAAGCCGGCCCCAGATAAAGAAAAATACTTCCCATTCACCAAAGTTTCTCAGGTCGTCGAAAAATGGACTAAAAACAGCGGCGAACATCCGTTCGATGCCCCCGATTCGATCATCGAAGCCATCCAATCGGGACGTTTCGGTTCGTACGTATCTGAAGAAGCCGGGGAGGTGCCAGTGAACCTGTTGACAGACCTCGATATCACCGGCGGGAACTCCGGCTCGGCCACTCTGAACAGCAAGGCCGAATTCGCCGGCATAGCCTTCGACGGAAATATTGAAGGAGTGGCCAGCGACTTGGTCTTCCTGCCTGAGCTCACCCGGGCCATTCATGTCGATGTTCGCTACATCCTCTGGATTCTTGATGCCGTCGAACACGCTGACTATATCCTGAGAGAGATAGGAATCAAGCCAGAATTCTCGACTCAAAAATAGCTTTTGTAGTTAAAAAGAAAGGTTTAGTCCTTTGTCACTCGGGGCTTTGAGCGCCCATCGTGGTCATGAGCATTATTTCTTTACGACTACCGCCCTGATCATGCAGTCCCGGTCACCGATGTCAGCCACATCCTCAATCCTGACCCACTTGTGATTCCTGCTGGTCTTCCACCAACTTCGCCTGTCCGGTTTGGAATAGTCCACACCCAGCATCTGGGCCCTATCACCTCTGTCTCTGGGTGGAGTGAGCCACTCCATAGAGATACAAAAATCGCCGCCCGTGACGATGACATCCTGGTCTGAAAGGTCGACCTCGACCCACTGGTGACCGAAGAGAGCTGAGGCTGTCACCTCGGATTTCAGAAGGTTTTGAGTTTCATCCGGTCCGGAAGATACCGCCCCCCCGTAAACCCTCACCCGGAACGGTGTGGTCGGAATCCCGCTCACACCCACCAGGAATTGGGCCTTTTTCAGGACAGCCGGATAAAAAGGGGGCGTGAATACAACAGCCAGCTGGCCGCCTGTTTCATCGGTCCAGGGTGAATGATGAGCCTCCATCGTCCCATCATCATAGGTGAGTTCGGCTTCATCTGTCTTCGTTACATCGGCAGAGGCGGCATCTTGAAGAGAGGTGAAATCCTGGGCCTGCTCAGACTTGCCACAGGCAGACAAAAAAAATAAGAGAAAGATAACTCCCAGGCTGATAAAAATCTCTTGCCGGATGAAATTCCCTGATGTCTTTCTTTTCATGACTCCTCTCCTGGAAGATGGATTTAAATATTTTTGTTCTCCCGCCCTTACCTTCAACAAACGGGCAGTGTGATCCGGCATAAAGTTCCTGGTCTTTCTTTATCGAGAAAGAAGATGACACCATCGTTTGCCTCGACTGCCCAGCGGGCAATAGCCAGGCCGAGTCCTGCTCCGCCCTCCACCCTGGGGCGGGCTTTATCAACCCGGTGGAATCGTTCAAAAACCTTATCGCGTTCGGCCTCGGGAATCCCGGGCCCATCGTCGATGATGTCGATCGTCGCTTTCCGGTCTTCGGTCCTGGCTGTGATCACTTCGATATGTCCTCCTTTTTGGGTGTAGATGATGGCGTTGTGGAGGACATTGGAACCGGCGAGTCGGAGGGTGGCTCCGTCGACATTCACCGCGAGGGGTGATGAGAATCGAGTGGAGAGTGTCTGTTGTTTATCCTCAGCGAGAATTCGTAATTCGTCGACCACTGTGCCGACTAAGGTGCTGAGATTTGTCGGGCGAGGATCGAGCTTTGCTTTGCCCGTCTCACTCCTCGCCAGGATGAGGAGGTTATCCACGAGACGGGTGAGGCGCTGGGTTTCTTCCAGCATGCTGCCGATCGCCTCCCGGTAGGACCCCTCGTCCATCGGCCTCTGCAGGGCTACCTCTCCGACGCTCCGGATGGATGTCAGCGGAGTCCGCAGCTCATGCGAAGCATCGGCTGTGAAACGGCGCAGGCGTTCGAAGGAACCGTCAAGACGGGAAAGGGTCTCGTTGAACACAGAGGCCAAGTTGCCGATCTCATCCTTCGGATTCGGGATTGGCAGGCGTTCTGAGAGGCGTTCCGCGGTGATCTCTTTGGCTTTCTGGGTGATAGCCTTGACCGGTGACAGAGCACGACCGGCCAGGAAGTATCCGCCGACAACGGCCAGGATGACAGCGCCGGGAAGCCCGGCGATCAGGATCAAGATCAGGCTGTGGATACTCTTGGCGGCGTCCGTGGCGTCATGGGCATAGATGAGATTAAAATTGTATTCGGGAATAGTGCCCTTTCTTATCCAGTAATGGGAACCCTCCGCAGTCTGCAGGGTGCCGTAGGTTCCGAAGGGCCTTGCCTCAAGACGTTTTGTCCACTCGGTCTCATGCCAAGCCTGGGTCTGATAGGCAAGATGACCTTCCCGAGTCACTCGGAACAGGAGTTTTTGTCCGAGATGGTAGAGGTCCATGATGTCACCTCGAGCGTTTCGGATGACAGCCTCAACAGTCCCGTATCCTGTATCCAGACGGCTTTTCTCCATGATTTCCAGTCTGTTCTTCATCAGGAAATAGATACCGAGGGAAACGATGCTGAGGATGATCATCAGCACAGCAGAGTTCCAAAGGATCAGCCTGAAGCGGATGCTCGTCCTTTTCAGGCTCATTCGACACCCTCCTTCAGGACAAACCCGACTCCGCGGACCGTCTTCAGCAGCTTTGTCTTGAAGGGAGCATCCATTTTTTGCCGCAGGCGGGTGATGTGGACATCGATCACGTTATCCAGAGGTGTGGCCCGGGCACTGACTTTCCACACCTCACGGGCCAGCATCTCTCGGGAGACCACGTGTCCTTGGTGACGGAGGAGATACTCGAGCAGTTCAAATTCCTTCTCGGTGAGGTCGATTTTCAGTCTTTCCCGCGTGACTTTACGCGTGACGCAATCCAGTTCAAGATCAGCCAGCCTGAGCCTCAGGGCCTGTTCGGGCCGGCCGCGTCTTGTCAGGGCCCGGATCCGAGCCAGAAGTTCGGGGAAGGCGAAGGGTTTGACAACATAGTCATCGGCCCCTGTATCCAGCCCCTCCACCCGGTCTTCGACAGCATCCCTGGCGGTGAGGATCAACACGGGGGTTTGGCATTCCTGCTGACGCAGGGCGGTCAGGATTTCGAGCCCGCTTCTTCCCGGCAGCATGAGATCGAGCACGATGAGGTCAAAGGCTCGAGTGGTGGCCAGGAAGTATCCTTCCTCGCCAGTTGCGGCCACGGTCACCTGGTAGAGTTCGGTCTCCAGCCCTTTGCGGATGGCCTGGGCCACCTTGGATTCATCTTCGATCACCAGGATCTGCATCTTGACCTCTCGCTCTATGATACCATAATCGGGGATGGTTCTATTTTTTCCATTCCGTCATCCCTGCACCTGCGGAGGCAGGTAGCAGGGACCCAGGCTTGTTCCTGCGTAAGCAGGAATCTATAAAAAATTATCATCTTTGCGGAGTTCGTGCCTACATGAGCAAGTGCCAGAATAATGGGAAGAGGAAAATAGAACCGTTTCCACTATTTTTTCCTTATACTGACCGAGATGCCTTCAGAGCTTGTTTCGTGGAAAGTGGTTGTGAAATCCGGGTCGGTCCGGATGGCGTCCAGAAAATCTTCCATGTCGCGGGCGTAATTGGTTACGTTGTGGCCGATCAATGCTCCCCCAGATTTGATCCGGTCTTTGAGCATTTTCCAAAACCGGCCGTAGTCTTCCTTGTTGGCATCGATGAAGACGAAGTCGAATTCTCCTTTGATCTTTGTGATTTCCTTGAAGGCGTCGTTAACTCTGGTTTCGATCACCCCATCGAGTCCGGCCTTGATGAAATTCTGCTGGGCTTCGCGAGCCGGTGCCTCATCTATCTCGATGGTGATAACCTTGCCCCCGGTCCTTCGAAAGGCCAGTCCGAACCACAGCGTGGAGTAACCGTTGTAGGTGCCGATTTCCAATCCCCTCTTGTAGCCGTGCTCGAGGATGAGGTCATACAAGAAGCGCCCGTCCCGGATCGGGATGTTCATTTCCCCGTGTTCATAGGTGAGATCCTTAAGGGTCAGCATCGGGAGGACCTTTTTGTCTTCAATCCCTTTGAAGGCGTCAGCAAAGACAACCGCCTCATCAGGCTTGGAAAATGTTGTCTCCTCGATAGGATCGTTGTGCTTCACTTCGTCCAACTCGAATATGTTAAAATCTTCATCCCTTCTGATTGTGATCCGTGCTGGCAACAGGACACCATCGATTCGACGGTAATCCTCGAACAGCCAGCGATCGTCTATCCGGCTCAGCAAGCCCGTCTTCGCCTCGAATTCGAGGGTGTGCTTCGTCCCGTCAGCGACTTCGGACTCAATCACGTACATGGGCTGTCCATCACGTTCCGTTTTCTCCTTCAGCGAGAGGTTCGGGAAGTATGTCTGAAGCAGGAGCGGTCCGTGTGGATTCAGGCACCAGCCGAGGATAGCCCGGCCAAGACGGTTATTGCGTTCAATCCGGTCTGCCCCCTGTAGCCAACCGATCTTCCCGTCATAGGCGTTCCTTTCGACGTAGTCGGGCTTGTGGATGCTGGCAATCCACTTGTTTGGAGCCTGGGCATAGGCCTCGAGTTTGTATGTCCCTCGAGCAGCTCCTTCGGCATTGACTCCGTATGAATACCGGCCTTGACACGACCGGGTGACAAGCTTCTCTATTGCTCCCCGTCCGCCGCTGGCTTGAATGTAGGTCTCAAGGATCCTTCCAACGACTGGCAGTTCCTCGAATGTTGCTGTGGGTTTGCCCGATATGCTTAAGCTGAGCTCCGGCCAGACGCTGGCTCCTTCCGGAACGTTCCAGACGAAGACCGCGTGAGCCCGGCCGTTGGCTTCGACAAGCGGCTTTTGAGCCACCGTCTTATCTCCTGACCGGATAACGACCGGCTGACCGATAAGATCGCTTGCGGCCTGCACAGTCACCGTCGTCTTCGACATCGCGATTTTTTGGTCGACAAGGGAAAGCACCGGCTCACTCGGTTTTTCCGCCAAAGACAAGCGATGCATCTTGTTGGAATCGGTGGGACCTAGGCCCGGAAACCAGGCGACGCGCAGGCCGTCGCCCTGTCCGTCAACATCGTTGGCCACGAGCTGGAACCCGAATTCCATCCCTGTTATAGGATTAAGACCGAGGTTTTTCCAGGGAAGCATCGCCTCGATCATCTGACCTCCTTCGAAAAATCGGCTGGCCGTCTCGGAAGTAATGTCGGCAGGACGCTCACCTTCAGGCCGCCAGTCGTAGAGCCGCTTTCTCAACTTCCCGTATTCCGGGTCTGCTCCCGAAGCTACGGCGAGCATGTATTTGTTGGCATGGCCTACCTTCTCGGCCACAGAAATCTCCACACAGTCCATCCTCCACAGACGGGAGAGGCTCTCGTGTTCGGCCGGGATATCGTCACGGACAGTGATCAGCACATAGAGACCTTCCAAGTCCCAGGAGAGCCTGAGCTTCACGTCAAAATCGTCGACAGGCAAGGTCTGTCCGTCGGGTGAGGTCAGGATCTCGACGCGGAATCCCTGTTCTCCCCAATCGTCGGCAGAACCGTCCACTGTCAGCCCCTCGACCTTAGGAATGCGAAAAGTCTCAGGACCTGTGCTCGAACAGGCAGGAGAGAAGGTTAGGATGAGAATCATCACCCACGATAGACAGGCTGATAATAATGCGTTCATTGTGTACTCCCTTCGATCATCTCGACTCCATTATTCCGGATGATCCTCGGAGATGCAACTTAACAATTCCTGAAAAAAATGTAAGGAAAGGGGATTGTTCTTGTTCCTGGAAGGCTCGGTAACAGGCCCCATCCATAAAAGCAGCATAACCATTACAGGAAAAAAATACCTTTTTTTGTATTCGGAGTATTGGAGATGCTCTGTGGAAAACACCAGGATGGATGCATCTCCAAAACCGTGATTATGGTTTTGTTGGATGAGGTCCTTAAATGCGAGGCCCAATCCGTCTCCGCCGAAGACCCTCCCACCCACCACAATGCGGCTCAGACGGACAGGGCCTCGCCTTCATTGTACCTGTCTATCCCTCATTTATTCTCATATCACGGAAATGGAGATGCTTACCACCAGGATGAAAAGTTTGACATCGGATTTCTCCAATGGTATAAATTTTTCTGTCTGGGACGTCAAGGCGACAAATCATCAGGGATTTATCCCAAGCCAATAGAGAATCCGATGAAAAAAGCAACCGTCATTATCATTTCATTTTTCTTTTCGTCTTTGGTATTTTCGCCGTTTAATGCCCTGGCTGCGTTGGGACTTTGTGAAACTTCGGACGAACTTCAGATCATAAAAACCGAGCCGTTCGGATTCATCGTCAAGCTGGAAGAACAGCAGATTTATCAAACAGCAGCCGCTGACCTTCACCTCCATAAATCCTACCGGAATTTTGGAGGTGACAATGTTGATATTCTTCAGGAATATTCAGGAGGAAACATCTGCCTGGCATTTACTTATCTGGTCATCCGCTGGCGTCCGGACGGGACTCATTGGGTGTCGGAAAAATTCGGGAACTGCAGAGGCCCGGAAATAACGATTGAGGGAGACAAAATAATTCTCTCGTTCGAGAGCTATGTTGGCAGACACTCTGGAACCGAATACCCGGCGGAAACCTGGATCTATGAGAACGGATTGTTGGCGAAAGCGGAGACATCTGCCGCAAAGCCCCCGGTCAAGAAAGCGGTGAAAAAGGTTCCGACCAAGAAGAAGGTTCTTCCCGAAAAAACGCCCGTGAAAAAGCCGGTAAAAGAGAAAACCGTTGACAAGAAAGTCGTGAAAAAGTCGGCGGAAAAAAAGGATATCCCCAAAAAGACTCCAGCTCCTGTCAAGGAACTCTCTTACGCGGCCACCCGTGACAAGACATCTAAGTGGGCCTTTGTCGGGGGGTCAGCCTGCTGCAATTGTGTTGTGGATTCGGTCGGCAATCTTCCCGATGATTTTCCGGCCACGGATATTCAATCAGTGACCTTCTATCTTCTCACCAGCCGCTCCAACAGTGAATTCGATAAGATTAAAGTTGGCCCAACCGAGCTCAAACTCATCCTCGGTGATTCCCAGGTCAACGCTATGACCCAGGAGCTGCCCAGCGAAACGATGGACCCTGTGCAGCACCTATGGTATGTTCGGTTCGATTTCGATCCTCCAGTGAGTGTGGGCCCCGGCCTAGAATGGAAGCTCTTGGATGGGGATGGGACCTGGAAGAGTGCGGCTGTCGCCCATACAAGCGATAAACCCTCAGGCGGATTGCCCGGAAGATACATCACCAAGGGTTGCTCCTATGCCAGAACAGAGAATCACTGGTACTCTGTGAAGTTTAGTACTCATGCAGCCGAACCGGAACCATCGCCTCTCTCGGTCTCTGCATCCGCATCAAAGACTTCAGGTGAGACTCCCCTTGCAGTAGATTTTACAGGAGCTGTTACCGGCGGCACACCCCCTTACACCTATTCCTGGGATTTTGGTGATGGCACGAAAGCTTCAGGTCAAAATCCCTACCATATCTACCCCACCGCCGGCTCCTACAGTGTTTCCTTGACTGTGACTGACTCTGAGAATAACACCTCATCATCCTCTCTGACCGTTACCGCCACGACTCTTCCATCTCAGTCCTATGTTTATGTCGAGATCAGTGTTTTTGATCCAGGAGGTAAGTTCCTGTTCAACAGGCCTGATGCCCGTGAGGGTTGGGATACGGAAGGAAATCTGCCGTCCGAATTCAACCTCGATCTGGAAATTTGTGATGCGGAGGGAGCTCCGATCTCAGGGGGAAAGAGAAGTATCGCCTTTGAATCGAACGTTGGAGGCAGCATAGCTAAAGTCATCCCAACGGTTACGATAGGCCCCCTGTCTGTACCTCCTCATCATTACCGGCTGGCCCTGTGGGAAAACGATAACAAGGATCCGACATTTAATAAAGGGGACCATTTAATCTGGGATTACAGCGGAGAGCACTGTGATTTTTCGAAGATGCAAGTCACGATCCGAGGGAACAGTTATTATGGCGTTGAAGAATGTCAAGGAAGTAGAGAGTTAAGCTTTCATTTCAACGACCATTACGCCTTCCGCCATAAAGAAAACGATAAATTATCGATCGTCAACGGAGTCCTTTCCAATGCCGGTCCTGAATACGAAAAAGCGTATATCCTGATCAAAATCCGCAGATGATATTCCTTTTCGTAAAATACTGACAATCAGGAAAAGGATGGGATTCTGTATTTTGACAGGATTTCTCAGGAGAAGCGTTTCTTGATTCGAGCAATCGTAATCTCATCGGGCAGGTTATCCTGCCGCGGTCGCTCGATCTGATGTCTTGTCCTTCCTCGGAGCTCACTCAGGGCAATATGGTAATTTCTAAGGGAGTGCTGCTTTCTGGACAGTTGAGAGGCCAAATGGCCGAAAGGTTTCCCTGCCCTCTTTTGAGCAATCAGGGCCTTTTTGCCTTCTCTCAAGTCCGTTCGCATCTCTTTTAACAGTTTTCGCAGCTCTGCTCTTTTTGCACTGTCTAAATACGATTTGGCTTGTTTTAAGCTTCTTTTTTTGTGTGTTGATGAAAAGCCGAATGATGCTTCCATAATGAGGGCACCGATTGATGCTACGCCTGTTCCAAACAGTTTAAAAAACTTTCTTCTAGGCAATGTGTTTGCCATCTCCAGCCTTCCCATGCTTTCTTCAGCGGTCAGCTTGGTGTCTGACCTTTCTGGACATTTCTGGGAGGGGCGATGCGGGATTCGAACCCGCGGCTTCTGCGTAGGCAGAACCCGAGGGTTCTGCCAGGCAGCACTCTACCCCTGAGTTAATCGCCCGTTTTATCCTCACAGAATATAAGCAATATCCTCTTGGCCTTGTTGAGTATAATATATTTTTCAGGCGGGGATATGTCAAGTTTCGTCATCCTTAAGCGTCTTTTATTAGAGAGATTAAAGTTATGAAACGATTTAAGATGATTGGGAAAATATAAGCTGGAGGAGGAGGGTGACACGATATTATTATTCTTGGATGATTATCTTGAGGATCATTTTTTGTGCTAAACTGATAATATGATTTTCTGGATGGGAACTTCGGGCTGGAGTTATTCAGGTTGGAAAGGGCGATTCTACCCGGAAAGACTCCCGCAGAAAAACTGGCTTCCTTTTTATGCTCAGCATTTCAACACGGTCGAGATCAACATGACCTTTTACCGCTTTCCCAAGCCGGAAACTTTGAAAGGCTGGCTAGAGAAGACGCCCTCTCATTTTACCTTTACTCTGAAAGCCAATCGACTCATCACCCATCGGAAAAAAATCAAAGATGTTAAAAACGACATCAGGTATTTTTATATCCTGGCAGATAATCTTCGGGAGAGATTAGGCTGCATCCTGTTTCAGCTTCCTCCCTCGATCACTCTTGATCTGGAGTTGCTCGAAAAGTTCCTTTCAACCCTCTCGCCAGAATATAAAAATGTTGTCGAATTCCGCCATGAAAGCTGGTACACAGAAGAAGTCTATGAACTTTTCAGGTCTTATCGAGCTATTTTTTGCACGGTCTCCTCGGCTAAAGTACCGAATATGGCAGTCAATACAGCCGAAACCGCCTACTTTCGCTTCCATGGCCTGACGGGTGGATACACGTACAGCTATTCAGAGGAGGAGTTAAAATCGTGGGCAGAAACCATAAAAAAAATAAATGTCAAGGAGTGTTTTGCCTATTTCAACAACGATTACCATGCCCATGCTGTTGAGAACTGTAAAAAGCTCGAAGGATTTCTCCTGGACTGAATAACCAATACGAGCGTAAAAAATTATGTGACAATCTATGGTCGGTGCTGAGGCCCCCTCGGCGCCGCATTTATTTTTTCATATCATTTATCGCATCCGTGTTCCATAACGCTTTCCGTGTTTTTCCCCAAATTCAAGGTCTTTCAAAAGGAATGCAACGCTTGACTCAAATTAAGTGTTCTTTATTTTAAAGACAAAATGCTAAAAAAATAGCATAGACTCTTGACAAAAGAGAAATGAGGTGCTATATTTTTAGCATGCTAAAAATTTAGCATTATTCGATCCCCGCTAAAAGGGCAGGAGACAGACATGAAAGGACAGAAAAATCTCAGTCGAAGGGAAAGACAGATAATGGATATCGTCTTTGAGTTAGAAAGGGCGTCTGTCGCCCAGGTGCTGGAAAGAATCCCTAATCCTCCCTCCTACTCCACTGTCAGGGCTCTGCTCAGGGTGCTGGAGGAAAAGGGGCACCTGACGCACAGACAGGAAGGCCCACGGTACATCTATTTTCCCACTCTCTCCAGAGAGGAGGCGAGACAGAATGCTCTAAGGCACATCATGAAAACCTTCTTCGACAATTCCACAGAAGACGTCGTCTCCGCCCTGCTGAATATCTCCGAGGATAGGCTCTCTGAAATGGACTATAAGCGTCTGTCAGAACTCATAAAAAAGGCGCGTAAGGAGGGGAGATGAACGTGGAGTTCCTCCAAGGAGTTAAATTTCTTGATCTGATTTGTGAATTCCTGATCAAGAGTTCCTTGATTCTCGCTGTTTCGCTATTCTTGGTGTTCCTGCTCCGGAAAAAATCTGCGACAATAAAGCACTTTCTTCTCTCTTTATCCCTTATCAGCCTCCTTATTTTTCCGTTTCTCTCGACCCTCACGCCGGGGTGGGAAACGGGGTGGCTGCCTTCTTGGCAGAGTACTCAAGACACCTCTTTTGATTTTGATGGAAAGGATAAACATAAAAACCCTCTTCTTCCCTTAAACCATCAGGAAAAAACAAGCCAGGCGAGCAATATCCAACAATCCCACGAGGCAGAAGTACCTCCTCAAAACAAAATGGCCGTTTTTTTTATCAGAAGAGACGTGAAAATTTTTGTGGGACTGAGCTTGGTCACAATCTGGACCGCTGGATTGATTTTTCTGCTGTTCAGGATATTCTTGGGACTCTACGGGGCCCACCGGTTGACACGTCAAGGGAAACGGATCTCAGGGGCTTTCTGGCAGCTGCTCCTTAAGCGATTCCTGGATGCTGTTTCCATAAGCAGAAAAATCAGCCTTATAAGTCATCAGACAGTCAAAGTTCCCCTTACCTGGGGAGTGATCAAGCCCGTCGTCATCCTGCCGGCCGATGCCAAAAATTGGAGTAGAGATCAGTGTTCCTCTGCTCTCTTTCACGAGCTTTCTCATATTAAGAGGGGCGATTTTCTCGTTAAAATCCTGGCCCGATTCAGTTGCGCCCTCTATTGGTTCAATCCCTTGAGTTGGTTTGTTTTTAAGTTGATGAGAAAGGAACAGGAAAAAGCCTGTGACGAACTTGTTTTAAAGGCCGGAGTCAGGCCGTCGACTTATGCAGCCAATCTTCTTTCTATCCAGAAGGCCGGACGAATCCAGTGGAATCCTCAGGCCGCCGTACTCGGAGCCGTGGGAAAATCATACTTGAATGAAAGACTGCTGGCTATTCTCAAACAACGATTAAAACCGAAGGAGGTTAAAATGAGGACAAAAATTTTACTCTCGTTTTTTATCATTGTGGCTGTCGCTTTAATCGGGTTAGCTCGGCCGTCCCAATCCGTCGCTTCAACCGGGGCGGTTATGTCGGGCAGCGATAATTCAGTAGCCGAAATCCAGAATCTCCACCAGCCTGAAGGCATCCAGGAAGAGCCAGAAAGGAAAGAAATAGAGAAGGCGGAGGAAGAAAAATCCGCGGATGAGAAGGCTGAGAAAAAAGATAAGGACGAGACTTTAAAAGATGAAAAACCAGCCAAGGTTTCTATCTGGATTGATAAGGATGAGAAAGAAAGAAAAATTATCGTTACCGGAAAGCCGTTTGTTTTCGTAAAAAAAGGAGATTCAGAAAAAGGATTGGTCCTCACTATTTCGGGTAAAGACGTGGAGCTTATAAAAAGCGAAGAGGGGCACTGGACCCTCAAAGCGGATAAAGTGCATGTCATCAATGAGGATGAAGCCAAGGTCATAAAGCTTGATAAAGATAAGGTTTTCACTATCACCATCGAAAAGGGAGAAGACGGTAAGACTATTCATATTCTGCAAGGCCCTGAAGTCCACCTCAAAAAAGGAATTAACATCGCTCCGCCTTACTCAATTGGAGTAAAAATTGATAAAGGAAAAAAGAAAGCATTATACATCGATCCCTTACATGAAGCTGTCTCTTTGCCTCACGTGCATGTGTTTACCTCGATTTGTCTGAAAAGCGAACATGAAAAGCTGAAAGAAAAATTAGAAAAAGTCCGAGAAAGATTGAAAGAAATCAAAGAACTCGAAGATGAGGCTGAAAAGGAGAAAGCTCAAGAGAACATCTTAAAAGACGTCGAAGAAGTTCTTGAAGAGTTGAGCGAGGAGCTTGAGAAAAAAACAGATACAATTAAAGATCTCCATCTAAAATTAGATAAGGATATAGAGCTAAAGCTGAAGGATGAGTTCAAGTTCGCGAAGAAAATAATAGCATATCATCCGATCATTAAAATTGAGGAAGATAAAAAAATCATCGGCTTTGTCGATAGAGAGGGGGGACATCAGCTAATCATCAAAGATAAACTCGATAGCGATAATAAAGCCGAATACGAGGAGAAACTGAAACAGCTCAAGGAAAGCCTGCCTGAAGGTTACAAAGTGGAATCTGAGATCGACGAAGAGAACAACACGATAACCATCAAAATCACCTCTGAGAAAAAAGACGACAAGTCAAGGGAAGAAGTCAAAAAAATATTGAAGGAATTTGTCGATAAACTAAAAAAGGCAGAGAAAGAAACATCTAACGCATGATAAGATCAGGCTCTGAATAAGGACTTTTTTGTCCACATTCAAGGGCTGACCCCAATTTCCACTATTCTTTGGGCTTCTTCCGGATTCCCAGATAATAGGCGGTGTTGGCGTGGGAGTCGATGACAGTCTTTATCCTGCCCGGCAGTGCACTCAGCACTGGATTCAGGCCCGGGCCGTGCCCGGCCGATTCGCTGAATCCGTGGATGCAGATCCCTATGGTCACCGCTCCTTCGTATCTTCCAGTTCCGTAGAAATCGTAGTGGTCCTTGATTGCCACAAGATCTCCGAGCCTCAGCTCTTTTAGGCTGTATTGCTCCACAGTTGCTGGGTCGGTCGTTTGAATGTCGTAGTCAAGGGATTCTATAAACGGAAAGCCGATTCCAGAGCCCATGATATGCCCCGGGATCTCCATCACGACCGGGACGATAAGCTGGTCGTCCTCTATCTTTATCCCCATCTTCTCCAGCAGTTCGGGAGATAGTTTATTCACCCGTACATCTTCGAAGCCTTCAATCTTAAGTCCCACACCTCGAGCTTTGACCTGAATTTTGTCGTCTATGGTGAGTTTTTCGACGACATCCTTCGGGAACCAAACCAGGTCGTCGGAGCCGGCGTGTCTTCCTATATAGATCCCTTTGGCTCCTTTGGCCTCTCCGGAGAGGACTCTGGCCTCGTTCCCGATACAGGCCAGGATAGCGATGGCACAGTCGCTGGCCCGCTCTTTATCCCGTCCCTGAATGGTGACATCCGGTTCGACATGGTCGGCGTTGGCCCAGCCGTAAGTCGAATCCCCCAGCGAAACTGTGTAGTTGATCGAGGCCATACCGAGGCGGAGGCTTGTTTGTCCGTCGTAGGTAGGACTATTCCCCCCGCTTCCTGCCGGGTGGACAACCGCTTGAACAGCGGTGGTGATGAGCTTGTCTTTGTTGGTCTTCAAGGCGCTGGGCTTTGAAGTTGGAGAGGAATTCTTCAGGTTCAGGCCAAGATATTTGCCTATGTTGGCTGTAGGATCTATCCGGGCTGTTATCTTGCCGAAACGCGTAGACAGAATAGGGGTGGCGCCGATACCCCGACCTGAAATGTCACTCGGCCCGCTGCAGACAACACCCAGTGTCGCTCCGCCTTTGTAGTAGCCTTGTCCGTAGTCGGTCTGGATATCTTTGAGGAGCACGAGATCCCCGAAACGCAGCTCATCGAGGCCATATTTCTTGATATCTGGAGGATAACAGGTCTGAATATACCAGTGTCCGGAAAGACTGCCGCCGCTCCCCCGAGCAACGATACCGCCTGGGATCTCTTTAACCACAGGCACCTCCAGCTTGCCATCCGCTGTCTTGACCACAATCTTTTCCAGCACCTCGGGAGCTATTCCGTGGACGAAGACATCATCGAAGCCCTCGATTTTGAGGCCGACGCCGCAGGCCTTCACGTGAAGTTTATCTCCGATAACCAGCCTTTCCAGGGCTTTGTCATCGAAGTGAACCAGGACGAATCTTCCAAACTTGCCGATGATAATGCCTTTTTTTCCTTTGGACTCGCCGCTTAACACTTTCACCTCGTTACCAATGGAGGTAAAGTTGAGATAGGAGGATCTGGCCCGGTCTGGGCCAGCACCTGTCGTGGCCACTCCCACCGTGGCTCTTTCTCCTGAAGCCCAACCAAATACTTTATCCCCGACCTTAAGGTTGTAATTGATCCCGCCTATCCCGATCATTGTCTTGGGCTTGCCATCCCAGGTGACACCATAAGACGATTCAGGCTCGGCCGGGGCGACTTCACCCTGGACAGCCAGAGTCAGCAGCTTGTCTTTATTCGTTTTTATTGGTTCTGTTTGGGCCTGGTCGGCGGCATAATCTGCGGTGAGCATGAATAAGGCCAGACACAAAGCAATTCCTAGGGCCTTTAAGATGTTTTTTCTCATGTCTTCTCCTTTCGATCAAAAATTAATCGTGGGAATAGATTATTGAGGCCAAAAGGAAATGTCAAATTTCTGAAGCAACAGAGGTTTTTGACTTCGATAATTCCGGATGTTATGATTTCCCCCGCGAGTGGAACTGGAAAGGGTGAAAGAACAGAAAACGACCCTCATCCGAGGAGGCACGCTCGTCTCCGGTCAAAAAGTTTCCCTCCAGGATGTCCTGATTCAAGGAGAGAAGATTTCTGGGATTGGAGATTTTTCAGACGCTGAGGCAGGCCAAGTCATCAATGCCACCGGACTGCTTGTCCTGCCCGGCGCGGTCGACACCCATGTCCACTTTAATGATCATTTCATGAACACGGTGAGTGTCCATGATTACGAAACAGGAACCCTTGCCGCCGCTTACGGAGGGGTGACGAGTATCATCGACTTTGCCAATCAAGCGCCAGGAGGTTCTTTGCAGGATGCCCTCCGGAACAAAAAGGAAGAGGCAGCAGGAAAGGCGCTTATCGATTGGGGGATTCACCCGGTTATCACTCAGCCGATCTCTGAAACCCTCGAGGAGATTCCGCTTGTCGTCGAACAAGGAGCCCCGACGATTAAGTGTTACATGACCTATCGAAGTGAGGGCCTTATGATAGAGGATGGGGATTTGAGACGCATCCTGGAGAGCCTGAAAAAGGCTGGCGGGATGCTGATGGTGCATGCTGAGGATAATGATGCTGTCGAGGAGAACATCCGCCGGATGATCGCCAACGGTCTGACTCAGTCGATTTACCATGCCAAGAGCAGGCCTCCGGAAGCTGAGAACCTGGCCATCCGCCGCTGCGTTAAGCTGGCTCGGGAGACTGGCAGTCGTCTGTTTATCGTTCATATGGCGACGGATGAAGGTGTCGAACTCGTGGGGCAAGCTCGATACGAAGGGCTTGATGTTTTTGCCGAGACCTGCACCCACTACCTCCTCTTCACCGAAAAAATGCTCGAGCGGGAAGATGGTCTAAAATGGATCTGCTCGCCTCCCTTGAGAAATCATCGAATCCAGCAGAGACTCTGGGAAGGCATCAAAGATGGACGTATCTCGATGGTGACCTCGGATGATGCCGCCTATTCATGGGAAGCCAAACTCTTCGGGGCCGAACGTTTTGACAGATGTCCCAACGGCATTCCAGGGATAGAATCCCGTCTCCCCATTCTCTATTCTAAGGGGGTTGCCGAGGGAAGGATTTCTCTTGCCCGGTTCGTCGAACTTGTTTCGGCCGCTCCAGCCAGATTCTTCGGACTGGCACCCCAGAAGGGGAGTTTGACTCCTGGCGCAGATGCCGATATCGTCCTCTTTGACCCTGAGGTCCGATGGACCATGAGCCAAGCCACCCTTCACATGGCCTCGGACTGGTCTGCTTACGACAACATTAAAGTGACGGGGAAGGTCGAAAAGGTCTTCTCACGAGGAGAGCTCATCATCGATGGAGAACAGTGTCTGGCCCAGAAGGGGAGAGGGCGGTACCTTCATCGAAAACTCGATTCTTCCGTCCGCTCTTAATCATGGAAATTGAGGAAAGGAGCATCACTTCAGCCGTGATTAAGGTATTGTTGAATGAGACCTTTAAAGGCGAGGCCCAATCCGTCTTCGCCGAAGACCCTGCCACCCTCCACAATGCGGCTAAGACGGACAGGGCCTCGCCTTCATTGCACTTATCCATACGTCATTTGTTCTCGTATCATGGAATTGAAGATTCTTACGATTAAGGATAATTCTTTTACATGATGAAAAAACCATGACTAAGAAAAAGAAGGATCTTATCTACTCGGGGGCCTCTCCGGGTGAGGTTTCCGAAGATTTAAAACCTCTGGTCGACTTCCAGGACGAGGGCCTGTCCTTCCAGACTCTAGAAAAACTCATCCAGAACCGGCTCCTCCCTCACCTGATGAATTATGACCATCCTGGATTCCAGTCCATGTCCAATTTCTATCTGGAGGAAGGAGCAAAACTGGGGGCAAAGATTGCCCTGGAACATAACCAGGGGGTGACGAACTGGCAGGTCTCCCCCGGCGGGGCTGTCCTGGAGGAACTCTGCTGTCAGGCTCTCTGTCGTCTTTTTCAATTGTCCTCTGAATCGGATGCGACGTTCATGTACTCGGGAACTTATGCCAACCAGGAGGCGCTCTATCTCGCCCTCCATCGGAGAGCGGAGTCCCGTGGCTTCGATTTCAGCCGGAAAGGATTGAAAGGTTTTGATGATCCAGCCCGGCTCCGCATCCTCGCTTCTCGTGATGCCCATTTTTCCTTGAAGCATGCGGTCCGGATCATGGGACTCGGAGAGGAGAGCCTTGTTCCACTCGAGGTGGATCAAAACCGGCGTCTGGATGTCAAGAGCTTAAAGGAGACGGTCCGTCAACTGGATCCATCAAAAGACATCTTCTGTGTGGTGGCCACCGCTGGCACGACGTCCACCGGGTCTGTTGACCCGATTCTTTCGGTCGTCGAAGTCGGTCAGGATCTCGGGATTTGGGTTCATGTTGACGGGGCCTATGGTCTGGCCTACAGCTTAATTCCAGATTTAAAACCGCTCTACTCGGGAATCGAACAAGCGGATTCAGTCTCCTGGGACCCTCATAAGCAGTTCGGGGTTCCGATCCCGAGCTCTATCCTCTTCGTGAAGCACAAGGAGGAATTCAACCGGATGGCCGTCTACAGCGAATACTTCAACCGGCCGGACGACCCGAGGCCCAATCCTGGGCTTAAGTCCCCTCCGTCTACACGTCCTCTGACAGCCCTTGCCCTCGTAACTTCAATCCGCTACCAGGGGATGAAAAAAGTGATCCAAGCTCTCGCGGCTCCGGTCGTGGCCATCAGAGAATTGGCGGAGAGGTTGGAAAGAGCTGACGATATAGAAGTCGCTCACCGGCCTGACACAGGAATCCTCTGTTTCCGGATAATTCCCGAGGGCTTTTCCGAGGAAGAGCTGAACAAACTGCAAGAGCACATCTACGAAAGGATCATGTCGGGAGGAAGGCGCACCATATCCATAACCAAGCTCGACGACAAAACGGTCTTGAGGCTCGTGGCTGTGACACCAAAGGCGACATGCCAGTCGCTGATGGAAACAGTCTCCGAGGCCAGAAAGTTAGCGCAGGAATACAAACGCTATCAAGGAAACGGGTAATCCGTCTTCCAGCCAGATAAAAAAGGAAATATTCGTTTGCTCGACAGGATCCTGGATTATGCCACAGCGGTTGACAAATACCTGTGGGGGCCGTGGACGATGGTTTTCATCGCCCTGGTCGCTGTCTTCCTGACCATAAAATCCGGATTTTTCCAGTTCAAAAAACCGAGATTCATCCTTCAACACACCTTTGGCCGGGCCTTCAAGCAACCCAAGAGCCAGAGCAGAGGACGGATGACGCCCTTCCAGGCTACGACCACTGCCTTGGCCAGCACGGTGGGCATGGGCAACATCGCCGGTGTGGCCACTGGGCTTTCGGTCGGTGGGCCCGGAGCCATCTTCTGGATGTGGGTTTTGTCTTTGTTGGGGATGATGACCAAGACAGCAGAGATCACCCTGGCTGTCCATTACAGGGAAACGGATAAGGATGGGAATCTCCGCGGCGGGCCGATGTATTACATAAGGAAAGGATTGGGCTGGAGCTTTCTGGCCAAACTGTTCAGCGTCGGCATCCTCATCAACGCGGTCTTGAGTGCTTCGCTTCTCCAATCTCATACCGTCGGTCGAGCTTTTTTGTCGAGTTACAGCATCCCTCCTTATGCGACCACGGCGGTCATGGCCGTTATCACGGGCTTTGTAATCATCGGCGGCATCCGGCGGATCGGCCAATTCTGTGAGAAGCTTGTCCCGTTCATGTCCGTTTTATACATCGTCGGCGGAACCGCCGTCGTCGTCATCAACTACCAGAAGATTCCGGAGGTGTTCAGCACGATCGTCCAGTATGCTTTCGCCCCTGCCCCGGCCATCGGAGGATTCGCCGGAGCAGCCATCGCCTCCACGTTCAAGATGGCGATGGCCCGGGGCATGCTCTCTAACGAAGCCGGCTTGGGGACAGCGCCGATGGCTCATGCCACAGCCGACACCCCCCATCCCTTCCAGCAGGGGATCTGGGGGGCCTTCGAGGTCTTCATCGATACCATCGTCATCTGCACGATCACATCTTTTGCTGTTCTGTCCACAGGAGTTCTCTCAAGAGGAGAATCCGGGATCGAGTTAGTCATCCAAGCCTTCGCCTCAGTTTTCTCGTCTGGCATATCGAGTGCATTCATTTCTTTGTCCATTTTGACCTTCTGTCTTTCGACCCAGATAGGCTTTTTCATCTATTATCAAACGGCGGCCGTTGATGTCTTTGGCCAGAGGGCTATGGCCTACCTGAGATGGTTTTACCTTATCCCTGGGGTAATTTTTGCGGGAGTGGCCGACGTGGATAAACTGTGGGTCTTCGCCAATATATCTGTTGGAGTCTGTTCTGTGCCGAATCTGATCGCTGTCCTGGCCTTAAATGGTGCGTTTTTTGTCTTGATGAGGGATTTCATGTCAAAAAAGAATGAATACGCGTGCCAGAAAGTCGATTCTTCAAAAAACTATGTCAGATCGGCAAAATGAAAATTTAAGTAATAGAGGAGAGTTCAAGTGAATAAAGGTGGAATAAAAATCGACAGAATCTCATTCCAACTGGGGATGATCAACTGCTTTGTCGAAATGGTGGCCTGCGGGGTCAAGAAAATGGCGATAAGTCCACCCGTTTCGCCTAAGGATTATGAGCTCGTCGGCGGTGCTTCGGATAAAATCGTCGAAGGCTTTGGCATCAAGTCCTATCTCGAGAAATCACTCCTCATCACAGACCTCCAGCCAGCAGAATTTACAGCCGGCAAATGGGCCATCCTCTACTACGAAAAAGACGATGTTCTGAATTCCTACCTGGCTTTGAAGAAGAGAAAACAAGAGCTCGAACAATCAGATCAGTACGATGAAAAAGCTCGAAAAGAGATATCACGAGAATTCGGTCGTCTTTTAAGCTATCCTGATGAGAAGATAGAGGAAAAAATCTCTCGGGACTCGCCGACTGCGCCGTTTATGCTCATCGAATAGGGGAGGAGACGATGAAAATCATGATCATAAACCCGAACAGCGATCTGGACATGACAGAATCAATCCAAAGGACCGCCACAGATTTTGCTCAAGGCGATTTTGATGTGGTCTGCAAACCAACTCCCGAAGCCCCTTCCTTCATCGAAACCTACGAAGATGTGATCAAGGCCGGTCCTGGGATGGTCCGTCTCATCAGGGAAAACGAAGGCGTTTTCGATGCCTTTGTCGTGGCCTGTCACAGCGATCCCAACCTGGACGCGATGAAGGAAATAACTAAAAAGCCCGTGGTCGGTATCGGTGAGGCCTCGATGAAGATCGCTTCCATGCTCGGGGACCGCTTCTCGGTTGTTTCGGACAATAAGCACTCCATCCCGAATAAAGAATTCCTGGTCAGGAAATACCTTCTCAAGGAGGCCCTTGCTTCGGTCAGAGCGCCTGAGGAAGAGATGAGTGGGTTGAGCGATGAAGAGAAATATCTCCGGACCGCCCGGTTAGCGGTCGAGGAGGATTTGGCCGAAGTGATCGTTCTGGGCTGTGCGGCGATGACGGGCTTGGATAAGTCCCTTCGTGAAAAACTGGGTGTCCCGGTTTTGGATGGGGTCGTCTGCGCGCTGATTATCGCCTCCGGTCTGGTTAAGTACGGAGTCTCGACGAGCAAAATCCGGAGGTATAATCCCGAGGGTTGATTTTTTTTAAAACTGAATTTTGAATCCATGTCCAGAGTGTTGTCTCGACCTCTTTGATAGAATCTGTGAATATTTTGATTCCCTTATTAGCCAGCTCTTCAGTCAGGGGGAGTGGGGAGAGGAATCTGACCGTGTTTGTCTCCTTCAGGCCCATCAATCGATCATAGAGAGCATGTAGACCGCGAAGGAGGCCAGCCAGTGCTCTCCTTCGTAACTCCCGCTGGCAATGTGAGGAAGAGTTGCGTTTGCGTGGCGGACGGCGGATTCAGTCAATACGGTTCGGGTTGGATCATCTTCGGGAAGAGCTCGAGCAATCCCGTTCATACACCAAGCGCGGCTGAGATTCAGGCCGTCCAGGTGGACAATCTTGGGATCATTCCGGTCGGATATTTCGGCCGGTTCGAGCAATGATTTAGGCTCTCCTTCCACAAGGCTCGGAAGGAATCGGTGGAACCATTCTTTGAATTCAGTTGTGTTTAATACACGGCGCATCAACTCGGCCTCCATCAGGCAGCGGGAGAAGAAGTCGTCCCCGTCCGGCTCCCAGTCAGCAGGGCAGTCCGAATCCCCAGCAAAATATGTATGACTGCGTTCAATCAGCAGGTCTTCTAGCTCCTTGCTCCCGACGGCCCGGGCATAGTCTAAAGCAAAGGCGATCCCGAAGGCCGTGTTGGGATGGACCCCGCGGCGGATCGGGTAGGTCTGTTTGGGCAAAAAATCGAGGTAGCGCTGGATGATGGCCTCGGCCAGAGGCTGGAGGTTCTTCGACCACTGTTTTCCCTGTTCGTCCTTCCAGCCGTGAAGCTCTTCGGCAAGCTTGAGAAGCCAGGCCCAGCCGTAAGTTCGCTCGAAGGATTTCCGGCTTGGTTGATGAAGATAGGCCACCTCGGCTTCCATATTCGAGGCCGATAGATTATTATCCAATGCACTGCGAATTTCTTCTGATTCTGGCAGGTCAGGATACATCTTCAGCAGCCGGACAAGCATCCAATGGCCGTGAACAGAAGAATGCCAGTCAAAGCATCCATAAAAGGCTGGATGAAGCGAGGCTGGATTTTTCACCTCAGATTCATCGTTCATGACGTGATCCAGCTTGTTCGGGTACTCCTTCTTCACACACTTCAGAGCCAGCTTGGCAAAATGAGAAGCGGATTCGGCATCCAGCCGGAACACGTCAGCTTTATCACTCTCTAATCTGGATCGGGATTCTTTGGATTGGTCTTGCGGTTCCCCGCAAAAAGAGAAAAAACCCATGATCAGAAAAATGAGAATCCAATATTGGATGTATCTCAGCATTTGTCCTCCCTATCTGTCTAATTTAGTCAATGAGTCTCTTTACAGTCTATACCCAAGGAAGAGCACGAAGTCAACGTAAACATGAAAAAGTTACTATAATTAAAATTTATACACACAATTCACGAAAAAAATGTTATCTTAGGAGATGGAGTTTTTTGATGAAAATCCTTCTTGTTTATCCGAAGTATCCTGATACTTTCTGGAGTTTTAAGTACGCGCTCAAATTTATTTCCCGGAAAGCCTCTTTTCCGCCCCTTGGCCTGATAACTGTAGCGGCCATGCTTCCTCCGGAATGGGAAAGAAGGCTGGTCGATATGAACGTTTCTGACTTAGCCGATGATGACCTTGAATGGGCTGATTATGTCTTTCTCAGCGCCATGGCCATTCAGAAAAAATCGGCCAAGGAAGTTATCGGAAGATGTAAAAAATCAGGCGTTCCTCTAGTTGCCGGCGGCCCTCTCTTTACCACTGGATACGAAGAGTTTGCCGAGGTTGATCATCTAGTTCTTAATGAAGCAGAAATAACACTGCAGCCTTTTCTGGAGGACCTGAAAAAAGGATGCGCCCTCCACATCTATTCATCGAAGGAATGGCCAGATATCGAAAACACACCGTGCCCTCAATGGGACCTGGTCAACATGAAGAAATATGCGAGCATGAATATTCAATACTCAAGGGGCTGTCCGTTCAATTGTGAATTCTGTGACATCGTCTTTCTGAACGGCCATAGACCTCGAACCAAGAACAAAGAGCAGGTTTTGGAGGAGTTGGAGGCCATCCGAGCTCAAGGTTGGAGAGGCGGCGTCTTCTTCGTCGATGATAACTTCATAGCCAACAAGAAAAAATTGAAAACAGAAATCCTTCCGGCCTTGATTGTCTGGATGCAGCAGAAAAAATTTCCGTTTCATTTCTTAACCGAAGCCTCCATAAACCTCGCCGACGATGATGATTTGATCAAGCTCATGGTTAAGGCCGGTTTTCGCAGAGTGTTCATCGGGATCGAAACGCCCGATGAACTCAGTCTCGCGGAATGCAACAAAAACTTGAATAAGAACCGCGACTTGATCGCTTGCGTCAAGAAAATTCAGAATCTCGGCTTAGAAGTTCAAGGAGGGTTCATAGTGGGTTTTGACAGCGACACCCCCTCGATTTTTGAAAGACAGATAAAATTTATCCAGAACAGCGGAATCGTGACAGCCATGGTTGGACTGCTGAATGCTCCCCGGGGGACAAGACTTTACCAGCGGCTGAAAAAAGAAGGCCGGTTGCTCAGCGACACCTCTGGCGACAACACAGATTGTTCGATGAACTTCATCCCCAAAATGAACTATGAGATCCTGATCAACGGCTATAAAAAGATACTCAACACCATCTATTTGCCCAAACACTATTACAAGCGCGTGAGAATATTTTTAAGACACTACAAGCCTAAGAGATTAGAACAAAAAATTTACTTTAAATTCGATTACTTCAAAGCCTTTCTGAAATCGATCTGGATTTTAGGGATACGAGGAAGAGAGAGATTACATTACTGGGGGCTGATTCTCTGGACCTTAGTCAAACGCCCCCAGTTTTTTGGAATATCCATCGCTTTCGCCATTTTCGGGTTCCATTTTCGAAAAATTTTGAGGAAATCTCGGAGTTAATAACAAGACACAACTCTAAATTTGAATTTTAATAGCCAATTCTTATCTGTGATAAATACTACAAGATCTTGTTTGTGTTTTCATAATAAAGGCGGGGTTTCGTAAAAAACACAGAAGATGAAAAAAAGTGAAAGCAAGTCCAAAGCCACACTCATAATAAAGACAGTCGTAACAGTTTTGCTTATTTTTGCCTCGATCTTTGTTCCTGCAGGAACCTTTAACTGGCCCGAAGCCTGGCTCTTTCTCCTTCTTTACTTCACTCTGGTCACAGGGACTTTGACTTGGTTGAAGAAGAATGCCCCTGGCCTGCTCAAGGAGCGCATGTCTCGAAAAAAGGAAAGTAAGAGTTGGGACAAAAAGATTATGACGGTCTATCCCTTCTTTCTGATATCTCTTTCGATTGTTCCAGGTCTCGATGCTGTTCGCTTCCACTGGTCAAAGGTTCCTTTAGTCTTAAAAGCGTGTGGATTTACTGGCTTTTTTTTCGCGATGGGTTTTGCCTTCTGGGCGGTGAAGGAGAATGCATTTGCCTCTGATGTGGTCCGAATCCAGGATGAGCGCGGACACAGAGTGTGCTCAACGGGTCCTTACAGATACGTCCGGCACCCGATGTATGTCGGGGTCGTCTTGGGGCTGCTCTGTTTCCCTCTAGCCCTTGGCTCACTCTTTTCATTCATCCCCGTTTTTTTCATTCTTGTTCTCTTCATCCTTCGCACTTCACTGGAAGATAAAACCTTACAGGAGGAGCTTCCGGGCTATAAAGAATACGCCCAGAAGGTCCGTTATCGATTGTTGCCCGGGGTATGGTAGGAGGCTTTTTTTCAGTTATTTCTGAATTTCTCTGACGAGGAAGTCGACAATCTTTTCCAGATAGACCTTGCCCTTCTCGGCGGACGCCCTAGTCGGGTCGCCGAGCACTCCTTTTTTGGATAGAGCGGGCATGCCTTTGTTCAGGATGATCTTGATCTCTCTTTCACCCATGGGACCGAGATAGCCCGGCGCAAAACGATCCTGCTTCACCAATTCGCTGGCAAAGGCCATGATAAAGGAAGTTTCATTCTCGCCTGCATGGGCTCCTGCCTCTTCTTGGCTGATTCCGAATTCAGACGAAATCTCGTAAAGACATTCGACAAAATGCATGAGATCGGTGTATCCGATAATCTTTGCTTCAGAAAATTTAGCGTCCAGCTCTTCAATTGCTTCTTTGACGGTCTGGAAATTTCCTCCATGGCTGGGCAAATAGATGATCGTTTTAAAGCCTTGTTTAACCAGACTTTCGGTGTAATCACCCATCATCATCTTTAAAGTCGAAGCCTGGAGCGATATCGTCCCCGGAAAGGCCAAATGGTGTTCAGAACAGCCGACAGGAATCGTCTTGGCCTGCAGGGCGTTCCCCAGCTTCCGGGCGACTCCATGAGCGATCAAATCACCGATCAGCGTGTCAGTCTTGGTCGGCAGATGCGGCCCATGCTGCTCGGTTGATCCTATACCCACGACAACAGTGGTGTATCCTTCTTCCATGGCCTTTTTTATATCGGGCCAATTCATGTCTTCCATGCGGATGATGTTCATGGCCGATTCTCCCCAAGATAGATGGAAATCAATTGATTGTGGTTTTTTTCCCTTGTTCCAGGTCAAGAAGGAACTGCTTGACATCCATGCCCGCACCAAAGCCTACCAAACTTCCGTCGGAGCCGATGACTCTGTGGCAGGGAATAACGATGAGAAGGGGGTTTTGACCAAGGGCCTGGCCAACGCTGCGGTATCCCCGTGTCCCGATCTTAGCCGCCAAGGATTTGTAGGTCTCTGTTGCGCCGTAGGGAATCTTACGCGCCTCGCGCCACACTCGTCGCTGGAACGGTGTGCCTGTAACAAAATCCAGGGGAAGGGATGCGAAATCTTCTTTTTTACCTGAAAAATAGCGCTGGAAAAGCCGCTCCTCGCGCTTAAACTTCGGCCTTTTTGCCTCCAGCGTGATTTTCCTCTTCTTAAAATAGCCCATCACCTGGCTGAGCTCAGCGCGAGATTTTAGATAGTGAGCGGCACTTAATCCCTTGTGAGTTTTGGCCAGGAAGAGGCTCCCGAAATGAAAGTCAAGGATAGAATAGAACATTAAATCCCCAACCAAAGCCTTTCCGCTAAAGCAGGAGGGAGGTTGGCATCCAGGATCTTTTTCTGAGCCTCTTGAATGTTGTATTCAAGCCGGAAAAATTTTATTCTTTGGGTGTTCGTATCAAAAATGGCACAGGCGGCCTTATTGTTCCGGTCACGGGGCTGCCCCACCGAACCGGGATTGATGAGATACCGGGTTCCCTTTTCGAGCTTAATCTCGTTTTTATCCCCGGTCAGGAACGTGCCTTCGACTAAATGATCTTTCTCTGTGTAGACAAAAGGAAAATGGGTGTGGCCAAAAAAGCAGATCTGATTGTCGAAATGAAGGAAGGCCTCACCGGCATCGAATTCCCCGAAGATGTAATGGTCTTCGTCAAAAGGAGCTCCATGACAGAGTGTGATATCCTTATTGACGATAATCGGGCCTTTTTGGATCTTGCAGAGGTACGAGTTGCAGCTTCTGTGGATGTTGGCTTTGGTCCAGTATATGGCTAAAGCTGCGATCGGATTAAAGGTTTGAATTGTATCCAGCCCACAGACAGCTTTGTCATGATTTCCCCTGATCATGGATATGGGTTTGAGAGTGCGGATTTTTTGGATGATTTCATTGGGAGATGCTCCGTATCCCACCAGATCACCGAGAAAAAGGTAATAGTCGATCTTGTGTTTTTTCGAGAATTTTAAGATCGTATTAAAGGCCTCCAAATTCCCGTGGATATCTGTAAATATGAAATAACGCATTGTCTTAATGAGCCTCTGCCTGGATTGATTGATACAATCTTTGTGCCAGGTAGGAACTTCTCACTAGTGGTCCTGATTCCACAGCTTTGAAGCCGAGATCAAGGGCGATGTGTTTAAACTGAAGGAATTCTCGGGGAGTGTAATACTTGTCGACCGGAGCATTAGTCTTGGCTGGCTGCAGGTACTGGCCGATGGTTAAGAGATCGCAGCCCACAGTTCTCAAATCCACAAAAGATTGAAAGATGTCTTCCTTACACTCTCCCAATCCTATCATAAGTCCTGATTTTGTTGTAGCTCCCAATTGGTGGGCATTCTCCAGAACATCGAGTGAGCGATGGTAATTCTCCTGCGGACGGTTTATTCGAGGATACAGAGACTCTGGAACCTCCAGATTATGGTTGGTGATATCGGGCCCGGCCTCGATGACGGTCTTCAGGGCGTCCTGATTTCCCCTGAAATCTGGTATTAAGACCTCGACTTTGACTCCCGGAACTTTTTTCTTCAGGGATCTTACAGTATCGGCAAACACCGAAGCTCCTCCATCCAGCAAGTCATCTCGGGTGACCGAGGTGATTACAGCATAACGAAGCCCCATCCAGGCGACAGCATCTGCGACTTTTTGAGGTTCATCAGGAGAGAGAGGCAGAGGCTCGCCTTTGGAAACGGCACAAAAGGAGCAGCCGCGAGTACACCTGTCGCCAAGAATCAGGAAGGTGGCTGTTTTTTGAGACCAGCATTCTCCGATATTGGGACATTTGGCACTCTGACAGATGGTATGGAGATGTTTCTCTTCGACGAGGTTGGAGACGGCGAAAAAATTCTTATGGGATGGAAACTTCACCTTCAACCAGGGTGGTTTTTTCTTTGTTTGATCTTCAGAAAGATGCAATGATGATACCCTCTGCAGGAAAGAAAATGTATTCCAAGATAAATGCTTGCTTTATCTCATATTTGGGGAAAAAGGAAGTGCTTAGTAGTACTCGAAATCTCGTTCTCTCTTGATCCGCCGACGCATCCGTTTGCGGGCTTGGGCTGCTTTCATCCGCTTTTTTTCGCCGGGCTTGTAGTAGACAGAATGCTTTTTGATTTCTTTGATGATGGCTTCTTGTTGAACTCTTCTTTTAAATCTTTTTAGCGCGCTCTCCAAGGATTCGCCTTCTTCAACAACCACAAACGCCAATACTGTTCACCTCCTTAGGGATAAGTAAAAAATTTTATAACCGAATCCAGCCCCCATGTCAAGTTATTCTGAATGGGGTCAGCCCTTGAATGTGGACAAACTGTTTTGTCTTGAAGAGGATCAGTCCTGCTTCCTGGACTATTCCCAGAGGAATGACCTACTCTCTTGTTCGTTTTTCTATGGGCTAGGCCGCCTTTGGTTTAAACATGAAGAGAATCACATTATAAATAAAAAGGATGGCCAGACTTATCCAGACGAACCAGCCTGTTATGCTGGCTACTGCGAAGTGATAAATCAAATTGGCTATTATCAATGTGGCTGCTGTGAGGTTTGCACAATAAATAATAGCCAGGTTTTTTGCAGGATCCTTCAGAGCAAGAAGAAATAGAAAGAGCCACGCCAGGGGCAAAATTCCGAACATGCGAAGGAAGTACCCTTCGGTTTCAAAGAAATCGAGACTTTCTAACATCCCTTGTGGAGCAAAGGTGAAAATGAGAAACCAGAGTAAGAACAGGACGATCCCGATCCACATAATGCCCTTAATTTTTCCCGCATTTTCAGCCATGGTTTGCCTCCCCATAAATTAATTTGTAAGTGTGTCCAAAATATAGTTTTCAGCTCGCGTTGTCAATTTAATTTTTTGGATTATTCTCGAGATTTTTTCGAATTGACTCATTTTTTATTTGCTGATATTCTTTTGCTTCGTCCGATTTGGGAGAAGGTGGATTGGTGAAAAACGGAACTTCAGCTTTGTTGATAGTTAGCCTCATGTTGAGCCTTTGTGCTCTTTCTGCATCGGCTCAGATAAAGGAAAGCAGGGGCCAGTTTTTTCTTGTCGTGGATGTTTTGGTCATCCCTTCAAAAGCCATTAATTATGTTGAGGCGACCAGAAAAATCGTGGCCATTTTTTCTAAACATAAATTTCCCTATTCTTGGAGTGTCTACTCGTCGGATGATTATCACTATTATTCGTTAATTCCCGTTAAACACCTGGCAGATATAGACGGTTTTTTTCGAAGCCTCGAAGAAGTGAAAAAGAGAGAATCAGAGGAGTGTGAAAAAATATTTAAAGAGTTCGAGGGAGCCTGCGAATTTTCAAAGTGGAGCGTGTACATCTGGAGGCCAGACCTTTCCTACAGGACCGAAGATCCGATCCTCCAACAGAGGGAGGGAGATTTTGTCTACATGGATTTCTGTTATCTGTATCCTGGAAAGGAGGCTGAATTCGAGGGGTGTATAAGGGACTTGATGAGCCTGATGAAAAGAAAAGATCGGACTGAGATGATCAACACTCTTGTCGGTGATTTGGGAACGGATCAACCCATGTATATTTTGACCACGAATGCAAAAAATGCAGCCGATTTTTATGTTAAGAATGATCGATTTTGGAACGCCCTAGGAAAAGAAGGAAAGGATCTGTACAGGAAGATTATTTCTCTAGTCAGAAAACGGGAGATAAAACACAGCTGGTTTCGACCTGACCTTTCCTATAACCCAAAATAAGACAACTGCGCCTTGAGTTTTTTCTGATAAATTATCATCTTAAAGCCACATCTATACGGGAAATCTGAGAAATGAGCTTTAATGCCTTTTCCTTTTGGTCATTCCCACGGAGCTTGTGCCTGTATAGCCTGTGCCTATGCCCGCGCAGGCGGGTAGCAGGTATCAGGCAGGAGGAATTCCAACCTCTTGTCATTCTCGCGCAGGCGGGAATCCAGTTAGATGAAGTACTTTCGTTCAGATATCACTGGATCCCTGCCTGCGCAGGGATGACGGGGGAGGGATACTGGATTACCGCGGAGCTTGTGCCTGTCCCCACTACCCGTCACCTGTCACCTGTATACACAGGTGCAGGATACGTAGGTGTAAGCACAGGCTTTACGGGAATGACATTCTTGACAATTATAAGGAAGACAAAATATAAATCAGTATGCAAGGAGGCAGGATGAAAACTGTATTTATTTTGGGATTTATTATCATTCTTATCTTTATTTTTACCAGTTGTGTCGGCGGCCCGAATGATCTCGAGAAAACACCGGACCAAAAAGGGAAGGTGGCTGGGTTCTGGAAAGGCTTGTGGCATGGACTCATATCGCCCATCACCTTCATCATCTCGATCTTCACCCAGAAAGTCCGGCTCTATGAAGTCCACAACAGCGGTTTCTGGTACAACCTTGGGTTTGTTCTGGGGGCAGGAATCCTCTTTAACGGCGGCTTACTGGGAGGAAGGTTGGGAAAAAAGAAAAAAAGAGACTGACATAGTCAGCTAAGATTTCAATAATTCTCCCAAAATTCCTTTACATATCCTCACTATGTTAACTTAGTTGTGTTCTGCTCACTCCTTTTTCGGGATGTACGAAAGCTCGGGCCGAAACATACCGCCTATACTTTCATACTTTCTCAGGACACCCAGTGTTTTCATCCACAGCGGCTCCACCTCTTCCCCTAACATATCCATATTCTTTGTGTTCTGGGTGAAGAAGTCCTCAGGACTCTTCCCGGATTCAGCATAAAAATAGAAGGGATTATCTGTCCCCAGATCTCCCATAAAGGTGTTGAATCCATCAGCAATATTTTTCTCTCTAAACAGCTCCACCCATTTTTTCATGAGTTCTTCAAATTCTCCGGTCTTATCCGCCTTCACATAGCACAGCCCCCATCGGGTGTAGACGGCCTCATCAGGCTTCAGCCTCGGGTTTTCTGGAATATAGGACAGGTCAGGCCTTGTCCTTATAACACCCAGTTTCGTGTATTCATAGTTTCCAAGATACTCGCTCATCAGCGCCTTCCAGGGATCGCCTATTTTCTTTCCAAGCTCAGCCCCTGCCTTCATTTGGGTATCGATGTCAGCTAAATCCTTGATCGGCATCACGTAGCAGTAACGGTAGTTATAGTCGCTGTAAGTCATCCAGCTGTAAGGATAATTGTGCTCGACACAATAGGCAACCATCTCCTTTAATGCAGCTTCAAGTTCAGCAATCTTAGCCGGCTTAACGATTTGCTCCTCGATAAGCAGAAGCGCAGACTTTTGTTCTCCAGCCTGGGTAGCTGTAAAAACAAAGCCAAAACCTATCAGAAGAGCGACCATGAGAATAACCTTGCTCTTCATAAACTCCCTCCTTTTTATGTTCGGCGATGGAAGGAAATGTTTTGGCCGTTTTTGGCGAGAGTGACTTTCTTTCATCCCCTTATCCATTTATATAAAAATGGCCGGGCTGCCGAAGTTTTTTTAGCCCAGCCGGCCTTTCCTCATATCCACAGTATCCATGTTCTCCGCAGAATTGCTTGGTATCGGGATTGTCGGCCTGGCATTTGGGGCACTTCATTCCTTAGATTTCCGCACTGAGGTGGCTATAAGATAATTATTTATCAGAAAAAATGCAAGATGAATGATTCTTTTTGAAAGAGGGGATGCAAAGTTGATTTAGTAATTTGGTCAGCCCTTAAATTAGGACATTTTTTTATCCAAATTCAAGGGCTGACCCCATTATTAATTGATTACTTCACCTTGTACCCCGCCCTTAAAATTGCTGCCTCGGCCATAATGCTCAAAGGCTCGATCAAAGGAACCGGAATATCCTCCGCCTTAAGGACCAGGGGCACCTCGGTGCAGCCGGCGATGATGGCCTCTGCCCCTCGGCCGATTAGAGCCTTGGCAATATCTGCGATAATCTTTCTAGGCCTTCCCTCTGTGAACCCGGCCTTTATCCCTTCCTTACCGAAGATGGCGGCCATCACCATATCTTGTTCTGCTTCCTCTGGCCCGATGACATCGATCCTGGCTTTCTCGAACGTGTCATGGAAAAGGCGCGATTTTAAGGTTCCGGTGCTGGCGATAAGACCGACCGTCTTTACGCTGGGGATATTTGCTCTAGTCCACCGCAGAGATTCATCCAGGAGATTCAGGAATTCAAACCTGTCCTGGGCGATGACCTCGGGCATGAAATGATGCGCCGTCACACAGGGCATGACAATAAAGTCCGCTCCCGCTTTCATCAGCCGCCTCACTCCCTCCAGGAGCAGGGGCGCTGGACTTGGCCCGTCCTCGAGAATGGCATCGGTTCTCGGGGGGATCTCGGGGTTGCTGTAGATGACGACCTTGATATGTTCCTGGTCCTTCTCGGCCTTGGTCTTCTTGATGATCAGTTCGTAGAAGTAGGCTGTGGCTTCGGGCCCCATACCCCCCAGGATGCCGATGATCCTTTTCATTCCTGACGTCCTTCCTTCATAATCTCCTTGAGCTTGTCCAGAGGGAGGGCCTCGAGTTTGTGGCCGTCCTTTCCCTCCATAGTGGTGGCTTTGAACATGGAGTTCAGGATGGCCTCCTCTGCCGCCTCGGCTGCTGCCAGAAAGAGGGGAGATATATGTCTGTTTCGCAGTAGTTCCACCGTCATGGTGCGCTCTTCAGAACGGTGAGCAATCTTCAGGCCCTTGGCCGTGGAGAAAGCGATACAATAATCGCCGCTTCCCCCTGAATAGAAACCTCCGGTCCTGGGGATACCGAGGAGAGCGCGCTTAGCCAGCCGTCTTAAGTTTCGGCTGTCGAGAGGAGCGTCTGTAGCCGCCACAATCATGCAGGAGCCTTCCTCCCTTTGCTCGACATCATCTCTCATGTAATAGCGGCCGAGCTTTATCCCTACGGAATAGCCATTGATCTGGAGGATTCCTCCGTGGTTTGTCTGGACAAGCACTCCTACAGTATAGCCCCCACGGGATGCTGGGAGAACGCGCGATGATGTGCCGATCCCACCTTTATAGCCATAGCATTCGGTTCCTGTGCCTGCTCCCACACACCCCTCCTCCACAGGTCCTGTTTTCGCACTGGTTATGGCCTTGATTACATGCTCATTCTTGACATGCCTGCCTCGGATATCATTCAGATAGCCGTCATTGGTCTCTCCCACCACAGCATTCACAGAGCCCACCTCCTCATTGCCAGGGAGAGAGAGGATGTAGTCGATGACAGCATTGGCTGCCAGAGGGACGTTTAACGTGTTGGTGAGGATGATGGGTGTTTCCAGGTTTCCCAATTCCTCGACCTGGGTGGATCCCATCAGCTTGCCGTAGGCGTTGGCCATATAAACTGCAGCAGGCACCTTTTCCTGGTAGATGTTGCCGCTATGGGGGAGGATGGCTGTCACTCCTGTCCGGATATTATCTCCTTTGATGAGAGTGACCTGGCCCACTTTGACTCCCTCAACATCGGTTATGGCATTCCACTTGCCTGGCTTTAGTATTCCTGTTTTTATGCCGAATTCTCTGATACGAGGTCTTTCCTTACTGGAAGGGAGGGCTATTCCAAGGGCCGAGAAAACCAGAAGCAGAAGGGCGGTGTATTTCATTTTTTTCCCCTTAATTGTGTCATGAGTGAGAATAAGATGTTATTTAATTCGTCTTAAAAAATCAATAAGCTGTGTATAGGAGGTAAATTCATATATTTTATATTTGATGTTCAATAATTCCCTTATCTGACTTATCAATTTGACATCTCGAGCTTATATATGTAAATTGCAAAGGCCAAAAATTGAATTATTTTAAAAGATCTTATTCCACAAAAATATTAGGGATCTTTACCATATTTCTTCTTTTTGTCTCCTTTTCCCATAGTCAGTCTGAAAGGAATGAAGGGGAAAATATTTTCGTTCATATTTATTATTCTCTGGTAGATTCTGGAGAGGAAGAAATAAAGGAAGGGAATTTCGAGAAGGCGATTGAATTGTTTGAACAGGCGCTACTTTGGGCAAGAGAGGAGCTTCCTGCTGAAGAGGAGGTTAGATGTTACGAACGCTTAGGTCTTTTGTATTGGAATATCGGAGAGCTGAATAAATCATCGGTTTATTATAATAAAGCGAGTTTACTCTCAAATCGTTTAAATTTGCCTGGAGAGCTGAATGCGTGTCAGACATATCTTGAAATCTACAATCTCTATAACGAGGGGAAAAAACATCGAGCTTTAAAAGATTTTGATGAATCCATAAAAAACTTCAGCACTGCGATAGACATAGCTAGAAAAATTAAAAGCGAAGCCCATGAATTGAAATGTCTACGACAGCTGAGTATTACATATTGGGAATTGTATGACTTCCAAAAATTCCTGGAGCTGAATGAAGCTGCCCTTGGGATTGCGAAAAAAATAAATCATAAGAAGGAAGAGGGAAGATGCCTTAATAATATGGGAATTTTTTATAAATGTAATAACGATTTTTCAAAGGCTTTGTACTTTTATGAAAAATCTCTTCAAATAGCGTTAAGCTTAAATGATAAAATTGAAGAATCCATTTTATTCAATAACATAGGTAATATCTTCAGGGAAATAGGTGATCATGAGAGAGCTCTGAGAAATTTGAATAAGTCACTACTAATAGATAGACAATTTAGAAATTTATTTAGTATTTCAATTAGCACTAACAATATTGGATCAATATATCATAATCTAGGAGTTACATCTGGGAACAATAAATACTTAGAAGAAGCTCTTTCTTATTATAACCAATGTTTGAAGCTAACTAAAGAATCAATAGATGATAAGATAGCAATTAGGGCTCTTAATAACATAGGTTTGGTTTATTCGGATTTTCAAGATTATGGTCAAGCAATGCAATATTTCAATTTAGGATATAATAGAGCTAAAGAAGCAAATTATTTGGAAGCCATGGGAATGATCATGGTAAACAGGGGAGTAGCTTATTTTCATGTTGAAGAATATGAAAAAGCTTTAGAATGCCTTGACAGGTCGATTGAAATCGGAAGCAGCCTTCGATCTAGCCAGATTCAATGGGAAGCTTTTTTTTGGCAAGGACGCTGTTATGAGATTAATGGAGAATTTCACAGGGCGATTAATTCTTATGAGAATGCACTAAATATTGTTGATGATTTGAGAAGTCAAATCACACTTGACACTCATAAAACCGGATTTGTCAGGGATAAGTTGATAGTTTATAAGTTTTTATTAGAGTTATTATATAAAGTGCATACTGATCAGCCTCAGCTTGACTTGGAAAAGGATTTATTCCATCTAGTGGAAAGGGCAAAAGCAAGGTCCTTTTTAGAGAGTATAAAGGAATCAAGAGTTGACATCGCAGAAAAATTGACACCGGAGCTAAAGAAATCAGAGAGTGAGATATCTCGTGATATCTCTTCAATTACTACAGAGCTCTCTCAATCGAACCTTACCATGAGGAAGAGAAGAGAGTTGGTTAATTTGTTGGAGAAGAAGGAGGATGAGTATTTAGAGTTGATCACCAGAATAAGATTAGAAATTCCAGATATCGCTGATATTGTCTCTCCGAAACCATGTTCCTTGGAAAGACTTCGTGAAACATTATTGGATAATAAAACAGCCATTGTTGAGTATTTTCTGAGTGAGAATAGATCATTCATGTTCGTGATGACAAAAAATGATCTTAAACTCTATAGTCTTCCGCCAAGATCGGCGATCGAAAATTCCATTAAAGCCTACCTGAAAATTCTCTCTCAATTACCAAAGGAAAGATTATTTAGAGGAGTTCTTGCGTCAAAACGTATCTGTAAAGAGCTTATGCTGTCTGATGGAGAAATCCCTCATCACATTGAGAACCTTATCATAATTCCTGATGGGATACTGTACTATCTTCCCTTTGAAACTCTTATTGCTTCTGACCCGAATGGAAAAACTGAAATTCACTATCTCATTGAGAAATACCAGATATCCTATTCACCCTCGTCTTCTTCGTTGTTGTTCCTCTTGGAAAATGAAACAAAAGGAAAGGAGTCGAAGGGATTACTTGCCTTTGCTAATCCCTCTTATGATATACAAAATCGTTCGAATAATCATAAAAATCATTTGAATTTTTTTAGTGAGTTGTACTCCGATAACGGATTCAATATAACTCCCTTGCCTTTTAGTCAGAAAGAGGTCTCAGAGATTTCTAAATATTTTCCTGAGGATAAAAGGAATTTATTTTTTGCCAAAAAAGCAAAAGAGGAAATAGTGAAAAGCATTTCCCTTAGAGATTATCGAGTAATTCATTTTGCATGTCATGGATTTATGGATGAGGAAATTCCCTTTCGATCTGCCTTGATACTAGCCCTTGATGATGATGTGAATGAGGATGGATTCCTCCAGGCCCGGGAAATCTATAATCTTAGAATGCAGGCTGAGTTAATCGTTTTATCAGCTTGTCAGACAGGAAGGGGAAAGTTGGAGAAATGGGAAGGTGTTTTTGGTCTGCCTCGCATCTTTTTCTATGCTGGAGCAAAATCTGTGTTGTCGTCCCTTTGGCCTGTCGAGGATAGATCCACCGCACAGTTTATGCGATATTTTTATTATTATCTGTCCAAAGGAAAAAACAAGGCGAGTGCTCTGCGTTCAGCAAAATTAAAAATGATCAGTTCAGGATTTTCTCATCCTTTTTATTGGGGGGCATTTGTCTTAAACGGTGATTTTTCATCAAATAAAATTTTTGAGTAGGTCACCCCTTCCGTTGGGTAGTATTCAAGAAAATTTGGATGGAGAGAACTATTCAGTGAGGACAAATAATTCAATCCTAGATTCAATCTTTTGACCATCAGGAAAATGGGCTGTAAGCATCCAGAAGTACATTTTACTCTTTAATAAACTATCTATTAATTTCTCAGGGGGAGAAAAGTGGTTATTATATATTTTATCGCTCTTCCAGATTGAGAGTAATGTCTCATCGAATATTTCGACGGTGTAGTATTCTGATCCCTCTATTTCCACCCACCTGAATTTCAGTACAGTTTTTTTGAGTTTTTTTCCTACTGGTTCTATCAGTTGAAGTGGAGGATAGTATTCACTCCGATAGTCTTTTTGAGTTTTGTTTAGAAAGAGGAAGAAAACTAATATTGTTGAAAGGATCAGAATAATTCCCAAAGATACAGATGCAAATTTCCAAGATATACGTTTAAAAAACGGAATTGATTCTTTTTTCTCAAGAGAAGGATCCTCGAGGATTTCTTTTTTATCGGAAGAATCTTCATGATTTCTGATGGCTAGTTCATTGGCAATTGCAATTAATTTGCTTTCCTCTCTCTGAATTTCAAGGAGGGATTGGAATTCTTTATAACAAAAAAAACATTCGGTTAGATGATTGATTATTTTTAACCTTCTCTTTCTGGATAGTTTTAACCTTAACAAATCGATGATTTCCGCGCTTGGTGGACAATTTTTTCGAGAAAGAGGAGTATTTTCTATTAAATATGCACTGTACAATAGCTTTAAATCGTTGTTATTTATCTTCATACTCAATGTCTCTTTCCCTGAGAATTTTTTTCAGATCCTTTAATCCGCGGTAAAGCAGATTTCGAGTTTTGTCTTCACTCCAGAGGAACAGGGCAGCTATCTCATCTATTTTCATATTTAATAAAAACAATTTCACAACTTTTTTCCGCGATTCTATTAGGGAATCTACCGAGTGAGCTATCATCTCTTTCAGGTCTTTATCAAGGATAATTTTAGAGTTGTACTGGCTCTTTATTTCAGAAATTATTTTCCTTCTTTCATTATCAAGGGTGACTTCTTCTCTTTTGAGTTGTCTGAGATGATCGATAACCGAAGAATTCACAATTTTTCTAATATATGACGCATAGTTTTTAATATTTTTCTCATCATTGAATAACTTCCAAATCTTGATTTTTACTTCTTGGATAATATCATCAGGATCAATTCCGTTTTTTTGAAGATTGTATTTTTGAATATGGGCTTTAATGAATAATGAAAACCTGCTGATGAGTGATTCAAATTCTATGATTTTTTCTTCCTTAGGTCTCATGGCGATCAAAGAATTATAACACTGGTTTTTAGGTGTTCAAAGTCACTCCTATTTATAAAGATGTTTTTTTTCGATAATTTTCTCACTTTTTAAGAATTAATGGATTTGAAAGATTGCTTAATCAAGATTTAAGCCTTTAGGAAAAGGCAAGATTAAAGTCGTCTTGTTTCTCTATTAGTTGTTATTGCTGTTTGTTAACTAATTTTACTTGACTTAAGCGTATTCATTGACTAACATTCCATTACGAATTGGGTATTAAAAAATCCATCCTACTAACTCTTTTCACTTTAGATAAATATACCCGGTGCCTTTATGTGGAACGACGCATATTATGATCTTGATCTAGAGGACCAAGCCGAGGAATTCGGTCTTAACACTCCTCTTTCCAAAGAGAGAGTAGATACATTTCTTATCCTGTTTGTCATGATAGGAAGTACCCTTATCGTATTTTTTGCTGTCAAGCTGCGCATTTTTCACCTGTGGGTTGATTTTCTCCACAGCAGCACCTTCCTTAGGATTGCCATTTATCCACTGTTGTTCTCAGCGGCTATCGTCATTGCCGGGATAGTCTTTCGCACTGTGCTCTGGTTTCGGTATAAACCCATGTCTTTGGAGCCAGGAGTTGATATGAATTGGCCCTTTGTTACAGTCATCATGCCCGCCTTGAACGAAGAGGAATTGGTCGAAAAGTCCATAGATTCTATTTTTGCTAGCAATTACCCCCAGGACAAGCTGGAAGTCATCTGCATAAATGATGGGTCGAGCGACCGGACCCTTTATAAGATGCTCCAGGCAAAAAGGAAATATGAAGATAAGCTTAAAGTTATAAGTTTCCGAAGAAATTTAGGAAAACGAAGGGCGCTTTATGTAGGCCTGAAGAAATCGAGGGGAGAGGTCATTGTCACTGTAGACACGGACAGCAAGATTGGGAGGAGTGCTATTCGAAATGCCATCCTTCCGCTTATAAAAGATGAAAGAACTGGAGCAGTTGCCGGAAGAGTTGCTGTTTTAAACGAAAAAGAGAATTTTCTGACCAGGATGTTGGCTATCCGCTACTCCATTTCCTTCAATTTTGGGCGGGCTTACCAGAGCATATACGGAGCGGTTTTTTGTTGTCCTGGGGCCTTGGCCGCTTACCGGAGGAATGTTCTTCTCAGGTTCATCCATGATTGGGTCAATCAGAAATTTTTGAACACACCCTGTACGTATGGTGAAGACAGAGCCCTCACCACCCAGATCCTTAAGGCTGGCTATATGACTAGGTTCCAGTCGAACGCAGTCGTCTATACGAAAGTGCCCTCTCACTTCTGGGGAATGAGTAAAATGTATCTTCGCTGGACCCGTAGCTACATTCGAGAGTCTATCTTATTCGGAAGGTTCATGTTCAAAAAATACAGGAAGAGTAGTCGGATTTTACCCATATTTGATTTTTTCTTCCTGAATTTTCTACATCCCTTTCATCTTTTTTCCTTGGGCGTTGTGATGTACTCTTTTTTTGTTAATCCCGCTTTCATCATCCGCCATCTAGCTTTTATCGTCTTCTTTTCTTTCTTCCTTTCACTTTATTATCTGAGGACAAACAGAAGCCTCACTTTTATGTACGGAATCCCGTATGCTTTGATAACGGCTTTTTGTTTATGGTGGATTGTCCCTTTTGCAGCTTTTACACTCAAGAATAAATCTTGGTTGACTCGTTAGTGCCGAATTTTCCTCAGGACAATAAAAATAAACCCTGATCCCAACAGGATAAGAATCCCAAATATAATGTATTTACTCGTATTATTACGAAATAGGACGTCATTTGTTTTTCCAGACACGATGAATCCTGCCCAGTAATAAGGATGCGACAGAACACTCGAAGAAATCATTTCCAATTTCGTTTTGCGCAGGGCATTCACTGGGGATTCGGCAGCGCGGAGATGATGGTAGAATCTTTCCATCAGTTGGGAGCTAGCTTGGTCATTTACACCCCATAAGCTCATCAGAACTGAGGAGGCTCCCGCATAGAAAAAGGCCCTGTTCAAGCCTTCGATTCCTTCGCCGTTAATAAATTGACCTAAGCCTGTCTGACAGGCAGAGAGAACGACGATATCTGCATTGAGTTTTAGGTTATAGACTTCTCTCATTTGAAGAAAACCATCTTCTAATGGATCATCATCAAGAGTGAGGACAATAGAAGAACGAGCTGGCTTTTTATCATCGATCAGGCTGTGGGTTGCAAAATGAATGATTTTATAATTTTCTAGATCATGATTTTTGACTTCCTCTTCAGTCGCCAAATCCCTCTTAAATATTTTTCTTTTTGTTTTCTTAAACAGGGAACCAATCTTCTGAATCTCATAATCACTGTATTTTAACCTGGAGAAATTAAACGCTGTCGATGAGAAAAAGTCTTGAAAGACATCTCCTCCGTTCTCTTCAGTTTCCAATGAACCAAAAGAAGGATCAGCAAAGGCCAGGATATCTTTTTTTGGATTTTTAGTGTTTAAGTTTTTCCTGTTCGCAATTTCCCGATAGGATGAAATGCTGGGAATGTAGGCTATCTGGTGATTCTGAACCAGCCAGTCTCTACTTTTTTCTTGGGTAATTAGGGCCTCGAAAGGTAAAAAATGAAGAATATCATCAGGGATAAAAATTAGATTCTTCATTTCTTCTTTGAGTCCCGGTAGGACTAGATCGGCATACAGTTCGTAGCCTACTTGAAAACGGTTACTGTCTTTATCTGTGATCGTTTTCAAGTATTCAGAAACTCGATTTCGAAGTTCTTCTCGATTCGGGACAGGAAATATCTTCAAGCTTTTTTTAGTAACAACAAAAAGATAAGATTTTTCTTTTCCTATGGAATAGGCAAAGAAAGCACTCTGATTATCCAATAACTCATTTTGGGTATCTTCAAGACTGATAATTTCAGGATATTTGAGATTGGCGTAAACAGGACTAAGAGTCCTGATCTCTCTCTTTAAACTTTCCAGCTTGTCTTCATATTCTTTTAGCTCTTCGTGGATTTTATTTTTCTCTTGAGAAGAGAGTTCTGTACTGTAAAGCTTCGTGTAAAGCTTCGATATGTCTTTCATCAGCTCGTTCTCTTTATTGAGAAGCTTTGGATCAATTCCCTGAGATATGTTAAGTTGAGAAATTTCTAGGCTGTCCAAGAACGCTCGAGCCTTCGCTCTCTCCAAATAATTGAAAGCTTCTTGATCGTATCCTCTGTCTTGATCAGAGTTATAGAGAGTGACGAGTAAGTCAATAATATTATGATAGGCTTCTATTCTTTTATCCGTACCGAGATAGCTTGCTTTAAGTTCTTCAAGCTTAATTTGAGATCGGATATTTTCTATGATTGAGATGGAATTTTTATAGCTTTCCAGGGACTGTCCAAGCTTATTCTGTTTACCTAAAGCTTTGGCTTGCTCTAGATAGGCTTCCCAAAGGATCTGACTGCCGCTAATTTGAAGAGCTAAATTGATGGCTCTCTGATAATATTTTGTTGACTCTTCATAATTATCTAGATTGTAGTAGATAATTCCAATATTGTTTAGAATCATTCCCGTCGATTCGATATCGTTGATATGTTCAGCTTCTTCAAGTCCTGATTTGAAATACTTCAGAGCCTCTTGACAATTTTCTAAGTCTGTATATATTGTCCCGATATTATTAATGACTTGTATTTCTGTTTTTTTATTTTCGGATTTTTTTGCTAGTTCTAGCCCCATACAATAATAATTCAATGCTTTATTATAATCTTCTTTATTTCCAGATATTAGGGCTTTTTTTCTATATAAATTTCCAATATTATTTAGATCTTTAGAAATGTAGTCAGTATTATTTAACTGTCGATCTATAACAAGCGATTTTTCTAAATAATCAATTGCTTTATCATAATTACCAATATTTTTGTATATAATCCCCATATTGTTTAACAAAATTGATTCTTCAATTTTGTCATTCATATCTTGTGCTATCTCTAGAGCCTTTTGGTAATAATGAAGCGCTTTGGAATAATCAGAATATATATCATGGTAAATTCCAATATTGTTGAGACACTTTCCCATTTCTTTTTTGTGCCTTATAGTTTGAGCTATGTTATATGCTTCTTCATTTAAGCTTAAGAATTCATTGAGTTCATTTAATATCCAGTAAGTAGCACTTAATTGCCGCAAGCATTTGACTTCGTGATCTTTACTTTCAATATATTGTGCAATTTTTATTGCATCTCGAAAGCTTTTTATAGATCTCTGGAAATCTCTAGATGATCGATATGCTTTTCCTTCATTGTATAATTTATAAATTCTCAAAGAATTTGAGCTTATATATTCTTCATATTTAAGTTGATTTTTTTTTGCGATTGAAAATGCTCTATTGTAATAATCAGATGATTCCTTTAGCTTTCCAATATTCCAATATAAAAGTCCAAGCTTGATTAAGGATTCACATTCTTTTGCTCTGTCGGCTTTTTTAATTGCGATACTTAGTGATTTTTCGAAGATTATTATAGATTGTAAAAAATCTCCCTCTGTTCTTAGCTTTTCAGCTATATTAAATAGTCTTGATAACCCCAGCTCATTATCATTTTCTTTGAGAGAGATGATGTATACGTTTGTCAACAAAAAAATTAATATAAAAGTTACTGAATTTGCTAAACATGATTTTTTAAGGCAGTTCATTTTTATGGACTAAAGGATTTTATTTAGTATTTTAAATTTTATATTGATATATTATTTTGCGAAGAGATGGTAGGACAATAGCCTTTAGAGATGAATTAAAGGGGTGAGATTTTTACTTTTTCCTCACCTTTAGGGGTGAATGTGGTTAATTATTGACACCTGCATAAATAATGTCCTATACTATGGGCAGGAGGTGTCACATGAGACCTTCCGGAAGCCCAGAAGCACTGGAACGCCGTCGATTCC
>Ga0209427_10000468_pt1 | contig 42703 bp, 46 predicted proteins | sample DeeMarSWOR136_30_FD_187465 | JGI IMG/M metagenome (GOLD analysis project Ga0209427, IMG submission 187465) | Marine sediment microbial communities from White Oak River estuary, North Carolina - WOR-1-36_30 (SPAdes) (version 2) | ecosystem: Environmental > Aquatic > Marine > Intertidal zone >...
CAAGACTGAGAATACGATTGTCCATCCTTCTTGTCCTCATCATTCTCACATCAGTAACAGCCCAATCAAGTGCTGAGGAAATCCCATGTGTCATCATGGCCAAAGTGGGAGAATGGTACAATATTGGACTGAGCGGGATATCTGACAACTCTGAAACTATGATATCTATCAGTTTTGACCACCACCAACCTATCGCAGATAGACTAGAAGTTCGAGGATCTGCGTATAGTGAGAATGACTTCTTCACCCACTCAATCTATTATATCAAAAACGGTTCAACACTCCTCTGCACTATCGACTACAAGGGTCTTGATAGCGTCTTGCTGGGAGAAGAACGGGCAAGACTTGAGATAACCAGTAATACCTACCAAGTACATCTTGTTGGAGTTCAGGTCGATGAGATCTCTACTGAGTTCGATATTCCTCCATCATTCCAGATTGTGTTGGCTCTTTGTAGTCTTGTGCCATTCTTTCTCCTCATGCCGGACACGATCAATGAACTACAGATGCAACTAGATACTGATGTGACATCCATGAGCGTCTATGGGCGGATACTGGGTCTATTATTGCCTCTTCTCTCCATCGCATTGACCGTCTTATTTCTGGGGGGTTTGAATGTCTTCTAGGAGGCAACGGGTGAAGCAGTATTATGCTTCAAAAATGGGAAGAACCTACAAGACCACAGACCCGAGAAAGACGAGTTGGGAAAAATCTGGAACCTCAATGATAGGGTGGATGTCGCGATTCGGTTCAAGCCTTGACATGCCCTTCAAGTCCATCTCACTGTTTGTGGGAAGTTGGATGCTCTTGGAGATTGGATGGCCAATTTTGACCATACTTGGGATTGTGACAGCTGGATCTGTCTGGAGTGTTCCCTCTTCAATCGCATCAATGTTCATCGTTGTCTATGGGCTAGTATTGATCAGTGGGGTCAATGTGGTCAGGAGTCTTATAGTACAACTTACTGGACAAAGGGACAATCTTGTGAAAGCATTGTTCAGAGGTTATTTCTGGAGTCTGTTGGTTGTTGGACTGATTCTGACCATTCACCAGTATTTCCATAGTCATCTACCTTTTCTCTACCTGATTCCCATCATCTACCTTCTTCCAATAGAGATCCTCGGTAACACAGTTCCAATACCAATTCCTCTAGGGATCACAGGGATGTACATGGACATCATCGTGATGGTGCTCATCTACGTCGTGGGGATAACAGGGAGTTGTATAGGTGGACTGGAGATATTGAAACACTTCATCGATAGCTCCCGTCAAAGAGGGAGTTATCATGCTATTCTCTCCGTGCTGATACTAGCAGTCTTTCCGGCGATGAATATTCACTTCTCAGTTGTCTTCTTGAACTCCATTCTTGACCTGTACAGGGGGTTGATTCTCGGTGCTTGATCCATTGGCTTTTCTCAATATGGCAGTCCCATTTCTCGTCCTGTTTGGCGTCAGTATAATGACAATAACCCTAGTTCACCTTGGTCTGTCAATCAGTGGAAGCCGGTTTCAGACTGAGATAAGCACAATCCTTGGACTTGCAGTGTTCATTGGTATGCAGTTTCTTCTTGGAATCTATGAAACATCGTGGACTCTTCTCATGGTATTCCTTGTGACTCCATTGATGGTATATGAGGCTGTACGTCCACTCACTGAGAATGACAGGGTTTCTTTTCTCTTGGATACTTTCGCTGAGTGTGATGATGTTCTTTGTTTCTCTCATGGTGGTAGGTATGTGGCTTTAGGAGCTATGAAAATCATTGGTCTACCAAGAGAGAAACTGCCACCAGCTACCAAGGATGATGTGGATGATGAACTGAAGATTCTGCATCCACTCTGGGAAAACAGCAAGCAGTCTGGAGCGACCTTCACAATCGAAGCGAGGGTGGTAGATGGTCTTGTAGAGTTAGTCGTCTTTGTGCTCTTGAGGGGAAAGGACTGGAAGTCAACCATAGAGAGAGTGAAGCAAAGCAGAGAGTATATTGAAACTTGGTTGAACCAGATGGACTACTCCTATGAGATACTTGGCGGAGCGAGTCTTGAAGAAACCTACAAGGCTCTGAACATTGATTCAGTTGGAGTACTGAGAGCAGAGGGTATCCCAAAGAGGCTCTCAGGCAGTCTTGGCTTACTGGTTCAGCGTCTCGTTGAACAGAGAGTTGATGCGAGTGTCCAACTCTCATTCTCATCAGGCGTCATTCCTCGTCTTAGTAAGGACTCGGGGATTCAGCATGGAAACCCAGAGAGACCGCCTAGGATTCCACATCGCGTGGAAGACCACAATCTCCGTTCCATGTACAAACAGATGGTTGAGATAGAGGCATGTGAAGAAACTGGCGTCTTTCGTTGTGGTATGAACATCCTCGTGCATGGAGAGAGTACTTTGCAGCAAGTAGAGTCGATAATCAAATCGGTCTGGAGTGATGTGAAGATCAAAGCATCACCTATTGGGAAGGTTTCACGGAGCTGGAATAGGTATCTCTTGAGAAATCAGATTCAAGGCACTGTATCCATGAGCGGGGCTCGACTCTATGCCCTCATTGATCTGTCTGAACCCCTTCCAGGTGTTCCTCGACGTTTCACACCTCCAGAGTTTCTGCTGCCAATGCGTGATTCTGAAACATCAGACATGGTCCCTGTTGGATCAGTCATGCTCAAGAGAAAGAAACTGGACCAAGTATATGGAATTCCAAAACATCATTTCTGTCATCATTTAGGACTCTATGGCGGCACGGGTTCCGGGAAGACGAACACAGCCAAGCATCTTCTCGATGAGCTGAATCAGTTGAATGTCCCCTTCCTCGTATTTGACCCATCTACAACGGAGTTTCGTGAGTTATGTGAACGGGTAGATAATCTTCGGGTCTTTACAGCTGGTGATGAAGACACTGCACCATTTCGATTCAATCCGTTTCATGTTCTTTCGGGAGTCCCAGTTCACAAACATATTGAGAATTTAGCGACCTGTTTCATTGCGTATTGGCCAACAGAAGGCATCCTTGTGGAGCATATCACGAAAGTGTTCAAACGCATGTACGCCTTGGCTGGATGGGACGAACTCTCTAATACTCGCGGTCGTACAGTCATGCTCTCTGACTTGACCGAAGCAAAGGAGATGGTAATCAGTGAACTGGAATATGGTTCACGACTGAACCAAGACTTGATTGGAGCCTTCAAGGCTCGATTTGAATCCGTATTAGATGACCCAATTCTGGCTGTGATGCTGAACACTGAGAGAGGAATCACAATACCTGAACTGTTAGAGAATCCCACTGTTCTCGAAATGAGAAACCTCTCAGATTCTAAGGTAGGTCTTGTCACAAGCCTATTGCTTGTTCAAATTGCAGAGTACTTGGAAGCTCAAGGTCGGTTGCAAGACCAAGAACTGAAACATGTCTTGGTCCTCGAAGAGGCTCATCATGTCTTGAAACAGACCAACACTAACGGAGGTCTTTTTGATAGTCATGCCATTCAACAGCAGGCTGTCAACACGATAGTTCAACTGCTAAGAGAGGCTCGTGGGTATGGTCTTGGAACAATATTTCTTGACCAAAGTCCCGGTGATTTAGCAATCACTGCTGTGAAAGTTCCTGGAATCACAATCACTCACTTCTTGAAAGACTCAAGAGAACGAATTCTGGTAGGGTCGCAGGCTAATCTATCTGAGAGTCAAACCCGATATATTGGTGAATTGAAGAAGGGCGAAGCGATAGTTCACAGCGGTTTCAATGAGCAGGCAGTGAATATTCAAATCTCTCATTTTAGGGACAAGTATGTGGGAACAGGCGAGCCTTGGACAAACGAGAGAATTGCAGAATGGATGCAGGCATACTATGCATCCAGACCTTATATGAAAAGACAGCAGTTACCAATGATTGGGTCTTGGAAACCAGACCCAATAGTGCTTCGGAATCTTGAGTATGTTACAGAGTCAGAAGATTTCGTGGATAAAATCGAAGAATATCTTGACCCAAGAAGTGGATTTGCTGAGGTACTCGTTGAACGGCTTCTTCGAAAGCATCATGCTTCAACTAATCCTACGGAGGTTCAACGCTACGTTTCCCTGTTCATCAACTATCTGACAGACCCTGAGAGGTGTTATGATGAAAGAGGGTAGGGATTTTGATGAAATTGAAGACGGTGACGGAAAGAAACTCTATACTCTAAAAGAACTCTTGTCTGAGGTTGAAATTGAGGAAGGTGATAACAGCGGGAGATCTATCACTGAGGATGACCGTGATAATCTTCTCAGAGAGATTCATGACGAATTACTCACTGAGAGTGAGAGAGATGAGTTAGTCAGGGACATCTCGAGGGTTTCAAAGGAGTTACATGATACTGAGAATATTCCTAGAAGACCCACTTTCCAGGACCTAGACAAAAATGAAGTATATCGCCTATACTACGGAGAAAAGTTCTCTCAAGGAAAAGTGGCTGAAGTCTTAGGTTGTTCAAGACATGTGATACAGCAGGTTTTCTTAAATCAGGGATGGAAAACCCGATCAGTGGGTGGTGTTGAGAAAGACATCGACCCCCACGAAGTCTATCGCATTTGCGTTGAAGAGGGGCGTCCCAAGAAAGAAGCCGCTGAGGCTCTTGGATGCAAGTCCACAAGACCTATCAATCGAGTCCTGAAGGAGAATGATTGGCAAACCCCACTCGAGCAAAAGATGGAAACTGAGATCGACCCTGATGAGGTTCACAGGTTGCATTTTGAGGAGGGTTGGTCTCTCAAAAGGATAGCCAATCATTATGGGTATGTATCAAAAGATGTCATTCAAAAAATGTTCAGAGAGAGGGAGTGGATCCCCATCGGCTTGGCTAGACGAATTGAGAGGTTATACGAATTTCCTTCAGAAATTGAAGAAGAACACCGAATTGAGTCATCAAGAATTAGGAATTCCTTTGACCATCTTAGAGAGAAAGAGAGCATTTCGCCTATGGACATGGCTCGTTGTATTGAAGATATCATATCTTCATCAGCTATTGAATCAAGAGTCAAATGGTTGAAGATGCAAACCGAACAGGACACAAAGATCACTGATGTACTTGAGAACAGACGATTAGAAGTCGAGTCTTCGTTGAATGAGCTTCTCGATATCTCCAAGGACTCCAATAAGAAAGTACGTGTTGGGTTTATTGATGGAAAACTCTACATCAGGGAGCAAGATATCTCAGAGCACAACTGGTTGAACATTTATGACAACGAATTGTTCTACTTCAAATCTACGATTGATAAATTCAAACTTGTACATGAAATGAGGGCTCGGCTAGGTTTGAGTAAGAACACAGATTTAGGCAAACTCATAGATCAGTTAACTGACCGAGAAGATGCAGATGGTTCTGGGTACAGTGACATAAAGGAAACTACGGATGAACATCTTCGTGCTGAGACTTTACAACTCATTCTTGACACCACAGGACAGATACTATCTGATAATCAGGATATGATCGAGTGTATTGGCAAAATACGAGGTGGAAAATACGAGGGTCAGGGGGGTATCAGGAACCCAAGATTCCCAACCGATCCCGAAGTCATTGACATGATGTTTGCTAGGTTCTTTGGTCTTGGTCTATCAGACGGTCATCTGTGCGCAACGCATTCGAATTTCATCTACGCAGAGAATGATCGAAACCGCCGTGCTATCGTGATACAGCATTCCAAGGACTTCGGTGATGTTTACTACAATGAAAAAGAGGTTGATGGAGAAGTCCGTCAGATTCAGTTCGCGTCTGCATTTGGAAGAGCTCTCAAGAAGCGGGGCTTTCCGGTTGGTGACAAGTGTTTTCTGAACATTGGTCTTCCAGACTTCATCAAGAATGGATCTTTGCAGACTGTTTGTGTCTATTTCAGTAACATGTGGCCTGAAGATGGGTGTTTTGTCGTTACAGGCTCAGATAACCGTGGAGAATTCAAATGGGGTCGCTCGGTTGTTGTCAGAAACCCTTCAAAAGAGCTGGAATATGGACATGATAAGGAAGTGACTGATGCTCATTTAGCATTCCTTAAGGAATACGGAACATACATCAAAGAAGACATTGACAACGATTTCAAAGAAAGGATTGAATTGGCTTCTACGACGCTCGAAAAACTTGCCAGGTCCGATAATCCCAGAATCTCATCAGTTGCGAATGAAATCAAAGATATTGTGTATGATAATCAGCCCAAGCTCCTACTAGATGAGATTGAAGTTCTACGCAGAATTGGAATACACGCAACGTCAAGATTCATAGAGATTGACTACTCTATTGAAACATCAAGAGTATCAATAGCGTGGAGTGGAAGAATCCAGAGAAAGACCGATGTCATGAGGGCCTCTTTACAAATGTCGCCTGATGATATTCGTAAGAGTGCCAAGGTTAGAGAGTGGATGAAACTAAATCCAGAGCTCATTAGACAAACTGAGAAAGAGATTAACCAAGGCAGAAATGGCAGTAGCACGCATAAGGGAACCACTGCCCGATAATAAGATTCAAAAGGAAATCGAAAGTTGCTCCCATTTGTAGTAAGAATAGGTTTGACAAGACCAGACCTGCAAAACTACTTGGTGAAACAGATGACATACCGAAGAATGATTTGTTTTCATACTAGTATAACGTGGAGGGGGACACGTTAGGGAAAAGAGTCCTCGTCCAAAGGAAAGGACGTGGTACTACTCAGTGGAGGTCTCCAAAACACAAGAAGATAGCACCTGCTAGACATCCCAAGTGGGCTCCAAATAAGACCTACATTGGTATTATTGTGAACCTTCATCACGAATCTGGTAGAGGCGCACCCCTTGCAGAGATACGGTTTGAGGGTGAGTCCAAGGTTCACTTCATGGTGGCACCAGAAGGAGCTCAGGTTGGTCAAATAATCGAGTGTGGCGATGAAGCAACTCTAGCAAATGGTAACACCCTGATACTTGAGCACATACCTGAAGGAACACCAGTCTACAATATAGAAGGGAGTCCTGGGGATGGCGGTAAGTATGTAAAGGCCTCAGGTCTTGCTGCCACAATAGTTTCAATTGACAAGGCTAAAGCCATGGTTAGACTCCCTAGTGGTAGACAAAAAGCCTTCAGCCCAAGATGCCGTGCAACTATAGGCATCGTAGCTGGTGGTGGTCGTCAAGAGAAACCATTCCTGAAGGCTGGTGCAAAATGGCATCATACTCGTGGAAAGGCTCGAAAGTGGCCTGTTGTGCGAGGTGCAGCAATGAACGCAGCATCACACCCACATGGTGGTGGTTCTCATCAGTCACCTGGTAGGCCCTCTACCGTCAGTAGACATGCACCACCCGGTCGTAAGGTTGGTAACATAGCGGCTAGGAGAACCGGACGCAAGACCAAGTAGTTAGTTTACGAGATGAGAGGCCACCTCTCTCTCTTTCCTCTATTTTTCTAGCATAAATCAGGAACTTATCCGAGTATTACAAGGAACCATATCTCACTAATTCCTCAGCATTTCAGAGGACTAGACATGCGTCTCATAGCAGTGCACTTACCAGAGAAGATTGTTGAGGACATTCAACGCCTTGTAGACAAAGGTCTCTATCCTAACAGATCGGAAGCCATTCGAAACGCCATCCGTGACCTACTAAAACGAGAGTTATGGGAAGGCACCCTAAACATGACTGGAAAGTTGAGTGAGGTAGTCGGACAATGAAATCATTGATTGATGCTGCACGGGAACATAGTCGTGGAGAACGAGGTATGTCTACAATCCGTGATATGGGACAAGCTCGGATTCTGGTTGTGGGCTGTGGCGGTGCTGGAAATAATACAGTAAAACGCCTTATGACTATTGGAGTCCAAGGTGCTGAATGCATAGCAATAAACACTGATCGCCAACACTTAGCAATCACAACAGCTCACAGAAAACTCTTGATAGGTGAGAGAATCACACGTGGACTGGGAGCTGGTGGTTATCCACATGTTGGAAGAGCTGCCGCAGAGGAATCGACAGGACAGCTGACCGAGCTTCTAAGAGATGCTGATTTAGTCTTTATTGCAGCAGGAATGGGGGGTGGTACTGGTACAGGAAGTGCCCCTGTTGTTGCTGAAATTGCGAAGAACAATGATGCTATTGTTGTTGGTGTCATTACAATGCCTTTCAATCTTGAAAGGACCCGAATTGATAAGGCAAAAGCTGGTCTGGCTCGTCTACAGGAAAATGTAGACACGGCTGTTGTTATTGATAATCAAAAATTAATGGAGCTGGTTCCAGATCTCCCGCTCGAGGAAGCCTTTGGAGTTGCAGACGAAGTTCTTGCGAACATGGTGAAAGGTATTACTGAAACGATAACCATGCCAAGTCTGATCAACCTAGATTATGCTGATGTTCGCTCAATAATCTGTAATGGTGGAGTAGCTCTTGTAGGTCTCGGCGAAGCCACAGGAGCAGATCGTGCCAATGAGGCAATAAAGAACGCTCTCAATAGTCCTCTCCTTGAGGTAGAATGGAGTGGAGCAACTGGCGCATTAATTCATATAACCGGAGGCCCAGACATGAGCCTCGCAGAAGCAAATAAGGTCGGGGAACTTGTATCCGAAAAGATGAGCCAAGATGCCAATGTCATCTGGGGCGCTCGAGTTGACCCAAGACTTGGTGGTGTTCTTCGTGTTATGCTCATTCTCACAGGCGTTAAGAGTCCTCAACTTCTAGCTCGCTCAAAAGAAGAAACCCCACTCTCCTCAACTACAAAACGCCTAGCAGAATATGGAATAATCAGTGCTCAGACAACAACACTTGGGTCCAGGGAAACACGGGCGCGTGCTTTTGGAAAAATCCCTGAATCCACCGAAAGGACTTGGGAAGAGCGTCTTAAGCCACTGGAACGTACATTGACACGAAAACCAACAAAGGAAAATGAAGCTAAGAAGAAGGAAATTGAAGAGCTGGGCTTAAGAAGACTTCTCTAGCGCATGATCTTTACTGATGCCCTAATCCACAGCGAGATATCTAGATATGCCTAGTTTTGACTCTGAGATGCACTTAGGTCATATGCTCATATGTTCATAATGACTGCTATGCTAAACCGTGTTCTTTCAACCAGTCATCTGCGATGACTGCAACACGCTCATAGAGAGGACCACTACCCTCGATACCATCTTTTGAGATACGGATCTTATTCATTACCAGTATTATTCCCGTGTCGGGATAGAACTGCACTCCACCGGGTGGAAATGTCTTCTCTAGTTCCTTTGCAAGCCCCTCAAGACTGATCTCTCTTTCTGCGACTGAAAATGTAACTATACTGCTACCATAGATGAATATCTTCGGGATGTTAGTTTCACCATCAGCAACCACATCAGAGAGGACAATGCTCAGACTGTTCTGATCAATTCCTTTCAAGGTGCCTGCATAGGTCTTGCCTGTGTTGATTACTACTTCAACAGTTGCCCCAACAACCGCCGCAAGCTCGCGGTTGAAGGCTCTCATTGCTGCGACATCGGACATTCAGTTTCACCACTAAAGTGATTGAAATCAGAATGGAGGGCGCAATCATGCCGTTTTAAAATTGATGTTAGTACAATTTCCATCACAAGAGGCTAATTCTTCAATATCTGAAACACACACCTTTGATTTCTCTACGAACTTGGTTTATCGGTGCTTAAATTGTACAAACAACCACCTCATGGCAGTTCATAGAATATTAGAGGTCAAATTATGGCAACAGCACAAGTCCATAAGATAATTGACACAAAAGAAGCAGAATCATCCACATGGTCATCTTTTAGTCTCCTAAAGATAGGAGGAATCATGCTTACAATTGCTGCCGCTTGGCGAATAATAGATCAATTTGTACTAAATCTTGGTAGTACTTGGATGAACATTCTTCCCTCAAAGCTTTTTCCGTTCCTAATCATTCTTGGTCTTTTCTGGAAATATCGGCCAAGAGAAACAGAATCAGTTCTTGGGCTTTCAAGAAATAACTTCCAAGCTCAACTATTTTTTGGGTTTCTAATCGGTCTAGTAATATCCTTTGGAATTGATTTTGGCGGAACTATTGTATATGGAGTCTTCATCGACCCTACTTACCCTCTTCAGCTACATATTTTAAACGAAGGATTACTTGTATACATGTTCTTCTTCTTTTTGACAAATGCCCTCCTTGAAGAAACTCTCTTCCGAGGTCTTTTGATCAATGCTTTCAAAACACATCAAAGTACAAACCGAGCGATATTGATGTCTGCTGTCATATTTGGCATCTGGCACGCAGGATGGCCCATTGTTAATGGAGCAATAGGACTTAATGCCCTTAGTGAAATCGTGTCAATGGTCTTTTTCACTACCATTCTAGGAATATTCTTTGGAGTATACTATGACAGATTCAGCACCAGTCAGACCCTTGTTGGTCCAATAGTGGTCCACACAATCATCAACTTCACAAGTGAGAGTTTCAAGATTGGTCCCGAACCCATGATACAAGGACCCGACCTTATCTTCTCAACTCCAGGACTGATGGCTATTACATTTCTGATGTTCCTCTTGACATTCATACCTCTAGGCGTTGTTCTATGGAAGTACAAGATCGAACAGCTCTCAACAGCATGGCATCGGATGATTGGCAAAACAAACAAGGGAGAAAAAAAGGACCCTGAAAAAAGGAACTCTAGAAAAATGAAAGTCAATGAGGTTTAGAAGATGCAAATAGGCACAGAATTAGTTGTAATATCAAGTATAACGACAGTACTCATCTCTGCTGTGATTGGTGCATACTTGGGTCGGAAATGGCTCTCTCAAGAAGTCCGACTTCTTACTGATCTTCCACTGGTCTTTGCAATCGCATTTGTAAGTCAATCTTTCAATATCATGATTGTCACGCTTCAACACATTGGGTTGTTGCAAACAACAATGATTCTCTTTAGAATTCGTTCAGTTGCAATCGGTGGATCAATCATTCCAATCTTGGGTGCTATCCTTCAAATCTGGACTCCTTCGATCCAGAAATACCACAATAGGATTGTCTTTCTACTTGGCCTGTATTGGGTATTAATAGCCCTCCTCGGTTCACATGAAGAATTGATCATGATTCTAACCATTCCAGTGATGATAATCCTTGGAATTATGATGATGTTCACATTTATCATAACTTGGCGAACTGGACGTCTGAAGGAGGTACGAAGTGAACTCATGATTATATCAGTCCTGTTCGGTATGGCTAGCCAGATTCTCAGAGTCCCACTTCTATCCACATCATTGTTCTATGTTCCAGATGTACTATTGACAATCTCGATGGTTCTAACTGCAATCGCCTTTGCGAATCCGTGGTATCATAGAGAAACAAAGAACCGACTGGAAACATCCCTATATATGGTTGAAATCCCTGAATGATATCTTGTTTAACATAGAATCTTTTGGTTATCCATACCTCATGCGCCTATATATGATGTAGAAGGTTAGTGGAATTATTACGAAAATGAAGGGAGTCATCAAGCTAATGTAGAGTATGCCTATGGGTGGCCAAACATCAAAAAGGATAAACATCGGTCCCCAGAGAAGAGCATCTCCAAATACAAGTACTGCACCCCCTAATGTATCGAATAGTAAAGTTCCATAAGGTGCACTTACTAAGAATGTACCTCCAATGATGAAAGATAGGACTGTCCAAAGTGTGACAGACTTCAATGCTATACGAAGGAATGCATAATCACCTTTTTGATACTCATCTTGATTAAGAACTGCTAGGGCAAGCAGCAACTCCTCTGAGTATTTTGGACCACCTGGGCCTACAGCAATTAAAGCTCCAAAGAAGAATATGAGTAGTGCTCCACCTGCTAGCATATATGCAGAAATAAGGAAAATCCCAAAGACCAATCCAAAGGAGCCTATCAAAATACCAAACCAGATAACAGTAATGAGGGTGCTATACATCATTTGACGTTGAAACCAACCCCCTATGCGGCCATGCTTTGTTCTTGTCATATTCTCAATAACCCATTTGTGTGAGAAGCAGTTTCCATACTCAGTTCTGCCTGAGAGGTCTACATCACTGACATCAAAGGAATCCTCCAAAGTCCTCTTCAGAGTCCAATACTTTCTGAAATATCTCAGCCTATCAAAGGCTGAGATAAGAATAATCGCACCTGTCAATGCTAGCGACACGGTCATTTCAATCATGAATCATCCCTGACACATATTATAACCCATGAATATCTCTTCAGGCAATCCTCTCATCTTATCAAATGAAATTTAAAGAATACTCTTAAAGCGAAACTGTCAACGCAGAGAGTAATAGACAAAAGACTGAACATATCATTTACAGAGCAGGAGGCCATCACTTTGGCAGACATGGCAAGAGTAGAAGAGAAGAAAATCATCCGAAAATGGTTGAAACGAACACTCTATATTGTTCTCTTTATCGTTTTATTTGTGAGCGTTCCCTTTATTGTGGATGCACTTGCCCGTTGGGCGACTGGGGGCGATTGGACAGAGGCTTTCTCACAAGCATGGTTTTCAGATGTAGGGGCTGCTCAAATCTTTCTCCTTGGATTTGCTGTTATTGTCGGTCTTTTTGCCATCATGATTTATTTCATACTTGGTATCTTCAGTGGCGAAGAGGGTGGATGGTGAACCACTATTAGGATGCAAATGCGTATTGATTCCTTCCAAAATAAGATGATTAATCCTACCCAATCCAGTTTCCACTTAGACTAATCTTCAAGGTATTTCGAGAACTCACGTTTCTCATAGTAAGCATGGAGAAAAGCATCAATAGAAGACTTGTAATGGTTATTATTGACTATTAGAAATCCAAATAAGAAAGCTCGAACATCTCTAATGTTGCTTTTAAGCGCGTGATTGAGATAGCTGGAGAGATACCTAACATAGCAAAGTATGTGTTCCTGCTACACTTCATCGTCGCATTGGTCTTTGGAGCTTTCTGGTTCCTCTTGCCTGAATATTGGAGTACAATGACGGGATGGCCAGTCGAATATGCGTCTGGCCGTATCGTTGGAATGGCCACACTCATGATGGCTGTTGGCTCTTTCATGGCATATAGAAAAACCACATGGGAACAGATTGAGATCTTTGTAGTCATGGAACTCATCTACAACATCCTAGGTGCCATCGGGATGGTGTGGAATGTGTTCACGATGACTCTTCCTGTTATAACATGGGTCCTTATTGGACTTTTAGCATTGTTCTCAATTCTATTCTTGTATGTCTTTTTCACAGCAAAGACCTAATCGAAGTTGTTGATGTCTAAAGGTAACAGGAGAAATCGCCATCATAGATAGTATGCTGAATAAGTAAAATATCACACATGGCACATCCTAGCGGCAATTGATTAATGCCCTAGGGAATTTGTTATTAGTCTCTCGCACCCCAGCTGAATTTGGTGTTGGCAATATGGTCTCTCAAAAGCACTTTGCACTCCAGTATCTTCGAGAAGAAAGCCTTCCAAGTCCATTTTGTCCAGGCTGTGGCGCTGGAGAAGTGTCCAATGCGTTTCTAAAAGCAGCCAAAGACTTGGGACATGAAACTCTCAGAGGATTTGCCTTTGTTTCTGGCATTGGTTGCAGTGCGTGGATTCCCTCGCCTCACTATCAGGCTGATACACTACATACAACCCATGGTCGTGCAATCGCATTTGCCACTGGTCTGAAACTCGCTCGTCCTGAGTTGAAAGTAGTTGTAATAAGCGGTGATGGCGACCTCGCAGCAATTGGTGGAAATCACCTAATTCATGCAGCAAGACGCAACATGGACATGTCTGTGATCTGTGTGAATAATTATATCTATGGAATGACTGGAGGACAGGTTGGCCCCACGACATTCACTGGAGACCGTACTAGTACAACTCCCTATGGTAATCCAGAGCGACCATTTGACTTAGCACGATTGGTTTCAGCGGCAGGTGCAAACTACGTTGCACGATGGACCACTGCTCATCCAGTTCAGGCTGCACGAGCTATAAAGACTGCCCTCGAAAGAGAAGGGTTCTCCTTCATTGAGATGATATCTCAATGCCCAACAGCATATGGTAGAAGGACGCATGCAGGTGAATCACCAGAGATGTTGAAATGGTTCAAGAGATTACCAGTTCGAAAGAGAGGAGATCCAATCACTCAACAAATTCCCACAAAAGAGGGAATGGACTTGGGAGTCTTTGCTGATAGACATGAACCCCCTTTCACCGAAATACTTCGTTCGATCTTCAGCAACCTTGAGGAGTAACACCTGATGAAGACAGAGATTCGTATTGCTGGAACTGGAGGAATGGGTGTAGTTCTTATTGGTGTCATTATTGGACACGCTGCTGTTGTTTATGGTGGTCTCGAGGCTGTCCAAAGTCAAAGTTACGGTTCAGAAGCCCGGGGCACTTCAGCAAAGAGTGAAGTGATTGTTAGCAATCAACCAATCAATTATCCCAAAGTCAGGTCCTCGGACTATCTTATCGCAATGTCACAAAAGGCACTCGATTTGTATCTACCAGAGGCTAAGAAAGGCAGCACAATTATTGTTGATCCCGATCTTGTAAATATTAAGAACATCTCAGGCTATGAAATCGTTGAAGTTCCAGCAATGAAGATTGCTGATGAGTTGGGAATGCGGCTTGTTTCAAACATGGTGATGCTAGGAGCATTTGTAAAGAAGTCTGGACTCTTCCCACTTGAGAGTCTTCAGAAGGCAGTTGCTGATTTGATTGGCACCAAGGCTCTTGAGATAGATATCAAAGCGATACACGCTGGAGCTGAACTTGTCTAGCCTCCATGTATCAATGGAAGGACTATGATGACATCACCCTCACCAAGTCTTGTATCAAGTCCGTCACTCAGGCCAATATCTACCTCATTACATAGAATCAATGCATCGCGGTCAATCACTTCTGGACTTGCCCACATTTCCTTGATGCCTGTTTCTCTCTCAATCATCTCAATCAATAAGTCTGAGAGCCTAGCATCCTCCTCAAGTTCTATTTCAAAGAAGCCATCTTGTGACTTTTTAACTAGAGGTCCTCTGAGCTGAAGTGTGACTTTCATTGTTTATTGCCACTCGCCCAAGGTGAGTGAATGCTTGATAAAGTGCTTGATTTATGCTCAAGTATGAAGCTCTATATGGTATGAGTGTAAGCCGAGGTTATGGACATGGAATGTGAGCAAGAAGAACCTGAGATTGTGTCAAGCAGGTATGCTAGAATCTTTGGCATTGCAGAACCGACAGAGAATGTAGTCCGCTTCATTAAGATTATATCAGTACTTCTTCCAGCTTTTGCTGCAAGCTTTCAAATCAGCACAACGTTCTGGATGATATATATCGCTGAGTCTCTAGGCAATGGTGACTATATAGCAGGTCTCACATTTGTTGGATTTCTAGTTGTTATCCAGATGGCCATCCAGACAGCACTCGATTATCCTACAGGTGCTCTAGGAGACTGGATTGGCCAACGCTATGTGATATCTTCAGCTCTTCTCTGCTATGCAATAGCCTTCGGGCTCTCCTCATTAATTGTGAAGAACACCCCTGCTCCCATCTGGATTTACATCGCTATCTATGCTCTTTTTGGACTTGGATCATCTCAGGAGAGTGGTGCGTTCAGTGCGTGGTTCGACAATAACTATCGGGTAGCTATGCCACATGACAAAGACCGCAAGCAGTATGGTGTTTTTCAGGGGCGGCTTGGGATGATATGGCAAGTATCAGGGACCTTGGTTCTGCTTCCTGGATCTTGGCTTGCCTATTTATACGGAGAAACTTGGGTCTTCAGTCTACAAGCTATTTTTGCTGTGTTTCTAGCAATTGCTGTATTCAGACTTGTCAGAGACCTCCCTGGTGTTAGGGATGAACGAGAAGAACGACCTGCACTTGGAGAGTACATGTCTCTTCTCAAGGATGGTTTCCGTTTTCTCTGGTCCAGTAGATTTGTCACATTCATTATGCTCGGAGGCGTTGTGATGTGGAGTATAGGACCTGTTTGGTGGAATCTTTTGTTATTCCCACTCTATTTCAGTTTCCTTGTAACACAAGTTGCGGTATCTGCCTTTAGGACCTTAGTATTTCTTCCACAGGCTATTGCTAATGAACGAAGTGGTGTACTAGCGAAGAGATTTGAACCAAAGAAATGGATTCCCCGTTTCAGAATTCTGCAGTTTATGGGTGTGATTTTTTATTTAGCACTTGCAGTCATAGTATATCTCTTCCCAGGTATTCCAGCAGGGACAGACCCAGCAACTATTGAGTTCTATAAAGTACTGATACCCTTCACAACTCTCTCGTTGATTGAGATTCCTGTCCAGACAGTTATCCCTGTAATTCTCCTCTTCATACTCTTTGTAGGCTTGAACATGTTTGGTGCAATTGCGGATATTTTAACCCAAAGAGTGATGTTAGATGTCATTCCCAACCGCATCCGAAATTCAATGTACTCTTTGCAACCCACACTGGTCATGCTAATTTCCATGCCACTCATTGCTTTCTTTGGATGGTTTGTTCCATTCACTGGAGGTTTCCTATTGACTTTCTTGATTTGCGCATTCATATCTCTATTATCAGTAGTGATGATTCGAGCTGCATTCAATAATCCAATTCCGAAGGCTGATGAGGTAGTGCCTGCATCGAAAGAGGAGCAGAAAACAGTCCAAGAGCTCGAAGTCACATAATGATTCTATTTTGCACTCTCTAGCGACTGTTTCAGAATCTCAGGATTCAGTTTGCCAGCATGGTAAATTTTTCCGCTTTCAATATGATTGAAAGTGATTTCAGCTGGACTGAACAAATGTGGGTCTACCTTGTAGAAGTCAAACTCCACACTCTTGAACAGGTCATAGAACGGTTGGCCATACTGCTTCGATGAAGATGATGGCACCTTCTCAATTACATCTTTCAAGTCTTTATCATCTGAACGGACAAAGTAGAAAGTTCGACCACCGTATAGAATGCAGTCGTTTGTTATACCCATCGCCTTGGCATCTTTCTTAGCCACAGGTGCCACAGGTGCCACACCATAGCCCGACCTTATTCGGTCAAGATCAAACCCTATCTCGTGCAACTTATGCATTCCCACTTCAACAACTCTTGCAGAAACCTGCACTGAACCTACTATGCATGCTGTAGGAGCCAGAATGCAGTAGAGGTCCGACGGTGAGATGTTGCATTTATCTGCAATATACTGAGTGACATCCTCAGAGGGTGCTTCTCTCGTTTCAAGCAGAATCACACCAACTGATGCATCATCCTCATATCCAAGTTCTGCATAGAGCTTCTTTTCAACACGAGCCAATGCTCTTGCTGGACCTGACCCCATCGCGAAGTATTTGTCAACATTGATGGTCCAACCTGCATATTGAGAAGCCATACACGCAATCTTTGGATGATCTGAACTTACAACAACAGCTGGAAGGTCCATGCCATCAATGTGCATCTTGGTATGGCGGACTACACCCAGCCCTCCAAGACAAATCTCACCAACCAATCTGCCAAGTTCCTCTCCTCCTGTCACTTCAATGCCTGCATCAATGATTGTTGTACCATTTCCCAGCTCACTGACAGTACAGTTTAGCTCATCCTTTTGATTCATTATCTCCTTTGTAATCTCAAGTGCACCTTCATTTACACTAAGTTTCATTTCCTTCACCTCAAATCAAGTGTTGGTTTTTGGAAGCACGAATGTAAATCTCCTCTCCTGGACTTGCTTCAGCAAAGTCTCCCATATATTTCACCCACTTTTCATTAGAATCAATCTTTTCGGAAAGAAAGTCAGGTCTACGCTCTTTCAGATACCGAAGGTAGTAGTTGATGAACTCTCTCTCCGAACTACCACTGAATTTGTAGGTTGGAAATAATGAGTCCAGCTTTCCAAGACAAAAGATCATTCCCTTTGTTGCTTGTACGCCAATACGCTCTGCTATATCGCCAACGACGATAATAGTGCCGCCCATCATACGAATTGCTGATTGCGGTCCCACATTGCCCTTTACAGCAATGAAACCTTTTCGCATATGAGAAGCCATCTCGCGTCCTACATTACCTGCTACATAGACGCGTCCACCTTTCATACCTTCAGGTGTTCCACGATACCCAGAACAGAGATAGTCCCCAGCATCTCCTTCTATCTGGATATTACCACCCTCCATCTCTGCAGCAGCCCAGGGTCCAACAGAACCTTTGACATGGATACGCCCAGCTACCATCTCAGCTCCGAGATACATGCCTGCATCTCCTTCAACGGTGATTCGACCACCGTTCATCCCTTTTCCAATCATCTTCACCTTTCTAAGGTCACCCTTGACCAATATCTCCGTTTCATCCGGAGTTGGACCACTCTCTCCGCTGATGTCGAAGAAGTCTTTGAGTTTCAGGACTTCATTGCCGCGTTGAACAGGAATCTCTCCAATCTCCTTCACACCCTTTCCAGCAAAACGGGTGGGTGTTATTGTATCTGCTTCTAGAGGCATTTCGGGTGCTTCTTTAAGTGACAAAATCACTGTCATGAGCCCAACCACCTTGGAATTTTTGTGATGCTTATCCCACTGATAAAACCTTTTGCAGTTCACAAGTCTGACGGAAAAGAGAAAAGGTGGCTTGTCTTGGAATTTTCTCAAGCTGGTGGAATGAAATGGAGATAAATGGAGTTCCAATTGAAGACACATTTGCTGAAGCTTTTAGTATGCACATGAACCGTACCATCATCACTGCTTATACTGAGGAATGGGCAAGGATAACTGCCACAGAAGCAACAGGCTTTGGCACTTCTGTGATTATGGCCCCTGCTGAGGCTGGGATTGAATACATCATGTTGCCCGACGAAACTCCAGATGGACGTCCTGGTGTACGTGTTGTTTTTGCTGTAGGTTCGAAAAAGGCTCTCGAACCACAACTGCTCGCGAGACTTGGACAATGTGTATTGACAAGTCCAACAGCCTCTGCTTTTGATGACACTCCCAATCCTCAAGACCAGTATGAGATTGGAAAGAAAGTTGCTATGTTTGGTGATGGGTTTCAAACAAAGAAAGGTCCTATCGATGGAAGAGTCCTCTGGCTCATTCCACGAATGAGTGGTACCTGCGTGATGGAAAACATGTTTGGACGCGTGAAAGGAGTCGCTGGCGGCAACATTATCTACTGCTGTGAAGATGTAGAAAGTGGTATGAACAGCGGGATGGCTGCTGTAAAAGCTATTGAGGGTGTTGAAGGTGCATATACGCCATTTCCTGGAGGTCTCGTCGGATCAGGTTCTAAACCATCATCAAAATACAAAGTCCTGTTTGCCTCTACAAATGAGAAGTTTTGTCCTACTTTGCGAGCCCTCGTACCCAACACACATATCCCTAAGGGTAGTGAGTTTGTTCAAGAGATTGTCATTAATGGCTTGACTGAAGCATCTGTTGCTGAAGCCATGAAGGTAGCCATTGAAGAGGTCTGTAAGCACCCAGGTATCACTAAGATGACTGCAGGAAACTACGGAGGAAAGCTTGGAGAGTACCAGATCCAACTACATGACCTGTTCAAGTAGTTAGTCCTTCTTGGCCCCACTTGCCGAAATCCTCCCAACTTCGATTGGAGTTTCTGAGAACATCATAGGCTGATTTGGGGAGTAAGATGGTTCCTGATTTACTAGTCTCATGATCATCTCATCTCCTGAATTAAAAGCCCTTCTGAACTGTATCTCCAAGATTGGACTGTAGAGTAACAGAGGGAGAAAGATTGTTATCATCACATATCTTAATGGCCAGAGATTATAGTCTGCTGGATCAAGAAGTATCTGATTCAGCTTGAATGCCACCTCAAAGAATGCCCACCAAAAACCAACGAAGATAGAGATCTGTCGAATATGTTTCAGTCTGTTGAACAATCTAAAAGTATCATCCACCCATTCATCATACTCTTGATGCCCAAGCGGATATTGAAGAACGCCATGCTTCTGTGCTGAGATCGCAGCAAGCTTTCCGATGAATTCCTTGTTTTCATTCTCAATGACGACAAGAGTTCGAAATCGTTTTCGGAAGAATCCACCTATTGTCATGATTGAGAAAGCTAACATCACGATGGCCCACACAATAGTAAGAGCTATCATTACTGCTACTATTATTATGAGGCAGATAACTACACCCTCTTCACCACCACCAGCACCTCCACCATTGCAATAACAATCGCCGCCCCCACCACAACCGTCACCAAATACCTCGGAAGTCACTGATACACGTCCAGTTTCTGGTGAATAGACAGCATTACTTCCAGGATTTATACCAGTGATACTCTCAATCTCCTTTTTGAGAGTCGAACCAGATATTCCATATGCTCGAATCGCGAGTGGTTTCTTTGGCTCACTTGTTTCGGAATAGTCATCCATTTGCTCCAACCTCCACAATTCTAGATGGTCTTTATGATTATGACTTCTTCGATATTGTGTTGTTAGGGTTTTTCTACAACCTTACAGGATGTTTCTTTGCAACTTCGATTATCTTCTGTGGCAAATAACCGAACGTCTGGGCAGCTAGAGCCAAGTGTCTAACATCTTTGATGTCAAACCCCATCTGTATTGCAATCAATACATCGAGCTCAAAGATGCTTTTAGCTCCCCAAACAAAGCCCAAATCCCGATAGATTTTTGATTTTAGTAGTAGTTCATCTGCAGCTGGAGTTGAAAAGATTGCCTCAATGATGCCGCTCACATTAAAAACGGAGTGGCAGATTTTACAAATATCCATGATACTGTCATTGAGAAGACTATCGTTTCTTCCATGGAATTTTCCTCTGTAGGGTGTAGGAATCATTCCGAATAGATTCTTGATTGCCATTGTGACCCCTATTGTCCCGTATGCAAGTTTTGGTTTGGCTAGACTTAGCAGAGTTCCTCCTCTCATTTCATAAAGTCTACTTGGTACCATAGAATACATGATGTCATTTACAAGTGACTTGAACCTAGAGTCTACAATATGTCTAATCTCCTCAGGTTCACATACACGTTTGGACCATAATTCCTCTGAGAGATTGAGATACTCCACATCATGCTTTCTGAGAATATCCTCAATTCCAGATAATTTGAAAAACCATCTGTCATTTTTTAGATAAATGGAGCCCCTGGCGAGATTTGAACCCGCGACCTTCTCCTTACCAAGGAGACACTCTAACCGAGCTAAGCTACAGGGGCATGCGTGGTTGGAGTGCGTATTGGAATTTGAGATAAAGGTTTCGAAGAAGAACGACTTCGGAATCCTTTTTACCTACTACACTCTTCTCTATAAGGGCATTCGCGATGAGGAATATTTTCAAAGGGCTATCCTTCATTATGCTCATTCTTCTACTACTAATTTCACCAACAGATAAGCTGACTGAAAAAGCCAGAACTGCGAGACACATCACCTCAGGAGAGTCTGCATCCACTTCAGATCCTTTCGGAATTATCAAAATAAGAGGTGGAGAATATATTGTTCATAACGGTGTCTGGGGCGCAGAAACTTCACAGACAGTAACTGTATATGACACCGATGTTTGTAAATTCAATGTGACACATTCAAATCACTCCCAAAACCATGTTGCTTCTTACCCGGCTATCTGCAAAGGTTCTACTTGGGGTCTGACCACTACAGGTTGGAAATCAATCCCGATCAATGAGCTTGAATATGCGACTTTCAATTGGAGTGTGAATAGTTATCGTCCCTCAGGAATCTATAATGTAGCGGCAGAATCCTGGTTTAGTTCAGATCTTGACACCAGTTCAGGCTACAGCGGGGGAGGAGAATTAATGATTTGGATGGATACACGAGGGATGGTTCCAGGGGGAAGTAAGGTTGGTGATTTCGGTTTTTATGAGGTCTGGTACAGCTTAGTTGATCATAATTACATATGTTATTACATGACTGGACAAAACTCTGCTGAGATAGACCTCCTTGACTTCATCAATGATGCCTTAAGTAGGGGATATCTCAACTCAACATGGTATTTGCATGATGTAGAAGCTGGATTTGAAATCTGTAGTGGGGGGGAGGGGCTCATGCTTGAGTCATTCAATGTTTCAGTCCAAGGAAAAGCAACTATATCAACTACAGCACCTACAACACCTACAGCAGTGGATTCTCCTGACATTCTAATATATCTAGGAATCAGTGGACTAATGGCTATTGTCATCATACTAATTGCATTGAAACTCAAGAAACGATGAAGCTTATCGCTATGAATTGTTTCGCAAATTCTAGATTCGAGTCTAAACTCCGAAACATTAATTGCAAATGTTTGATTAAACGTGGAATTAGTCGAAATATCATCCTAATATAGAAGAGAGAGGAAATCTTTCCCCTGCAATTGCCGCTTTCTGTCTGCTGGGATTATCGATACGTTACTTATTGGAAAAAAGCAGCTATTGCTACTGAATATATTAACACAGTAACTCAGCAGAAAATAAAACAGGTGCTTCAATATATGGATTGGATTCAGCTAGTTTTGGACAAAAAACCAATGGATTGGTGTTGATAAAATCTCTAAATATTGAAATTCACTTTCCTATTCTATCTACTGGACATGACTTGATTATGGCAGTTGATCAGAATGGAACTCTTGTACCTGTTTCATTCTAAAGTCGCCAGAATCAAATTTCGTAACTTTTAGTATTCAATACCTCATCTGCACAAGTAACCTAAAACACATATCAAATCCCGCTTGGGGCTCCACTTTTCCTGCTTCTCAGATCTCCTGTTGAGCAGTCCTTGATATCAATCGTCGAATTAACCTAAAGCATAGGTGGCGAGTGCTGGAATCCAATTGACTCCCCCAGGTCTTGTAAAATGGTATCTCTAGAATCTTTACGAGAGTCAAACAGCTGACTGATAAAGAATAGAAAGAGAACAAGATACTCCAAAGTGGTCATTATAAGACTGGGCATTCCAAGCATAAATGACTCCTCAGGACTATAAATAACATGAACTCCAAAACCAAAGAGCAGTCCTCCTACAAGATATGCAATAACACTCCCTGTCGTATATAGAAAAAGATATGAAAAGTACACAGAGCGATTTGCGACAACATTGTGAATGCTCCACCAAGCATAGAAAGAAACAGCAATCAATGAGTAACCATAGATATTGGAAACAACACTTATAGCTAAGATAGAGTCAATTCCCTCAATTGCAAACAATCCTGGAAAAATCACGTGACTAAATGCAAATCTCCAAATCCATCCAATAATGTACACCCCAGCAAAAATCCAAGCCAGACTACTTCTGTTTCTCTGAAGGATACCGATAGTCCCCACTAGCGTAAATGCTGCACCTGTTACTCCAGTGATGTTCGCGTAGTAGCTAAATATACGGGAAATAGTCCGGTAATCACTGTACGAACCAAAAGAAAAAATGAAACTCATCAAGTATGTTGACACAATCAGTAATGGAATCCCTATGGAACCAATGATCAACTGCATTCTGATTTGTTCTCTCGACTTGGCTTTGCCAGACACACTATCATAATCAAGCATATCTAATACTCCCTATTCCCGTGATATATCGATGATAGCATGCAGAGATAATAAAATCTCTGACTTTACACACTCTATTATGGTGGTATCTCCTCAGGGAGGAGGCCGCGGGACTCCCTGGACGTCTGCGCCATGGAGCGCGAATTCAAATCCCGCCTGGGGCTCCACCTTCTCTTACTATCTATCGAACATCCGTCTGAACCATTTTCAAACCACCATAAGTAGCAAAAACTATCAAGGACCTCAGACAAAAGATGATGAAAACAACGAATTGAGGGAACATCGCTGAGTGAAATTGTAAAGCCTTCAGGAGTCAAGAACGCTACCATCTTAATGGTTCTAGTAGGGCTTTTACTAATCTATGGTGGTATTCAGATATATTACCTTGCAATAACAGAACCATATACTTTCCTTCCTCTTTTTGGAATCTTCGTGATAGCTTTTGGAATAATATCTCTTTGTACAAGCCTACCAGTATGGCTACAGAAATCTTGGGCTAAAACAACAGTGACTGGTATCGGTATTGCTATTTGTGGAACTCTTCTCATATTCGGATACTACCTAATGATCGTCTTTTTTGCAATATGGTATTGGGCTGTGATAGACTATATCAGAACTAGCCAGAGAACTGAACCCACTGGTCGATATAATAATCAAATATGAAATCGAATCCCGCCTTGGACTTTATTTTCTACTATTTATTCCCTCATTTTCTCTATTTTGAAGATGACTGGTCTTATCCCATCACTACACGGTTGGTAAGTTACACCAGGCTCAGGATAGTCATAATCCCCGCCATAGTAATATATCATCAGAGTATTATAGAGATCATGCCACGCCTGTCCACAGAACTCTTTGGGTCTATTGAGGTGATGGTCCATGATGAACTCTTCTCCCACCTCATAGCTGCAGGCCTGGATTGGCTTACCGTCCCGCAGAATTTCGTGTCCGAAAACCTCCTCTGGCGAAAACGTCTTGATTACGGTAATCTTCACTCTTCCTTTCATATCTGCATCCTCAATTGATTTGAGTCAACAGACAAAGAGCATATCTATATGACTTGTTTACGACGCAACACAGCCAAGGATTCACCTATTCTAATCGTGATTATGGTCATTAAACTCTGCAATTAGGCAGGATAAGTCATCACATCTATTTCGGAGAACATTATCCCCACGTATCTTTCGAAGAGATGAAAATACGAGATGACCACCGATTAAGAATAGAAATATTATACTTGCAACTAGAGCCACCATGTATCCCAAGACCTCACCGATCGAATAACTATTTGATGTCGCAATCAGGATTGTCAATAGGGACATCGGTATTGTCATTATTCCTATTCCAGTACGAAGTTCTGCAAGATGTGTTCTTTTCTCAGCATCAATGGTTCGGATGAAAGCTAGCGATGTTCTGATGTTACTTTGTTCTGTCTGTTCTTCTATCTCATATTCTCCAGTGGTCACTGTAGTCCCTTCATTAATCTTCGAGTAGAAAGTCCCCTGATTTCAATCTTCCCCCAATCTGCGACGTTTTGCAAACAAACGAGCTGCTTCTTCTGGACCCACAATTTCTGAAACTCTTCTGAAAGCCTCAGGGTCATCTTCCCTATCTAGCCATTTTTCTATCTCCTTAGCAACTGAAGGGGCTAGATCCTTTGCAAGTTTCTTTTTTCGATCCTTTCTGTCCAAGTCGAAATCATCTGGTCCAAGTAGACTCATCTTACTCATTATCAAATTCTACTTAGCTGTTAAGACCTTATTCATGACTGACAAATTTTTAGCACATCGTAAATGCTTGAAGTGAGAATAGAAAAAAGGAGGTTGCCCTCCAGTCCTCAAGGGTGTCCACTTTGTCAAGGTCAACTCCTAGCAACCTATCGTGGTGGAAAAAGACCACAGTGTACCAGATTTACCCACGAAGCTTCAAAGATACCACTGGAAATGGAATAGGAGACATTCCTGGTATTATCTCAAAGCTGGATTATCTACTGAATCTAGGTGTTGAAACAATCTGGCTCTCTCCTTTCTTTTCAAGCCCTCAAGCAGACCATGGTTATGATGTCAGTGACTACCGCAGTATTGCATCTGAATATGGAACAATGAACGACTGTGAGAAACTCATTCAGGAAACTCACAATCGAGAGATGTACGTTGTTTTTGATTTAGTCCTCAACCACACTAGTGAAAAACATCCATGGTTCATCGAGTCAAGATCAAGCAAAGATAATCCGAAACGAGATTGGTATATCTGGCGTGATGGAATAAAATCAGAAGGCAAGAAACCTCCTAACAACTGGAAAGCAATTGTAGGAGGCTCCGGATGGCATTATGACAAACAAACCGATCAATGGTACTGGGCACAGTTCCTACCCTTTCAACCAGACCTGAATTATCGTAATCCTGAAGTTAGGCAGGAGATGTTTGATACGGTTCGGTTTTGGCTGGAAAAAGGAGTCGATGGTTTTCGTTTGGATATCATAAATACAATATTTGAAGATCAGGACTTTCGTAACAACCCATTTGCTTGGAAGTACTTCCCATCTGAAGAAGATGACAAGAGCTTTTTCCAGAATAAAATCCACACCATGAATCACCCTGACAACTTTGAATTTGTGAAGGAACTCCGAAGTGTGGCTGACGAATATTCAGACCCTGAACGATTCTTGGTTGGAGAAATTACAGCATCTCTTGATATATTAAAGAAATACTGTGGAGAGCAGAAAAATGAAACCGAAACCAACGGTCTTCATTTGACATTCCAGTTCCAGTCGCTAAATGTGGCTCTTGACGCCATTCACCTTCACAAATTAATTGGTAGGTATGAACAATTCTTTCCCGAACCATACACTCCAACATTAGTATTCTCAAACCACGACCAGATGCGAAGAATCACCAAATTAGGTAATGATATCAACAAAGCAAAACTCAATGCTACCTTACAATTTACAGCAAGAGGTGTTCCTTTCATTTATTATGGTGAAGAAATTGGAATGTCAAATCATAGACTTTCACTTAATACTTCTCAGGACCCCATAGGACAAAAATTTAGTTGGATTCCTCAGCCTCTAGTTAAGCTACTAACAAGAAATGGTTCATTCTCACTCAATCGCGATAATTGCAGAACTCCAATGCAATGGACTCCATCACCGAATGCAGGTTTCTGCTCTGATCATTTGGAACCTTGGTTACCAATAAGTCCAGGCCACGAAACAATCAATGTGGAATCTGAAGAATCTGACCCCACCTCACTACTGAACTGCTACAAAGCTCTTTTGCAGCTCCGAAAGAAAATTCCTGCTCTTCACTCTGGTTCTTTATTCTTATCACCTCGATTTCTACTTGGGAATTGCCTCTCTTATCAACGCACACACAATGAACAATCAGTACAGATTTGGCTGAACTTCTCTAACAAACCGTTTCAGACCAGTGTAGCTCAAGAGAAATTTGCCCTACTGTATTCCACATTTCCAGACTCCAATCCCCTCAGAGATTCCAATCTTTATCTTGAATCATACCAAGGAGTCATCCTTGAGATATTTCAATGAATCCAGAGATATTCTTATAACGAGAGTTGGGGGCACACACCCACACATGGGTCGGTGGTCTAGCTTGGCTATGATTCCTGGTTTGGGTCTTGTAGACTGATGTCTACCAGCAAAAATCCAGGGGATCCCCGGTTCAAATCCGGGCCGGCCCACCATTAGTTCTTTCATTTATTACAACATGAATCACCCCCTCATATTTGCCGAGAAATCTAAACATCGTCAATAGTCGAAATCCTTATGTTCATATCACTTGGAAATTCGTTCAATGTCGTATCAATCGTCTGTCCGGGAGCGTCTTGCTCGTCGCATTGCTGGTGAAATTGCATTATCAGACCATCCAGGACAGACCATGAGAATCTGGAGGGAACGCTTCAGATTACCACAGATAACCCTTGCAGACTTTCTAGGTATCAGTCCAAGCGTGATTAGCGATTACGAGTCTGGAAGAAGAAAATCTCCAGGCACTTCAACAATTCAACGATTTGTCATGGCTTTACTGACTCTAGATGAACGAAGTGGTGGTCAAGTTGTAGCTGCATTTGTTAGACTTATGGATGTCAGTCTTGTTGACCTCAATATTGTGTTGGCAATGAGTGATTTTTCATCGCCAATTACAGCAAAAGAGTTCTGTAAACGTTTGAAATGTACCATTAAGTCGGGAGAAAAGCTACTGGATAGGGAAATCTTTGGCTACACTTTGGTTGATGTGGAACGAGCAGTGAAGGAGCTGAGCAGTGATGCATTCCTGAAGCTCTTCGGAGCCACCACAGAAAGGTGTCTGATATTCACTAGTGTCAACACAGGTCGAGCGCCAATGATTGCCATCAAGTCGCAAGAGTTCAAACCATCCCTCGTGATTCTCCATGGTATCTCAGAAGTGGATCGGCTTGCCTTGGAGCTGTCTGAGCAGATGCGAATCCCTCTGGCGGTTCGTAAGGCCGGGTCTGTTGAAACATTGACACGTGAGCTGAGAGGAATAGAGCCGACCTAGCCAAGGATTAGTTTCAACACAGCCATCCGCAATATTACTCCATTGTATACCTGATCAAAGTATTTCGCATGCGGTGTATCATCAATCTGAGCATCAAGTTCATCTACTCTTGGAAGTGGATGTAGTATAATTGCATCCTCGCGCATCAAATCTAGATCAATTGTAGTGATTCGAAATCTATCTTTGACCTTATCGTATTCTCGAACATCTGGAAAACGTTCCTTTTGGATACGAGTGGTGTAGATTACGTCTACATCTTTCACAGCTTCTTCTACAGTTTCTACTTCCACCACATCGACACCAGACCTCTTCATCTGTTCAATGATTGCAGGTTTCATCCTGAGTGCTTGTGGTGCAGCAAGTTTGATTTTAACATCGTAATGGCAAAGTCCCATGCCCAACGAGTGGACTGTACGCCCATACTTCAGGTCTCCACATAGCGATATTGAGAGTCCATCAATTTTTCCTTTCATCTTACGGATTGAATACAAATCCAGTAAAGCCTGGGTTGGATGTTCCTCAGAACCACTTCCTGCGTTAATCACAGGAATACTGGAAAATTCTGCAGCAACTCTTGCAGAGCCATCTAATGGATGACGAATGACAATGACATCTGCATATCTTTCCACTGTCTTAATTGTATCAGCTAGAGTTTCACCCTTTCCTCCTGCACTTGATACCCCTGCCTCTGCAAAACCAAGAACACTTCCTCCAAGCCTTAGCATTGCACTCTCAAAAGAAAGACGCGTGCGAGTAGATGGCTCAAAAAACAGGACCGCCATGATCTTCGAATCTAAATCTTTGCTTCTCTTCACCGCAACTGACTCCATCTTGGAGGCGGTGTCAAGTATATGATCTATCATCTTCCTATCGAGGTCATGAATGCTGATTAGATTCTGAAGTTCTCCCATATGAGGACACCCACTTAGGCTGGAACGAACCAATCTTCTTCTTTAACCTTTCCAGATGAACGACTGATAGAAGAGCTATTTTGAATTTCTTCCGTACTTCCTTGCAATTTCAACTCGACGAAGATTAAGGTGTGCCTCCTTCACAAGCTGTGCTGCAAGCTCATCTTCATACTCCTCAATGTAGATGATCTCATGGATACCTGCGTTGATTAACATCTTAGTACAAATGCTACAAGGTCGAGTTGTACAATATACCTTAGCTCCATTCACACTGACTCCATGAAAGGCTGCCTGAATAATGGCGTTCTGCTCAGCATGCAACCCCCTACATAACTCATGGCGCTCTCCAGGCTTCACACCAAGCTCTTCTCTAATGCATCCCACATCTTCACAATGAGGCAATTTCTTTGGAGCACCATTATATCCTGTGCTAAGAATCTGCGAATCTTTTACGATGACTGCGCCTACCTGATTTCTCATACAAGTACTACGTGAAGACACCAAATCTGCAATCTCTGCAAAATAGACATCCTTGCTCTTTCTGGTCAAATATCTTTCATCCTCTAGTTCCGTTATTAGGTGGCTATCTTACCGGCTTATCAAGTTCTTCATTTTATAGGAATTCACCCCATACCATGTCCTCAGATGCGAAAGGTAAAAAGAGCAACAAAACTGGAAAAAATGTACATAACTTGGAAGCTATACAGAATGAGAAAACACGATGGGATGCTTATTTTCTGGCCTGCATATTTTGAAAAGAACCTCACAAGGTTGCAGGGTCGTAAAGTTCCAAGCAATTTGGCAGCATCAAATGTTACCTTGAAGATTCTTGAGATGGCTGCTGAGTCGTCAGGCTTTGAATACGAGAGTGAGCTAGACAAACAATACCCTCGTGGTTACTCTGATAAAAGCGGCTACATACTTGTATCAAATCCTGAGAATCACAAAAAGAAACGGGTACTGCTCATGCTTGCCAAAGGTGTTCGAAGAGCAGTAGCTCAACGAGAGTCAGCTCGTATGGCTGCTGAAATGAAGAAAAAGGGAAAGAAAAAACGCCGAAAATAATCTGAGTGTGTGACCTATTGAGACGACTAGGAACTGTTCTGCATATTTCAAAGCGTGGATCAATCATTCTACGCACAGAAAAAACACCACCAGTCGGTTCTCGGTCAATCGTTCTTGATAAGAAAGCAAAAGAAGTTGGTGTCATCATTGATGTCTTTGGACCTGTGAAAGAGCCCTATGTGGCTGTACGTCCAAAAAGTGATATTGACACATCAAAATTGATTGGTCAGATGCTCTATCTTAAGAAAAACTAATGTACAAAGATGTACAATCATGTTTGATTAGATACGATATTTGACGATATTGGCTAGCCTCTTCCGATAGTTAAATATCATTTCGTGTAGTTCGTCTTATGTTGCCAGATGTCTATTCAAGGTCATTTCAATGAACGATGATACCGACCAGATCCTGAACGCTCTGCGTGACGCAGGTGAGAATGGTCTGCTCATCGGGGAACTCATGGATAGGCTGGGAATCGACTCTCAAGAGATAACAAAAATAATCGACACATTGATGTCTGAGGGACGAATAATGCAGAAACAAGAACTCGAAAAAGAAAGATATATCATAAAAACTCCAGCTGTTGACGATGCTGAGCCCGGTGGTCTATCCGATATGAACGGTTGCCCATGTTTCCATTGCCTGAAGATTGGCAGATGCGGAATCAGACAGCCAGACTCTCCAGTCACATGTAGAGAGCTTGAGGAATGGCTGGGCGCTGACCTGGGCAAGGCTACTAGTTAAGAACTTTCTTGGGGGTTTCTTCCACGGGGCCCAATTGCAAGAAGATAGATCTCAGCACTAGTTTTTCGTGACGCATCCGGTTTGATTAGTTTCACAGAGTTGAATCTCTTTTTGACAGACTGAAGAAATTCTTGAAATCCAGAACCTTGGAAAACCTTAGCCAGAACCTTTCCTTTGTTTCCAAGTAATCGGTATGCGATATTGATGGTTCCCTCTACAAGCGATAACTGTCTTGCTACATCCAAATCCCAGTGCCCTGTCACTTTCGGAGAACAGTCTGAGAGAACAAGATCTACAGCTCCTCCAGTAAGAGATTCAATTCTCTCAATCACTTTTTCATCGAGTATATCCCCCTGGATGAACTTGACCCCCTCTAGAGGAGGCATCATATCTAAATCAACTGCTACAATTTGGAGACTGCTATCCAGCTCTTTTAGAACCTGAGTCCATCCCCCTGGACTGCAACAGAGTTCAACTACTCGATCAACACCTAGAAGGAGTTTCTGCTTTTTTACAATTTGTTTTAGTTTGTAGGCAGACCGACTTCGATACCCTTCTCTCTTAGCTGCTCTATAATAATGCTCTTTCTTTCGTTCTCTTTGTCCACCTCGTGGTCGCCCCATTGCATTGTCACCTCATTTGGTAGTTGAGTATAATCTGCATTACTTCGTTCACAGATGCAGTTGTCCTTATTGCTGTGGGCTTGAAATGAGTTCTCGAAACCTCAAATCCTTGGTCTTTCAGGCCCTGTATGATGATTCTTGTCTTTGGGGGTGTTAAGTTGTAAAGGTCACACAACGCATGAAGGTCGATATATGGTCTGCTTGTAAGAATAGACTCTTCCAACATCTTCTCAAGTATACCTGACACTCTTCGATGATATGTTTGACTCTCATCCTTAGCAAGTAAATTGATTGCGTCAATAAGATATTGATTTTGAAATAAAGCTCCAATCCATAGAGGTCCCGCCAAGTGCAATGTCCCAGTACAACCCTCTCTTTTGTGGTCAAAATCAACGTTCAGTAATTTGGAAAGGAGCGGTATCACCATCGAGTGCATACATCCTGTACAATATACTATGGTCCCCATCTCTCTAGCTTGTTGGTTTGCCTCTGCTCTATCATTGTCAATCCTCACCCATGTCCTAACATAGTGATCGGTACTCACCACAGCAAGTGGTTCAATGGAGCAATCATTAGAACCAGCAATACTGTAGATGAAACCATTTAGAAGCCTAACCGCAATCTCATGTGTGAATGGTGTTCTAGCAGAAAACCCCCCATATCTTCGTAATGCAATATTGGGATGCACTCCACAGAGAACTGGCATATCGGTTGCAGTTGCTGCTAACAGTCCCCCCTTTGGGCTCATAGACTGTACAGCCGCATAGATGTAGGGGGTTGGTGTCCCAAATGGATCCACATCTACAAAGTCAAAACGCTTCTCTCTCGATTCAGTCATTAACAATAGTTTGGCATCACCATGGATTACTTTCGCTCGATTGTTGAATCCAAGAGCTTCAACATTTCGTTGTGCTATATCCACAGCTAGTGGGTTCGTATCACACATTATCGCATAGAAGTCACTTGGGCACTCATTGAGATACCTAAGAGTCCTTACACCAGAACCTGTCAATGGTTCACACATCAACTCAACTGGATGTCTATCCATGTAAACTGTTAGAAAGAGTACAGAGAGGTCTCTGTTTAGCTGCATTCTTGGATTATAGAATACAGGCAAGCTTGTAGTCGGTTGCTTCTTATCTCCACTATAATGGTCTACATCTGCACTCAGGAATGTAGTTCTCCCTTCAGTGTACTCCTTCTCGATAGTCATTTGCTCATCCAAGAAGCTCAAGAATCGCTAATAAGCAGATAGGCCTCACTATAATGAATATCGCATCTTCCGGAACTGCTAAGAAGGTAAGAACGAGCGAAATACAGAGGCGACTGAATTTTGCCAACAAAAATCAAGATACAGACAAACCGTGGCGACATCATTGGAGAACTATGGAGTGATGACGCGATAAACACGGTCAAGAACTTCGTGACTCTAGCACAGAGCGGATACTACGATGGACTGACTTTTCACAGAGTCATACCTGAGTTTGTCATTCAAGGTGGCTGTCCTATAGGCAATGGGACTGGTGGTCCTGGATATCGCATACCATGTGAAACCGATGGTCCAAGACAAAGACATGAACCTGGCTCCTTCTCGATGGCGCACTCTGGAAGAAATACTGGAGGTAGTCAATTTTTCATTGTATTAACCAGAGAACAAACCAAACACCTTGATGGGAAACATACCGTCTTTGGAAAGACCATTGAAGGATTAGACGTTGTCAAGAGTATTCGTCAGGGTGACAAAATGATTAAGGTCGAAGTTCTTGAAATGGACCCGACCATAGAATCTCATATACTTCAAAAAATGTAAATCAGAACAAGTTTGGAAGGAACAGGTAGCTCAGCTACCTGCTCATTTTTTCATTTCTATTCCAGTGTATATTCTTCTCCTTCGCTAAGAATGACAACTTTAGTATCCGATTGGGATTCTACTTTCTCTTTGAAGGCTATCGGGTCTGCACCTTTCAGATGCATCGGGATTGCAATCTTTGGTTTGATGGTCAATACCGCCTCTGCCGCCTCATTGATATCCATGGTGTATGTATCTCCGCTTGGGAGTAGCGCTACGTCAACCCCAACATCTACAAGTTTCTCCATTTCTGGAATCAAATCAGTGTCCCCTGCATGATAGATTCTCTTCTCACCAATCTTGAGGAGAAATCCCACACCAAATCCTTTGGGATGGAATGGTTCTCCATTTGGTCGGAATCTCTTCACATTATATGCCTCTGTAGCCCAGATTGTTCCATCGCTTGTTATCATCTTCATGAACTGACCTGGGCTCAAATCCCATACTATCCCTCCCTTGATCTCCTTTTTGAGGTTCAGAGGAGCAATAACAGGACTTCCCATTTTGCGAATTTTCTTGATTAAGTCCTTGTCAAAGTGGTCCTGATGTCCATGTGTGACCAATATCAGGTCAGCTGGCTCAAAAGCATCCTTCTTCAGACCTGTGTTTTTCGTGGAAGGGTCTATGTAGATATTCTGGTCTTCAGTCTTGATTTGGAAACTTGCGTGTGCCAAGTATCGGATCGTAATTGCCAATAGTGTCACCTACCTCATGGATGATTAACCAACGTATATGTCTTTCATAGCATGACACAGTTTATCGGGAGGGTTTCTATGAGAACAGAATGGAGATGCCTAATTTATGTCTCTAAGGTTTGGTACAACAGCTCTAGAATTTCTTGAAGTGGCTCAAAAAGTAGTGGTCGATGGTGTTCCTGACTTCTCGCGTCTTAATGTTCCCGACACTGTAAGAGAGGCTATGTTGGATTCCTACTCAGTTATAGAAATCACAATGGATGCGAAATACATAGTTCCAGGCTCAATCACACCGGAATCAATCAATCAACTGATAGACCTAAAAGATGAACTAGGTCATTCCTACACTGTACATCTCCCTTTTTGGTCCTTAGAACTGGCTTCTTTCAACGAACATGTGAGAAAAGGTAGTGTTGACAGTATCATTGAATCAATTGAACTTGCTAAACCTCTTGAGCCAGAAGCTTATGTATTACATACATCAGGTGATATGGCTGCTTACTTCTCAAACCAAAATTATGACTCAAATCTGATTCGTTTGATTCGGCAACTATTAGCTGGATTTGCAGCTGCAAGCGTTGAAGATATAGTCAGTAGAACAGAAATCAACCCCCGCGAATTGGCTATTGAGAATGTGGATTTTCCCTATCATATCCTGCGAGAGGTAGTTGACGATTTAGACACTAGCATCTGTTTCGATACTGCACACCTGTTGGCACAGATGAGTGGCACTGAGCCAGTCATGGACTTCTATGCAACACACAAAGATCGAATCATAGAGATTCATCTACAGGATGCTGCTAGAGCTGATGATGTTACAGTTGTTCATGAGGATCATGTGCCTCTTGGTCGAGGAATAATGGGCGAGAAATTGTTACGTGAATTTCTACGAGAGTTAGTTAAAGACAACTTTGATGGTCCAATCATCTTTGAACTATCTATGGATGAAGCGAGAGAATCTCTGGATTTCATCAGGAAAATTATTCCTGAAGTATTGTGAGGACGCTTCCCATTTTCACTAAATGTATGGTAAAATTCTCCAAAGATGAATTGTATTCCCCTTACCATTAAAAGTATCATCGATTTCCTAGTTGACACTTCCTAACAGGAATAATAATCCAACAATAATAACAAGAATGACCAGAAAACCAGTAATGACTAGCTTTTTCATGTAAGTTGTCCAATAAAACTGACACTAAACACTTTCTGAACCTTGAGATATTGTAGAGCAATTCTGAAACTAGCACAGTCATAATCTTTTTATCCGGACCACACCAGCAACTCTTGCTCATGGGCCCGTGGCTTAGACTGGTTATAGCACCGCTCTGATAAGGCGGGGGTCGCGTGTTCAAATGCTTTGGTGTCTGCACCTTCGCTGGAACTCACGCCGGGCCCACCATTACTCATCTATTTTAATTCTTGACCGGAATTTAGAAAATCTAAACCTCATACTAATGACAGTGAAAAGAGATTGAGGGATTTCTCTGAAAAAGTGTTTCGGAATCGTCATGCAAGATCAGATGGAGTCATATTAGGTGTTTTACTCCAAGCTATCAGAGGTATGCTCCTTATTATCTTCAACTGGATGATTTTTGTTTATTTTACCAATCGTCCGTATGTGCCGGGACTTGATGTTATGGCTATTGCACCACCTTCAATCTTCTTTGTCATAGGAACATTAGACATACTAACTGTGAAATGGGTATGGGGGAGGAGTCTGAATGGTTGGCGATATGGAATTGCAGCAAGTATGGTTATTCTTTTATTAGCTCCAACTACGATTTTGATGCTTATCTTCTACCCACCATACTCTGCTATCTTGTTTTCTCTCATTGAACTCTTTGCGATAGCTGAAATCTTGGCGTTGCTAACTACTAATGCACGTAAGTTCTATGGAGTATTAGTTTTCTCAAGCGAAGTATCTCTATGACCTTAAATCTAAACATGAGAACTCTGTGCTGAGTTGAGAGAATGGATCATCTACTATTGCAGACTCCACTTCAAAACTTTGCACAGATGATAGGTGCATATCTCGCTGAGATCTGGGACTTTGTAATTTTCATCGGTCAGATTTCGGGGGTCATTGTAGTACTCATTGGTGCAATACTCTGGTTTACTGATGTCAATCCAAAAAGAGGGAAGGGGCTCATCTTAGGTGGGATTGTCCTTTCTATTGTCGTCGAGTATTTCATTCTGTTTCCACCGGCTTTTGTCTTGGCTTAAACCAAGTTCAGGCTGACATTTAGACCAGTCTTGTCATCGTAGAAGAAGTCGTTAAGATTTCCTAAGAGCCGCACGAATCTCACTTCTCAACAGCTCAATGCGGTCTGGAGCATTGCATATTCCGAACTGATCATGATAGTCTCGATACTCATCTGGGTCAAGGATACGAAGGACTGAATCAATGGCTCGAAGCTGCTCCTTTGTGAACTGTTTCACAAAGGACAATATCTTAGTATCTGTCATAGTATCTTGTTAGATATTTACAATTTAACCTCGTCAAAATTCTAGGTGCTTATCAGACCTGAGCTGGACTCAAATGCGTTGAGCGCCACGGTCCCTAATCACAAATTCTAGTGTCTGTCGTTTCCGCTTCCCGGCGGTGTGGCGCCTTCACTCTTTCTCGCGTAAACAATTATGCTTTAATGCAGCTGGCTGCTGCAACCCTGACAGGCGATATCTAGTGAGTGAGAATCAGATTTCTGTTGTTAAAAGCATTGAAGAGATAGATGACGATATGGTCCGAGAACGTCTTGAAGAACTTGTAAAAGAACCGCATGTGCTTGGAGTGATGATATGGGGGAGTCGAGCCACTGGATTTGGTGCGCCGACCACTGATTGGGATGCTCTGATCTATGTCACCGAAGAGTACTATGATAGTCTTGAATTGAAAGATACACTTTGGTTAGAATTTGATGAATCCGTTGCCCCTCGAAAACTTGTAATTGACTTCTCCCCAATATCTGATGCATGGTTCAGACAGCAGATAGACTCTCCCTTGGACATGGACCACTCTCCATATGTTGAAGGAGTCGTTATACACGACCCAACTGGAAAACTTGAGGAATGGAGGAAAAAACTTGCTAGATATCCAGAAGAGGAGCATCTTGACCGTCTCAAGAATAAGTACTGCACACTCCTTGGTGCTCTTGGCTACGCAGATATCAATCAACGACGGGGCTTCAAATATGACTCAAGATTGAATGTCTTCCGCGCAGTTGTAGCAGCAGTTAATCTGTGGTTTACAATACAGAAATCATGGACTCCGCCTCTAAAGTGGTGGACTCCTCATGTGAAGCAAATGGACATGTCTGATGAAAACTACAAGCTATTCTGTAATGCTCTAGATGATCCAAGATTCGAAACTATACTTGAGGTATTTAAAACTCTAAAGCAGGAAATTCTTGACCAGGGATACGACTTTCCGAATGACTCTATGTCAACATTTCTTGAAACAATCCATGTTAATGGACGCCCTGCCCAGATTCGTCACACTTACATCTAATGTTCGATTACAGTTTTCCCTTTGAGAATCACTCGTTCAATAGATTCAGGACTCTGAAGGAGTCTAATGTCCTTCAATGGATTCTTTCCTGGAGCAAGAACCAGCAAATCCGCAGATTTGCCAGGCTCGATGGTTCCTATCTGTGACTCGATCTTAAGTGCCTTTGCAGCATTCAGAGTTCCTGCGACAATGGCATCCATTTCAGGCAGTCCACCAATTCTCACCATCAGCTCCATCTCCTCCATAGATGAAGGTCCAAATGGTGTATATGGCATTCCTGAGTCTGACCCAAGGACCATCTTCAACCCAGCAGTTACAGCATTCTTGACCCCTTCTTCTATGAGTGGGTAGATCTCTTTCTCTTTTCGAACCATATACTCAGGCAAGTCACCATCATCATGATGGAGCTGCGATTCGTAGTAGGTCACAATAGTTGGCATATACATAGTCCCATGTTCCTTCATCAGGTCAATGTTCTCTCTATTCAAGGGATGTCCATGAACAAGAACATCTACTCCAGAAAGAATTGTATTCCTTATTCCAACATCCCCATATGCATGAGCGTGTGCCATCTTTCCAACCTTATGAGTTTCCTCAGCGGCAGCTTGTAATTCATCAAGATTGAATTGAGGGCTCATGCTCTCAGTATGCATAGCAGATATTGCACCAGTGGATGCGAGTTTGATGAAGTGTATCCCACGTGCAATCTCTTCTCTGACCGCACGTCTTACGTCATCAACACCATTAGCTTCACTATATCCCGACATTGGGTCTCTGCCTCCAGTGATTGATATCATTCGACCACACACTAGAAGTCTTGGACCATTTACAATCCCCTTCTCGATTGCTTCTCTCACTGCAAAAGAAATATTCCCTCTTGAAGCGGCATCCCCTGCAGTAGTGATCCCATGGTTAAGAAGACGTTCAACGACAACACCCCCACGAATTGAGAGGAATTCGTCAGTGAGCAGTCTGACCTCATCGGGATCTGCTGCGATACCATCATACCCCACATGAACATGAGTATCAATAATCCCCGGCATTACGACTCGGTCTGAATAATCAAGAACCTCCATCTCAGATTCTCTTTTCAGATCCTGGCCAACTTCAGAAACTATACCACTCTTGATTAAGACTGCTGTATCATCCAGAGTCCTACCATCACCAACAATCAGAGTCCCGGTTTTGAGAAGGATATTGGCCATATTCCAACACACTCAGAAACACAGTTCTATAAGCCTGCCTTTGAGTTTAGTGAGCTGTGCAAAACTCACAGTTTGAGTCGAAAGAGATACTCATCATCCTGTATCGAAAGCTTGCTCTCAACAACCTTCCCGGTTTTATGAATGAATCGAATCATTGGCTGATTTTGAGGATGTACATAAGCAATGAACGCCTCAACTCCTTTACTCTTGGCAATCCTCATGAGATGATTCAACAGGAATGTACCGATTCCTATGCCTTGGTATTCATCCTGTACAAGAAGAGCGAACTCTGCCTCATTTGTACTCCTGTTCAAGAGGTATCTTCCAGCACCAATAATCTTCTCAGTTTCTCCCTCTTCACCAGACTTCACAACCGCCACTACGCTGATGTCAATTGCTTGGTCAACATTATAGAAATCCTGCAATGTCTGTCGACGCAATGTTTTCAGTGGGGTGAGAAATCGGAAGTAGATGCTCTCTTCACTCAAGTCATAGAAAAGCTCCTTGATTCTATCAGCATCATCTGGTCTAATCAACCTAAACTGAACTCCAATTGACCCCTCTGCAGTCTTGAAATTTTCTTGCACCTCATACTCTGAGGCGAAGTATGTCCCTTGAACAAGGAATGGAACCTGGTCCTCGAAGACATAATGCATCTTCTTAGCGGCCTCCAGTAAATCGTTTCTGAATTTGGGATGTGCAATGGCAATGAGTGACAGAACACGCTCTCGAATACTCTTTCCATGTAGATTTGCAAGACCAAACTCTGTGATGACAACATCCACATCTCCACGGGTGGTAACAACTCCCGCGCCCTCACTCAAGCGCGGCACGATTCGCGAAACTTCCCCATCCATTGCTGTGGAGAGCATGCAGATTACAGCTTTTCCCCCCTGAGACCTCTTCGCACCACGAATAAAGTCAACCTGCCCTCCAATACCACTATAGAATCTGTGTCCAATAGAGTCTGCGCAAACCTGTCCGGTGAGATCTACCTCTAGAGCTGAGTTTATAGCTATCATCTTTTTGTTCTGCCCGATGACATAGGGGTCATTCACATATGCTGTATCATGAAACTGAAACATTGGATTGTCGTCGATATAGGTGTAGAGTTTCTCTGAACCCATAGCAAAGCTTGCAATCACCTTTCCTCGATGAATCGACTTTTTCTTGTTTGTGACAACACCCTGTTCAATGAGTTGAATCAAACTGTCACTAAACATCTCTGTGTGTATTCCAAGATCTTGTACTCCCGTTTCCAATAGATTGTTGCACACAGATTGAGGCAACGCACCTATTCCAAGCTCTAGTGTTGATTCATTCTCAACAATTCTGGCTACATAGCGACCTATTTTGTCGATTGTATCATCGATCTCAGCAGCCTCAAATTCCCTCAATGGCTCATTATAGGGAACTAAATAATCAATATCTCGAACATCTATGAATGAGTCACCATGAGTGACTGGCATCTTCTCATTTACCTGTGCAATGACAACATCCGCACTTTCAGCTGCAGATTTTGTGATGTCTACAGAGATGCCTAAGGAGCTGTATCCATTACGATCCGGAGGACTGATTTGAATCATTGCCACATCAAGGGGCATTCTCTTTTGCCTGAAAAGTTGCGGAATGTCAGAGAGCATCATCGGAGTGTAATCTGCTCGCCCCTCGGAAACTGCTTCTCGGATGTTTGAACTAACGAAAAACGTGTTATGTCGAAATTGGTTTTGAAACATTGGATCAGCTGATGGTGTATCCCCAAGAGTCAGAAGATGAACAATTTCATTGTCCGCCATTTGATCAGCATTTTTTGCTAGTTCCTGGACAAGATGATATGGAACTCCACAACCTGTCCCCAAGAAGATTCTTGCACCACGTTTAATCTTCTTGATTGCCTTTGAAGCATTAACGACCTTTTTCTTGTATGTTTGAGTCCAATCACTCTTACTCATTGCAGATTACCTCTTCTCAATGGCTCCTTCGATAAGGAAGTTGCATATAGGCATTTGCTAGTGACTTAATTCAATATATGACAATTCGGAAGGCTTTTAGTGGGGTAGGTCCCGCCAGCCGCTCAAAACCTGACATTGTGACGGGTGAATTTGATTATGTCTGATGAGAAAATTGGTAACAGGAACCTTGTTATTCTCGGTGCGCTTATTGTACAACTGTGCTTAGGTTCGATATACGCATGGTCCTTCTTCCAGACTGCTCTGAATGGAGGAAGTCCCCCTGTTGGTGTATATCTCTGGCCCTCTCTCTATTCACAGTTGCCATTTGCAGCCGGATTGGCTTCGTTCGCATTATTCATGATATTTGCAGGAAGATGGCAGGACCGTGTTGGTCCTAGAAAGGTTGCTACAGTTGGTGGTATCCTTTTAGGTGTAGGTTATATTCTTGCGTTCTTTGTTGATCAAATCGCAGGGTCTGATGCACTTCTAGGTACAATCTACCTCATCATCACTTATGGTATAATTGGTGGAGCGGGTATCGGTTTTGCATATGTCTGTCCAATTGCAGCTCTGGTCAAATGGTTCCCAGATAAAAAAGGGACAATCACTGGTATTGCTGTTGCTGGTTTTGGTGCTGGTGCTTTGGTGTTTGGATATGTTGAACAGTTCTTGTTGAACATCTACAATGTACCAACCACCGCTAATATTGGAATGCCTATGCTGATACTCGGTATTGTTTACCTCATACTTGTTGTGTTTGGATCCCAACTTCTCACAAATCCCCCTGAGGGGTGGCTTCCTGCTGGTTATACACCTCCCTCAACCATAGCTGATGGTGCTGGTACTGGGATGATGCCGGGTCAAATGATTCGGACATCTACCTTTTGGCTCCTCTGGCTAATGTTTGTGTTTGCAGCAACTGCAGGCCTAATGACACTGGGCAATGTCAAGACAGCTGCTCTGGCAATTGATGCTACAGCTGATGCTGTTGTGATAGTAGGGGTCATGAGCTTACTCAATGCTGCAGGAAGAATTGTCTGGGGTGCCACATCTGACAAATTAGGTCGTGAGAATACCATGATTCTGATGTTCATAGTGCTCGCCTTGGGAATGTTTGCCTTTGCATGGATGTCTACAATCAGCATCAGCTGGGTTGCAGTAATGGGTATTGCTTCATTGATTGGTTTCTGCTTCGGCGGCAATTTTGCATTATTCCCATCAGCCACTGCAGATTTCTTTGGAAGCAAGAATGTTGGTAAGAACTATGGTGTGATGTTCACAGCATACGGAATTGCTGGAATCACTGGCGCATTCGTAGCTGGTCCTATCGTTGATATAACTGACTCCTACTTCATGGCCTTTATTGTGACTGGAGTACTTGCCATTATAGCAGTCTTGTTCACACTGGTCTTGAAATCCAAACGGAGTAAATAATCGGTTGAAAACAGAGGTCGAGGGTTTCTCCTTGACCTCATTCCTCTCTTTTCCACTTTTCTAGTTACTTTATGAGTGTTCTATGTTGTGCCCTTATTTCATGAAACTACGTGATATTTGACAAGCTTCATATAGTCTATATTTTGCTCGTCGGCCATCATATTGACAACATTAGGTGACATACTTGTCAGAAGAGAAGAAGATTTCAGTTTATAGCCAGGAAGAAAGGCGGTTCGACCCCCCAAAGAGCTTCGTAGACAAGGCTTATGTTAAGGGCCACGATGAGCGAATGAAGATCTGGAAGGAGTCTGTCGAAAATCCTGATGAATTCTGGCTCAAAGCAGCCAAGGAACTTTGTTATTGGAAGAAAGAGCCAACCAAGGGATTTGAGTGGGAAGACGTCAAAAATATTCGGTTTTCCTGGTTCAAAGACGGTGTAACCAATATGGCTTACAACTGTCTTGACAAGCATGTCGAGGCAGGTAAGGGTGACCAGATTGCTCTGATATGGCAAGGAGAACCCCTCGAGGAGTCAAAGACTTACACTTACAGTGAGCTCCTTAGCGAGGTCAACAAAGCAGCAAATGTTCTGAAGAACCTCGGCGTAAAGAAAGGCGATAGGATTACTATGTATCTCCCCATGATTCCCGAGCTTGCAATCATCATGCTTGCATGTGTCAGGATTGGTGCTGTACACAGTATTGTTTTTGGTGGCTTCAGCGCTGACTCTGTCAAAGACAGAATCCTAGACTGTGAGGGTAAGTTACTTGTCACAGCTGATGGTTA
>Ga0209427_10000470_pt1 | contig 42686 bp, 38 predicted proteins | sample DeeMarSWOR136_30_FD_187465 | JGI IMG/M metagenome (GOLD analysis project Ga0209427, IMG submission 187465) | Marine sediment microbial communities from White Oak River estuary, North Carolina - WOR-1-36_30 (SPAdes) (version 2) | ecosystem: Environmental > Aquatic > Marine > Intertidal zone >...
AGTAGCAGAAGAAGAGATTGAACCTTGTAGTTATTTACAGTTTTAGAAGAGCCGAGTCCCTTTTGGTTTAATTATTGGAGGCAAAGTCAATGACAACAAAGGCCTATATCCTAGTTGAAACCGCGGTAGGTAAATCCAAAGAAGTACTGGCTGAATTAAGACAACTACACGGGGTCGTCTCGGCTGATGCCGTAACTGGGCCGTATGACTTAGTAGCGATCATAGAGGGTGATAGCTTTCCTGATATCGGCGACCTAGTAGCCGTTAGAATTGGAGGCATCAAAGGCATCGTCAGAACCGTAACCTGCTTGGCTATACAGATCCCATAGTTGAAAACGTCTGCCGGATTCTTTAAGTTTTAACCTATTTAGCAGCTGCAATATGACCCCTACCCCATTTTTAATTGACCTTCGCCTAAGCGGAATATATTTGTCGTTTTTATGTGGGTGGGATCTTGGCAATATTCACCTATTGACAAATACGCAAAAGATTACTAGACTCAAATCCCAATATCTTCTAGAGGTTTATTAGATTGCAAAGGCCGAAGGTTGGATTGGCACTGGGTGGAGGCGGCGCTAGGGGTCTAGCTCACATCGGAGTGTTAGAAGTTCTACAAGAAGCCGAGATACCTATCGATATGATTGCTGGTACCAGCGCCGGCGCTGCTATTGGCGCTATTTACGCACAAGGAAAAGACGCCAAGCTAATAGAAGATCTGGTTCCCACCCTCAATTGGAGAAAGTTACTTACTCTTGTAGACCTAGCTTTTCCAAGAACCGGTCTCATACACGGTAGGAAGATTGGCCAACTTCTAGAGCTTATCATGGGTGGTAAAATAAAATTTAGTGACTTAAAGATCAAACTGGCCTGCGTGGCTACGGATCTCTCACAATGTGAGGAGGTAGTAATCGATGAGGGTTCTGTGGTTGATGCAGTAAGGGCTAGCTTCTCTATTCCGGGCATATTCACGGTAGTCAGACGGAAAGGCCAATACTTAGTTGACGGTAGTTTGGTAAACCCCGTACCTATCAATGTACTCAAATCAAAGGGCATGGACTTCATCATAGCAGTCAATGTAATCCCCGACCCTACTGAAAGACGCCGTAAAGTAAGTGATCAAGATATAGTTACTTTTAAAGACCCAAATATCTTCAACGTCATCATGCAATCTATGCAAATAGCGCAGTGTGTATTATTGAGGTCTAGCCTACAGGTCGCGGACATCGTCATAAGACCGCGAGTCGCACACGTAGGCGTTGCCGATTTTCGTCAAGCAAATGAATGTATCAATCAAGGTAGAATAGCAGCCAGAGACTCGGTACCTGAAATCAAAAGGCGACTCGGAATTACTAATTGATAAGCGGCCTATAACGCGAATGAGCTGCCGTTTCAATGTTTATGACGGCATTAGTATTAAAACTGACGAGGACACGAAGGTTGATATCTTTCATGAACTATGCCTTGCAGGTTAGGCTGTCGTTTTCGGCCAAGGTAGATTTAACCTTTTCATGAAGATAATCTGGGGTAAAGGGTTTGGTGATGTATGCGTCTGCACCCAAATTTGTACTCAGTTCCTTATCGAGATCATGTGCGATACCCGTTAGCATTACGATTGGGATGTCTTTAATATCTACGTTGGATTTAATTTCGTGACATGCTGCTAGGCCGTCTTTCTTTGGCATAAGTATATCCATAAGAATGAGTGCCGGTTTTCTCGTATGTGCTACCTTTAGTGCTTCCAATCCGTCACTTGCCTCGATCACTGTGAAATCGTCACCTAACGCACTTCTCACCAAGAGTCTAATGCTTTCCTCATCGTCAGCAATGAGTATTTCTCTTTTCTGAGGTGTTACTTCTGAGTCAGACATAGCTAGGAATAAGTCAGCAATTACCGGATCGAATTGCGTACCTTTTGCCAGTCTGATTTCATTTAAAGCTTCCTTTCTCGAGAGAGCCGGGCGGAAGGCTCTCTGTGAAGTCATGGCATCATAAGCATCTGCCACAGTGACGATTCTTGCGAGGAGAGGTATCTGCTTTCCCTTAAGTCTCTGTTTGAGTCCCAGCCCATCGTAGCGGTAATGATGGCATTCAACGATGTCAGTAATTCTTCTATTATTCACTATCGGCTCTACTATGCTTGTTCCTATAACAGTGTGAGTCATAACGTGTTCGTACTCTTCAGCTGTGAGTGTCGTAGGTTTATTCAGGATATCCTGTCTAACGGCAATCTTACCTATGTCGTGGAGTAGGCTACCCCAATGCAGATCTTCAAGCTCGTCTTCTGACAGACCCATTTTCAATCCGATGGCGTTGGCGATGTCAGTCACTCTGCGAGAGTGTCCTGCTGTGTAAGGATCTTTGGCTTCAAGGGCGAACGAAAGTGCCGCCATGGAGGCGAAAAAACTCTTTCGAATTGTTCTAGCTTGCTCTTCGACTCTCCGTTCGAGTTCATCGTGATAGTCTCTAGGTTTTCTTTCTAACCTGGCTTGATCCGCCGCTTGCCGTACAGTACGGACTACCTCACTTAGCTTAAAGGGTTTAGTAAGGTATCCAATGGCTCCTCTTCTTGTGCACTCGATAGCAGTGTCCATATCGCTAATACCCGTCGCCATGACAACCGCCACGTTAGGGTGAAGCATTTTTAGTTCCGACAGCATTTCAAGCCCAGACTTGCCAGCCATCACTATATCCAGCATTACAACATCTACGGTCTCACGTTCTAGGAGACTTAGGGCGGCAGTAGCGTTCGCTGCCTCAAGGCAGTGATATCCCTCACTTTGTAGGACTTCTCGGATTAGGTCACGAATGTCCGCTTCATCATCTACTATCAGTATCGTTGCATTTTCCTCAGTCATTAGATTCCCCTTGAACTGTCACTAAATAGTTTGGTATACACGGGTATATTATTAGCGCGTCTAGTGGATTTGCGTATCACCCAATAGTAGCTTTTGGTACATACTTTTCTGTGACTCAATTTCGCCCTAATATCTTTTTGTACGGTTCAGATACCGCTTTGCTGGCTAGGACTAAAGTTGTCATGGTTACTTCACGCAGTATTTTTTGAAGACTAGCTTGACATCGATTCATACTATGGTATAGTGTTGGTGACAAATGGTATCAAATGATGACATATAGTGACAAGTTGTGACACAGGTAATATTCGGACAATTGTCATCGAAAATAGGAAAGTATGAAGAGGGTGTGAATAACAATGGCTAGCTTGATGACTGTTAAAGAGGTTGCTGAATACTTGAATGTACACAAGAGAACGATATACAGGCTCCTACGTCGGGGTGCTATTCCCGCAGCCCAAATAGGTCATCAATGGAGATTCGACAGAGAGACGATAGATGATTGGTTGCATCAACGATCAACGTCAAGCGGAATGCCTAAAAAGGCAACTATACTCGTGATCGATGACGAGGACATGATTATAGAGCTATTTAGAGAGACACTTAAAGATAAAGGTTATTCAATTAGATCTGCGAGGAATGGGCTGGATGGACTACAGTTATTGAACGAGGCCGATATAGACTTGGTCTTCCTTGATTTAAGATTGCCAGGTATGAATGGGGCTGAGGTTTTGCGACGGCTAAAAGTTACAAAACCATATTTACCTGTTGTTATCATGACCGGATATCCTGATAGCGAAGTGATGTCTAAAGCATTAACTCAGGGCCCTTTTGCCCTTATGAATAAGCCTTTTACTGACAGGGATATTCTCGCCGCGGTAAATAGCTTTATAAAAGCCGGTGCCCGAATTCAAATGGAGGGATTGTAACATAGCAAAAACAAAAGCGAAGAACCTACAAAATAGATTTGTTCATGCATACTTTGATATCGTATATAACCCTACGTATGACTTTGCTACGGCGCGTTTAATAAGCTATCGCAAATTACTACAGACCTGTATATCTAAGCTAAGGCTTAGTGATAATGACAGAGTACTATGCGTTGGGCTGGGTACCGGAAATGAGATTGTTTATTTACTGGAGCAAAACAAGCACGTTGACATCGTAGGCGTTGATTTTTCCAAGAATGCGCTTAAGAAATCCCACGAGAAAGCGTCTGCTTTGCATAAGGGAATTGAGTTAATGGTTATGGATGTGCATAGTCTCGAGTTTTCAGACAATAGCTTTGACAAAGTCATTTGTCTTCATGTTATGGATTTTCTCGACGATATCACAAAGACTACGTATGAGATAATACGCGTATTGAAAGAGGGGGGAGAATTCCTAATAACATATCCTTCTCAAATAGAAAGTCAACGACTAGGTCTAAACATACTAAGGGACAGCATCAATCATAAACTAAGCATGGGTACAAATCGTATAAGGGCTTTCCTCGAATCCATTTCTCAGCTGTCAGCTGGTATTATCTACCTACCACTTATGCTTCGCTCAAGAAAAATTGTTACTCGCGAGGAATTAACTAGGCTAATTAGCGAGTTGAGTAGTAATTTCAATATCGAAGAGTATCCAGCATACTGTGATTATATAGTGTACGGGAGCAAATCGACCTAATAAGGAGAATCATATGGGTAGGGAAGACAAGTACTTCAAAACGCTGGGTAATAGCGCTCTATGGAAGAGGTATTGTGGTTATCTTGACTATACAATTGATGAATTTATGGAAGTTCAACACAGACTTCTAATGCAACAGATCGATATAATTTCAGACAGCTTACTGGCTAAAAAAATTCTCAATGGCCAAAAACCAAGAAGCGTAGATGAATTTAGGCGAACTGTACCCTTAACGAGTTACGAAGACTATGAGCCCCATCTCAGCAAAATGGATGAAGCTGCTTTGGCTGTAAAACCACTATCTTGGTGTCATTCTTCAGGAAGGGGAGGTAAGTTTAAATGGTTTCCCTATACGGGCGAAGCCGCTGAGGTGTACAGTAATATATTTATCAGTTATCTAATTCTTGCTGCCACTAATCGTAGGGATGAAGTAAGAATAAAACCGGGACAGAGAATACTCTTCAATCTGGCGCCACGTCCATACCTTAGTGGGTTTTGCCTCTATTCATTTACTCAGGCATTCTCCAGTCGCTTAATGCCACCACTAGAAGAAGCGGAGAATATGACCTTTAGGGAGAGGATTCAGAAAGGATTCCAGCTTGCGTTGCGAGAGGGTGTAGATGTGATTTTTTCAATCAGCAGTATATTGGTAAAGGCTGGAGAGCGAATGGCAGAACAGGCTCAAGGCACCAGCTTCTCAGTCAAGATGCTTCATCCTCGTACCTTAACGACTTTGATAAAAGGCCTGCTAAGAAGCAAACGGGAGGGAAGGAGCATTCTTCCTAAAGACCTGTGGCGACCAAAGGTGATTCTCTGCGGGGGAGCAGATACAGCTATCTATAGAGACGGGGTGGAGTATTATTGGGGTAAGAAGCCCTTCGAGATCTACGGTGCCACCGAGTGTGTCAATATCGCCGCACAAAACTGGACTAAAAGGTGGCTCTCTTTTTTACCTCAGGCTGCTTTCTGGGAATTCATCCCTGAGGAGGAAAGCATCAAGTCGCGTGAGAATAAAAACTACATCCCTAAAACGTTACTATACAATGAGCTTGAGGAAGGGAAGCTATACGAAGTGGTCCTGACTCAATTTTATGGTATGCCGTTGCTTAGATATCGGTTAGGTGACATTATCAAGGTCGTGGCGTTGCGTGATAGTGAGGTAGGGATTAATCTGCCTCAGATCATTTTCCACACTAGAATTGGAGAAACTATCGACCTCGCTGGGTTGGCGAGGCTGACTGAGAAAGTAATATGGGAAGCAATTAACAATACTGGTATTAGATACGAGGATTGGTCGGCTCGTAAGGAATACGATCATAATAAAACGTACGTACGTCTTTACATTGAATTGAAAGACGAGAGAAAAGCAGATGAAGTCGCATGCCTAGTAGACGATCAACTTAAAGCTGTAGATATTGACTACAAAGACATAGGCTCGTACTTAGAACTTCAGCCTGTTAAGGTAACTTTACTTTCGAAAGGTACTTTCGAACGCTACTATCAGGAAAAGGTTACGGAGGGAGCTGATATGACACATCTTAAGCCACCTCATATGAATGCTCCCCAAAAGGCTATTGAGCGTTTGCTGGAACTCAGTATTTAGTATTTGAGGGAGAACATATGATAAATCCACTATCCAATGTTTTGTATTCACTCCCACCCTTAGTAGCTTTTGGGATCGGACTTACTCTGGCAATACTAGTCTTGAAGAGGGATGCAAAGAGCTTTCCCAATAGGCTGTTCTCATTGGTTCTTTTGAGTCTCAGCTTATGGGGACTCTTTATATTTTTAATGCGTTCCAGCCCTAGTACTGAATTGGCCTTATTTTGGGATAAGATGGCGGTACCAGCTGGTATTGCCATGTTTGTTTTTCACTACCATTTTGTTTCTATCTACACAAACTCAAGGGCGAATAAGACTATTAAATTGGCATACGCACTTCTTGCATCAACTATCGCTTTTTCCGCAGCAGGCCTTTTGATAAGTCGCATGAGCTTGGAAAGCTATGGTTATGCTCCTATTTTCACGCCTTATATGTATGCGATTACTGCTGGCGGGACCGTCGCTATGGTTGGTGCTCTGATTAATTTGGTCAAAGCCTCAAGTGCTGCAACTCACCATAAATATAAAACCAGAATAGCATACATGATTATCGCTATTGTAATATTGTTTTCTTTTGGAATCTTGGATGTTTTCCCGAGCCTGCCGCCATTCGGTATATTTGGCAACATAATTTTCGGCATCCTTACAGGAGTAGCTATTCTTAGATACCATTTATTAGACGTTAATATAGCACTACGGCGCGGCTTAGCTTACCTTTTAATGAGTGCCCTTGTAGCTATCCCTTACGTGTCTACCTTTCATTATTTTCAAAATATAGCAAATCGTAATGTACCGTTACAGATTATAGTCACACTACTAGTTTTCACAGCCATCGTATTCAATCCATTATGGCGACGGGTTGAAGGGTTCGTTAACAGAAGCTTCTACCGTCATAGATATGATTTTCTCAAAGCACTCGAGGGTTTTATTAAGGAATCACACGACATACGGGACATTGAACAGCTTTGCTCATCTTTGGTTACGTTGACCAGTAAAGCTATAGACGCATCAAACATTCGTCTCCTATTGCCTAACGAAATGGGTGAATTCACAACAAGGTGTTCTGCTGAAGATGCGAGCTTGCCCTGTAGCATTAGAAATGATGGTCCTATTATTAATTGGCTGCGCTCAAATGGAGAGCCCCTTTACTATCAGGACATCGCAAGTCTTCCGGTATTCAGAAATGTTGATCAAAGAGAGCTGAGGAATATGGAGATAGCAGGTGTGGAAATCCTTGTTCCTCTGCAGGACAAGAAAGATGATCTCGTTGGACTATTAGTCTTAGGTAAGCGACCCTCGAAGAGGCCGTATACCTATGAAGATGAGCGGTTAGTCAAGCACGTAGCCGACCGAATGGCGATTGAATTGGAAAACGCTCAACTGTATGAGCAAGTTCGATGTTCAGAGGTTGCCCTTCGTGAATCAGAAACACTGTTCCGCACGATTGTTGAATCAAGCCCTAGTTTTCTCATGATCGTAGGCAAGGATGGTACTGTTATCTACGCAAGTCCCAATTGTGAGCAATTTACAGGTTATAATCAGCAAGAATTGCAGGGCAAGATTACATGGTGGGTACATGATGACGATTTAGCTAGAATAACTGAAGCATGTTATGGTGCATTTGGTAAAGGCGTGAGTAGCGGGGAGAATGTTCAGTTTAGAGCGACGAAGAAGGATGGAGAACATTGGTATGCCTCTGCCTCCTGGAGACTCTTAAAAGACCAAGAAGGAGAAGCTAGGTCGTTAGTTGTTCAAGTAGTCGACGTAACAGAAAGAAGGCGAATGGAAAGAGAGAGAATCAAAATAGAAGAGAGGGCTTACGCAAGTAACCGTCTTACATCGATTGGTGAAATGGCCGCGGGTATTGCACACGAGATAAATAACCCGCTTACATCGGTTATTGGATTTTCACAAATCTTGATGAAGAAGAACATCCCTGAAGATATGAAAGATATCGTAGTGAGGGTGAATGATGGCGCTCAGCGAGTAGCTGATATAGTGCGAAGATTGCTTACTTTTGCCCGGAAGAAAAAGCCTGAGAGGGTAGCGATTAACATAAATGATGTAATTGAAGACACACTCGCTTTGCGGGAGTACGAACTAAAAACTAACAACGTGGAATTGACCACTAAACTTGACCCTAATCTACCCCTGATTCTAGCTGATACCGGGCAACTGCAGCAGGTCTTTCTGAATATCATTATTAATGCTGAAACGGCGCTGAAATCAGTACGTCGTAGAGGGAAGTTATTGATCAGAACTGCAACAAAGGAGAACACGGTGAAAGCCATGTTCAGGGACAATGGGCTTGGCATACCAAAGGAGAACCTGCAGAAGATTTTTGAGCCGTTCTTCACAACTGGGGAAATTGGACAGGGTACAGGACTTGGGCTCAGTCTTTGTCACGGAATTGTCACTGAGCATAATGGCAAAATCTATGCGGAGAGTACATTGGGTAAAGGAACTGAGTTCACGGTGGAGCTACCCGTCGGTGGCCGGTTGGTTGAGAAAAGCTCAGAGCCCCAAGCCCCTACGGAGCAAGTTGGAGATATTCGGAGAACGAAACGAGCTAAGATATTAGTGGTCGATGATGAGGAATCCATTTTGCATCTATTAAGTAACACTCTAGTCGAAGAAGGGTACATTGTTGAGACAGCGGATAATGCTGAGGACGCATTGCAGAGGCTTAACGGGCGGAAATATGAAGCGATATTGCTTGACATCAGACTTCCTGGTATGAGTGGTATCGAGCTATACAATATACTCGAAGACATGGATAAATCCTTGGTCAAAAGGGTCATTCTTATTACCGGTGACATTTTAGACAGTAGTACAGAAGCTTTCCTGTCTAGCAGAAAAGCTACCTATCTAACAAAGCCGTTCGATGAGAATTTGCTAAAAGAAGAGTTACGACGCAGGCTGAAAGCGGCCGAAATGGTGAATATGTGATATGCTAGCGTAACGTGAATGATAAGAAGTGGCTGCTATGGTATGAGCCCAGTGGCCGATTCTAACTATCGTCCTTTTACTATCTTGCTATTTACAATTGTGCTGCTAAAACAGCATATATTTATGCCTTTTGGGTGTTGATAATCGTCCTCTTTTCCTATTGATTGATTTCTCGGTGCCCTGCTCACTTACTGGACAGATTATCTAGTGGGCTGTGTTGACGGTGTGCATTGGCGGCATCCTCAGCATTCAAGCTCTGCAGGTATCGCTGCGTCATCGCTAACGTCGAGTGACCAAGTAGGTATTTAAGGCAAAACACGTCGCCGCCAGAACGTAGAAAGCTTATGGCGAAGGTGTGTCGTAGCCTGTGAACGTGGGCATTATCTACTCCGGATTTCTTGCCTAATCTTCTAATCATTATCTTTATGCCGGTAACGTCTAACGGCTCACCACTTCGATTAAGGAATAATCTATCGCTATCACCGCGACGATACATCGCCACATACCTCCATAGGGCTTTTTGGGCTGTAGTGCCGATTCTAACTACTCGTTGCTTCGAGCCTTTGCCAAGTTTAATCAAGATAGAACCGCTTGTCGTATCGACATCGTCTAATCTTAGGTTAGCTAGCTCAAAGGCGCGTATACCGGTATCGAGTAGCATCATTACAATGGCACGGTTTCTAACGTCAAGATAGCTTTTACCTGAAGATCGATCAAGAAGCCTTGTGACTTCTTGTGGGTTAAGCGCCTGAACGACCTGCTGTGCCATTTTCGGTGTTTTGATACGTGTCACCGGATTATCGGTGATAAGTTCTTCACGTTTTAACCACGCGAAGAAGGTATTCAAAACTCGATAGTAGTGATTTACGGTCGACCTGCTAGCCGGCTTTCTAGCGCTTGTCGAGCTACCGTTCCAACGAACCGGTTCGCTAGCGAGATACCATAGGAACTGGCGTATATGCTCAGTTGTAATCTTGTGTGGCTCATCAGGGTAGTTACGCTCTTGACAGAACCACATGAAACATCGTAATCTATTTAGGTAGTTTGCTAGTGTTGCTTGTGACTTACCCTCACAACGACAGTTCAGTATGTAGCCCTCAACGAGAGACCTCACACTTGTTGTGATAAGCGAGGTTTCTAAAAGAACGTGGTCTACAGCTTGACTTTTCATTTTAGTTACCTTAATATTAGCTACGAATTCGTGCCCACATAGCTCAGTCGGAAGAGCACGTTCTTGGTAAGAACGGGGTCACCAGTTCGAATCTGGTTGTGGGCTGAGGAATAAAGGGGGGTCTAAAATGGCTAAAAAGAAATTCGAGCGAACTAAGCCACACTGTAATGTTGGCACCATTGGTCATGTTGACCATGGCAAGACGACGTTGACTTCAGCGATAACCCTAGTGTTATCTAAGGTGAGTGCTACCAGCTTTCGCTCATTTGACAGTATTGATAATGCGCCAGAGGAGAAGGCAAGGGGGCTAACCATTGCCATTGCTCATGTGGAGTATGAAACTGAAAAGCGCCACTATGCTCACATTGATTGTCCGGGGCATGCCGACTTCATTAAGAATATGATTACCGGGGCAGCTCAGATGGATGGGGCGATGCTGGTGGTCAGCGCTCCTGATGGTCCTATGCCCCAGACTAGAGAGCATGTCCTGCTTGCCCGTCAGGTGCAGGTGCCGGCTATGGTGGTTGCCCTTAATAAGGTAGATATGATGGACGACGAGGAGCTTCTGGAGCTGGTGGAGATGGAGGTCAGGGAGCTACTCAGTAAATACGAGTTCCCCGGTAATGAAATACCGGTGGTGAGGGTGAGTGCCCTTAAGGCGCTGGAGTGTGGCTGTGGTAAGCGCGAGTGTCAGTGGTGTGGACCTATCTGGCAATTGATGGATACGGTAGATAGCTATATTCCTGTCCCGACTCGACCTAAAGATCAGCCCTTCTTGATGCCAGTAGAGGATGTTTTCAGTATCAAGGGTCGCGGCACCGTGGTTACGGGGAGAGTGGAGCGTGGTGTGATTCATCCCGGAGACGAGGTTGAGATAGTTGGTCTACATCACGAACCGCACCGAACAGTAGCTACCAGCCTGGAGATGTTTCATAAGATGTTAGATGATGCTGAGCCTGGAGATGCCGTAGGGGCTCTTTTGAGAGGTATCGACCGTGATGAGGTAGAGCGGGGACAGGTCCTGGCAGCACCGGGTACCATTAAACCGCATACTGAAGCTGAGGGGGAGGTCTATGTTTTGAGTAAGGAGGAGGGGGGACGTCATACTCCCTTCTTTAACGGCTATAAGCCCCAATTCTATATCAGGACTACGGATGTTACCGGGTCTATCGAACTGCCCGAGGGGGTGGAGATGGTCATGCCCGGTGACAACATTAAGATGAAGATAAAGCTCATTTATCCGGTAGCTCTGGAGAGAGGCTTGCGTTTTGCTATCAGGGAGGGGGGTAGAACGGTCGGTGCGGGTACGGTGACTCGCATCATTGAGTAGTTATGGCTAAGAAGGCTGAAGCTAGGATTATTATTCACCTTGCCTGTACCGAGTGCCGGGAGAGGACTTACACAACTACAAAGAATAAGAGAAATGACTCACAACGACTGGAGCTAAGAAAATACTGTCCCCGTTGTCGAGTTCATAGGCTTTATAGAGAGGTAAAATAGAGCTGTGTAGCCTTAAATCAGGCACGTTTGAGGTTTCGTCATGGCAAAAGGTACGGTTACTACGACAACTGCAAAAAGGGGCTTCTCAATAACCCGTTTCTTCGGCGATATTACCGCTGAGCTAAAGAAGGTAGCCTGGCTTTCCCGACGGGAGGCTGCCTATTTGACAGGGGTAGTCATAATTGTGACCGTAATTGCTGGTGTGGTTCTAGGATTTCTGGACATGGGCTTTACCAACCTGGTCAATAATGTTTTTTTGGGCGGCTAGCAGTCTAGCGGTTTTCATCAAGTCGAGCTGGGGTTTTTCACCCGGGGGAGGCGTAGTTAGTAGGGGGAGCCCCGGCGTGATATTTTAGAGTCAATATGTTGGGCATCCCCTGCGGTATATTAGATTTTCTGAAAACATATTTTGGTGAGGTCTTGTGGAGGAGCAGCCAAAACCCTGGTTTGTAATTCATACCTATTCCGGGTATGAAGAGCGGGTGAAGAAGAATCTGGAGCAGCGTATTCGGTTTATGGACTCTGAGGGTGAGATTGCCCAGGTAGTTATCCCTACCGAGGACGAGATTGAGGTTAGAGGTGGGCAGAAGCGGACGGTAAGTAGGAAGATCTTGCCCGGTTACGTCCTTATTCAGATGAAGCTGAGCGACCAGAGCTGGCGGATAGTGCGTAATACCCCGGCGGTTACTGGTTTTGTGGGTAGCGGAGATAAGCCGGTTCCCCTGAAGGAGGAAGAGGTTAACCAAATCTTAAGGCAGATGGAAGCTGAAGCACCAAGGCTTAAGATTGGTTTCCGTGAGGGACAGAGCGTTCGGGTGACTGATGGCCCGTTCGTTGACTTTATTGGGGTGGTGGACAGCATAAATTCGGAGAAGGGGAAGGTTAGAGTGCTGCTGTCCCTTTTTGGGCGGGAGACGCCGGTGGAGCTTGATTTCTTACAGGTGGAGAAGCTTTAGGCTCCCTACCTTATATTCGGGGCGAATTCTATTCCTCTGAGGAGGTTTTAGTGGCCAAGAAGGTAAAGGCCATAATTAAACTGCAGATTCCAGCCGGTCAGGCAAACCCAGCTCCCCCGGTAGGTCCGGCGCTGGGGCAGCACGGGATTAACATTATGGCCTTCTGTAAGGACTATAACGAGCGTACGGCGTCTCAGGCTGGGTCTATTATTCCCGTGGAGATAACTGTCTTTGATGACCGGTCGTTTACTTTTATTACCAAGACACCGCCAACCAGCGATTTGCTCAAGAAGGCACTGGAGGTGGAAAAGGGGTCAGGTGATACCGGGCGGGAGAAGATTGGCACGCTGTCCCGGGATAAGCTTCGGGAAATAGCCGAGCTCAAGAGTAAGGACCTGAATGCAACGAGTATCGAAGCTGCCGAGCGCATTGTTGAGGGCACAGCCCGCAGTATGGGGATCGAAGTAGAGTAGAGATGGCAAGAGCATTTTCAGTTCCACCAGTACTGATTTTCGGCTCAGGGGCCTCGGCACAGGTTGGTGAGGGGTGTCGGGAGCTTGGGGTCGGGAGGGGCTTAATTGTTACTGATGAAGTGCTCCTTAAATTGGGCGTGCTGGACGATATCAAACAAGCCCTCAAGCAAGCTAAGATTCAATTTGCAATCTATTCTGGTGTCTTCACGGAGCCAACCGTAGATTTCGTGCAGGAAGGTCTTAAGAGTTATCGAGAGAACGGCTGCGACTTCCTGCTGGCGGTCGGTGGCGGTAGCGCTATCGATACTGCCAAGGCGATTGCCATTATGGTTACCAATACCGGTGCCATTGAAGATTATCAGGGGGCTAATAGGATTAAAGAGAAGGGAGCCCTACTGATTGCCATTCCCACCACAGCTGGTACCGGTAGCGAGGTTACCCAGTTCACCATCATTACTGATACCAAGAGAGACGTCAAAATGCTTATCGCCAGCCCGTTCCTTATTCCTCATAAGGCTATCGTTGACCCACTACTGACTCTTTCGATGCCCCGTGGTCTAACTGCGGCCACCGGAATTGATGCTCTGACTCACGCTATTGAGGCCTATGTTTCGGTGAAGGCTCAGCCGATGAGTGATCTCTTCGCTCTATCCGCGATTGAGCTTATCTCAGGTAGTCTGAGACAGGCCTGGTCTAACGGAAATAATAGAGAGGCGAGAGAAAGAACCATGCTCGGAGCGCTGCAGGCGGGCATTGCCTTTAGTAACTCCTCGGTGGCTTTGGTTCACGGGATGAGCCGACCGATTGGTGCCTATTTCCACATTGCCCACGGGGTTTCTAATGCGGCTCTGCTCAGTGTCGTTACCGAGTTCAGCCTGATTGGTAATCCAGAGAGATACGCCCGTATTGCTCAAGCGATGGGAGAGAATATCGAGGGTCTGACGGTCCTGGAAGCGGCTGGTTTGGCGGCTGAGTCCATCACTGGCTTAGTTGAGGATACCGAGATACCCTCGTTACAGGAACTGGGTGTTGATAAGGAGAAGCTAGACAAACTGGCGCCTCAGATGGCGGAGGATGCCATTGCCAGCGGTAGCCCGGCCAATAATCCCCGTCAGGCAACGAAAGAGGAAATAATCGAGCTTTATAAGCTGGCTTACGGGCAATAAAATCTGTGAAGGGGGATAACATGGCGGTTTTAGAAGAGCCGATAAAGGGTGTGCCACTGGTTAGGAACTATATCAACGGCGAGTGGGTTGAATCTAAGGGCGAGATTAAAGATGTGGTCAACCCGGCTAAGTATGAGACGATTGGCAAGGTGCCCATTTCGACTAGGGATGAGATAGACGAGGCGGTAAAAGCGGCTCAGGAGGCTTTTCCTGATTGGAGACGAACAACCCCGGTGGCCCGGGCGAGATACCTCTTCCGGCTGAAGGAGTTGCTCGAGGAGAATTTTGAGGAAGTTAGTCGGGTCCAGACGCAGGAACATGGCAAGACGATAGATGAATCACGGGGTGAGACGAGGCGTGGCATAGAGAATGTAGAGGTGGCCTGTGGGATCCCCACTTTGCAGATGGGATATAATCTGGAGGATATTGCCGCCGGTATCGATGAGTATCTGGTGCGGGTACCTTTGGGGGTTTTCGGTATCATCGGGCCGTTTAACTTCCCCTTTATGATTCCGCTCTGGTCAGCGCCGTATGCGGTGGCGACCGGGAACTGTGTGGTTGTCAAACCCTCAAGCGAAGACCCCTTCAGTCAACTTAAGATTGTTGAATTGGTCGAAGAGGCTGGTTTCCCACCGGGTGTATGGAACGTGGTCAACGGTGGCCGGGTGGTGGTTACCGGCATGCTGGAGCATCCAGGTATTGAGGGAATAGCCTTTGTCGGCTCCACGCCAACCATGAAATATATCTACCAGAAGTGTGGTGAGACTGGTAAGAGAGTTATCGCTCAGGGTGGGGCCAAGAACTTCATGGTAATCATGCCGGATTGTGATGTAAGGGCGACTGTGGCCGCGATGATGACGTCGTTTTTTGGCAACACGGGACAAAGGTGCCTCTCAGGGGCTAATCTCCTTGTTGTCGGTGATGATAAATTCTATACCAGTTTTATGGATAAGGTCGCTGAGGCTACGTCAAACATCGTCATTGGGTACGGCCTTGATGAATCGGTTCAGATGGGGCCACTGCGTGATACGGAGAAAAAACAGAGGATCTTGGGGTATATAGAAAGCGGTCTTAAGGAGGGAGCCAGGCTCAGGCTTGACGGGAGGAAGTTTGAGATTAGGGGTGACTATCCAGACACCTGCTTCCTTGGGCCGTCCATCTTTGAGAACGTGACGCCGGGTATGAAGATAGCCAGAGAGGAAATCTTTGGTCCGGTAATGAGTGTCCTGCGAGCCAAAAGCCTGGATGAGGCTATAGACGTGGTTAACGACTGCGAGTTTGGTAACGGTCACGCTATCTTTACCTCGAGTGGCAAGAGCGCCCGTGAGTTTCAATACCGGGTTGTCAGCGGTAACGTTGGCATTAACATTGGTATTGTGGCCCCGATGGCCTTCTTCCCCTTTAGTGGTATGAAGGATTCCTTCCTCGGCATATTGCACACTCAAGGGCAGGAGGCGGTTCGTTTCTTTACCGAAAGTAAGGTTGTCATCCAGCGGTGGTTCTAGTAAGGGGGGCAGAATTATGAGATTGCAAACAGCTTCTTCAGTGATTAGTCTGGCTAGGGAGCTTGAGGGCGAGTCAGCGAAGTTTTATGAGGATTTGGCTCAGAGATTTGCCGAAGGCGAAGATACCTTTCTCTCTTTTGCTAAGGAGAATAGGAAGTATATCGTGCAGATTGAGAGGGCGTACTACGGGGTTATCACGGACGCCATCGAAGGTTGTTTTGCCTTTGATATTGAGTCGGATGACTATGCGATTGAGACCGCACTGGCTGAGAAAACAGGCTATTCTGACGCCTTGAGTCAGGCTATCGAGATGGAAGAGACGGTGGTAAAGTTCTACACCGATGCTGCCGAACAGTCCAAATCCTTGATGGCTGATGTGCCACGGGCCTTTATGCTGATAGTGAGAAAGAGAAATGACCGTCTGGCTAAACTGAGATCGCTTTGAGCGGATTAATGCACTAGGTCTGACCGGAATATGTAAAAGAGATGGGATAGAGATGGCAAAGCATGGTAAGAAGTATCAGGAGACGGTAAAACTGCTGGATAAAGGGGGGACTTATTCTCCTGAGGAAGGTATTGAGCTAGCCAAGAAGGCGGCTTTTGCTAAGTTCGATGAGACGGTCGAGCTTCACCTGAGGATGGGTGTTGACCCGAGAAATGCCAGCCAGCAGGTACGCGGGGTGGCGCTGTTACCTCATGGACTGGGTAAAGAGGTGCGGCTGCTGGTTTTTGCCCAGGGCGAGGCGGAGAGGGTAGCTAAAGACGCCGGAGCCGATTTCGTGGGTGGTGATGAGTTGGTGAAGAAGATTGAGGGTGGTTGGTTAGATTTCGATGCCGCAATAGCTACCCCAGATATGATGGGTAAGGTAGGTAAGCTGGGAAGGATTTTGGGGAGGCGGGGACTGATGCCGAACCCTAAGTCGGGAACGGTGGTAGCGGCGGAAGACCTGCCCCGGGTAATAGGCGATGCTCGAAAGGGACGAGTCGAGTTTAAGCTGGACAGGACGGCTATCATCCATGTTCCGGTGGGTAAGGCTAGTTTCGAGAATAGCAAACTGCTGGATAACCTGACGGCGGTGATCGAGGCAGTGGTCAAGGCAAAACCCAGCGGTGCCAAGGGGCAATATGTTAGGTCAGCCACATTAACCACGACCATGGGTCCGGGGATAAGGCTTGACCTTAATTCGACCCTGGCTTTGGGTTCCGGTTAAGCCTGACCAAAAATTGAGGGGGTCCCCGAGAGATTATGAGCTTGGTTTAAAAATCCGGGAGTTTCTGGTAAAATAGGCCTAGCTTGATAATCTTGGGGAGTACCAGTGTAGTTTAAAAATTCTATGAAGTCCTGAGACAGTGGGTGCCGATTGGGCTTAATTTAGTTGCCTACCGAGGAGAAGTGAAGGTTTTAAACCGGATTTGAGAGGCTATTACTTAGAATCTCGAAATCGGTTCTGCCTGAGAGCCCTTGTGTCGTCGGCACAGGGGCTTATTTTTGCGGGTGTTTGGCGGTGTAGTGGAGAGATCAATACAGACTCAAGTTTTAAGGTTTAGGAGGTTAGCATGGATGTCTAAGGAAAAGAAGGCAAAAATCATTGATAGCCTAGAGGAGACCTTTTCTCGATGTAGCGTTGGTATTTTGACTGACTACCGGGGCCTTTCGGTTCACGAGATGACCAGCTTGCGACGCAGGCTGGGGGAGTCGGGTATTGAGTACCGGGTGGTGAAGAATACCCTGGCTCGGTTTGCGGCTGAGAGGCTGGGGCGAACCGATTTGGCAGCTACCTTTGGGGGTCCAGTAGCACTGGCCTTGGGCTATGGTGAGATAGTTGAGCCGGCCAAGGTCTTGGCTGACTACATCAGCACCTCGAAATCTATCCTGACCATCAAGGGTGGCTTTATGGGTGACCGGTTACTTACTTCGGAGGAGGTCTTAACCCTGGCTAAACTCCCGTCACGGGAGGTATTGCTGGCAAAGGTTTTCGGTGCCATGCAGAGCCCCATCGCTGCGTTGGTTAACTGTCTTAATGCGCCGATAGCCGGTCTGGCTAGGGTACTTCAAGCTAGAATTACACAACTGGAGGGAGAATGAAATGGTAGAAAAAGAGGCGGAAATGGAGCAAGGTGTTGCTGCTGAGGCGGCTGAAGCTGAAAAACAGCCTAAGGAAAAGAAAGCCGCTAAGGTAGAGGAGAAGGCATCTGGCGAAGCCAAGGAAAAGGAAACTGCTAAGCCAGAGAAGAAGGCGGCTGAGGTCAAGAGTGAGGAGGCTGCGCCGGCTGAAAAGAAGGCGGCAGCTAAGGGAGAGAAGGCAGCGAAGGCAGAGAAAAAGGAGCCAACGGTGGCGGTTAATGGCATGATAGAGACCATAAAGAATATGACGGTGCTTGAGCTGTCACAGCTGGTAAAGGCTCTCGAGGAAGAGTTTGGGGTTAGCGCTGCCGCTCATGTGGTGGCGGCTGGTGCGCCCGCTGCGGTGGCTGAGGCTCCGGCGGCTGAGGAGGAAAAGACGGAGTTTAACGTTATCCTTAAGGAAGCCGGGGCTAACCGGATTGCCGTGATTAAGGCGGTGCGCGAGCTAAGTGGTCTGGGACTGAAGGAGTCCAAGGACCTGGTGGAAGGTGCCCCGAAGCCAGTGAGGGAGGGGGTTACTAAGGATGAGGCGGCAGTGGCCAAGGAGAAGTTGGAGGCGGCTGGGGCTACGGTTGAAGTTACCTAGTATACGCCTTGCTAACTCCGGTTGCAAATGGTCTCGCCAGCGCCTATAATCCTCGGTAGAGACTCTTGGTAGGGGGTGTCCGCTTGCCCTATCCTGATAGCTTTATACTGCTGATTATGGGTATTGTGTTTACCGCGGTTGGTGTCGGTATCACTGGCTGGAGTAAATGGGCGGAGAAGAGGTACTATGACACCCTGACCGCCCGTACTGACATGAAGGAGTTCCTGGAGAGCACTCCGGAGAGCTCCGGCTACGGGGCACTCCGGCTGGGAGGGCTAATCAGCATTATTGTCGGCGTGGTGTTCTTGGGAATCGCCGCTTTCTTACGCTTCGGCGGGTGAGGCGACCTACACCATCCTTCTCGCTACGGACTAGGTAACCAAACAAACAATGAAGAGCCTAGGCTACATGGATATCGAGATTCACCTAGTTAGCAATCACTATGGTGGAAAAGTGATGAGACTTATGGTGAAATAATAGATGCCCGACTCGCACCAGAGATTTGGACTGGCATACTTATGATCATAGAGCAGTATTAATAAGTTTCCTTGAGGCTAAACTGACTTAACATCAGTAGCCTTGGTAGTCCTTTTTAGCTATTGATTCAGAGTAGTAAACGGAGCGCAATGGTAGTGAGTTTATCGAAATAGCGACCCTGAATATAAACCCATTAGTCGAGGAAGGCCGATTTGGAAGTTACAGTTTAATATCTAGCTCCTCCAAATCCCTCCGTAACCAAGCCTCCTTGTTTTATCCACTCATCCATACCACTCCACTTAAAGGGACCATATAGGCCCTGAGCAACGTCGAGGACATCCCTTTGAGCCCCACCAAGCACCATCTGGATTATTTTATGATCTCTCATGTATTTCTCTACATGAAAATCATATGCATAACCGTAACTTCCCATTAACTCCATAGCTTTGTTTGCGCAATAATTACAGGCTTCGCCAGCATACGAGCGGAAGGCTGAAACCTTAGCTAACATTTCAAGCGTGTCAGGTGTTCCATATATTTCTGGATGTGCCATCTGCCAAGAAACCATCAACATTTGACTCCTAGCAATCTCAATCCTCTTAGCCATCTCACCAAGAATCGAGGCAAAAAATGAACGCTCCCTGATCGGCACCCCGGCTATGTCCCTACCCCCTGTCCAATCGAGAGCTATCTCCAAGCATGCTTCTGCCATACCAACAAGCCTGGAGCCGATGGCAAGCCTTCCTGAAGTAACAACGTAACCTTTAATTACCTTCGCACCGAGACCTGGTTGATCTAGATCCAAAACATATTTTTTGGGTACTCTTACATTGTCATACCAAATCTCAACATTCTCATCACACCAGCAAAGCCCCATTTTCTTGTAAGGAGGTGAAAAGCTAATCCCCTCAGCATTGGGAGGAACCCATACTATTCCGGCACTGTCTAGGCCTTTTGATGGGTCACGAGTTACTATAGTCCAATATCCTAGATGACCGTTTATATATCCGTCAGGTTTGAAACGCTCTGGAGCACCGCCAGTACCTGGCCAGATTTTATGACCATTAATAACAGCTTCATCACCATCTATCTTCAAGGTTGTTCTAATGCTCCTAAGCTCAAAGGCAGGGTCTTCGATACATACCGAACCAGCTGGTTCAGATATAGCCACACATCCTATCCAAGCCGCCCCTTCCGGTACGACCTTGGGAGCCAACTCTTCCAATAAATCGTCCCTTTTAGCGGCCAGCATAAGTGAAACTGGCCAGTGAATGTGCATTACATCCATTGCCAAGCCCACTTCACCCCGACAAAGCTCTTCATAGACCATGTTCCTGAGCACTGTGGACAATTCTAACCCGCCAAATTTCTTTGGCATGCTTGTCTTAGTTAAGCCAAGGTCACAACATTGCCGATAAAGCCTGTTTCTAGTCTCTATCGCCAATTTTTCATCCTTGTGCCAACCTCCCTCCAAATTATGCCTTTCCGGCATCACCTCCTTGTTGACGAAGTTTCTAACAAGGATAGCTATCTCTATTTCTTCATCGGTACAACAATTCTTAGAATATTTGTATCTCGGGTCCAACAATTTATAATAACCTTGTCCCAGTTGCACAAAAGGCCTCCTTGTCTATTCTACTAATTAGTAATGTACCAAAAATATCCCTAGAAGTCACTTGACCTGCTCTCTGGGGTTCCATTGTGGTCTCTTCAATCCGATAGCATCATATGTATCGTATTTCTTGCCAGTCATAAACCATGCACGTAGAGCACCAATCTCTCCGTCCCCCTGTACAGCGTCAAACTCTCCTCAAACCTGACGCTCGTCGTATACCTCAACACCATATCTAAGCTCTCCCAACCACCCAGCCTCATGATATGCTCAACATTTAACGCAGCCCTATGCAGATTAGACACTTAGGAAGTGTATAGTGATTTTCCATTTCATTTTTTAATAAGGTTCACAAGCCCTCTGCCACGCTTAGTAATAGAGAAACGACTATCTTTCTCAACTGTTTTAAGGCAAGCCGATATTCCTCTACCCAAGATTGATATAATGCTGCCAGGCTTCGTAACTCGGTGAAGTTCGTCTAGTAACCCCCGTTTATCCTTAACCAGATGGAATGTACGATATAATAAGACTACATCAACACTTTCTTCCGGCAAGCCAGTTTTTCCACTTGAAAGAATGGTAGTGACATTGGATATATCGTTTTGGGCCACCTTCCTCTCAACAGTACTTATCGCTAAAGGGTGTATGTCAAGAGCATATACCCTACCCTTCTCTCCAACTATCCGAGCAGCAGCTATACTGAAGTGGCCAGAGCCACAGCCAAAATCCAAAACAGTGTGACCTTCGCAAACTCCAGACTTCCTTAATTGCTTACCCAAGTCCATAAATCTATAAAATACTTTGGCTGTAAGCGACATCATTCTGAACATAGCTTCTGGCATAGGTTTCTGCTTCTGTCCTTGTTTTTTCATAACTCAACAACCCCCAATGTTCCGGAATTATGAAAGTGTAATGAATCTTAGTCTCTTCTGGGTAGCTCGTCAATACTATGTACTCAATATACTAGACAATGAGATAGCGTCTAGGCGCAGTCACACTTAGCTATATAACATAGCGATTTGTTCCCTCTAGAAAGCCACACCCCTATTTACAAAACCGCCTTCACAAAATCCCAAAACCATAAAAAGGCACTATGCTTGTGCCCAAAATACAGCAATCTTGTATCGTGGTGCTTCTAGATTGAGGCTCGCTTAGGGGTGTTGACAATCACTATTTGCGGGTGTAAGGTAAACCCTGCAACAGAAAATCACATATGAAGTAGTGATGGTGTGGCTGAAGAGGGGGCGTTGAGCCGGTGCCAGCCCAATGGGTGGTCACTCGGGTAGCGGGGAGCCAATAGTGAAACCGACCTCAAAAGGTCGGTTTTATGTTTTGTAAATGAAATAACCCAGAGGTGTTACGAAAATGGGAAGAATAATTGTCATATTAATTACGGTTCTGGCAACAGTCTTCATTGCTTGGAGCTTGTGCTAGACCTGCGGTTGCTCCAACACCTGACAAATCAGTAACTTTTGCTGACACGAAGCTGGAAGCCGCCATTCGTGAGGCTATACATAAGCCAGAAGGTCCGATTCACATGTCCGACCTCGAGTCCCTTACCATGCTGATAGCTGAGTCAAAAGGTATCCAGAACCTCGCTGGCCTAGAATACTGTGTATACCTCACTGAGCTCGATCTTAGGTTTAACCGAAAGATAAGTGACGTCTCACCACTGTCTTCCCTAAATAGCCTCACTGAGCTCAACATTGAGGGAAATAAGATAAGTGACCTCTCACCACTGACTTCCCTAACTAACCTCACTGAACTCATCCTTCCGTATAACCAGATAAGTGACATCTCACCACTGGCTTCCCTAACTAACCTCACCGTGCTCGACCTTAGGTGGAACGAGATAAGCGACATCTACCCCCTTCAAAACCTCAACAGCCTGAATGAGCTAGGACTTGGTGAGAACCAGGAGATAAGCGACGTCTCATCACTGGCTTCCCTAACTAACCTCACCGCGCTCAGCCTTGCGCATAACCAGATAAGTGACGTCTCACCACTGGCTTCCCTAACTAACCTCCCCTGGCTCTACCTTCATGATAATCAGATAAGCGACGTCTCGCCGCTGGCTTCCCTGGCTAACCTCACCACGCTCCGCCTTGAACATAACCAGATAAGCGATATCTCACCACTGGCTTCCCTTCCGAGATTAGGTAGGCTTTTAATTAGTAATAATCCTCTAAGTCCGGCTTCGCTAGATATCCATATCCCCCAGCTTGAGGAAAGAGGGGTAGAGGTTGGTTGGTGATGTTTCCTTGACCTGCTCCTGAAGCCATAATGTCAAGAACTCAAACTCAACAACTGGTGCCACTATTGGGGGCAGGTCAGGCAGAGTATCACCAACTTCGGTGCCAATTGTATAATCCTGCAAGCTATCTTGGAATGTAACTGACCTATAGTAAAATCATGGACTTTCCTAGCGAAGTTAGTAGTTAACAAATTGGCCGGAATGTCAAAGGTAACTTGGGGTTTTTAGGGCATTTCTACTTGAAGCTCACTTAACAAAAACGCCCCTGAAAATCTCAGTGGCGTAGCTGAGGTATGGCAAAGACAGGACTCTTTGTGGAATCCTGACCCTCAGCCAATTTATTCTACAATTAATTGACCATTTCGCAATAAATAAAAATAGAACGCCTCCCAAAGTCGCCATGACGACAGGGAGCGTTACTCGGAGGCCAACCATGACACCCCAAGCAACTTATATTATCGACACAACACAACCCAAAAGTCAATATGCTACATTACTTACTCAGCGATTGGGAGCTTCGTTTTCCGCGCGTTGCTCAATTTTCGAACTTAATCCTGCAAACTGGCATTATGCTGCAGAAAGGGCCTAAAATGAGGTATATAGAGCTGACTTATGATGGTGAAAGCGAGAGTTTCAGTCGTCAGGGTCCAAGATTATGACTGCGAACAGATACGCACAGCTGCGGATAGAAGTCTTAACCTAATCTGTGGGTTAGGAAAGTTAGTTAGGCCGAGCGATAAAGTCCTTGTGAAGATAAACCATCTTTCGCCGGCATCTTCTGCAGACCGGGGCATCATCACTCATCCCATTTTTGTAGAGGCTATTCTGCATCTATTAAGGGATTGTAGCAAAAACATCACAGTAGGTGATGACATAGAGTCTATTGCCAGCAACGGCTTTGGGGTTTCCGGTTTCCGCGAGATGTGCAAAAGAGTTGGGGTAGACTTGGTCAATTTTAAGGAAAAAGGGTTTGTGGAAACTGAATGTAGCGGCCATTTTCTAAAGAAGACACACATTTCCAGAGCGGCTCTTTACTCCGATGTGTTAATCAATCTCCCCAAGCTGAAGACACATTCGCTTACTGTTCTTACGGGCGGCGTAAAAAACATGTATGGAACTATTCCTAGTGGGCTACGTACTAGATTTCACGGAGAATATGTGAGGCCTAACGATTTTGGTCAAGTGTTGGTGGACATCTTTTCTGCTATCAAACCACAGTTAACCATAATGGACGGTGTCGTAGCTATGGAGGGGGAGGGGCCAGCATCTGGTAGTCTCAGAGAGGTTGGAGTGATCTTGGCAAGTCAAGATACGGTAGCTCTAGACGCAGTGGCTACCAAGATAATTGGCTTGGATCCACTGGACGTCTACACAACGAAATATGCCACCGAGAGGGGGCTGGGAATCGGAAACCTGAAGGATATCGAGGTCGTCGGTGAAAAGCTAGAGGACGTTACTGTTCCTGATTTCAAGCTTCCGGCTAGCGCCACCGGTGTCCTCACAAGAAGGGTGCCTCGGCTCCTAGCAAGACACCTGCTAAGCCAGCTCTCAGTTAGGCCTCAGATAGTGCAAAGCAAGTGTACTGGTTGCTTTGAATGTGAGAACATCTGTCCCGTATCCGCTATTTCAAGGATTAACGGAAAAGTAAAGATAAATCCAAACAGATGTATATGGTGTATGTGCTGTCACGAAGTCTGCCACTATAGCGCTATTGTTCCCAAGAGACCGATTGTTGGAAATGCACTAGAACTACTTGCCGACACCTGGCAAAAGTTTATGGGTTCAATTCGCTGAATGTTTGCTGCGACCATAAGGTGATTCGCAGTCCAAATAATGGCAACGCCAGAGATTTGGCTGATTGTTTAAGGCCATAGAAGCTGGTGGGTTCCCTAGGTTGTGGGTCATTCATATATCAAAGAGTGGATCTAAGCATATCTGTGTATCTTAGACTATCGTCTATAAGGTACAATGGAGATGTAAGTAATGTAGATAAAAATCTGGTGAGATGAACAGGCTAGTAGTCGGACGTCTGGCCATAATACTGTCGATAATAACCATAATTTTCCCTGGGGCCTGTGTGCAGATTCAATCAGTGGAACCGGAGGTAGCTCTGCTACCTTCAAAGTTACCGGCGAGGATTGTATTCAGTTCCGACCGTGATGGTAATCCAGAAATATACGTTATGAATACTGATGGCACCAACCCAACCTGCCTCACAAACAATCCAGCTAACGACTGGCATCCCACGTGGTCCCCAGACGGTACCAAGATTGTTTTTGATTCCGACCGTGATGCTGACCCCGAACTCTATGTCATGAATGCTGATGGTACTAGGCAGACGCGGCTTACTCACAGCCTTGGCGGAGACTTCTTACCCGCATGGTCACCCGATGGTACTAGCATTGCTTTTACGTCTGAGCGCGACGTGAATCCCGAAATCTATGTTATGAGTATTCTTCAGGGAACCCCAACTCGTCTCAGCTACAGCCCTGGTCTAGATTTCTGCCCTGCGTGGTCACCCGACGGAACTAGAATTGCCTTCACGTCTGATCGTGATGGTAATCTCGAAATTTACGTTATGAATGCTGACGGCAGTAGGCAGACTAATCTAACTAATTTTAGCGGATCTGATAGTCGACCAGCCTGGTCCCCTGATGGTAACAGAATCGTTTTTGCGTCCATTCGTAATGGGAAAGAGCAAATCTATGTCATGAATGCCGATGGAAGCAACCCGACCCGCCTTACCGATAGTCCTGCGCTTGATTTCTATCCCGCATGGTCGGTCGACGGAAGTAAGATACTGTTCGTGTCTACTCGTGATGGTAACCCAGAAATCTACATCATGGATGCGGACGGCAGCAATGAGACACGTCTAACGAACGATCCCGGGCATGACGAGCACCCCGTTTGGTCACCCGGATCGGCTGAGGCCTCATAACTTTGATCTTCGCACTTGGTGAGATTGTCTTCCCTCATTAAAGAGTAAAAGTCAAAGCTATGGAAACTATGCCTCTTTTTCTCTTGGTAGCAGGGGTTGGATTCGAAGGAAACCAACGTCGGCCGTTGAATAGTGAGATACCTTGTCTCATGCTCTTGCTGGTCAGATTTGGGGCTGTCGGGAATTTGAATGTGGGTCTGCCAATCAAAGCCTTTTTCATTACCCTGCTAGATTAGCCTGTGTTTACCGTAGACAGGGTCACTCAGAAGTCGGATCTCTGTTTGACATTCCTCAAGTTGCACTCCGAGCAGGTCTCGCATTGATATCATACCGATTACGTTGAGGTTATCTACGATTGGCAAATGCCTGATCCTTCTTTCCTTCATTACCATTATCGCATAACTCAAATCATCATCTGGACTTCCTATGATTATAGGCGTCGACATCACGTCCTTTACCCGAAGTTTCTGCATAGAAGCATCTGGTTGGGTGAAGGCCTTTCTTACTATGTCTCTCTCACTAACAATACCTACTAATTCGCCCTTATCGTTACAGACTGGTAGTGACCCTCTATCATGCTCACTCAATCTCTGGATAGCCGCTAAAATGGTTTCATTCGGCTCAACAGTGACTACGGTGCGGTGTTTAAAGTCCTTCGAGTTCAAGAGTTCACCTATCTTCATAGTTCCCTCCCCCTTCAAGTTCATCGAATCAATTTCTTTAGTGTAGATGATAATACTTAAGCTGGTGAACTATCAAGAAGAAGGTTCGTTTGATTTTGACCACCAGACCCCGAACTTTCACGTGTTCGCTCTAGCTTCGGATTCTATCACCAATAAACAAGCATCGGAATCACTGTCCCGCTGATAGAATGGCGGATATAGCCCAATTCTTAAACTTGGCAAGGGCAAGCCAGATTCGGTAAAAAAAAGGACACAGCTCTAATCGCTGTGCCTCAGTAGTTTACCATTTGTAGCGGGGGTTGGATTCGAACCAACGACCTGTGGGTTACGAGCCCGGTCAGCTTAAAATGACGATACCCTATTGCGCAAACTGACGTTTTGTGTTTTACGCCCGAAGGTTACTCAGTGTAACCATAATGTAAAAAGGAACCGAAAAAGAAAACATTTGTCAAAACTACAAACCTAGCCTCGGTGGGTAACCATCGAGGCTAAGTTTGCGGAGTCAAGTTGGCCAACTAACCCCAGACAAGGGGCATATACTCTTCTAGCCCAAGTTTCTTTATGGTGGACTTTAACGGCTTACCCGTCTTCCGCTCCCAGCCTAACTCCTCGTAGTAGTCACGTACCCATCCCTCAAGATATGGCCCAATGCCTTTTCCAGCGGCACGACCAGCATCAGGTGGTGCCGGCTCAGTCAGCCTGGGTGATACTTTTATGTCGTCATCAGCAGTTAGGCCATGGTGCATGTTAAATATCCTCTCAAGAGTGAGAGAACGGTGCCCGACCTCATAAGCCTCTTCAGGGGTAAAATCGTCCCAGCCAACCACAGCAGCTATCGCCCCCGATGTAAATTTCAGGATGCCGGGGATGCCCCAGGTTGCAAAGACGCAGCTTCCAAAACAGTCCTCCCAAAACTTCAGTTTGGCTATTCTGGCTACTTGAATTCCCTTCTCATTTGGATCCAACGGGTCTACAAGTTCCGGATAACCAGCATCAGCCTCAGTGCACCATATATCCGCACCAAGAGCATGATGGGAAGAACCTCCTGAGACACATTGCCCCAGAAGCTCTCCCCAGCTTCTCCTCCAATCGTGCAGGTTCATCCCAGAGCCCTTAATATCAACCGAAGCATTCGGCAGGCCAACACGCTGGGCAGCCGCCCTCGGCCCATAAGCCAACATGTTGGCTAACTTTCCTTCCCTATTAGCAATCCTTCTTAGTAGCGTTTCTATTACTTTAACATCTCCCCAATTTAGCTCCAGACCATCAGTATCTTCCTTGGTCAGTAACCCCTTTTCATAGGCCTCAAAGGCAACCGCCATGGCACAACCCACCGTACTTGTCTCAAAACCAAGTCGGTCAAAAAGGTCGGTCAGGAAAAAAGTTTCCCCAGGTTCCTTACCCGCTCCCACAATTGATGCTGAGCCTTCCATATTCTCTCCACCACCAGATAACGTGGCAACATAACCCTTATAAGGACCCTCCAGGACCTCAACATCATAACAACATGCCACCGGACAACGATAGCAGGGTCGAGGCGTAATCTTCTGCTGCGACATCCTATCACCAAAACCAGGCAGATCGTTTGCCATGAAGTTCCTTACCGAGAGACCAGTAAGCTGTTTAACTCCCACATAGTCGCTTCTGGGAACCCCACCCTGCCCTACAACCGGATACAACCCTACCGAACTCGCCAGCTTGGTCCATTCCCTAGTTATCGGCACCAGCTTCTCCTCATCAAATACCGGAACCTTACCACTCCCTCTAATAGCTATTGCCTTTAAGCGCTTGGAGCCCATTATCTGACCAACTCCCGAGTGGCAGAATCCGTGATTCTTGTCATTCATTATCGCTGCCCCGGCTACCATGTTCTCCCCCGCCGGCCCAATGGCAGCAACACTGGCTCCGTCCGATGCCCCAATCTTCTTGTTAGCCCGAAGATCTTCCTTAACCAAGTCTTCCGTCTCATGGGTATCTTTGCCTAGGAACTTGCTTGCATCTCGAAGCTCAACCTTGTCATCATTAATCCAGAGATAAACCCACTTGTCTGAGGCACCCGTAATTATGAAACCATCATACCCTGCCATGCTGAGAAAGGGACCAAACCACCCATGAGTGTGAGAACGCCCCGCAGTAAATCCAGTATCCCCATTCAAGGTAGTGATAGTGCAATTATTGGGGGATGGTACCCTTGTCCCCACAAGAGGTCCGTTCAGGAAGATCAGAGGGTTCTCCGGCTCTAAAGGAGCCACACCATCGGGTAACTCCCTCATCAGATACCAGAGACCCAGCCCAAAGTTACCTACATACTTTCTTAGTATGCTTTCATCCGGTAAAGGTTCAGTTGTTGTCTTGCCTGTGGTTAAATCTACCCGGATTATCTTCCCTCTATATCCACCTTTTATCACCCTTTTTCCCTCCTTGCTCTAAGTTTTCCTTACCGAGAGCATATTTCCCAAAATTCATACCTCATCAGACATAACAATGGTCTACCCCACTTGCTCTCGCCACATACTTCGAAGATAATCACATCATCTATTGATAATTTCACCTCCCTTCTTAATCTTCTGGTCTATCTTCAAGCTAGGCTACCCTAGGTAACAATCGGCATTGCACCCGGCTGTAACCTACGCCACTTCTTAAGCAACTGCTGAGAGCTCTCCTCACGGTCAGCATCAGCTACCGGACAGCCCCTATTACACACTTGCACACGTCGGGGAGTTGACTAATTCTAGTACTATCTCAAATAAGGGTCAAGGTAAATGGCTCAAACCACATCTTTATTCTTTCTGAAATGGGGAAGGAGTTCCATGGTTACATCCAGAAGTCCCAGCACATTAACACCGAATTGTCTTCTAATTCTTTCGTCGATTCTAGAAGACGACTGCAATGTAGCCTCGGCGAACGAATTACTGTACAATAATGATGAGATAGCGAAAGCCATAACCCTTCAGTACAGGCAAGTAGTGTAAGGAATCATAGCCCATCTAATATCGTGTAATGCGTTAATGTCCTAGTATTTGGTAATTTTTGAAAGTAAGCGTGGATTATATTGCTTTTGGAGCTTCTCTTCTCAGTAGGGATTATTCTAATTCGAAAGGGGGTGGATTAACGCGTGATCCCTCGAACAGTTTTCAAATTAAATGGTTCTATCGATGATATGTATAGTATCAACAGAGCTACGTACAGGAGATTCAGTTCAGCAAAAGAAGCTTTTGTCATTGTTGGTCAACAGGATACGGGTAAAATTGGGTTAATGGAATGGCTGCCGAAAATGCTTGAGAACATGATGGCAAACATGCAAAACAACGTGGCGGGCAAATCACGTTCCGATGTGGCTCTCAAAATGGGTGCAAATACAATAAATCTGATCCTAGGTACCTATGGTGACCAGAACGCAAATAAGCAGTTTCTGAACTGGTCTTCCCCCTTTGTACCAGAAGCTTTACAAAGGATTCCAGCACAAATTGCCCCAGACAAGCTTACATCTTTGGTAAAGAAGGCTGCCATGATATACGGTGCTGGTCTTGTTGGCATTAGTGAGGTTGACCCAAGATGGGTCTATGACAGTAATATATACAAAAGCTTCATATTCGATGATGTTGAGCGTCCGTTAGAGACTGAAGAGGCATTTGTTATTCCTAGCTCTGTAAACAAAGCTATTACCATGGCAATACCTATGCGTAAAGATCTGATTTTTGAGTCACCAGGTGTAAATAATGAGACGTCGGCTGAGCTGGGTTACTCGGCTATGGGCTGTTTATCGATATCACTAGCCGAATTCATACGTACCCTTGGTTATTGCGCAATACCATGTATGAATGATACCGCCTTGAGCATACCATTAGCGATAAGCGCCGGACTCGGTCAGCTTGGGAGGAATGGTCTTTTAATAACACCCGACTACGGCGCCTGCGTTCGTCTATGCAAGGTCTTGACAGATATGCCACTAAATACGGACCAGCCAATTGATTTTGGTATGACAGAATTTTGCGACCAGTGCTTGTCCTGCGCTATGAATTGCCCTTCCGGTGCTATAACCTTAGCGGGTAGAACGTTCAGTGGTCCAACTGAAAGCAATAACCCGGGTGTTAGTAAGTGGTATATAGATCCAGTTAAATGCCTAAGATTCTGGCAGGCAAACGGTGCTTGCTGTGCAAATTGCATAACGACGTGTCCTTTTACTGCAGGTTACCGCCTACCTCATTGTGCGGAATGTGAGATGTGTGTCCCTGGATGTCCACTCCAGTTTGTGATTAATCAGAGACGACGAAAACTTATACAAGGTCTAGCTCCAAATCTAGAAACCCAATAAAGAAGGATTAAGCTAAGATTCAGGAGCTAGTGTAGGCTTGCCCTCGTAAGACATTTCCTCGGTAGCGGGGGTTGGATTCGAACCAACAGCCTTCGGATTGTAGCAATTGAATAAGACTAATTAGCTATTGTGCAACTGAGTCTTGGGGTTTATAATTGACCTAGAGATACAGATGGGGAAACAAACAATGAAAAAATGCAAGGTTATTAAGTGGGTGATTGTGGGTTTAATTACCCTGACTATGCTTATGGGAACCAGCTGTACGATGTTCACTGCCCTGCCTGAGATTGAAAGTGGCAACACTCCGCCAGAGATTAGCAGTCTTGACCCAAGTGCTACAAGTGTGGCTCTTGAGGGTAGTTGCACGATAAGTTGTACTGCCAGTGATGCGGATGGTGATACTCTGACCTATGATTGGACGGCTACTGGTGGAACTATCACGGGAGAAGGTAGCACAATTACCTGGATGGCACCGGCAGCTGAAGGAAGCTACACTATCACCGTGACCGTCAGCGATGGTAAGGGCGGAACAGCCAGCGATAGTTGTACCGTAACAGCCGAGACGAGGTTAGGCTCAATCGACATACAGTCTAGTCCTGACGGAGCAACAGTTTATCTCGATGGAGTGGATACAGGCAATATAACTCCCTATATCATAACTAACCTTGAACCGGGTGATTATGCCATCAAACTAGACCTGTTTCATTACGAGTATCGAGAGGAAACGGTTACGGTGAACGCCGATGAAACCACCTATATCAACTGGTCGCTAACCCATGCCTCAGAGCAGACAGTGTCTATACAGCCTGCATCTGCTGCTGGTAAAGATTCCACTGTATATGATTCTATGCCGGACTCCAATTTAGGAGACCACGGTGATCTAGTCGCTGGTGATAGGGCGATGGGTATCTATAGAGCCTACCTTCAATTTGACCTCGATTCAATTCCCAATGACGCCGTAATACTAGATGCCAGGTTGGGATTGTACAATTACAGCAGTATTACCACAAATAGAGGGGAACTAGGAGCTTACGTAGTAGAGGAATCCTGGAACGAAGGTAACATAACCTGGAATAACCAGCCAGCAGTGTCAACAACAGCGGAAGATGACTTAAGTCTGTTTGGTTCTCCATTAAACGTTTTCATCTACTGGTACATCGGCGATGTGGTTAAGGGTTGGTGGGATGGCAGCATACCAAATTATGGTGTAATGCTGAGGGAAATTGATGAAGGTGGTTGGTATGCCTGGAAATACTTCCGGTCTTCGGACTGGGGTGGCGCTAATTTTCGCCCCAAGCTAGAAGTTCTATATTATGATCCCAATCCCTAGCTTATTTAGTAATAACTTTTGGTGAGTATCCCTTGAGGGCAAGTAAGGGCTGTTGGAGACCAATTCAACAGCCCTTTGTTATTCAGTGTAGTCATTATTTCGGGAGAAGTTTCATTACCTCTTCTGTCTCCATAACAGGATACAATTCAATCTTACCTAGGTCCGCCCATTGTGCTGAAGCCCCCAACATAGCCCGGGGGTCATCACACTCAACTAGCTCAAAAACTCTACCAGTACCAATATAACTCCATTCGCCGAGACTCTTCATTCCTGGGGGTCTTATCTCCCCTTGTTCCATACGCTTTTTAATCACTGCCTCTCTGTCTTTGGGTTCGTACGTGTAAACAACCATAAATTTCATGTCAATTCCCCTTTCATTAGAATATATTCTCAAGTAATTTACCGTGATATATGTGAGTTGTCAATAGGAGTAAATAAATGGTAATTCAAACGGAAGAAACTATAGTAGGAAATAAACCACATTGGCAACCTGAATGGATGGTAGAAGATAAACATGGGTGTCAAAGTGTGGGTAGATTATATGACTATCGCCATAGAAGGGTTAATACCTATTCTAGATTCCGAGCAGTTGACACAACGTTCGTAAACGAGGGTAACCCCGGCGAGATATCGACCTCAACTTCGACAACCGCCGTTCCAGTCCTACTATGGCGCAGCTCATTACCTTGGCTAGCATATTTCTCCATAGGTAATACCACAGGTGTTGGTTATCGGTCAACCGTACCTGTAGTGGTACTATTTGGCTGTCCAGCCCCCATCTACCGGCAGGATGGCGCCGGTAATCATGCTAGCTTCATCACTGGCCAGGAAGCAAACGGCGGTGGCAACGTCGTCCAGTGTGGCCAAGCGGTGATAGAGGATGTTATCCATTACGTAGCTTCTGAATTCCGGGTCCTCCAGCATACCTTGGCTCAAAGGGGTCAGAACAAAGGTGGGCGCCACAACGTTAATGCGGATATTGTATGGTGCCCAGTCAACAGCTTCGGCTTTAGTTAGCTGCGCCACAGCTCCCTTACTGGCACAGTAATTGGCACGTTTCCAGCCCCCCACCAGGCTCATCTGGGAACCGATATTAATGATCGAGCCCCTCTTACGGGGTATCATTGACTGCACGGCGACTGCCTGATTACAGAAGAATAGCCCCTTGGCATTTACGTCGTTTAAGGCATGCCAATCTTCCTCAGTGACTTCGTGAGCCAGCTGGGGGATGTTGATTCCGGCGCTACAGACCAGGATGTCGATCTCGCCCAGCTCCTCCCTTATCCGGCTGACCAGGGGGGCAAGGGCGGGAATCACGGTCACATCTTGAAGGTAACCTTTGGCTACCCCCTTTGCCTGCACCCGTTTGGTTGCCCCGGGCAGGGTTTCCGCATTCTTATCAACCAAAGCTACCTTGGCTCCGCTCTCTGCCAAAAGCTCGGCACAGGCAAGGCCGATGCCACTAGCGGCTCCGGTCACCACGGCAACCTTGTTGTCGAGTCTAATGTCCACGGGCTCTCTTTGCCTCCTTTTCTAGTCATGCTTGCTTAAGGGTGAAACCTAATCCCAGCCCTTAAGCCGGTAGTAATCGGACAGCATCCTATCGAAATCTGATTTCAGAAGCACCTTACCACTGTCCTCGAGCCTTTCTTCAAAAAACCTTTTTGGTAGCGTATCATCAGCGGCCGTCATGCCCTCGCGCAGATTGAATTCCCTAGCCTTATTGGTAATGCCTAGCGCCAGTTTCTGCAGGCTTGGCTTATCCAGCTTCATTCCCGTGGTTGCCTCTATCACCAGTGATAATCTCTGCCAGAGGTACATGTCTCGGAAAAAGCGGCACAGGATCAGGGCATCAAAGAGGGTGTGCCGGTCCTCGAAGTCGATAAGCATCTCCGCTTTACCCTCGATTTGGTCTGGGTCTATCATTCCGGAGAGCTCTGCCTTATAGAAGGTAGCTCTTAGGTGGTCGGCGCCTCTGTCTCCAGTAGCGTAGGTTAGCCCCATACCCTTGAGAACCCTGGGTTCATAACCTGGTGGCTCCAGCCCTTTGACGTGAATGGCCAGGTCCTCTACTCCCCACTCTTTAGCAGCGTGTCGTACCCCTTCCGCCAGGATAGCCCCGATGCCCTCTCTTCGGGTGATTTTATGTAGTAGCTGGCTAATCCCGTCAACGTCGCCATATTCAATTTTCTCGCCGATTGGTTTTCGGTGGGATGCCTCTATGGCAAAGGCAGCGACATTACCGGCGGTTATTGTGTCCAGACCGAGCCGGTCACAGATATCATTAAGGTAGGCGACCTCCCTAATATCGCTAATCAGGCACAGCCCGCCGAAAACGGCGATGGTCTCATATTCGGGTCCCTCCACTCTCAGTCCCTTATGTCGCCCCGTAGTGACCTCAAAGAGTTTGGCGCAAGCCATACAACATTTAGGGCAGGCCCGGGACTTGACATCGCACTGCTCACGCGCTTTTTGCATGGTCAGGTTTTGCCATCTATCGAAGGTCCCCGAGGTCCAGTACTTGGTGGGAAAGGCACCGGCTTTGTTGGTTGCGGTCACCACCTGAACTGTCCCCTCGGAGTAAAACCTCTGGGCGCCGGGGTCTACTTTACAGGCTTCTCTCATTTCTTCCCAGAGTTTATCTAGCATCTCGGGGTGGGCTATCTGCCTCTTTACATCTCCGTAAAAGGCTATGCCCTTGACCTTCTTTGCCCCCAGCACTGCTCCCGCCCCGGCTCTACCTGCCGACCGCCAGCGGTCGTTCTCAATCAGGGCAAACTTTACTAGGTTCTCCCCGGCCGGTCCGATAACGCCGATGCCGGCATCCCGTCTCCCTAACTCCTCACGGATGGCATCTTCAGTCTCATAGGTGTCTTTGCCCCAGAGGTGTGAGGCATCGTGAAATACCACCTTTTGGTGGGTAATCTCGAGGTAAACTGGCTTCTGGGAAGCCCCTGTGATAATGATGGCGTCATAACCGGTCCGGCTTAGCGGTTCAGCCACCCTGCCCCCGGAGTAGGACTCGCAGTATACCCCGGTCAGGGGTGACTTGGTAAATACTCCGTAGCGGCACGAGCCGTAGGTTCTGGTATCCGTGGCTGGCCCGGTGGCCAAAATGACTACGTTTTCTGGTGATAGGGGTTTAACCCCGGCTTTGGTATTTTTGAGCAGGAGATAGGTAGCCAGCCCCTTTCCTCCCAGGAACTCCCGGTAGATGGCATCATCTACGGATTCCTCTGCAAATGACCTCTGGCTGAGGTCAATATATAGTAGTTTGTTATGGAAGCCCTTCACCTTACTTCGTTCCTTTCATTCTGATTTGGTTAACAGCCTTGGCCCCCCTTTTCATGGCCTCAACCAAGGGCAGTTTTACGCCGGATAGAAAGCGAATGAGGGCTCCGCCGCCGGTAGAGACGTGGTCTATTTTTAATAGGTCTCCCAAACGACTCGCTGAGGCGACGGTGTCCCCGCCCCCGATAACCGAATAGCCCTCGGCATCACCGACTATCTGCCACAGGGCCTTGGTGCCATAGGCGCCGATTTCCTGTTCGTAGATTCCGGCGGGGCCGTTAACAAATATCGTGCCGGCTTTCCTCAGTATCTTACCATATTCGGCGACTGTTTTGGGGCCGATATCGATAATTAACCCTTGGCTTGGTAGCTTCTCGGCGCTGATTTCGTACCGCCGGCCACCATCGTCGATGCCAAAGTCTAGGGGGATGCGCAATTTATCGGGGTAGTCCTTGAGATACTCTCTGGCTGGGGCGACAAACTTGTCCAGTCCCCGGTCGGTGACAAACTTTTCTGAGGGTGAGCCTAATCTTTTACCCAAAGCGAGGTGCATCAGCTGTCCGGTAATGCCGGCGGTGAGCACACAGTCGGCCGAACCCTCCGCCAGCACCTTTTTCATCATGCTAAAGGCATCGGATATCTTGGCTCCACCGAGCAGGAAGGCACAGGGACGCTTGGGATTCTCCAGTAACGTAGTCAGGGCCGTTACCTCCTTATCGTAGAGGATGCCGGCGGCTGATGGAACTAACTCCTGAAAGGCTACCATGCTTGGAGAGTTACGGTGGGCGGCGGCGAAGGCGTCATTGACATAATAATCAAACAGCGGGGCAAGGTTGCGCACCAGATAGGTGCCCGTCATCTCCTTGGGGGTCAGTTTTACCGCATCCTCAAAGGTGGATACCTCCTCGGTCAGGTAACGGAGGTTATCCAGAAGCAGGATTCCCCCCTCTTTAAGGCGCTTGATTTTCTCTCGGGCCGCCGGACCGGCGACATCGTCAATAAACTGGACTTCCCGCCCCAGCTTTTGGGAGAGTTTTTCGGTGTGCTCCTTTAGGGAAATCAGGTTCTGATAGTCCAGTGTGTCTCCCTGGTGGGCGATGATGACCAGCTTAGCCCCTTTGTTAACCAGTGCCCGAATGGTGGGCAGACTCTGAACGATTCGGTTCTCGTTGGTGATCCTCTTGGTCTTGGGGTCAAGGGGCGAATTAATATCCACCCTCAGCAGTACCGGCTTACCGCGGTAGTCAAAATCGTCCAGCGTCAGGTAGTCCCGCTTGGCCATTGGATCCCTCACCCTAGTCCCAGATACTTATTGGTGAGAGCGACCGCTTCCAGTCGGTCTTTCTGCATCTCCATACAGGCTCGTACGCCGTCAATGGTCTCGGGAATGGTTACCGATTCCTGAGGGATGTTGAGAGCGAAGACGATATCATTCTCGTTAAAGCCAAATGCCTCCTCAAAAATGGCAATCTCATACAGATCCCCCCGGGGTTTGAGCAGAAACCGGGCGTACTGGAACAGGGAGGTATTTGAGTTAAAGCCGTCGGCGATTCTGACCACGCGGATACGCGGGTGAGCGTTAAATGCCTCAAGTACCTCTTCCCGGCTCATCTTCCTTCTTTTCGGAGTGATTACCAGGGTGATAATATGTCCGTGGGTCACCGGGGTATGCACCAGAATCCCGGTAGCTTTCACGTGGGGCATAATCAGCATCAGGTCCACTGCCTGATGGCTGGGGATGGGGTCTACTTTCAGAAGGTCAACCAGACCGCGGTGGGTATCCCCGGGGTCAGCAACACGGCGGATAATGGTAACGGATACCTTTTCCACCCCAGCTATCCTATCGAGACAATCCACGGCTCTTACGAAGCCGGTAGTATTGCAGGAGGTGAGCTTGAGGAATCTCTGCCCGATGCCCTTTTCATAGTTGGCGTAGCCGTGGAAGAAGACATCGGCGACCTCATTCTTCTCGCCTGCCTGAAAGATGGCTTTTTTGCCGTGCTTCAGATAGGCTTCCTTATTCTTTGCCCCGATGCCGGCTGGAGTGGCATCCAGAACAACGTCAATTCCTTTGAGAAGGTCATCCATCGTCCCAGAAACCGGAATACCAGCGGCTTCTATTTCGGCTATCTTGTCGGGGATAGCCGAGAAGAGTTTATAGGGCATGCCCCTTTCTTTCAGGGCTCTTACCGCTAGGGTAGGTGCGGCATCGACCACCCCCACCAGCTCCATGTCTTCCTGCAGGGCCACGCCATCAGCAAGACGCTGACCGATACATCCATAGCCGACAACGCCAACCTTTACCTTCGCCATTTGATTTACCTCCTTAACATCGAGGTTTTACACCACATTAATTAGGCAGCTCTTTTGCCTCTGAAAACTGCTTTATTTGTCCCGTTACTTGCAGCGGCGCCATTTTGCTATCGCCTCCGGGTTTACCACATGCTGGGGCAGCTCACCCCGCAGGGCGGTGAGGCAGTTCTCAAGCTGCAAGAGGGGCAACTGCCACACGACCTCCGGGTTCAGCGACGCGGCATGAGGAGAAAATACTGTCTTATAGTAGATGTCTTCACTAAGCAGGGGGTTATCCGGTTTGGGGATTTCTCCCCTAAAGACATCCAGGGCAGCACCGGAAATCTGGTTTTCCTTTAGTGCCTTCGCCAGCGCTCCTTCATCAATCAGGCTCCCCCGAGCTGTATTTACCAGATAGGCGCTGGGTTTCATCATCTTGAGCTGGGTTTCTCCGATAAGCCCTATTGTCTCCGGGGTCTCGACGGCGTGGAGGGTGACAAAATCCGACCCCTTGAGCAGGGTCTCCAGGTCGGTGAGCGCTACGTCCAGTGTCCGGGCTCTTTCCGGGGGCACATAAGGGTCATAAGCCAGGAGCTTAAGCTCGAAGGGGTGGAGAAGCTCGGCCAGCCGGGAGCCAATTCTACCTAAACCGATAATGCCCACCGTTTTGTGACGGAGGAGGGTATTGGAGACGCTGCGCCACCGTCCTTGGCGGGCGTTACAGTCGGCGAGCTTGACGTTACACGCCAGTGCCAGGATCATGCCCAACGTGAACTCAGCTACTGAGAGGTAGTGTAGCTCTAAGGGGGCGTTGGTCACCAGAATGCCGAGGTCAGTGGCGGCTCTTATATCAATGTCACCAACCCCGATGGCTCTCTTAGCGATAACCTTTAGTTCCTTATCTGCCTCCATGACCCGCCGGGTTATTTGGCCGTCTCCGGTAGATATCATAATGGCATCCATACCCTTAACCTTCTCCACCAGTTCATCCTCGGCGTAGTGCCAGGTATCGGTAAAGAGACGACCCAGGCTTACCTCACAGCCGGCTGCCTCAAGCGTCTCAATTATGTCTTCCCGGTCAGGGTCTCTACCCGAAAGCCATACCTTCCACTTCTTTTCTGCCATTTACTGCTCCTACCAAGCATTTCTCCAGATGCCCCTGACATCGTCCAGGGTCAGCTCTTTCGGGTTATTGGCCAGGAGACGGGTGACATTCATGGTCGCGGTGGCCAGTCCCTCCAGGGCCTCCTTGGGTACCCCCAGCTCACGCAGGTGGGTGGGGATGCCAACATCGGCGGCTAGGGCTTTGGCTGCTTCCAGCCCCTTCTCGGCGGCTTCCTGGTCGAAGAGACCCTCGGTGGCCACCCCGAGCATCTTGGCCACCGTGGCGTACCTGGGAAAATTGGCGGACAGGTTACACTCCATCACGTAGGGTAGCAGAATAGCGTTAGCCATGCCGTGGGGGACGTGGAACTGTGAGCCGAGCGGGAAGGCGAGGGCATGGACGGCAGCACATCCGGAGTTCATAAAAGCCATGCCGCCAAATAGGGCACCTTCGGACATCTGGTTACGGGCTTCCTTATTCGAGCCGTTCTTGACTGCCCGCCTCAGGCTACCGACAATGAGCCGCATCGCCTCCAGGGCTAGGGCATCGCTGAAGGTGGTGGCCTTGTTACCAGTATAACCCTCGATAGCGTGGATGAGGGCATCCATGCCCGAGGCAGCGGTGACCTTAGCTGGGCAGCCGTAGGTCAGGGTGGGGTCGACAAAGGCGATGCGGGCGAAGAGGTAGTTACTGACTACCCCTTCTTTGAGTCCCCGCTCCCGGTCGTCAAAAACGGCGATATTGGTGACCTCACTTCCGGTTCCGGCGGTGGTGGGACAGGCGAAAAGCGGGACGCCGGGGCCGGGAACCTTGTCAACACCGCCGTAATCCTGGCCGATACCTCCGTGAGCCAAAAGGACGGAGAGTCCCTTGGTGGTGTCGATGCTTGAGCCGCCGCCGATAGCCACCAGCAGGTTGTAATTATTCTTGCCAAGCTCCTTAGCGGTGGCATTCAGCTTTGCGTAGGTAGGTTCCGGTTCTGCTTCAGAGAAGACATCGACACTAATCCCGGCCTTGGTTAGATTTTCCTTCACCGGCTCAGTGATTTTTGTCTGGTAAACCCCGGGGTCGGTAACCATGAGGGCCCGCTTGGCGCCAATCTTGGTTGCCTCCTCCCCCATGGTTTCGGTGCAACCGGCCCCGAAGCGGACTTTTCCCGGCACTCTAATCTCATAATTTTCCATAGTTATGCCCCCCTTCGGATTTTAAGCTGAGCTTGCGTCTTACGGTCCGCTGTCATGTTACTGCAGAGCCTTCTTCGATGTCAACGGACAGTCTTTGGTTGTTTTGTTTTTGAGTCTAATGCTAAAATAATTTTGTCAGGTATGGAGGGAGATGTGCCACTGGATTCCATCATCGTCAGAGGGGCGCGGGAGCATAACCTCAAGAATATAGATGTCGTGGTTCCCCGAGACAAGCTGGTGGTTATTACCGGGGTCTCCGGTTCGGGTAAGAGTTCACTGGCTTTCGATACCATTTACGCTGAGGGGCAGCGTCGATATGTGGAATCGCTCTCCGCCTATGCGCGCCAGTTCCTAGGCCGGATGGAAAAGCCAGACGTTGATTATATTGAGGGCTTAAGTCCGGCAATTTCCATTGACCAGAAGGGACCCGGTCGGAATCCAAGGTCAACCATGGGTACCGTGACCGAGATCTATGACTACCTGAGGCTGCTGTTTGCCCGGGTGGGACATCCCCACTGCCCGCGGTGTGGGCGCGAGATCTCTATGCAGACTGTGCAGCAGATTGTTGACGCCGTGCAGGCTCTGCCTAGTGGTAGCCGGATCATGATTCTGGCACCCTTGGTCAAAGACCGCAAGGGTGAGTACCAGGCGGTCTTTGACGACCTGCGCAAGGTGGGCTATGCCCGGGTGCGGGTTGACGGGCAGGTTTGTGACCTGTCAACCGAGTTTCAGCTGGATAAGAATAAGAAGCACTCTATCGAGGCAGTTGTTGACCGCTTGGTAGTTGGGCAGAGCGGTAGCCAGGGCCGCCTCGCTGATTCTGTGGAAACGGCGCTTAAGCTGGGGGCTGGGGTGGTGCTGGTATCCATTGTTGATGGTGAGGAGCTACTCTTCTCGGAGCACTTTGCCTGCGTGCATTGTGGCATTAGCCTGGGAGAGATTGCCCCCCGGACTTTTAGCTTTAACAGCCCCCACGGTGCCTGCCCGGCCTGTAGCGGCTTAGGCTTTAAGCAGGAGCTGGATCCTAGCCTTATTATTCCCAATAAAGACCTGTCCATCGCCGAGGGAGCGATTCGTCCTTACCAGTCGGGATTCTGGTATCTTGAGCAGATTCACGACCTGGGGAGACGCTACGGCTTTTCTCTTAATACCCCGGTACGGGATTTGACCCCGGAGCAGCTTAATCTGGTGCTCTATGGTGAGGAGGGGGAGCTAGTGAGTTACCGTCGTTTTGGTCGGGTGAGGCAGTATTTTATCGGCTACGAGGGTGTCATTCCACGGCTGGAGCGGCTCTATCGGGATACGGAATCTGAGAATTCTCGACTGTCTTTAGAGCGCTACATGGTGGCTAGGGAGTGTCCTGTCTGCCAGGGAAAGCGGCTTAAGCCAGAGTCACTGGCGGTAACCATTGGCGGTAAGAACATTATCGAGATTAGTACCTTGTCAGTTAGCCGGGCAGTAGAGTGGGTGGCGGCTCTCGGTGGTAGGGAGTCAATACTCAGTGAGCGTGAGCAGATGATAGCCCATCAGATTCTCAAGGAGATCGGGGCTCGGCTCGGTTTCCTCGAGGCGGTGGGTCTGGATTATCTTACCCTGGATCGTCCCTCGGCGACCCTTTCTGGCGGTGAGGCGCAGCGGATTCGTCTGGCTACCCAGATCGGTAGCGGGTTGATGGGAGTGCTTTATATCTGTGATGAGCCGACGGTGGGGCTTCATCCCGCTGATGACTTTCGCCTGATTGAGACCCTGAAACGGCTCCGGGACCTGGGCAATACGATACTGGTGGTTGAGCATGATGAGGCGATGATGCGCGCTGCGGACCATATTATTGATATGGGACCCGGGGCGGGCGAACACGGGGGGAGGATTGTGGCTAGCGGCACCCTAACCGATATCATGGGCGCGAAGGGGTCAATCACCGGTCAATACTTAAGCGGGGTAAAGCAGATTCCCCTGCCCGCTGGGCGTCGTCCTGGTTCCGGTAGGGAGATAGTAATTAAGGGGGCCCGGCAGAACAACCTCAAAAATGTAGACGTCCGCATTCCCTTAGGCAGGTTCGTCTGCGTTACCGGGGTTTCGGGCAGTGGTAAGAGCACCCTTATCGATGAGGTGCTGTACCGCAACTTAGCTCGGCTACTTTATAGGTCTAGAGAGAGGGTCGGTGACTGTGACGGCATCTTTGGTGTGGAGCATATTGATAAAGTAATCAACGTTGACCAGTCGCCCATCGGGCGCACCCCGCGCAGTAATCCAGCCACCTACACCGGCACCTTTACCCCGATTCGTGAGCTCTTCGCCACGGTCCCCGAGGCTAGAATGAGGGGTTATGCCCCGGGTCGTTTCTCGTTTAATGTTAAAGGCGGGCGCTGTGAAGCCTGTCGCGGTGAGGGTTTCACCCAGATTGAGATGCAGTTCCTGCCCGACGTAACCGTTCCCTGCGAGGTGTGCCAGGGAAAACGTTATAATCGTGAGGCTCTCGAGATCAGGTTTAAGGATAGGAACATCGCTGAGGTGCTGGATATGACGGTGGAACAGGCTCTTAATTTCTTTGAGCATTTCCCCAAGGTGAGGAATAAGCTAGCGACCCTGCGTGACGTCGGCTTGGGTTATATTCGCCTGGGGCAGCCAGCGCCGACCCTTTCCGGGGGT
>Ga0209427_10000471_pt1 | contig 42685 bp, 39 predicted proteins | sample DeeMarSWOR136_30_FD_187465 | JGI IMG/M metagenome (GOLD analysis project Ga0209427, IMG submission 187465) | Marine sediment microbial communities from White Oak River estuary, North Carolina - WOR-1-36_30 (SPAdes) (version 2) | ecosystem: Environmental > Aquatic > Marine > Intertidal zone >...
AAGACCGGCAGCTCGAATCTTTAGGCCTTTGATATCGTTTAACGTTTTAATCGGCTTTTTGGACCAAATTTCTTCCGGAGGTGTCAACCCTAAAGCAAAGACAATGAGTTCTTCCCCATACATCTGCTGCTCGAGTTCCTTTCCTCCTCCACCGTACAGCCAGATGACCAAGTCATTGAACTCCAACACGCCGGCAGGCAGGGTGTAGAAGAGGTCTCCCGCTGGATATTTCCCTTTCTGCCATGCAGGAGTATTCAACCCAAAGTCGAGAAGCCCATCACGCACCGCGTCGTATATCTTCGTGGGCGGGACCACCTCGCCGGCATCATGCAGTTGCAGGACCATTCTGCCCCCGCTCATCTTCTCGACATATTCCTTCCATAGGATGATCGTATGTTTGCCCAATGGCGTCGCTAGTCCGAAACAGCTTTCCCCTTTCCATCTGATTTTTTCCGCTGCATTGCCGAGTCCTGCAGTGACTGCCAATAAAACTATTGTCAGCATTATCGAAAAAAATAAATTTTTCCTCATCATCTCCAACCTCCTTTCAATGAATTACATTGACTTAATCAACCTCCTACTTCCCACCAATGAGCGATTACTCCTTGCCGCCGTGGACCACCCCCTTTCCTGTTTTGATTTAAGTCCTCTGTATTATACACAAGTTTGCAAACATTCGGAAAGCATTTAGTTACGGTACAAAACCTTTTTTACGGCTTTTGTAATATCTTCTTCGTCAGGAATGACCGCTTTCTCAAGAGGCTCAGAATAAGGAATGGGCACATTCAATGCTCCCACTCTCTCGACAGGAGCATCGAGATAGTCGAAGGCCTCTTCCTGAATATGAGCAGCAATTTCTGCTCCAATCCCCCCCCTCCGACATCCCTCGTGAACGATGACAGCGCGGTTCGTTTTACGAATGGATTGCAAAATGGCCTCATCATCCAAGGGGACAAGGGTTCTCAGATCAATGACCTCTGCTTCAATTCCTTCGCCCGCCAGTCTTTCTGCAGCCTTCAAGGCTTTCACGACCATATAAGAAATTGCTGCAATCGTGACATCCCTACCTTTTCTTTTTATGTCAGCCTGGCCAAAGGGGATAAGGTATTCTCCATCGGGAACGGAGCCCTTGGTCGCATAAAGGAGTTTATGTTCAATGAACATAACAGGATTATCGTCTCGTATAGCAGTCTTTAAAAGGCCTCTCGCGTCGTAGGGAGTTGATGGTATTACAATCTTTAGACCAGGGATATGGAGAAAAAGTGCTTCAAGGCTTTGAGAATGCTGGGCAGCATTTCCCCTGCCACCCCCTCCTTGGGTACGAATCACCAGAGGAATCTTGGCCTTGCCACCTGACATGTATCGCATCTTCGCAACCTGGTTGACAATCTGATCCATAGCGCAGGTAGTAAAGTCAACATACATAATTTCAGCGACCGTCCGAATTCCGGTCATCGCTGCCCCCAATGCAGAACCAATAATCGCTGATTCTGAAATCGGGGTGCTCCGAACCCGGTGAGATCCGAATTCCTCGAGCAGACCTTTGGTTACGCCGAAGATGCTTCCATAGCGGCCAATGTCTTCCCCTATGAGCATGAGCGAAGGATCCCTTTCCATTTCTTCTCTGAGGGTCATTCTGAGGGATTCGACAAAAGTAACTTGTGGCACCCTTTCTTCTCCTAATGTAGGGGAGCCCCTCCGTGGGCTCCTTGATTGGGCGGCCACAGAGGGCCGCCCCTACATCATTTCAAAAAAGACATCCTGAACAGCCTCATCAGCTGACGGAAAGGGGCTCTCCTTTGCGAATTGAACACCCTCTTCAATGGAGGTCTTCACATTCGCTTCGATCTCCTTTCCGGTTTCCTCTGTCATGATTTTCTCTTGAACGAGCCGTTCCTTAAGTTGCTTGATCGGGCACCGATTCAGCCATTCATCCATCTCTTCCTTGGGCCGATAAGTGATCCCTCTGCCAGGGTCCCCTGTAAAATGGCCAAAAAAACGATAGGTGATGCAGTCGAGAAGAGTAGGTCCCTCTCCGGCTCTTGCCCTCTGAACGGCCTCCTTCGTTTTTGTATAAACTTCAATGACATCGTTTCCATTCAAACTTATCCCGGGCATGCCGTAGGCGATGGCCCGATCTGAAATACGGGATGCGGAAATGGCTTCACGAACCGGGGTGGAAAGAGCGTACAAATTGTTCTCACAGACAAAGACGACCGGAAGCTTCCAGAGTGCAGCCAAGTTAAGACTTTCGTGGAAGGTCCCTTGATTCGTTGCTCCGTCTCCGAAGAAGCAAGCGACGACTTGATCCGTACCTCTATTCTGAATGCTGATTCCTGCCCCCACTGCAATAGGGATGCCTCCGCCCACAATGCCATTGGCGCCCAAATTGCCACCCTCGAAATCGGCAATGTGCATGGAACCTCCCTTTCCCTTGCAGTAACCAGTGGCTTTCCCGAGGAGCTCAGCCATCATCAATTTCAAATCAGCGCCTTTGGCAATACAGTTGCCGTGGCCCCGATGGGTGTTCAGCATGTAGTCGTCTCGGCGCAGACTCGAGCAGACGCCTACTGAAACGGCCTCTTGTCCGATGCAGGGATGGACATTTCCCCGGATGAGGTTGTGCTCAAAGAGCTCGATGGCCTTTTCTTCGAACATGCGGATGGTCAACATCTGTTTATACATCCTGAGGCAGAACTCTTTGTCTAATGATAAAGCCATGCCGTTCCTTTACGAATCCTCATCCCTATCATCCAGCAGGGGTCAGGCCGAGGTCCTCCCCTTAAAAAGGGAGGTTCCGTTTAGATTAGAAGGAATGTAGGATTCTCAACCAGTTTCTTTATTTGATTCAAGAAAAGGGCTGCAGTAGCCCCATCGACGATTCGATGGTCTGAAGATAAACTGAACCATGCCATGGGCCTTACTTTAATCTCCCCTCCATGGAAGACAGGCTTTTCAACCGTTCTCCCAACTCCCAGAATGGAACATTCAGGAGGATTGATAATGGCATTGAATTTGTCAATTCCGAGCATCCCCATATTGGAAAGGGTAAAGGTTCCCCCTCCGACCTCTTCCAGAGAGAGTTTTCCCTCTTTCGCTTTGTGGGTGAGGTCTCTAAGAGTGGAAGTAATTTCTGTCAATGATTTTTGATCGGCATGATGAATGACAGGGACGATCAGCCCGTCCTCAAGTGCAATGGCCACGCCAATGTTGATCTCTTCTATCAAATGAATCTGGTCCCCTTCGATTCTGGAGTTGATGATGGGATGGTCTCTGAGGGCTGAGGCTGTTGTTTTAACCAGGAGATCTGTCAGGGTTAATCGCAACTGGGTGCGCCTCTCCATCTCTTCTCGCAATTGTTCGTGAAGGACGAGACAGGAGGTCATGTCGATTTCTAAAGAGAGGTAGAAATGAGGAACATTCTGGAAACTTTCTGTCATCCGCTTGGCAATAATTCTTCGGATTCCTTTAAGAGGGATCAATCTTTCTGAAGGCCTCTGCATTGCAGGGGCAACCTCTTTTCCGGGTGCCTTTAAGATATCCATTTTGATGATTCTTCCCATAGGACCGGATCCTTTGATGGAAGAAAGGTCGATCCCTTTTTCCTGAGCCATCCTCCTGGCAATGGGCGAGACGAAGATCCTTTTGGTAGGTTCCCTACTTTCTTTTTGTACAGCAGCAGGCAAAGGTATCTCCACAGGGACTTCGGGTTTGGCTATTTCTACTTCCGCCACAGCCTCTCCTTCTTCAGCGATAATGGCGATAGGGGTTGTCACCGGGACGGTCTCTCCCTCGTGATGGAAGATTTTTCGAAGAATGCCGGAAGCTGGAGATTCATATTGAAAGTTAATCTTTTCGGTGATTATTTCAACAAGAGGTTCTCCCTTTTCAATACGATCTCCTTCCTGTTTTAACCACTTCTCAATCGTTCCTTCTGTCATAGTCAAGCCCAGTTTGGGCATGATGACCGTCGTCGCCATAGCTGATCTCCAGGGTTATCCTTTTATGTTAGTTAGAAAATCATTTTCAAATCCCCCCTCGCCCCCCTTTGCCAAAGGGGGGTTGGGGGGATTATCGCTGTTCATACTTCGTGCCGGCCTGCCGTGTGCCAGCCCTGCGCCATTTACCCTTTCGTCATGTGAATCGCTTCACCATGGGTATCCAAGGCTGCCTCAAAGAAGGCCTCTGAGAAGGTGGGGTGCGCAAAGATCATCTGCTTGATCTCCTCAACGCCAATTTCATGTTTCATCGCCATGGCACCCAGATGGATTAATTCTGTGGCATGGGGACCGAGAATATGAACCCCCAAGATTTCACCATATTTTTTTTCCGAGATGATTTTCACCATCCCTTCTTGATTTCCTGTCGCAATCGATTGTCCACACGCCATAAACGGGAATTTTCCAACCGCCACATCTCCGTACTCGCTTTTCGCCTCTTCCTCCGTAAGACCAAGAGATACGGCTTCGGGGTAGGCATAGAGACAGTTAGGAATCAGTCGGTAATCGATTTGGCATTCCGTTCCAATCATATTCTCAACGGCGATCCTCCCCTCTTGGAATGCTTTGTGAGCGAAGAAGCCTTTTCCGACCACGTCCCCTGCTGCAAAGATACCAGGAACAGGGGTTTTCATATGGAGGTCAACAGGAAGAAATCCGTCTTTCAAATTGAGAGATGCCTTTTCAAGATCGAGGCCATCAGTATCTCCACCCCTATTCCCCGTCACCAATACTTTCTGAACCTCCAACTCTTCGTCTTTTCCTTTTTGGACCACCTTGAGGTTGACGGACTCCCCTTCCCGCGAAATTTTTGAAGCCAGAACCTCCGTGTCTGTTATTACTTTGATGTTATTTTTGGTAAGGAGGACTCTATACCGAATGGAGATTTCCCGATCCATTTTGGGGAGTATCCGATTCTCCTTTTCAATGAGAGTCACCTTGACTCCGAAGGTGTTGAAGAAAGTGGCAAACTCCACCCCAAACCTTCCTCCTCCAACAATCACCAAACTTACAGGAAGATCACTCATTTTAAGAACATCATCGGTCCGTAGAATCCATTTCCCATCCTTCCTGAGTTCTGGTTTTTCTTTCCAGACCGCTCCTGAGGCGATGAGGATCCGATCTGACTTCACTCTCTCTGCAACCTTTCCATCCCTTTTCACATGAAGGGTTCGGGAGTCGGTAAAGGAAGCCTCTCCGCTCATGACTGTGATGCGTTCTCGATTCAGAAGATTTCTCAATCCTGATACCACTTGATTGACAGCCACATCCTTTTTTTCCATGGCCCTCCTGAAAAAGTCAATCGCCTCATTTTCATCTCTGACGCTCCCTGATTTCTTAATATCATCCCAAAGTTGAGCCTCCTTTAAGAGCGCCTTCGAGGGAATACAACCTCTATTCAAGCAGGTCCCTCCCCAATCACCTTTCTCGATAATGGCAACATTCAATCCTCTTTGAGCGGAGAAGATGGCTGGAACATAGCCACCGGGTCCGCTTCCTATAATGATCAAATCAAAAATTTTGGGTTGGTTTTGCAATGGATATGCTCCTTTAACGATAAGTCACTTGTCGCACAGCTCTGATGACATCTTCCACCTTGGGTAAAACAAAGTTCTCCAGCGTTGGCGAGAATGGTATGGGAACATCCTTCGCTGTCACGCGGATGACAGGGGCATCGAGATAATCGAAGAGCTCAGAACTGATCCTTGCTGCTAGCTCGGCTCCGAACCCACCGGAGAGACACGCCTCGTGGATCACGACAGCCCGGTTGGTCTTCTTGATGGATTGAGCAATGGCACTGAAATCGAGAGGTTTCAAGGTTCTGAGATCGATCACTTCAGCTTCGATGCCCATCTTAGAAAGTTCGTTGGATGCCTCCATGCTCATATAGAAGCCTGAACCATAGGTTAAGAGGGTGACATGATCTCCTGGCCGTTTCACCGCTGCCTTACCTAAGGGTACGATGTGTTCCCCTTCAGGCACGGGGCCTTCCTTGGAAAAAAGTTTTTTATGTTGGAAGAAGATGACAGGATCATCATCGCGTATCGCAGCCTTTGTAAGCCCTTTTACGTCAGCAGGCTCGCTGGGGACGACGACCTTTATTCCAGGCGTATGGACGAACCAGCCCTCCAATGATTGGGAATGATGGGCTGCTGCGCGCAATCCTGCTCCGTCCGGTGCCCAGATGACTAATGGAACTTTGACCTGTCCGCCAAACATATACCGTATTTTGGCTGTTTGGTTGACAATTTCATCCATGGCGCAGGTCACGAAATCAGCAAAATGCATATCCACCCATGGACGCATGCCGGTAAGGGCTGCACCTAGACCAGCGCCGACGATGCATGTTTCAGAGATGGGCGTGTCAATGACCCGACCCGGAAACTTCTCGGGGAGACCTTTGAATTGACCGAAAATACCTCCGTGGGCAATCAGGTCTTCACCAATTATGAAAACTGTTTCATTCCGTGACATCTCTTCATGGAGGGCCTCTGCTAAGGCGGCAGTACTACTCATCACTTTATCTGCCATTGTCTCTCCCCAATCGGGTCGATAAGTACCTGCTTGCCCCGCACCATGCTAGGTTCGGGGAGCTTCTTTAGGGATTGATGAACATGTCCTCAAGCGCCTCTTCAGGCTTAGGAAATTCACTCTCTTCGGCGAATTTGACTGCTTCTTTTAATTCTATTTCTACCTTTTCTTGTATCTCCTTTTCCAATTCATTGGTCAGAATCTTTTTCTTCTTCAGGAGGGTAGTGAAGCGAAACAGAGGATCATTTTTTTGTTCCCAGTCTGCCACCTCTGCCTGGTTTCTATACTTCTGGGGGTCACCCTCGTAGTGACCGCGGTAGCGGTAAGTCTTATTCTCAAGGAGAGTGGGTCCTTCGCCCTTACGGGCCCTTGTAACCGCTTGGGTCGCGGCCTCACGCACTGCCAAAATATCATTTCCATCTACCGTTATACCCGGGATGTCGTAACCCTTGGCGCGGACGGCAATGTCCTCAACCGAACAGGCGTAGGATGTCCGTGTGGTCGATGCGTAAAAGTTGTTTTCGCAAACAAATAAGATAGGAAGCTTCCAGATGGCGGCCATGTTCAAGGCCTCATGAAATGTTCCTCGGTTACAGGCCCCATCTCCAAAGAAAGAAGCGACCACTTGATCCGTGCGGCGGAGTTTAATCGATAAACCAGCCCCAGCAGCAATAGGAAAGCCACCGGCCACGACGCCATTCGCTCCCAGGATTCCTAGCGAAAAATCAGCGATATGCATGGACCCACCCTTGCCCTTACAATATCCTGTCTTGCGGCCCATCAGTTCTGCAATCATCTTCTTCAGATCCGCTCCCTTTGCGATGACATGGCCATGGCCCCGATGGGTGGTTGTGATGTAATCGTCCGGCCGAAGGACCGAGCAAACACCGACTGAGGATGCCTCTTGACCGATGGACAAGTGAATAAACCCAGGGATTTTGCCTGCAGCAAACATCTCGCCAGCTAAGGTTTCAAATTTACGGATCGTCACCATAGTCCTGTAGAGACGTAATAAAGTTTTTGCGTTTTCGGGCATCTAAACTCCCCCTTGGGTCAGTGGTTCAATGAGATCTACCTCGGAGGTATCAGAACACATAGGCCGATTCCGCCTGCCTTCCCAACGCTCTCTCCCCGATGGGGAATACTGGAGTCAAAGTAGGTCGCATCCCCTTCTCTGAGAATGAAGGTTTTATTTCCATAAATGAACTTGATTTTCCCATGAAGGATGAATAACATTTCTTCGCCTTCGTGCTCGAAAAGTTTCTGAACGCGGCTGCTTGGAGGGTATTTTATAATAAAGGGCTCTATCGCCTTCTTTTTCTTCTTGAAAGCGAGCGATTCATAAGCAAATCCAATATCAGAGCCAGGTCCGACGATCTTCTTCCTTTGTCCCCTTCTCACTAGAATGATGTCTTGATTCTCCTCAGCGTTTTCGTCAAAGAGTGTGGAGATGCCCACTCCAAAGGCTAAAGCGATTTTTGAAAGGCTTGCGATGGAAGGGGAGGTCATGCGGTTCTCAATCTTCGAAATAAAGGCCTTGGTAAATCCGGTTTTGGAAGCCAGTGCTTCCTGAGTCATCTGTCGGTCTAAACGGAGCTGTCGGATCTTCTTGGCAATCTTGATTTCGACCATAAAGTTAACTATTTGTCAACAAGATGAGTAATAATTAACAAAATAGGATGAAATGTCAATAAAAAAATCGTAATATCATGAATGAGGGAATAGGGAGGTGAAGAGGGTAGAGAGGTTTCCTCCAAAAGGCTTATGACTGACAAGATCAGCTACTAATGAAATAACGAAGACGATTGATAGGAGAGCCAGAAAGACGAAAAGGGCCCTATCATGAGCGTCGTAGAATTTTCCAACCCACTGGGCCGTTTGGTAAAAGAAAGTATTTTCATGGAAATCCATGGACGGATTCTTATCCCCTTTTGAATAGTAGCGTGTATGGATTCCAGAGAAGAGGAGGAGAAGTCTTGAGGCAAGATAGAAAAAGAAGATAATGAAGGCAATGAGGATAGCAAGTTCAGATGAAAGATCGAGGAGGATGATCATAGAGTAAGTGAGGGCGCTATAGAGGATTCCTCCTATGATAGCCAATGGGATTCGAATCGAAAGGGAATTGAAAAAGCCCATGCTTTTCTTCCAAGCCCTCCCCTCCTTATCCCTACGCGCCCTCTCAACCTGAAACAGTTTTTCCACAGCTTCAAGAAGGAGAGAGAGGTAAGTTGAAGAGAGGTCCGGGGATTAAATAATGAGAGAGAAGACGACGTCCAGTATCTTCAAGAAGGAATCGGGATTCCATCCAGCCCTTCCCACTCCGACCCCATCCACATCTTCCTGACCCAGAAACTGAGCAACATTATCCCAGCGAATACTTCCACCATAAAGAATGTTGACCCTTCCGGCAACCGGTTCACCAAATCGACCTGCGATTTCGTTCCGGATGATTTTGTGAGCTTCCTGAGCCTGTTCTGGGCTTGCTGGCTCGTCCGCGCCAACAGCCCAATAAGGTTCGTACAGAATCTGACACCTGACCATCTCATCTGGCGAGATGTCTCTAAAGATGATATCCATCTGTTTCCGGATGGAATGCGACGTTTCACCCGATTGGCGCTGCTCGACCGATTCGCCGATGCAGATGAGAGGAGTTAATTGATGTTTCAGTGCGGCCTTTGCCTTCCTTTGAATCTCTTCTTCCGTTTCATGGAAGTAGTGGCGGCGCTCATAATGTCCGACCAATGCATATTCGCCGCCACAGTCCCTGACCATAGCCGCAGAAACCTCTCCCGTATAAGGACCGAAATCTTCCCAGAAATGATCCTGAGAACCTATTTTGATTCCTGACCCACTCGCCAAATCGGCAGCCAAGGCCAGAACGGTAGGAGGGACGAGTATGAAAATCTCAACTCTTCCCCTGTATTTGGCTGCTGGCCTCAAGAAACGTCTGAAATAGTCTCTTGTCTCAGCAAGGGTTTTGTTCATCTTCCAGTTGGCAAAAATGACTGGTGTTTTCATCTTACACGAATGACCCTAATGATAACGAATTAAGCGAACAATACTCAATCTAATAGTTCATATTCGTACCATTCGCTGTCATTCGTTATATTCGCTCCTTAATTTTTTATATCTGACTAAATTGGCAAGGACTCTGGCCGCCCTCTCTGGAGTAGGAAAGTTCGGAATTCCCGACGCTTCGAGTCTCTTAATTTCCTCATCCCAGATCCCTCTGGGTGCTGAGAGGCAGCAGACCACAGGTTTCTTCTCTTGGGATTGAAGCAGTAGATCGGCGAGGATTCCAACAGAAGCTCTATTGGCTGAGGCAAACATGATGCAGAGGATGACAGCGTCGATCTTTTTGTCCTCGAGGACAGAATGAACAATTCCTTCAATCGCTTCCGAGTCATACCATGCCGGTCCCATATCTATGGGATTCGTTCTGATCGCCAGTGGAGGGAGGAGTGTTTCCACCTTCTGTTGCGTTTTGCTGGAAAAGGGAGGAATGGAGAGTCCCTCCGTCTCGCAAACATCACAAGCCGCCATGCCCGGACCGGCCTGACCAGACAGAACGGCCACACAGCTCCCCTCTGGTAACGGCGAGATTGCTAGAGCTTTTGACGTATCGAGCAGTTCTTCAGAACTTTGAACCATCAGAATTCCTGCCTGTTTAAAGGCTCCTCCGTAAACCTCATGTTTTCCTGCGAGAGATCCGGTATGAAATTGAGAAGCCTGATCCCCGGTCGAGGATCGCCCCACTTTATAGGACAGGATTGGTTTCTTACCTTTTGCCCTTTCCGCTACCTCCATCAACCTCCTGGGATGATCCATCCCTTCCATATACAAGGCAACCACTTTGGTCTGAGGATCATCGGTTAAGTATTCTACCATGTCGTCAAAGTCAACATTGCAGCGGTTCCCAAGACCGATAATCTTACTGAACCCTACCTGACTCGTCATCGACAGAAAGCCCATCAGGTGGGACATGCCCCCGCTCTGGCTGACAAATGCAATCTCTCCTTTCTCTACGGAAGAGAATTCAGGTGTAAAAGAGGCATTGATCGGCAGATGGAGGTTGACTACTCCAAAGGTATTCGGACCGATCACCTTCATTCCGAACTGGTTCGCGAGTTCTGTGATCTCTTGCTGCAGCGTCTCTCCTCTTTTATCCTCAATCTCTTTAAAACCGGCTGTAATGAGGACGATTCCCTTGACACCTTTCTCTCTACATTCTTGAAAGGTTTTGGGCACCGATTCGGCAGGAAGGACGATGATAGATAGATCGACACATTCGGGGGTCTGGAGAAGGGAGGGGTACGCCTTGATTCCTAGAATCTCCTCCTTGCCTGGGTTGACCGGAAAAATCTTTCCAGGATATCTTCCCTCGATCAAGCTCCTCATGACATGAGATCCCAACTTTCCTGGATTGTCCGAGGCACCAATCACTGCAACCGCCTTCGGCTTAAAGATAGCCTCCATGGCCTCCCATTTTCTTTCCATGACTTTCCTTTCCTTTTTGAGATACTATCGTTCCGTAATTTAAACCAATTGTCAGTGATGTTCAAATAATTTTGTGTAAGGTGCAACCGGAACGTGCCCCGTCCCGCTTTGGCGGGATAGACGGGGATGAGGCGCTCCACAAATACCATTAGGCCAACTCTTGACCGCAGGCTACACAAATCGGTCAGGACAGACTCGAGCCTTTGAAGGCTACTTTTGCATCGTTAGACATCAGTTGCTGGCTGAAAGGGTTGTAAGGGTTTCTTGGTCTCAGACAAATGCTGACTTAGGAAAGGCAGCGTAGGCTGAAACCTTAACACCGAACTTCGCCGCCTGGCCCAGTCGGATGTCCACTTGTGCACCAGCCAAAATGATAGCTTCCGTATAACTCACCCTCAGCCTCTGCTGAAGTAGCGTGACCATTCCGAGAGTTGCCTCGCGGATCGCATCATCTAGCTGGTCTTCCACTCCGAAAGTCATAACTTCTTGAGCTGTTTCGAACCACGGTTTCTTCCAGCCAGCGCTGGGCACGCGTTCAATTCGAAGCCTTACGGTAGCATCGATGTTAACTCCAGAATGCACCTCGCAGAAACCCATGCTAGCGTGGACGTCGCCAATAGCAAGTAGACCACCTTGCGCGGAAACTGGGAAGTGAAACGTCGTGCCCTCTGCAACATCGTTGAAATCCAGATTACCTCCATGATAACCAAGTTGAAGGCAGGGAATGGAGCCTGAGGCAGGAGCGACGCCAATAACACCCACCATTGGCCGAAGGGGGAGGCGCAAGCGGCCTTCATACCATAACCCATCGTGGCGAACCTGAAAATGCGAAATTCTCGGGACGATATTGGTGTCTCCGAGCACCCCAATGCCAGGCACAGCTGCTACATAGCCCGTTGGACCAAGACCAATCTTTTCAATCATGATGTCCAGCCCATCTCCGGGGATGACATCTTCAACAAAAATAGGGCCTGTGGCGGGGTTGGTGGCACGCGAGCCCCTTTCACGAAGATAACGTTCTATGTCGGGATTCTCCCGAAATTGCCGGTCATAAGCATCCCGGGTTTCAACTTCTACGATATCGCCCGATTTAATCACAAGTGCAGGGGGATGCTGGGGCGAGAACGAATAAACCACCCTATCGCCGGAAAGACGCTTGGGATTTTCCATAGAAAGCTCCGCCTCCTTTTTGTTACAAGGTAATGATACTTCTAGCGGTAAAACTTGCCTTATACCATCCGTACCCTTCCATCTTTTCTCCGGATCTTTCTTTTCTTTCTAAAATTGTGCGATTTATCTAATTTAAACCAAATATCATTGAGGATCAAATAATTTAGGAAAAGGGTGGGCTTCAATAAGCGGTTAGGACCCGGCTCATCCCTGAGGCAGATTTTAAAAAAGGTGGCGATGAGCCTCAATGAGAAGTTGCTTCTTTATGTATGGAAAGGGGGACGCTTCCTTTAGCGAGGGGCTTACGCAAGGTCGTCAAACAGTTGGCGGACACTCTTCACAGAGGAGGATACGACAAATACTCTTATATTATTGCTTTTTGGATCTGCAGGAACGATAAAATGACCTAGTCGTTTTGGGTCGTAACCTAGCGAAGTTGATCCTACCATCACTTCGCCATCCGAAAAGATCACTTCCAGTTTCAACCCAGAAGGGTTCTCTCCTTCCATATACTTCTTCCGTTCATGGTACTGGGGATTCCCATAGAAATCCCGAACCACGAAAACAGCCTTCAGGCGTTTCACAAAAATTTCGATGGTCTTGCCAGTGGGGTTGTCAGCTGGGATAAGGTGAAACCAATCCTTATTCGGAGAGAAATTTTGAACAAAGCCTTTGATAATTCTTCCATCTGAATACTTTACGACTACTTTGGTCGGTTCCACTTCCTTATCCTTCTTGAATTAAAAGTTGCTGCATAACGTATCAGAAGTCTCCTCTGATGTAAAGCCGACATTTATAAGCTTTCTGAGTGTCCTGGAGTCTTCTTCTGAAATCTGAACAAACTTTAATCCATATTGATGCCCTTTTTCCCTTCTATCTCCACTGACCTTTTTCCATACGACTTCGGCAAGCACTTGGAAATTGGCCAATCCGTAATCCCTGGAAAACAAGACGTCTATCCTCAATGTGGTGCCGATAAGGATATCTTCTGTGGAATAGATATGAAAGCCTGTCTCACTTGCATCAATGACAATACCACCAAAGGCACGAGGCGCATGCTCCATCTGATATTCGGCTGGCAGATATATCCACACCCGAGGAGATTTTCTCTTATCGGTGGAACATTTAGAGAGCTGCATAGGATTCCTCCAATCAACAGTTGCTTCGTTTAAAAGCAGAGTCTTTTCTTCTACCCCCATTTTTGGCTTGATCCTTGGATCAAGACCTATCTCATTCCTCTTTTACATCCCTTGCAAACTAAACATTCGTTAATGGACTGATTGCAAACTTATCCTTTTATCGTTAGACCCTATCAAATTTTGAGCAATTTTAATACCAAATTTTATTGTCATTATAAGTGCCTAGAATTATCTGGTTTTTCTGGAAATGAAATGATTTGGTCAAAAGCTGAAGTGGAAATGTTTTTCACTAAAGTCCTAAATTACTTCCCATTGATGCGCCACTCCATGGGGCAGATTTTAGGTTGTTACTTTGACGGCTCCAAACCGCCTCGATTGAACTCAGGGCCGTGAGTGTATCGAGCGGCTAAGGTCGGAGGCAACCCCGTGCTTAAACCCTGGCTCCACTCTGGGGTGGGGTAACCCTGTCTGACGGGATCTCCATAAAAATATGTTTTACTTTCCCTATGGAATCTGCTATTTTTGGTTTCCATAGGGCACAATGACACGTCTTCGATATGGACTTGGTCTGATAAGAAGTCCGCTCTTTCTGCATTTTCCCCCTGCTTATTTGAGGATGTGAAAGTATTAAGGGGTATCTTCTGATGTACCTCGACCTTTTCGGGTTTCGGGAAAAACCTTTTAGCCTAACTCCCGATCCCCGCTTCATCTTTTTGAGCAAAAACCACAGGGAAGCCTTTGCGCACCTTCTTTACGGGGTTAACAATCACGTAGGATTTATTGCCCTGACAGGAGAAGTAGGCACGGGAAAAACAACTGTCTTGCGTGCTTTGCTCAGCCAGCTTGACGCAGATCATTATTGTACTGCCTTGATCTTCAACCCTTGCCTTTCCCCCACCGAGCTCCTTCAAAGCATCAACCGCGAACTAGGTGTTCCACCTTTAACCTCCAACAACTCAAGCCCTTTGGATGCTCTGAACCTATTTCTCCTCAAGCAGAATGCCGAGGGCCGCACCGTCGTCCTCGTCATAGATGAGGCCCAAGATCTAGAAGCGCCAGTGCTCGAACAGATCCGGCTGATCTCGAACCTGGAGACAGACAGGGATAAACTGATACAGATCGTTCTGTCTGGACAGCCGGAGCTCGTCCGGATTCTGAAGAAGAACGACATGCGGCAACTCAGCCAACGGATTACGGTGCGATATCATTTAGAGTCCATGGATTTTCAGGATACCGTCCATTACATCAACCACCGGCTCGAGGTGGCAGGAGGGAAGGGTGGGGTCATCTTTTCACGGAGGGCGCTGAAGCGAATCTACAGGTACTCACGAGGCCTTCCAAGACTCATCAATGTAGCCTGCGAGAGAGCACTCTTAGCCGGCTACACTAGAGATAAGGGAAGGATTACCTCGCAAATTGCTAATGCAGGGATTAAGGATATGAGAAAAGATGAAGGGCACTATGTCGAGAAACGACGCCTTATCCTGATCCCGACCCTACTTATGCTAGGAGCCCTTTTGGCAGCGGGCATCTATTTAAAAGGGGATGACTTTTTAAAATGGGATGACTTTGTCCGCCTGTTTAATGCGTCGCAGCCCATGGAGGCGACAGAAAAGCAGATCCAAGAACCCTACGTCATCACTGGTGAAGAACTCTTCCGTGCCATGGCTGTTGAGCTTGGACAGGTTCCGGAAGCAGAAAGTGCCCGAAGAGCTTTTAATACGTTAGCAGGATTATGGGGCGTTCCCCCTGTTCCTGAAAGTAATCCTTTAGATCCCTCCAATGGGATGGAGCGTGCAGCTAAGGCCCATAAGCTCCGTTTGTACAGATTCTCTGGAAACCTGGGGGCCTTGCTTCGCATCGATTATCCGGCAATGCTCGAAATGTCCATGCCGGGCATACCGGGAAAGCGGTTCATTTCACTGGTGGGCACGGATTACGACCAACTCCTCGTCGACCCACCGATTGCAGGGAGGAGTTCCCTTGCGTTCAGTGAGCTTGAAAAGCATTGGTCTGGACAGGGGTTTCTCCTCTGGCAAGACCCCCTGAATCTTATGACGAGTACATCCCCTATATTTCCAGGGTCAAAGGGAGATCATATCAAACGGCTTCAGGACCTTCTAAAAGAAGTAGGCGTTTATAGCAAGCCTTTGACGGGTGTTTACGACGGCGATACTCTTTCGGCAGTCAAGGAATTCCAAACGTCAAAGGGAATTGAACCGGACGGTATCGTAGGGGGTCAAACACTGATGCTCTTATACCGCTCGATAGGGCGATTCGAAGTGCCAGGACTCGCGGGAGGGCGAAGGTGAGCCTGATACTCGAAGCATTGAAAAAACTCGATCGCGAGAAGTCATCCCGTCGCACCGGAACGGTTAATATCGCTGCCGATATTCTCAAGCCCGATCTATCCCGTCCCGGAAAAAGGATTTCACTTTATTTAGCTGGCGTCTCCCTAACGGCTGTCGTCACTGTCGTCATTACTTACGGCGTAATATCGAAATTATCACCTCCCCCGCCCGTGAATCTTCCTACGCCAAGTCAACAGATACCATCTGTTCCTCCTTCCCGTGAACCGGTCCAAGAGAGTCGAAAAGAGCCAAGCGGGCTCTCCCCCAAAATTCAGCCCTCTGTTGAAGTCAAAAAGCCTGTTGAAGTCAAGAAGCCCGATGAAATGAAAAAGCAGGTTGAAATCAAAAAGCCCGTTAAAATGAAAAAGCCTGTTGAAGTCAAAGTGCCTGAGGAAGTAAGAAAACCCACTGAAGTTATCATCCCCGCCGAAAGCACGGCCGCTATAGAAGACGAAAGCCCTTGGCTCCCTTTGGAGGACAAGAAAACAAATCAAGATGTTGTCTCGAAACAACCTGTCGTCGCTACTGAAAATTTAAGAAAACCTGTTGAACAAACCCCTACAATGTCGTCCATGACTCCATCATCGGTAAAAATATCGGCGATCGTCTGGTATGAAGAGCCTTCGAAACGTTTCGCCATGATCAACGGCGTAATTGTTAGGGAGGGGTCTATCGTCGAGGGGGTGAAGGTCGTGGAGATCAGGCCCACCAGTGTACGCTTGTCGCAGAACGACCAGCATTTTGAAATCTCCATCTCTAAGTGAGAAACACCATCACTTCGTGCGTGATCAAGAAAGTCATATTTCTTAACCCTTCGCTTCTTCAGCGACCCAAAGGATGACCACCCTATGTGCATCTAAATCGTTACCCACGAGTTCGTATCTCAGCATGAGATATCTTCGAGGAAGAGGCCTTCCCTGAAGAGGGTTCGTCCCCTCGTTATTTGGATAAGATGATGAAGTGGCCCCTTCGGTTTTTAGCCCAGGCCTCCTCATGATGACCAGGGTCCACGGGATACTCTTCCCCATAACTGATGGTGGAAATTTGGTCCATGGGGATGCCAAGAGACATGAGGTACTTCTTCGCGGCGTTGGCCCGTCTCTCTCCAAGGGCCAGATTGTATTCGTTCGTCCCTCTCTCATCACAATGGCCTTCAATCTGCACCTTCACGCGGGGGTGTTTCATCAACAGAGCAGCATTCTCCTTTAGAATCTCTGCATCCATGGGACGGATGTCATATTTATCAAAATCGAAGTGAATGTCCTTGAGCATTTTGCTCTCAAAGACCTCCCCTGCCATTCCAGGTTCCTTCTTGACGACCATACTTTTCTCGAACTCTTTTTCTCTTAACCTTTTCGCTTCCTCTTCTTTCAGTTTTGCAGCCCTCTCCCTTTCGGCTGCAAGTTCTTGTGCCGTCTTCATAGAAGGTTCCTCTTTCATCGCTGTCTTTTTGGGACATCCTATGACGACAAGCCCAAGGCAGAGGGTAAAAACTAAAATGACCATATATTTTTTATCCATGATAAACCTCCTTTATTTAATGATTTATTGGAGTTATACCTTTCCGCACAAACGACAGGAACGAGGATGGTCTTCAATCACCTCCTTTCACTTTAGCCATTGGTCCTGAGTTGAGACCGTTGATTCAAAGATATTTTCATTTATTTGGGAAAAGTAAGTGGGATGGAAGAAATTTCGTGCCCATTAACATCGGGGAATGGCACCACTAGATTCCTGGATTTGATTTTTGCTTGTTCGATTCTCTCATGTTTAAAGATTTACATTGCTGCACAAGGAATGCCAATCGGCTGTGAATGAAAACCCTTTTAATTCCGACAAGTTTTAAACCTAAGGGTGGAGGGAGCGTCAGGGTCTTTTGGGGAAAAATGGGACAATCATGTGGCAGAAAGGAACAGGTGCGGCAGGAAGGAGTGGAGAGCCTACTTCTTGGTGGAGTGGGGGAAGGAGGAATGAGAGGGGGAAGTGAATTTGATCTTTGTATTGTAAAGCCCATTTCTAGAAGATATATTCATCCTAATGAACATAAATTACCCTTATCGGATTCGGCTGCTTGGGATTCTCGGTCTCCTCTTCTTTTGGTCTTTTAAAGCCCTCCATGCCAGCCCTCCCTGTTGTCCCAAGGATCCTGAGTTGTCTTATCTCCTTCATCCTAAGACAAACCAGAAATTTCAATATCTGGTCCGATATGAGACATTCTTCTCGAACGAACTGGGTAAGGAAAAAGGGTTCTTCATCATCCTGCCAGAAGATTTCGATCAATATCGGAATGTCAAATATCCTATCCTCTTTCTTCTCCATGGATACAACTTTGAACGAAGGGGATTCTGGTGGAAAGTCCATTCTCCTGAGAAAGCCAAAAGGGTTCTCTGCGAGGCCAAGGAGGAAGAATATCATTGGCTCCTTCATGAAGACATAGCGGTCATCGCCTACGCTATGACGGATTCGAAGAACCGGACCTATTGGGATCTTGAAAAATCACTGGAAGAGCGTTTCGAGGAACTCTCAAAATACGGCGGATTGGCCAAAGGAGATTACTCCGCGCAAGAAATTGCCCAATCCATTGTCTCCCATAACCTTCACCCCGAGGGACATTTGAACGATCCCTTTCACCCCATTGAGAAGATGATCCTCATCCTCCCCGATGGAGACAATGGATTTTATACCGATGAGAATGAAGGGAAAGCGCTCTTCCCAGAGGTAAGAAATCAAAAGGCTTGTGATGATTTTGATCCAGGCGAGGCTTTCAACTACTCGATCCTTCCTTTTCTCTACATGAAACCAGGGGCCTTGGGACGATTTGAATCTTATTTTCTCGAATTTTTGCAATACATCGAGTCCCGGTCTCGCTACCGACAGAGGCTTCTGCCAAAAAGAGGCCTCGGTGGGTTTTCAATGGGTGGACTGGGGGCGATGAAATTAGGTTTGAAACATTCCCATCTCATCCAATCCGTCAGCAGCCAGAGCGGGCTCCTTGACATTGAGCTTCTCACAGATCGGTGGATGCTCAAGATGATTCTGCCTGAGTTTTTGGAGGTGTTTGGCCGCTTGGATCCCATAAGGCTTCCTTCAAGTTCTTGCCTCGATCGGAAATATATCCATGAAAACAACCCATTGGCCCTCATCAAAAGAAGAGGGATTCGCCAGTTGCCTCATTGGATCTATTTTGATTATGGAGAGAAAGAAGGGTTTGAAGGGATTATCAAGGGGAATCAAAATTTTGAGAAGGCCTTAAAGGAAGGGAGCCACCAGATTCCTGCCCAACCTTTTAACGGGAAGTCTAGACACAACAATCAGTTCTGGCGCAGCCGGTCAGGAGTCATTCTTGAGCATCATTCCGACGTGTTTGACAAAATCCCTTAACCTAAGCCTCAGCCTTAACCTTAACCTCAACCTTAATTCTTTCTATTGTTCCAATAATACCCGCTCCAGCTTCTCCTGATCCAGTCCAAGGCGTTGCCAGTTTTCAACATAGACCGGGGTCCCATTCTCATCGTAAGGATCGATTAGAATTTTTCTCAAGAAGAAGGAGGAGTCCTTAGAATGGCAATCCTTACAGCCTCGGCTGCCGATTACACTCGGTCCGGACATGATATTGTGGCTGAGAGAGAAGTCGTGAGTTTTTGCCTGCTCGTGGCTGATCTTTTCCACTTCCCCCTCCTCATTCAACTGATAGAGAAAATCTCCTTTGATTAGAACGGGATGGTTAGCCACAGGCATCCCAAATCGATCCTTTTCTTTTAGGGCGTTTAAAAAGGCTTTGATCTCATCGATAGAATTGATCTCGGGGGTTCCATCCCCATTGTCATCGTACAGGAGCGGCTTTTTGAGCTCTCTTATCTTCCAGAGGAAGATGGGTTTCACCACGTTCGTATCTTCATCCAGGTCCCCCCAGTAGATAAGGATCAATGATTTGGCAGGAACGATCCTCCCTTTGAATTCCCTGATCGTGGGATACCAGACACTTGGCCCTAGCTCAGTGATCGATTTTTTAGGATCCAAAGGATCGTTGGAGAGAAATCCAGAAGTGTCATAGACAACGGCTGATCCGGTTGAAAGATCATAGATGAGGTCGGCGGAAGGGCTCTGATATGGGATATGGCAGGTCTGGCAGACGATCTTTTTCATATGCCGCGGGGAAAAGGGGTGTCTATACCTGGGTGCTTTCTTAACCCTGCCTCTGTAGTGGCAGTCTTCGCAGGAAGCCATGGAATGGCCTAGGTCCTCCCGGACGGATTCCTGAATGGTGCTCCCTTTTGCAAAATTATGCTCCTTGTCACCAGGATGGCATGAGATACAGCCCAACCCTCTCGCCTTATGGATGTCCGTTTCAGGGCTCCATTGGCGTCCTCTCTTCTTTCCATCGGAGACGGCATGACAGAACCAGCAATTTTCATCGGGGGTTTTTCTGATGATTTGAAGGTGGATATTCTCAAAATCGGCGACCTCCTTTTTCGTATAGTCTACCTCCACCTCCTCCACTTTCGGACTTCCTGAGGCCCCCTGGGATAGAATGATGGTAGCCCAGCCCGCGCCCACCGTGGGCCCGTATTTGAAGAGGCCACCTCGTAACGTGGCTCCCCTCTCTTTCCATTGGTATCCTTTGAGATGGCAGAGAAGGCAATCGGCCTCGCTCAGGCCGCTTCGATCCCAGGGAGCTCCATAATTGATATTACCCATGCTGAGAGGAGTGTAGTCCCCATCGAGGATGGGGTCGTACCCTGAGATTTCGTAACCAAATTTCTTGGTTTCCGCATCGTAATAGAGATTCCCTCTCCGATCGTATTCACCGAATCCCCCTCCGGGATGGCAAGGGCCGCAATTCTGGACGATGTAAAAAGAGGATTTGTCAATTTCGGAGGAATGTTGATTGGTTTTCTTAGCCAACTGGCTCGAATCGGCAGATGCGATTCAGTGCTTTCCATACATTCCGGAAGAGAGGTTCCAGGGATATTTTGGATCGAAGAAATCGTCGATGACGATCTTCCCTTCTCCATCCGTCCGGCCCTGCTGAAAATGGTAGCCGTTGGTGATAAGGGCGTAATCGTGACAGGTGCCACAAGTCTTCTTGGGGCTATAGGGGGCTTTACTCTCCAGGGTCAGTGGGTTCCCGTCGATTCCCCTGAGGACGATCTTGTTATGCACGGGGACTTGAGAGGGAATTGAAACTGGGTAAACGAAGACGAAGACAAATAAAATGAAAATTCCAAGAAGGAAAACTCTATTTATCTTCATCCACCTTCACCATGAAACGCTAACGATAGACCCCTTAAATAAATTTCCTTATATACCAAATAAAAGGGTAAGGCAAGAGGTAGTTTTTACGGCTGGGATGTTTTATCGTGCGGCCTTAGAAGGTTTGAAAAAATTGGGACATTCGGTCAAGCGGAAATATCTCCAAAGTTTTAGAATCGCGACTTTTGAGAAGCGTGGGTCACAAGGTTGTCCATGTGAACGACAATGATTCAAGTTTTTCGTCGCTAGCAGTTGGGGATAAAAAGGTACCGCTCTAAAACTTTGTCAATATCCCCGCTCGCCCTCCGTGAAAATCAGTTTTTTCACAGTTTCTGAAGGATTACATTTTATCGGAAGAAAAGATAGAAATATGGACACCGATAGAATATAATCTCTCTAAAATACCATCTCTTTTTCTTAGAGGTCTGTGAAATGGCCAGCTTCATCGTTATGGGAACCTGGAATACGAAGCAGGGAGAGCTCGAATTCATTTGCGACGAAATAAAGAAAAAGAATCATCGTCCTATTAGACTGGACTTATCTACCAAAAGGACTCACGGGAAAAGAAATCTTGCGGTCGATCATGCCATTTCCGTCATCAAGGGGAGACTGAAGCAGATTCTTAAAAGAGATCATATTTCAGGCATCCTATCCGTTGGCGGAGGAACAAATCTCTTCATGAGCATAAAATTGATGGACCATTGTCCTCTTTTCATCCCAAAGATTGTTGTTTCCTCGATGATTGTCAATAGCGTCCATAGTTTCCGGACTTATAAAGACGTCATCTATATTCAATCTCCTTGTGACTTTGGAATCCTTAATCCGATCACAAAAGAACTCCTAAGCAATTGCGTAACCATTCTAACCTCCGTGAGGGAAGGGTTTCCCAATGTTGTTGAACCGTCAATTGCCGTCACAGGGTTTGGTATCTCAGATGGGTATTACGAGGCGACCAAAAAGTTTTGGCTAAAAAGAGGCTATCATCTCATCCCTTTCCACTCTATTGGGGAAAATACGATGGCCATGGCAGAGCTGATCCAGAGGGACTTTTTTAAGGGGATCTTGGACCTCACCTTACATGATGTCATGGACCATGTCGCTAAAGGAGCTTTTGGGAAGATAGATAAAAACAGGCTTTTCGCTTATCTATCAAAGGACCTCCCAGCCGTCATTGCTCCTGGAGGGCTGGACACCATTGCTTATATTCCCGGTCATCAAGGCAATCAGCGATCCCTTCTTCCATATAAAAATAGAAAAATATATCATCACGATTTCCGATTGGGTATAAAGGCTAACATGGAGGAGGTGGTCAAGGCTGCCAAATGGATCGGCAATATTCTAAAAGAAACCGACCCTAAGAGAGCAATCTTCTTGATCCCTCTCCGAGGATGGTCTTACCCTGGGGAAAAAGGAAAGGACTATTACGACTCGGACCTCATCCATCAATTCGGAAAGTGGATAAAAAAATTCATACGAGAAGAGGCTGTCATCGATGTAGATCTGTCCATCAATGACCCTCAATTTGGGTTGACGGCGTGCAAACATTTAGAAAATTTGCTGAAGGCCCAAGGATAGGATATTTTTCTCCCCTCATTATTTTTCCTCTTATTTGATGCTGTGGATTTTGAAGTGAAAGATTTCCGTGGGCTTCAGCCTGCCTGATTCTTTTTCCCTCCTTCTCGATATCATCTCCTTTGTGGCCACCTCTTTTGCCGTCCGTGTTAGAAACCATTCGTTTATTATTTTTTCCAAGAAATTGAGATAGATTGAACGTGGAACGCGGAAGCGGTCTAAATCGATGGCCATGCCTTTTCGAGAATATCGCCATAATTTATCGGCATCTTTGACAATCCGATCATTCCAAGAGATAGGCTTTTTTCTTGTATCGTGACCCCGGATAATCCGGCAGATCTCCCCTATTTTTTGAGAAGGGTATTGCAAATCCTTTAAGATAACCTCCGCAATCTTTGCTCCTTCCACTTCGTGGACCCTTGCCAATTTGGGATTGGATGGATTCGGACCAAAGGCGGTCAGATGCAGATCTTCTGGAAGCATCTTCCAGCCGACGTCATGAAGGATGACAGCAGGCAGGACCACATCTTCATCCCCTCTCTCTGATTGCAGCAGTTTTAGAGCATAGTGGAGTGCAATTCGAGTGTGGATGAGGTTCTTGCGGGTTCGAAGGAAAGGTTTGGCCTTTTCAAAAATCTTCTGATGGATGGATTTTATTGGCACAGGGGAATGATCAATTCTGAATTACGCATTATGGGCCATGAACTATGAGCTATGGACCATGAACTACGAACTATGAACTATGAGCCTCTAACTCCTATAACCCGTAATTTGTAATTCTTAACTTTTAACTTCCAATGTTTGATTTTTATTTTTTAACTTTTAACTTCTGACTTTTGACTTCCTAAAACCCTTTCATCATTTTGCCAAGAATATAAGGTAATTCGATCCGCCCTGTGGGAGCAAGGATACGGCTGCTGTAGTCAGTTACATAAGTGGAGGTCAATATCTTTGTGATCCGTTTATATTCATCATTGTCGAGGGCTTTGGCAATATCGACAATGTTGGTCGCGGTTCCTTCTGCAACGATAAGGGGACCAGGCCCCACCACCGCATGCCATCCTCCTGTCATCTTTATCCCCATTTTTTCCATGGTGGGAAGATGATCGTTCTTCACAAAATTCGCATATTCATCTTCTTTTCCAGGGATGATATTGAAATATTGGTTAAATTTCCATACCCTTAATTGAATGGTATATTTGTCTGTCTTTACCCTGCCCGTGGGTTTGAGAATCCGGCTACAATAGTTCAAGACATAACGCTGAATCTCTGCTGTCATTCTTTCATACTCTTCTGTCTCCATAGCCTTTTGAAGTTTCTGTAACGAATCGACGGAGCCCACTGAAACAACCCTGGGACCCTGCCCAACGACCACATGATATCCCCCCACTGGATTAATGCCAATTTTTTTCATGGTCGGAATGTAATGATTGATGGCATACTGCGTGTATTCTTCCTCTTTCCCCGGGATGATATCCCAGTGCTGATTAAATAGAAAGATCATCTCTTCCTCCCTGAAGATTAGAATAGACGAAGGATGACAGGGTCGGAGCTGGCAGTCACCTCGTAGGATTTCAGCTTTGGTTCCTCGATATACATCTCCTTGAACTTAGCCACCAGCTTTTCATACTCCCCACTCCTCTCGTAGGCCTCCACATCCGCCTTCGTATCCCATGCGGTCACCGAAATCCCCTCATCTGGATTATCCAGGGATTCCAGGAGATGAACAAAACGGACTCCCTTGTGGCCTTTGTGGGCAGAGACGACTTCTTTGTTGTAGAGCTCACGAAGCTCCTGCATCTTGCCTGATTTTAGTTTGAAAAAAGTCATTCGGACATACATAAAGACCCCCTTTCATTGCCTCCACTTCCGTTGCCGGTACGGGTGCGATTCCTTGCCGCAAGCTGTCGGATAAATTCCAATAACCAAATTCCAAGATCCAAACAATAACCAATCACCAAATTCCAATTCCAAGATTTTGGGTATTGGTCATTCTTGCCTGCCGGCCCCGGTCCCGACCGTGGGCGGGGCAGGCAGGGAATTTGGTCATTGTTTTGCTTACCTTCTGAAAAGCGAGGACATCATGTCGATGATGATATCCGCATCGCTCTGCTTGGGTTTACCTGCCTTCGTGACCGGTCGGGATTGAACGAGGAAGATATTGTCGGGGTATGGAAGATCTTCGTCGATGGCCCACTCCAGATCCTGGGCAGATTGATAATGGGCTTCCGCAAGCTTTCCAAGGCGGACCAGCTCCAACAAGGCTTCATCATTGACACATTGCTGATTCTGCTTTTCGAGAGAAGGTTCGACGCAGACGACCTTGTTCCCCTCTAGCTGATAGCAGATGGTTTTTGGAGAAATCGTCCTGTCCAAGATTTCGAACGATTTCTTATCCACCAGGAAATGGTCCGGGGAAACCTCTCCCTTGACGACGCTTTCACCTAATCCCCAATTGCCCTCCACAACGATTTTATCCTCGTCTCCGAGCACGGGGTCAATGGTGAACATGACGCCGGCACATTTCGCCTTCACCATTTTCTGGATGCCCACACTGATGGTTACATTGTCATGAGGCCATCCAATCTGGTTGCGGTAGGCGATGGCACGATCCGTGAATAGGCTAGCCCAACATTTCAAAATGTGGCGAGTCACTTGTTCTTCCCCCCTGATCCAGAGGTAAGACTCGTGTTGTCCGGCGAAGCTGGCCGTCTTCAGGTCTTCAGAGGTGGCACTGGACCTGACCGCAACAGGGAGGTCCGGAACACCACACAGGTCACACAGTTTCTTATAGGCTTGACCGATCTCTTTGACAATCTTTTCAGGGATAGGAGTTGATTCGATGAGGTCTCGAACCTTCTGTCCCGCCTTCTCTAGAGCTTGGACGTTGTCCGAGGGGATTTGAGAGAGGGTTCTCACGATCTGGTCTCGAACCCTCCCTCTTTCCACAAAGGTATCAAAAGCATAAGTAGTGACTGCAAACCCAGGGGGGATGCGGAGGCCTAACCGAAGCATCTCCCCCAGATTGGCATTTTTGCCGCCTACTCGAGGCAAATCCTTACTTGAACAATCCTTGAACCAGAGGATATTCTTCTTTCCTTTTGAAACCATGCTATTTGTCAAGAATAAATACGGCTCCCAAGTTTCCGTCCACCCGAATCCTTTGACCTGTTTTGATCACCTGGGTTCCGGTGAACACGTTCATGACGACGGGGATTCCATACTCCCGACCGACGATGGCGGCATGGGAAAGACTTGCCCCTCGATCCACCACCACCCCATTGATCATGCTAAAGACAGGCGTCCAGGCAGGAGAGGTACTCATCGATACAAGGATATCTCCCTTCTGGATCTTCGGCAGATCTTCGTCTTTGAGGACGACCCTTGCGATCCCTTCTGCCACGCCTGAGGATCCGCACGTTCCATAGAGGTCGGCCTTGAGCTCAGGTTTTGGTACAGGCATGCTTCCGACGACCACTTTGAGTGCGATCGGATCCAACGACTGAACCAGACCGCCTACGGCCTGATCTAAGGTGAAACCTTCTTTCATAATCGCAGGTGGATTTCCACGCTGCATCCACTCTTGCCAATCCTTTTTACGACGTTCCACCAGCGGCTTCATGTTAATTTTATCAGGGTTGATCCCAGCTCGCCGCACCTCATCGGGCATGAGGAAGAAGATGTCGTCCGGCTGGTTGATAGCTCCGCTATTGGCGAATCGCTTTCCCAATGCCAGGCAACTTCTTCTCATCAACGCATGGGTATAAAGATCGAGGTAATGATTGTGTTCCTCGCTGAAGCGGCTGCAGTTCTGGGCTACCTTCATGAGCATGGAGAACCAGCTCTTTTGCTCCGGTGCAATCTTCCCCAAGACCTCCTTCTCTGCATCCTTCCTTTCCTTCGTCAGCTTCTTTCTGTCTTCGTCTAGATCGAATTCTCCGCCCTTCTTCAAGTACATCTTCATCGTATCGAATCCGGGTGTTGGGTCCTCCTGCCAGGTGGGCACGTTGATCTCAGCCATCCGCTCCATTCTCCAACCGGCTTCCTTTTCAAGGAACTCGTTAAACTCTTTCATGAACTTCTTCCCTTTATCGCTACCCTCTAATTTTGTTTTGAGTTCCTTTGAGGGCGTCTCAGAGAATAGCTTGTCGAGCCCCATATCCTTCGCTTTTGCGGAGAACTCCCAAAGCCTTCGATCGACCCGGAAACTTTCGTTATCGAAACCGCTTAGTAACTTGTGGAATGTAGGATGGGTGTCATCGATGTTGAGCAACTGCATGCAGAGCTGTTCAAATAGGGCATAAGGAGTATAAGTTCCATACATCATATGCATGTGGATCTCCCACATCCTCCTGCAGGTATCGATCGTTTCCTCGAAATTCTCCAGTAGCTGGATGTTCGTAGCCGTTTCAACGTTGAGGGTTTTCAAGCCATCATATCGCTTCAGTATTTCCTTGACGTACCCTCCCCAGAGCCCATCGTAGTTCTCCACGAAGGGTCGGATGGCCTCCCTGAACTTTTTCTCCCTTTCAGCTTTCTCCTTATCCGAATCGACCATGAGGAGGCAGAGATAACCTCCTCCATCCTTGAACCGCCAGTCCCATCCTTTCACTGTGGGAAGCGAAAGGGTTTCAGCACCGTATTGCATTCCATGTCGGCAAAAGTTAATCCAAAACCATCCAAACATAGGCGTCCACGGCGGGACGGAGTGGGTGGCATCAAGAAACCAAGCAGGCGACTGTTCTAAATCGTACTTCTCATCAAACTCAAATCCTGGAACAACATCATAAATCTTCATCTTCCCACCTCCTTAATGTGATTTTGATAAAACTCCCCCTCCTCTGCGGTGCAGCTATGAAAGTCATCCTTCCATAAGAACCACCTCCGTTTTCTCAACCTGAAAATTTCAAGGGTGATTGAATCGCTTTATAATCGGGCAGGAGATACCACACTATACTACAGAACCTTAACAAATCAAGGATTTTCTCAAGTCTCACTTTTCACAATGAAATTCCCTATTTTGGCTCCTGTTTTACTTGCAATGGGATGACATTTTACTTTCAACATGTAAAGGGTTGCTTTGCCATGCCCCTGGTCCTCGAGGGCTTCATAATTTCCCGTGCCTTTTGCGATCACAAGGTCACTCTTTTCAAATATGTTTGAGAGTTCGGATGTGCTTCTGTCTGGAATGAAGAATCCATCTACCGTAAAAATATCGTCAACGAGATTGTCCATCGAAAAGAAGAGGGCGTCCTTCATCGTCGCATCCTCGAAAAAAGGATCTTCCTTCACCACTAGATTCACCGTCGCACCCGTCTCCCTGAGCCTGGCGATAAGGAGGGAGTCAAATCCTATTTCTCCCGCGTTGTCCGTGAGATATAAGATCCGAGTTGCCCTTTGCGCCGTTCCATAAACATCACCGATCAAACGTGGTGACGGATTCTTTCCCGTTAGGATACTGGCAGCTTCCTGGAATCTGAAGGCCTCACCCGGCACAGTCATTGGAGCGACATTGCTTGCCGATGCCAGACGACAGGCTCTCTTAAATCTCTCCTGAGGGGTGCGCCCTTGTTCAATATATTTTTTCGCAGAGGGTAATAACTTGCGTACGCGTTGATTGCTCCTGAGTTTAATAGCTCCATAGTAGTCGGCAGAATGGGAGAGGTATTCCTTGATGGAATCGGTAATCCTATTGCTTAAAGCGCCAACGTTGGTCTCTGAATCAAACTCTTTTTCGAGAATCTTGGATATTCGTCTGATGAGTTGAAAGCGTCCTTGTTTGGTGGCAAGGATTCCTGCTCTCTCATAGACCCACTTCAGAATACAAGGTGCACATTCTAAATCAGGTCGCAGAATTGTCCTCCTTCTCCGTTTCACTAAGGAGTCCATAATTGAGAAAACGTATTCTTCTCAAAATCTCCCCTAACCCCTCTTTTCCAAAGAGGGGAAATTCCTCCCTTTTGTAAAGGGAGGCAAGGAGGGATTTAGTCCCCAGTGTCCATACAATTATGGACTGATTAGCAGACAGCCTCGCACGGCAAGAGGTTATCGAGACTGCTTGATCTTTTCGGGAGTGATCGGCAGATCCCGGACGCGCACACCACAGGCATTATAAATCGCATTCGCAATGGCCGGTGCCGTCGGGACATCAGCATACTCCGCCATCCCAGAAGCCCCGAAGGGCCCCTTCGATCTTGGGATATCGAGCGTGATCACCTCCATATCGGGCATATCTTTGGCCCTCGGAACCTTTAATTTGGCGAAGGTATCGGTTTTGGTGTAGACAAAATCCTCCGTAAGGGCATACCCAAGGCCCATGGCAATGCCTCCGTGGAGCTGACCTTCAACATGTTGACGATTGATCACCGTTCCAAGATCATGGACGGAAGTGATCTTAAAGACGTCCACCTTGCCTGTCTTCACTTCCACAGCCACCTCTGCCATCTGGATCCCAAAGGAATAAGTTTCCCAGGGAATCCCTTGACCCGTCTTTGGATCAGGCCTTGAGGTAACAGGTTTGTTCACTGCTTTATAAAGAGTGGGTAGACCCTTAGCCTTCATCTCATTGTAGGTCTTGACCCTATTTTCCTCCATGGCCTTTTTCAATTCGGCCACGGCCATCTGGACCGCTTTCCCTGAAACGTAGGTCTGCCGGCTCCCAGCAGAAAAGTTTCCGTCCGGTGTGATCTCTGTATCCGTAGTGAAAACACGAACCCTTTCCAATGGGAATCCCATGGTCTCGGCGGCGACCTGCCAGAACATCGTATCCGCACCCTGTCCCATATCCGCCGCCCCAATCCAAACCTGCAAGGTATCATCTGGCAGAAGTTCGGCCCATGCTTCGGACTGATCCGGGGCACTACGGCCCGGACCGAACCAGACACCCCCTAAGCCCACCCCGCGTTTGATTTCGTTAGTTGATTTCCCCTTTGCTTCTTTAAGCGCTTTATCATAGAAAGGTTTCAAGGCTTCCATACATTCCTGGAAACCAATGGGATGGTCTAGCACTTGTCCGCAGATGGTCGTATCGCCTTTCACAAAACCATTTTTCATCCTGAGCGCCAACGGGTCCAGTTTCAGTTCGGCAGCCAACTCATCGAGGATCGACTCGATGGCAAAGGCCACCTGGGGTACGCCAAAGCCCCTCATCGCTCCCTTGAATGCGGTATTCGTGTAAACCGTTTTCCCATAAGCATGGGCATTGGGGAATCGATAAGGCCCCTGAGAATGAATGACACCACGCTGCGTCACGCTATTACTGAACGACTTATAGGCCCCGCCGTCTGCCGTGAGATCAAAATCTAAAGCCACCAACGTCCCATCCTTTTGGGCCCCCACTTTGACCCTCATGAAGAAGGGATGGCGCTTTGGGGTGACTGCAAAAGTCTCACTTCTCGTATAGACAAGTTTCACGGGCCTTTTAAGCTTCAAGGCAGCCAAGCCAAGAATGCCGCCCACGGAGACATCCAACTTTCCACCAAATGCACCGCCAGTGGGAGTTTGAATGACGCGCACTTTGTCTAGAGTAAGACCTAAAGCCTCGGCGATGGTCTTTCGATGGGCATGGATGTTCTGGCTTCCTGACATGATGACCAGTTGGCCATTCTCGTGGATATAAGCAACGCCTGAATCGTTTTCAAGATAGGCATGTTCCACCGTCTGTGTTTCATAATCTCGCTCGAGAACAACCTCGGCTTCTGCAAATCCCTTCTCGACGTCGCCATGGATGATGGGTTGCTCGTAGAAGAGATTGGGTCGGTCGTCATGAACCCTAAGGGCACCTTCTTTTAACGCATCCTCTGGTGTTGTGACCGGTTCGAGGGGCTCATAGGTGACATCGATTTTCTCGAGAGCATAGGAAGCGAGGTCCTCTGAGGTCGCCACAACAGCGGCCACGGGGTCACCAATAAATCGGACCTTATTTCCACATAGAACGGGTTGGTCATCACCAGCCATTTTTAATATGTTCGTTCCCTTCACATCCTCGGCGGTGAGAACAGCCAGCACCCCCGGAATGGTCTCTGCCTCCTTTGTGTCAATGTTAATGATCTTCGCGTGGTGATGGGGACTTCTTAGAACCTTGGTGTGAACGCATCCGTCCACCGCGAGATCAGCAGCATAGAGTGTGGTCCCAGTTGCCTTCTCAAGGGCATCCCTTCTTGGCACCGGCTGGCCGAGAGTATTTTTCCCTTTGCATTTCAATCGAATCTGTTTTGTCTCTTTCCTGAAGTAAGAGGCCGCTAGTTCCACAGCCTCAAAGATCTTCTGGTACCCCGTGCAGCGGCAGATGTGGGGCTGAAGAGCGTTCTTGATCTCCTCCCGGGTAGGCTTCGGATTTTCATCCAAGAGGGATTTGGTCCGAATGATCATGCCCGGCGTACAGAAGCCACACTGAATGGCCCCTGTTTTTGCAAAGGCCAATTGAATGGGATGGGGGTTGTCAAGTGTTCCGATTCCCTCAATGGTCGTTATCTCTTTGCCTTGGGCCTTGTTCGCCGGAGTTCGGCAGGCCAAAACCACTTGACCCTCGATCAGCACGGCGCAAGTTCCACAATGGCCGGCAGAGCACCCTTCTTTGGTGCCTGTCAATTTGAGATCCTCGCGGATCACCTTCAACAGGCTTTTTTGTGGATCCGTCAATACCCTCCGTGGGATCCCGTTCAAGACGAATTTGATTTCTTGCATCTCTGAAAACCTCCGAAAACATTCAGTGCATAGCCCTTCCGCCATCCACCAAAAGGGTCTGCCCAGTGATGAAATCGCTTTCATCCGATGCGAGGAAAATGACCGCCCCAAGAAGGTCATGGGGTTGTTCCAATCGCTTCAAGGGTGTTTTGCCGACATCGTATTTGGCCACATCGGCAAGAGAGCGACTTGCTTCTGTATCCGTGAATCCCGGCGCTACGGCATTGATATTAATGTTATGAGGTCCCAATTCAATGGCGAGCGCACGGGTTAATCCGATCACTCCGCCTTTTGAAGCGACGTAGTGGATAAACCCATGGGACCCCGTGAAGAAGACTTCGGACGAAAGATTGACGATCTTTCCTTTTCCCTGTTGCTTCATGTAAGGAAATACCGCCCTCGTACAGAGCCACGGACCCTTAACATTGACACTCATCACCAGATCCCATTCATTCGGATCGATTTCGGTAAAGGATTTTCGAATCAATCCATCATAGATGGCCGCACAGTTGACCAGGATGTCGATCTTTCCAAAGGCCTTAAATGTTTCTTCAGCGATCCTTTTCGTATCATTTTCAATGGCGACATCCGCCTGGAGCGATTTGGCGACTCCGCCAAAAGAATGGATTTCCTTTACAGTTTTTTCCAGGTTGGCAAGATCTTTTCGGGTTACCGCCATGACCTTAGCCCCCTCCTTCGCCATGCCAATCGAGAATTCCCTCCCAAGCCCCTTTGCCGCCCCTGTCACGATCGCCGCTTTATCTTTTAGTCTCATCTGTCTCCCTTTCTCTGAGGACTTTTTGATCATTGCTAACTGCTAATTGATCGTTTTGCATTGATTCTTTAATACGCTCTTCCTTTCTTCTCCCAAATTTTTTCCAGCTTGAAATCTTCTGCAATGACCTTGAAGCAGTTATAACTCGAACCCCGAGCGATGCCTCCTCCGGAATGCATGTTGGAGGAGCAGACGTACATATTTTTGAGAAAGGGTAGTCGATAGCCTGAAAGGTCCGGAATGGGCCTGAATCGGTCAGCCTGGGAGGCGAACATGGCCCCCTCGACCCATCCTCCTTCCAGCATATCGATGTTCCTCAGGACGGTATCATAGGGGGTCGTAATGAAGGCATCGATCACATTCTCACGGGTCATGTTGGGAGCATAGATCTGCCACTGTTTCAGCATTAAATCCTCGACATCCTTCTTCATTTTGAGCCATTGTTTTTCAGAAAATAAGTGCAAGGGCGGAGCAAACTCTTCGACCAAGACCGTGTGCTTTCCCTGGGGGGCCCGGGTGTTATCCCAAATGCTGTCGGGCGCAGCAAGGATGTACCACTTTTCGGGGAATCCCTTCGTGAAGATGTCGGCCTGATATTTCCAGGAGAGGTATTCGGGGTCTTTATCTCCCATGTAGAGTCTGGGTTGAAGGCCAACATCGGGGTTAAAGGAGGCTGCTTTATATTTGGGAAGTTCGTGCATGGCCATATTTCCCCAATAGATCTGGGCGCGGTCATAACGAATATTTCGTACGCGCCGGGCGACCTTGGGAGTCACATAATTCTCTCCTAGAAGCCTGAAGATCGTCTGGGGCATTCCGAGATCACTGACCACCGCCTGCTTCGCCTCCACTTCTGTTCCGTTCGCCAGCTTGACCCCTTTCGCTCTTCCGTTCTCCACAAGAACTTTATCCACTTCTGTTTCCACACAGAACTCCCCTCCCATGGCGCTGAACGCTCTCTGGAGGGCGTGGGTGATGGTGTGGGTTCCGCCGAAAACGATGGAGGCTGACTCGAAGGAAAGCGTTAGGCCGATGACATGGACGAAAACATAGAGGCCAATGACATCGCCAGGAAAGCAGCCCGTGGAGGTTTCAATGGCCCTCATAAAAAGGCATTGGAGTTCAGGGCTTTCAAAAAGGTCTTTGGCGATCTGCGATCCTGTCATGAATTGATAAACAGGATCGATCCCATCCTTTGGATCATCGCAGAGCTTTTCAAGCGCGTTCTTCACTCCCCAGGGAGTAGGGGGACTGTAACGATACTCCCGAAAAGCAGCCCTCCACTTTCTCTGATATTTTCCGAGGAGGTCGAGATAGGTCTCCGCATCGTTTTTTGAGAAACGGGCAATCTCGTTATAGGTCTTCTTCACATTATCATCGGAGAATTCTTCTCTGCCCGTCATCGGATCGACGACCCGCCAGGCGGAATAGCCTACATAGCAGGTCCCGTCCGGATAGACCATCCCTTCGTTCTGATCCGGGAAGACATACTTGAGCCCGTATTCTCTCAGGTTGAAATCGGTATAGGCTGGGTGGGTCCAGAATCGTGTGAAATGGGCGCAGGTGTTCTGAAGAAATCCAGGAAGAGGGAGCTCCTCACCGCAGGCGCCTCCTCCCAATTCATGCTGACGTTCGAAGATCGCAGTTTTTAAGCCTGCCTGCTGTAAGTAACAGGCGATGATCGTCCCGTGGTGTCCTCCTCCAATGACAATGGCATCATAACTTGTATCAGGCATGGGTTTCCTCCTTCTTCTCCTTCTTTTTCATCATCAGCGAAAGGGCATAATAGAGGGTGGAGGGCTTCAAGAGAAGTCGAATGAAATTCCGTAAATCTCCTCCATCGAGAGTTGCCGTAATCACCCAGTGGATGGGTTCTGAAGATTCGATTTTCAATTTAAGCGTTTCCCCTCCATCCGGGTCTTTAAAGAGTTGAGTAAACGACGCGATCATCGTCGTCTGTCCCAATCCCGTCGAATTAACTTTCATAACGAACCTCCGTTGATCAAAAATCAATGCAAATTGAAAATTGCAAATTGCGAATTGTGACATTACAGGAGGCCATTTGCCTTCGCCTTCGTCACAATCTCAGGTTCCTTCCACCACTTTTGAATCCCGAGGTCCTCGGCAATGCGATTGGCTGCATTATATCCCGCGCCATAGGTTATCAGCCCTCCTGGGAAGGTGGAGGCCCCGCAAACATAAAGGTTTTTGACAGGGGTCGCATACTGGGAACATAATTCATTGGGCCTGAGATATCCCATTTGAAGAGGATAGTAACCCCCCTGCTTGATCGATCCCTCGACCATGTCAGCGAACTTGTTTTCAATGTCGAGGGGTGAGGCGATATAGGTCCAGAGGATATTTTCGTCCGTCATGTTGGGCGCATACTTTCTGAGAATCTCTATGTTCTGCCTGGCATGCTCGTGACGGATCTTGTACCACCTTTCCGGACCTCCGTCCTTCAGGCAGTAGGGCGCATGCGCTGAGACGAGGCCTGTATGCCTTCCTGGAGGTGCTTCAGCAGGGTCGAAGAGGGTGGGGAAGCAACAGTTGAACCCAGAGGGCTTCAATTCCCCATTTTTCAAGGCTTTAAAGTGTTCGATGAGATTCTCCTCTGTTTCGAACCCGACCACATAGATGAGGGCCTTGTTGAGGTCGGCATTCTTAGGGGCAGCCGTGAACTGAGGAACATTGAGAAGGGCGAGATGGACGTCGAAGAGAGACCACTTCTCCCATTTCCAGTCCTTCACCCGGGTAACGAGGTCTTTCGGCAAATCCTTCTCACCGATATATTTTAGAAAAGTCTGGTACGGATCAATGCTTGAGGCAACGAATTTTGAAGCCTGATAAACAGTTCCATCCTCCAATTCAACACCTTTCGCTGCTCCATTCTCCACGATGATCCTCTTAATGATCTGGCTTCCCAGAATCATCCCACCATGGCGGTAGAGAAATTTGGACATCAGATTGGCCATGTGGTGGGAGCCTCCCATGCAGAGTCGGTAGTTCGCAGCGCGATTGACCATCAAAGGAACCAGGTAACCCAGCCCCTCGAGATCATAATCCAGCCCCCACATGCAAGTGACATAGAGCATCAATGTCCGGATCTGATTGTTCTCAAAAATGGAGTGAATAATGTCGATCGGTTTCTTCTCGGAAAGGGCACTGATCTCTTGGCCGAGAGGGCTGGCGTGAAGTTTAATGACCTGCTCAATAGCAGGCTTCGCCGTCACGTAAGTCGCCGGGGCAAGAAATGCGTCTGTATATCCTTTGAAACGTTGATACGTCTCCCGATAGGCATCTGCATCTTTCTTCGAAAATTGGGCAAAGGAAGCACAGGTCTTCTCCACATCCGAATAGATGCAGAGGCTCCTCCCGTCCGAGAAAGGCATCGCCATGACGAGGTCGGGATGAATATATTTCAGATCGTAGGTTTTATCGAGTTCGAGGTCTGGCATGACTGGGGCGTAATCCACCATGGGATGGTAGATGGCATGGGTGTTGTGGATGAAGCCCGGGAGGGTGATCATCTCCGAACAGAGGCCACCTCCCATTTCATACCTCTTCTCCAGGATCAGAATCTTGAGCCCTGCTTTGGCCAGATAACAGGCCGCAGTAAGTCCGTTTGGCCCACCACCAATGATGATGCCATCATATTGAGGCATGGTTCGCTCTCCTTTCCTGAGATTTTGGCTGGTAATCGTTAATTGGAGATTTCTGAAAAAGGTGTGGAATCTATATCATCAGATACGACACGTATTCTATTCTTATGCATTGACAAGTCAACGCAATTATTCTTATAATGTCATAAGAAAAATTTATAAAAATCATAAAACCTTCTTACATTTCAATAAGTTTTATAAAACCCCTATAATGGCTCCTTTATTGACGAGGATGTCTTGAATCTTAAACAATTACAGGCTTTCTATCTAGTTGTAAAGCGAGGTGGCTATACCAAGGCGGCAGAGGAACTGAACGTGACTCAGCCTGCTGTCACCATGCAGGTTAAATCTTTTGAAAGATCACTGAACTTGAAACTCATTCAACAAGTAGGGAAGAGGGTGCAACTCAGCGAAGCCGGGGAGCTCCTCTACCAATATGCAAGCAAGATTTTTGACCTTGCGGACGAAGCCAACGAGAAAATGAGGGATTTTAGGAAATTGATGCGAGGGACCCTCAAAATTGGAACAACGAAAAATTATGCCCGCTATATCATGCCCTCCTTGCTCTCTGAGTTCCAGAAAAGGTTCCCGCGTATCAAAGTCATTTTGGATGAAGGGAATTCGGAAGATATGGCGGGTAGCGTTCTCGAGATGAAGAATGAACTGGCTTTTATCTCGCAGCTTAACCTCGATCGGAAAATCAGATCTCTCTTTTATGCCACGGTTGAATTTGTTCTAGTCGCCTCACCCGAACACAGGTTCTCGCAGAGGAAGTGTATCTCCCTGAGAGAATTGAATGGTGAGCCGGTCATTCTAAGGGAGAAGGGGTCCGGTTCAAGGGCAGCTGTTCTGAGGAAATTTCAGGAATATGGAATTTTACCTTCGGTGATTATCGAATCAAGCAGCCTGGATTTCATCGTGGGATATGTGAAGCAGAACAAAGGGGTTTCCTTCATGTTTGAACCTGATATCCAAGTGGAATTGGAGAAGGGAACGTTAAGAGTGATACCCATCGAGGAGGGAAACATTATTTTCTTCACCGATATCATTTATCATAGTGAGAAGTCCCTGTCCCCTCCTGCTCAAGCCTTTTTGAAAATGGTGGAAGCGTTGAGAGGAGAGATAGCCATCCCTGGCATCTTGCGCCCGATTGAGGCCAGAGAAGCAGGGGATACCACAGGCCTTCAGCAAATTAAGGCCAATCCCAATAAACGAATGTGAGGAAGTTTTTCGTCGTCAACCCTTTCCCCACAGGGATGATGGCTGTTCGGGTGAGTCGATTACCGAACTCGTTGCTCAATGAATGGACTTGACTTCAAAAAACCTATAGCTCAATTTCCTTTAGATCCTCAGCCAAGATGAGCTTTGGTTCGGTTAGGGCTTGCACCTCCGCCACGGTCCAGCCAGGGGCTACCTCCCGAAGGACGAGTCCTTGTTTCGCGACGTCGATGACCGTTAGATCCGTGAAGATTTTGCTGACACAATTTTTGGCAGTGAGAGGAAAACTGCATTGCCTGACGATTCGTGGATTTCCCTCCTTGGTTGTATGAAGCATCATCACCATCAGCTTCTTGCTCCCTGTCGCCAGATCCATGGCGCCTCCCATGCCTGTTGCAGGCCGACCTGGTCGGCCCCAGTTTGCAAGATCCCCCTTTTCGGAGACCTGATAAGCACCCAGGATCACCAGATCAATGTGCCCACCTCGAATCATGTCGAACGAGGCTGCACTGTCAAAGAAACACATACCTGGCAGAGGGGTGACAGGTTGATCTGAAGCATTGATCAGCTCATAATCCTTCTCTTCATCGCTGCCGAGAGATCCATATCCCAAGATTCCGTTTTCGCTTTGAAAGAAGACCGTTCTATCCTCAGGGATGAAATTTGCACACAATGCAGGCATCCCATACCCTAAGTTGATCACCATGCCGTCCTCAAACTCTTTTGCTGCCCTCAGGGCGATCGTTTGTTCGTCTAGACGCATTTTCATCTTGGCACCTCCACAATGCGGCTCACATATAAATGAGGAGTGACGACGGCTTCCGGATCCAGCGCTCCTGGCTGGACAAGCTGATCGACCTCAACGATCGTGATCTTGGCAGCCATGGCCATGATCGGGTTGAAACATCTTGCCGTTCCTCTATAGACCAAGTTCCCTAAGGTGTCCGCTTTATGAGCTTTGATAAGGGCAAAGTCAGCAGTCAGAGGCAATTCCAGCAAGTACTCCCGACCATTAATGACCTTTTTTTCTTTTCCCAGTTCCACAGGAGTGCCCACACCGGTGGGGGTATAGAACCCTCCAAGTCCGCCAGCGCCTGCCCGTATCCTTTCTGCCAAGGTGCCTTGGGGAACCACTTCTATCTCAACCTTTCCCTCAGCGTGGAATGTCTCAATCGGAGAAGTCGGAGGCATACCTCCTAACGCTGGCACGGACCCAATAAATTTGTTCACTTGGCTTTTTTCATACAGAATGCCAATGTCTTGGTATCCATGGGACTTTGTTCTTTTGCTCAACTCAAAACCCAACCCTCCTTGATTGGCTATGATCGTCAGTTCTTTTGCGCCCTGTTTCGCTAGTGCAACAATCAAGTTGATGGGCAACCCACCGAAAGATCCGAAACCACCGATCATGATCGTAGCCCCGTTAAAAATGTCTGCCACGGCATCATCACAACTAGGAAAGATTTTATTTACAGACATCGTTTCGTCCTCCCCTCCACACGCTGCTCTTTCCCCAAATTTCCGAACCAGAGAAAAAATATGCCCTTTTAGGGTTTGCCTCCTCTTCCTTCTCCCTCTTCTCCACATAAAGGCCAACGGTTAACTTGTCGCTCATGCCATAACCTCCCAAGATTTCATTGGAGAGCTCTTTAAGCTCCGTTCATTGCTTTTGCGGCCTGTGGCGGTGCATCTGAGTGATAGCAGCCACAGCAGAAATAGCGGCAAATTTTCTCTTTTACGCTCATCCGAACCTCTTCTTGTTTCATACTGAGCGGCAATCCTGAGGCTATTCGTAGATACTATTTTAAAATGATCGACGACGGCCAATCTTCACGAAAGTCCACCGATCGACTCATCGGCCTGATGGTCTGGGCTTGGTTCCGGTTCCCGGTCAGGCCGAGGCCCCAAGGTTTACCTCAATGACGCTCCTTTACCCCGCCTCAAAACGTGGGGTTTGTGCCGCCGAATGGGTCAAATCAGAAGGGATACTGACGCGGAGTACGCTGCATGCTGATCCACCGGAGTTCAGTAAATTCCTCCAGCGCAGCGTGGCCGCCGAATCGACCCCACCCACTATCCTTCACGCCGCCAAAGGGCACCTGCGGCTCATCATGAACCGTCTGATCGTTTATGTGAACGATCCCTGATTCGATGCGTTCAGCGATGGCCAGACCTTTAGGGAAATCGCGGGTGAACACAGCAGCCGCAAGCCCATACATCGTGTCGTTTGCCACGGTCACGGCCTCCTCCTCGTCCAAAACCTCAATTACAGAGACCACGGGGCCGAATGTCTCTTCGCACGAAAAGGGTGTGCCGGGCTTTACGTTGGTCAACACAGTTGGATAGTAACAGGGTCCCTCAGATTTACCACCGCACAAGATCTTCGCTCCGTCCTTAACGGCTGCCTCAACGCTCTTCTTGACCTGGTTCAATTGCTGCTTGTTGACCAGGGGGCCAATGATCGTGTCAGGTTCTTTTGGATTGCCAACCTTGAAGGTAGAAACTTTTTTGACGAATTTCTCGGTGAATTCCTTCGCGATTGGCTTTTCGACAATGATCCGACGCGTGGACATACAGATTTGTCCCTGATGAAGAAACCCGCCGAACGCTGCAGCATTGACGGCACTGTCGACGTCGGCATCGCGCAGGACGATCATCGGATTCTGTCCGCCCAGCTCCAGGGCGACCCGCTTGAGATATCGCCCCGCTTTTTCTGCGAACTGACGACCCACGGCACTCGAACCGGTCAAGCTGATGCGCCGCACCTTCGGGTTTTCAATGAATTCGTCTCCAATCTCATCGCTTCTCCCAGGTCCGTTGGTGACGAGGTTCAAAACGCCTTTTGGGAAGCCGGCTTCGTGGAAGACCTCTGCAATCACGACACCCCCTGCCGCGGCCGATTCCGTCGAAGGCTTAAGAATCGCTGTGTTTCCGTAGGCCACAGGCAGACAGATAGAGCGAAGCGAAAGGATCAAAGGTGCATTCCAAGGTGCAATCCCTGCGACAACGCCCACCGGTTGGCGTACTGCCATATAGAAAGCACCGGGTAGGTCCGCGGGGATGACTTCACCGTTCACCTGGTGCACCTGTGCGGCCGCTTCGCGCAGTAAACCCGGGGTAAACATAGTCTGGAACATCGCAAAGCCAAAGGTGCAGCCGGTCTCATCGGCGAGAATGGTAACAATCTCGTCCCGTTTCTTTTCGAGTATATCGGCAGCTTTTAAGAACAATGCTTGGCGCTCGACCGGGAGCGTATGGGACCATGCCGGAAACGCCGCTACTGCGGCTTTGACGGCACGTTTGGCGTCAGCCCGTTTTCCCGATGCCACTCGCCCAAAAACGTCGCCTGTGTAGGGGTTGAGATCGTCGTAGACCTCGCCATCAAGGGCTCCAACCCACTCACCGTTAATGTACATCTTATACTCTTTCGCGCCCATTTTTATTTGTCCTCCTTTCAGAAAAATCTTTGTCAAGGCATTTACTTGTCAAGAATATAAACGACGCCCCGATCTCCATCCACCCTTACCCTCTGACCGGTTTTAATCTTTGCGGTGGCTTCCAAACAACCTGCGACACAGGGAATGCCATTCTCACGAGCCATGATCACGGGGTGGGAGAGGGCACCTCCACCATCCGTAATCAGGCCTTTGATGATACTGAAGGCAACGGCCCAGGCCGTAGACGTTCCGGGAGCGACCAGAATCTCTCCTGGCTTTATTTCTGCCAATTTATCCGCCCCCATGATGACCCGGGCGATCCCCTCTGCGATTTCGGGAGCAGGGGTTCAGAAGAAAATCGCGTCAGCGGTCTTTTCTTGTCATCTGTCTTGTTCATAAAGGTTTAGAAACAGATTGACCGCTTGTTCTGCAAATTCCCGTGTGTTCAGGTGAAGGTCAAGCTCAACGATAGGGATCTTCGGATTAAGTTGGGCCTTTAGTTCGCTTAGAAATGTTTTATCAGCCTCCGGGTCATAGAGAGGCATTCCCTCCTGATCCAGGGATGACCAGCCTTTTAGCGGAAATAAAAATGTCACGGGGCCTTTAGATTTATTTAATTTTCGGGCCACTTCTTTGGCAATCTCTTTCAACTCTTGCGGGGTCGTACGGGCTTGAACCCTGAAGGCATCTGGAACGAATCGTTTCCTTTTTTTGATTTCTTTCGAAACCCATAGAGGATCTCCTCGGTCGCCTCTCTCTAATGGACCACAACTGAACATATCAAATCCGCAGGGGGTGATGAGTTGAGGAATTCCCATCTCCCCGGCGCTTTCCAAACGTTTGGGGCCCGCTGCCCGGTTTCCACCCAGGAGTTCTTCTCCAACCCCTGCTGGAACGATATCGATCACTCCTTGGAAAAGCCTCTCTCCAATCAGTTCCTCCATAGCCCTATCCCCTATGCCCTGGGCATGGAAAGGGATTACCTCGAATCCTCTCTGTTGCAGAAGCTGCCTCACATGGGAACAGCATTCTTCCGAAAATTTAAATTCCGTTAAAGCAATCAAATCTTTCTCTCGGGTAGTTCTGGAAAGAGATGGAGGTCCTTTACCCGTTTCCACCATTCCACAGATCGCTCCGGCACCCCGTTTCAATACGTCCTTGACCAAAGGATTAAAGCCCACAATGTCCACGACAGAATGAAGGATGGCGATATCTTTAGTCCCGAAGTATCCCCCAGCATAGGCAGGCATCGCAGCGCTGCTGGAGACCATGACCTTGGGAATTCCAAAGGGAAGAGACTTCATAATGGCTGTAGCCACAGTTGTATTGCTGGCTCCGCCGAAGGAGAGGATCCCATCGAGTTGTCCCCTTTCCAAAAGGCTTTGAACTTTCTTGATGGCACCCTCAATCATGATCCTGTAAGCCTTACCGGTATCCCTCATCTTTCTGATCTCTTCAATATCGCTTCCTCCGGCTTCTGCGACCTCCCTGGCAGAGACATCGGGAGGGACTGAAGGCTCACCGGCAGTGTTGGTATCTAAAAGGATGATCTCATGTCCTCTTTGTTGAATGAGGGCTTTTAAGAAAGCTGCCTCCGACCCCTTGGTATCGAGAGTCGCAACAAGAACGATTGTCTTTTTCTTCATTGAATTTTCCTTCTCCTGAATTTTGTATCTAATTATGATATGATAATTATTGAATTCTGTTCAAGATAAAAAACACTTCCATCTTCACCGTACGGCCAAGGTCCCAACGAAGCCCTCCCTCTTGCGGGGACGGGCAGCCTGCCTGCCCTGCTCGCAGGGAGGCGGTAGGCAGGGGTGGGGGGGAGGAAGCATGAAAAGAATCTACCTTGACAAGAGAGTTTGGAGAAATTCGAGAGACAACTGGGTCAGTTTTGAAAGCGATCCAAAACTGAGGGTTACGAAGGGGAACATTTACGGCCGCTGTGTTCCCTGCATCACAAGCCTCTATCAACAATTACAAGAGGGGAAGCAAGAGATTGTATTAAGAGAAGCCTACCACTGCTGGAAGGTGGTGGCCGTTCTGAAAAATAAGGAAGAGTGCCTTGAGGTATTGAGAGAGTATGAAGAGAATTTTTTGGGTGACCATTACGTGAAAGGAAAGTTTGGTTCGAGCCTGCCAACAAAACCGACGAAGGTTCTGATGTTTCATATTGAGGAGGAAGGAGAGAGGAATCGGATTTTTGAAGAACTCAAGTCGTGTGTGCAAAGAGTCAATCCCAGGGCAAAAGTATTTTACCAAAGGGCCTGCGCCAACCTCTATTATGACCTTCTGGGCGACTGGAAGGACTGGAAGGAAGTAACCAGGGTCAAGAATCCTGATGTCCGGCCCATGTTGTTGGACAGGATCAAGAGGCTCCTTTACTGGGAAAA
>Ga0209427_10000472_pt1 | contig 42667 bp, 33 predicted proteins | sample DeeMarSWOR136_30_FD_187465 | JGI IMG/M metagenome (GOLD analysis project Ga0209427, IMG submission 187465) | Marine sediment microbial communities from White Oak River estuary, North Carolina - WOR-1-36_30 (SPAdes) (version 2) | ecosystem: Environmental > Aquatic > Marine > Intertidal zone >...
GAAGTAATCTCATATAATAAAATAAAAGAGCGAATGGAGAATGGCGTTAAAAATCTGAAGGGAGCCAGGCTATTTCCCAAAACCTTTTCTAATAACGGATATGGAGATGCTTACAAAACTCCTGCCAAGATTGACCGGGTTTGGTTTTTATGCAATAATCTTCAAACTGGAAAGGGCGACTTAGTTCATGAAAACTCGGATTGGGATCAGGAGAGAAGAAAAAAATCCATGGGAAAGGAGGACTCCTCTGATTCCTGCTCACGTCCGGGAAATGGTCAAGAATAATCCCCTAGAGATCTGGCTTCAGCCATCCTCAATCCGCATCTTCTCCGATAGAGACTATCTTCAAGAAGGAGCCAGGATAGAAGAGGATCTTGCTCTGTGCTCAATTATCTTTGCTATAAAAGAAATTCCTCTCCAATTTTTCAAAAAGGAAACAGTATACATATTCTTCTCTCATACAATAAAAGGACAATCCCATAATATGCCCATGCTTCAAAGAATGATAGACCTCGAGTGTACTTTGATCGACTATGAAAGAATAGTAAACGAGAAAGGACAAAGACTTCTATTTTTTGGCGTGCAGGCAGGACAGGCCGGCATGATCGATACTCTTTGGGCTTTGGGACAAAGGCTGAATCATGAGAGAATAAAAAATCCCTTCTCTTTGATCAAACTGGCTCACGAATACGGGAGCCTGGTTGCTGCTAAAGAAGCAATAAAAAAAGTAGGATGGCAGATCCACAATAATGGCCTTGACATTTCTCTTGTTCCCTTGGTCTTCGGTTTTGCAGGGTATGGCAATGTTTCCCAAGGAGCTCAGGAGATATTCAATCTCTTGCCTTACAAAGAGGTTGAACCAGAGAAAATCGCCTCCTTTTTTAAGAAAAAAAATTATTCAGGCAACAGTGTTTATAAGGTAGTTTTTAAAGAAGAGCACATGGTCAAGCCCGTCAAGACGAATCAAAAATTTGACCTGCAAGACTACTACGATAATCCTCAAAAGTATAAATCGATTTTTGATTCCTATCTTTCTTTCCTCGTAGTCCTAGTCAATTGTATTTTCTGGACACCCAAGTATCCAAGATTTGCGACGAAAAAAAGTTTGAGACAACTTTTTATTGATGAGGATAAGCCTCGTCTTCGAATAATTGGAGATATTTCCTGCGACATTGAAGGTTCTGTGGAATGTACAGTACAGGCAACTACTCCTGACAATCCTGTTTTTGTCTACGACCTCCTGGAAGAGAAGAAGAGAGATGGGGTAGAGGGGAGGGGAATTGTTGTTATGGCAACAGATAATTTGCCGGCTGAGATATCCCTTGAATCTTCGATATTCTTCAGCAATGCACTCAAGCCTCTGGTCCCAGCTATTGCCAAAGCAGACTTTTCTGGAGATTTTGAAGATTGCAATCTTCCTGATGCTGTTAAAAAAGCGGTCATTCTGTATAAAGGGAAGTTTACCCCTGATTACGAATACATGAAGAATTTTATCAATTAATTTAAAGGAGAGATGTAATGAAAAAAATACTAATTCTTGGTGCAGGCTTAGTGGCTAGACCATTGGTCAGGTATCTCCTTGACCAGCCAGATTTTGAGGTTGAAGTAGCAAGCCGGACTGTGAGCAAAGCTGTAAAACTCATTGACAACCATCCCCAGGGCAGGGCTAGCGAGCTAAATCTCAAGAATGAAGAAGGCTTAAAAGACGAGATCTCTAAAGCAGATCTTGTTATCAGCATGGTTCCTTATGCTTTCCATCCTAAGGTTGCTAAATACTGTATTGATTATAGAAAGCACATGGTTACAACTTCTTATGTGAGTGAAGTGATGCAGAATCTCGACTCAGAGGCAAAAAGAGCAGGGATTTTGATCCTTAATGAAGTTGGGTTGGATCCAGGAATAGACCACATGGAAGCAATGAGAATTATTCACGAAGTCGAGGAGAAGGGAGGAGAAATCCTGAGTTTCACTTCCTACTGTGGCGGTCTGCCTGCTCCTGAAGCAAACACAAATCCTTTCGGGTATAAATTTTCCTGGAGTCCGATAGGAGTTCTACTTGCTGGAAAAAATTCAGCCCAATATCTAAAAGACGGTCAACAAATATTCATTCCTCCCCAAGACCTTTTTGATAATTACCTGATGATCAACATAGAAGGGCTGGGTGAGTTTGAAGGATACCCTAACCGAAACTCGCTTCCTTATATCGAGCTCTACGGCATCAAATCAACCAAGACCATGCTCAGGGGAACACTAAGGAATAAGGGGTGGTGTTCAACCATTAAAAAAATCGTAGACCTAGGGCTCCTCGAAGAAGAGGAAAAGGATTGGACTGGATTGACCTACAAAGATTTTCTCAGAAAACTGATGAATGATCCTGCTGAAGAAGACATCAAGAAAGCCCTGAGTGCTCATCTAAGTATTGAGGAAAATTCGGATATTATCCAGAGGTTTGAATGGCTCGGCCTCCTGAGTGATGAGCCCCTTTCTTCAGAGAAAGACTCTCCTTTAAATATTCTTGGTGCTAAAATGCTGGAAAAGCTTCAGTACGAGGAAGGGGAGAGAGATATGATTATACTCCAGCATCAGTTTATCGCTTCCTTTCGCGAAAATAAAAAAGAACAGATCACTTCAACTCTAATCGATTTTGGTATCCCGCATGGTGATACTTCAATGGCCCGAACCGTGGGTTTGCCTGCTGCTATCAGCACCAAGCTCATCCTTGAGGGTAAAATTGATAAGACAGGAGTCCATATTCCTGTTACGCCGGAAATTTATATTCCCATTCTTCAAGAATTAAAAGAGCTGGATATAGCCTTCAAAGAAAAGAAGGAGGAGATGTAACTGTCTCCAATTCTGCTAGTAGATAAGGTTTTGGGAAATAGCCTAGCTCCCTTCAGATTTTTAACGCCGTTCTCCATTCGCTCTTCTCGGCGGCTGCGTAACTCACTTCGTTCAGACATACTCGCCGCCCGACTCTGTCGGGTACCCTCGAAGAGCTAATTCCGAAGGCTAAATCTTCAATGGTCGCTTCAGCTATTTCCCAAAACCTGTGCCTTAGTAATTGGTTATCACGGACAGAAAATGCTTCCGCAACTAATAGAAAATTTGACAAAAATGCAGGTTAGGCTTACTTTTTATACTAGGAGGATAAATTGAGACGAAAACCTGCAGTGAGTGGCTATTTTTATCCTGGCCGAGAAAAAGATCTCAGAAAAATGATCGAAAGGATGGTTGAGCCAGAACAAAAAAAGGAAAAGGCCATCTGTGTTGTCTCTCCGCATGCAGGATACGAATATTCTGGACCAGTTGCTGGAGCTGTTTTCTCTGCTGTCCAGATTCCCGATAGGTTCGTCATCTTGGGACCCAGTCACAGAGCCATCCAGTCTCGCATCGCAATTATGAAAGAAGGGGATTGGGAAACTCCTCTGGGTTTGGTCAAGATTGAATCCCGACTGGCAGAGCTTATCCTGAAACAATCTCCGCTTATCACTGAAGATGAAATTGCCCATTTAAACGAGCATTCTCTTGAAGTCCAGCTTCCCTTTATTCAGTACTTTAAGAAAGATATCTCAATCGTTCCAGTTTGTATCTCTTATTATGTTTCGTTCGAAGAGCTGGAAGAGTTGGGGAAGGCCATCTCCTCAGGCATCAAAGAATTAAAGGAAGAGGTGATGATTGTGGCCAGCACGGATATGAGCCATTATGTAGAACAGGAAGTGGCCAAGAAAAAGGACTTTTTAGCCATTGAAAAGATGCTTAACCTTGATGCTAAGGGACTTTACGACATCGTACAGCATGAAGATATCAGTATGTGTGGTTTTCAACCCACTACTTCGGCCATTGTTGCCTCAAAGGAACTGGGGGCAAAAAAGGCAACTCTTGTAAAATACCAGACATCTGGAGATACAACAGGAAATTTTCATGAAGTTGTCGGCTATGCCGGGATTAAGATAAACTGAAGTATCAAATCCAGGATCAGACCTTAAAAACGCAAGCTTTCATAGCTTGATCCCATTCAATACCCATCTTTTACAGCCATCATGTAACCATATCAAAAAGCAACATACTGATTTAAAAGACATTTACAGCAGCTGCTGCTTAAAAAATGCTTAACTCATGTAACTAATAGATAAAAAATAAATTATATAAGCATAAACCTTTCTTGACAGTCAATAGCGGACCGCGTGTAATTTGACAATATTTAAGATTTAATGCTATAAATTTTTTGGAGTAGATCAGTGCGAACTGGTATTTTGAGAGAGAAAGACAGGCGAATTCTCAACCTGATTGTAGAGAGCTATCTAAAGACAGGAAAGCCCATAAGCTCTGGATATATTGCTCAGAGGAGCCCCCTGCCTGTTTCCTCTGCTACGGTAAGAAACATAATGTCAAAACTAGAAGGACACGGTTTTCTCTCTCAACCTCACACGTCTGCAGGCCGTGTTCCAACGGATAAAGGCTTAAGGCATTATGTAAATAATCTGCTCGACGAAGCCATTATTCCTGAAAAAAAGATAGATCTTCTATCCGAAAATCTTATCCTTCATAAGGGGGATTTCCACTCTTTCCTCAGCCAAGTATCCAGGATTTTAGCTGATTATTCTGATAATTTAGGGTTTGTTCTTTCTCCAAGGATTTCAAAAATAAATTTTCAACATGTTCGCTTTATCAAGATATCCGAAGTCAAAGTTATGATCATCTTGATCACTCCTTCTAACTTCGTCCTAACTGAGATTGTTCAGACAGATACCTACTTTACTCAAACTGAGCTTGATAAAGCCTCTCAGTATATCAATCAGAGCTTCAGGAGTAAGAACTTACATTTCGTTCGGGATTACCTCCTCCATGAACTTCCCAAATATAAGTTAAGATATGAAACTATAATTGATAGATTGATGACACTGTTGAAAGCCTATATTTCTCAGGAAGAGCGAGAAAGCCAAATTTTTTTCCAGGGAACCCCAAAGCTTTTAGAAAAACATGATCTTTTTGACATGGAAAAGTTGAAGTTTCTTTTTCAAAATTTCGAAGAGAAAGCAAAACTTGCTAAACTCCTTTCTGACTTTATCAGTCTTGACAGAGTAAAAGTAATGATTGGCTCTGAATTGGATATTCCCGATATCTCAGATTGTTCTCTTATTCTCTCCCATTATGGATACCATAGCCAGGTACTGGGTTCCCTAGGCATAATAGGGCCGAAAAGAATTCAATATAAAAAAATCATACCTCTAGTGGATTGTATCGCGAAAAATCTAAGCCAAACGATCAGTTTCAACCAGTGAGGAGGAAAGATGGTAAAAAGGGCTGAAGTAAAACCTGCTGAGATGAAAGAAAAAGAGGATAAAGCAAGACAAGACAAAGCCAAGATTTTAAAAGATAAACTGAATAAGCTGGAATCAGAAATCAAGCTCCTTAAAACAGAAAATGAAAAGCTAAAAGAAGAATACCTGAGGAAAATAGCTGAAATGGAAAATTTAAGGAAGAGGTTAGAGCGAGAAAAGAGTGAGTTCTACCAATATGCCCTTTCTGAATTATTAATAGAGCTTTTTGATGTCCTAGACAATCTTGAAAGAGCTTTAGAAACTCAAAGCAAAGGAAACGGCAAGAGCTTCCGAGAGGGCATTGAGATGATATACAAACAATATCAAGACCTGTTGATGAAGCAAGGTGTTAAACCCATAGAAATCAAAGAAAAAAAATTTGATCCTCATCTTCACCAAGCTTTTATGACTGAAGAATCTGAAGACGTTGAAGAGCCTGAAGTTGCTGAGGAACTACAGAAGGGGTACACTCTTCATAACAGGCTTCTTCGCCCAGCCCTTGTAAAAGTCCTAGTTCCCAAAAAACGCTAATAAATATGGGCCACAGTATCAGGAACGATTTAGAAACGAAACATTCTTGCCCAGTTAACTTAGAAAATGACAAAAAAAGATTTTTATGAAATTCTAGGCCTGCGAGAGAATGCAACTTCAGAAGAGATAAAAAAAGCCTACCGTCAAATGGCTCTTAAATACCATCCTGACAGGAATCCTGGCGATAAAGCGGCCGAAGACAAGTTCAAAGAGGCTGCTGAAGCTTACAGTGTGCTCATTGATCCTGAAAAAAGGTCTACCTATGACCGATTCGGCCATGATGGATTACGAGCAGGAGGTTTTAGCGGCTTTTCCGGATTTAATTCTTCAATTTTTGAAGACTTTGAAGATATTTTGGGCAATTTCTTTAGTTTCAGCTTTGGAGATTTTTTCGGGACTCAGCATAGAGCAAGAGCCCATTATCCGCAAAGAGGAAGAGATCTTGCCTTAGAGCTTGAAGTCTCTTTAGAAGAAGTTGCATTCGGAGCAGAAAAAGAAATAAAGCTGGACAGAGTAGAGCTTTGCTCTGTTTGCCATGGCTCTAAACTGCAGCCTGGTACTCAGAAATCTGTCTGCCGCCACTGCCAGGGCAGGGGACAGGTTCGCTATCAGCAGGGATTCTTTGCGATTTCACGAACATGTTCCCATTGCGGCGGGTCAGGCGAAATCATAACCACACCCTGCAAGGAGTGTGGCGGTTCCGGGAAAATGAGGAAAAAGAAAGAATTAAAGGTAAGAATTCCACCCGGTATTAAAGACGGCATGAGACTCAGACTGGAAAGAGAAGGAGAAGCGGGGGACAAGGAAGCTCCAAGGGGAGATCTTTATGTTGCTGTCCGTGTAAAAAAACACGAGATTTTTGAAAGAGAAGAAAATAATCTTTTCTGTCAAATTACAATATCTTTTATCCAGGCTGCTCTGGGAGTAACAGTAGAAATTCCTACTCTCGAAGAGAATGAGGTTCTCAAAATTCCAGCTGGCACTCAACCAGGTGAAGTTTTCAGATTAAAAGGAAAAGGCATAAGATACCTTGGAGGACATCGAAAAGGAGATTTATTCGTTAAAGCTAACGTTAAAATCCCTGAAAAATTGACTAAAGAACAAAAAGCATTACTCCAAAAATTTGCAGAATCAAAAGGAGAAGATTTAAAAACTGTAAACCGAAGCATTATTAATAAAACAAAAAATATAATTCATTAGAGTAAAGTTTGACTTCAAATCGCTTCTTCATCAAAAAAAGCGACATTCATTCTTCCACTCTCCTTCTTTATGGGGATGAACATCATCACCTGAGCAGGGTGGCCAGAATAAAACCAGAGGAGAAAGTCTGGCTCTTTGACGAACAAGGAGCAAACTATCTCGCAAAAGTCGAAGAAATAAGAAAAGATTTGACCCGCTTGTCCATCCTCCAGACACTGGATAAAAATAAACCCAAGATTAAGATTACTCTGGCTCAAGCTCTTCTTAAGTCAAAAAAAATGGATCTCATTATCCAGAAATCTACAGAGTTAGCTGTCACAGATATTATCCCGGTTATAACTGCTCGGACTATCGTAAAAGTTGAGGAAAAAATTCAGAAAAAAATAGAAAGATGGAAGAAAATTGCACTGGAAGCGGTCAAACAAAGTCAGAGGTCTTTTTTACCTTCCATATCATCTCCAATGCCTATCGAAAAGCTAGTGGAGGGGAGAAGAGAAGAAAAAAAGCTTCTTTTAAGCGAAAATAGAGGGAAATATTTAAGAGATATTTTAATTGAAAACTCAGGCTCTGAGCTTAAGATGCGGAAACCTCCTTCTTCTGTTCTTATTCTCGTCGGTCCAGAAGGCGGCTGGACAGATGAAGAAGAGAAATTTATTTTGGACAATGGGTATGAAGCAGTCAGCTTGGGCGGACAAACATTAAGAGCAGAGACAGCTGCTCTTTGCAGTCTAGTACTGATTTCTCATTTTTGGAATTTATAGCATGTTTCTCCAAGGACAAAAAGTAGGCAAATACGAGATATTGCGTTCCTTAGGTAGCGGGGGGTTTGGCTCAGTATTTCTGGCGAGGGATACCTGGCTAAATATAAAAGTTGCTATCAAAGTTCCCCATAAGCAATCTTTAGAGCTTTTCAAGCTTCTTAAGGAACCAAGGCTTCAAGCTGCCTTGAATCACGCGAACATTGTCCGTATGATTGCAGCCGAGAAGGAAAACAAAATCTTTTTTATGGTGATGGAATACGTCAAAGGAAAAACGCTGGAGAGAATCTTAGATAAGGAAAAAGTATTGGACCTTGAAAAGGCAATTGATTACATCACCCAAATCTCTTACGGTATTGATCACGCCCATAAAAATAAGATCGTTCACAGAGATTTAAGACCATCAAACACCATAATTTCAGAGGACGGGACAGCAAAAATCACAGATTTCGGAACTTCTGCTTGGCTGGAGAATGTCCCTTATGCCTCGACAAGAATTGGCTCTCCTCCCTATATGGCGCCAGAACAATTCCTGGGTAAGTCAACTTATGGCTCAGATATTTACTCATTAGGATGTATATTTTATGAAATGGTAATAGGCCAACCTCCCATCATTGATGCTGATCCGTTTAAAATCCTGGAAAAAGCTCAAAAAGGAAAAATTAAACCTCCTCGATTAATGAATAACAAAATTCCTAAAGAAATTAATGAGATTATAATGCAGTGCCTCTCAGCTAAAGTTGAAGACAGATATCAAAAGGCTTCAGAGATTATCAGACATCTTTCCGCATTCAAAGGTAAAGCCTCAGAAGAATCAGAAATAGAAGATATATGGAGAAGGATCAGAGCTAGAGAAAGAAGAATAACAACTTTGTGCTGGAATTGTCACCGGCCATTACCTCACAAGGAAAAAAACTGCCCACACTGCGGGGAAGGAGTCTGGAGAAAATAAATTGGGGTCAGGTCTTGCTTTTTGCTTTTATATAAGTGATTTCAGATCTTGTTTTATGCGTTTGTATGAGATTTTTGAGAGAGGCAAAAAGCAAGACCTGACCCCCAATTACCAGATTGACTTAGCTCAATGGTTAAGATAATATGAAGTCGCTGGTTCAAACTATAGGCATATCAATTAAATATCATAGTGTAATTTTTAGCAGGAGCAATACATGAGCCCATTTAATGAAAAAAATGGCATGGTTTGGATGAACGGCAAACTAGTTCCATGGAAAGACGCCAATATTCATCTCGCCTCCCACGTTATTCATTATGGAAGTTCTCTTTTTGAAGGGTTCCGGGCCTATGATACTCCCAAAGGGACGGCTATTTTTCGGAATAGCGCTCACATAAAAAGACTTTATAACTCATGTAAAATGTACCGCATGGAAATCCCGTTTACTCAGGAAGAATTCGAGAAAGCTGTTATTGAAACGATCAAGGCAAATAAGCTTAAAGCTTGCTATATCAGGCCAGTTGTCTACAGAGGATATGGAACCTTGGGAGTGGATCCTTTCCCTAATCCGATTGACTGCGCCATACTTGTCTGGGAGTGGGGACAATATTTGGGTGAGAAAGCTTTAGAGAACGGCGTGGACGTTAAAATATCTACATGGCAGAGGATGGCCCCTAATACCTTCCCAGCCTTAGCTAAATCTGGAGCAAACTACATGAACTCTCAGCTGATAAAAATGGAGGCCCTGGTAGATGGTTATGCTGAAGGGATCGCACTCAACGTGAGGGGACACATTTCTGAGGGAAGCGGAGAGAATATTTTTATCGTGATTAATGGGGAAATTCACACTCCACCTCTATCTTCCTCCATCTTACCTGGTATCACAAGAGATACCGTAATTCGCCTAGCCAAGGATCTAGGCAATACTCTCGTTGAGGAAACAATTCCGCGAGAGATGCTCTATATCGCTGAAGAAGTTTTTTTCACCGGGTCAGCGGCTGAAATAACGCCCATTCGGTCTGTGGATAAAATAACCATCGGAAACGGCAAAAGAGGCCCCGTAGTCAAACGTCTCCAGGATGAATATTTCGCTTATATTAATGGAGAAAGGAAAGATAAATATCGTTGGCTGACATATGTATAAGCAAAATTAAATATTAAAGGAGTAAAGAAAATGAAAATAGACGAGCTGTTAAAAATAGCAATTGAAAGCGATGCTTCTGACCTTCACCTAAAGCCAGGAAATCATCCCATTCTTCGCATCAGCGGTACTCTCAAACCTCTGAGCGAATTCCCCAGATTAACGCCGATACACACTAAGGATCTTACTGAACAAATCATGACAGGTTCTCAGAAGTCCATGTTGGAACAGAATTTAGACATAGATTTAGCTTATAGTTTTCCAGGGTTTGGCAGATTCAGGGGAAGCATTTACCGCCAGAGAGGAACCTTAGCTATCGCTATGAGAATTATTCCTTTAGAATCCAGATCAATTAAAGACCTGTTACTGCCTGATGTCTTAGAGGATATCTCTATGGAAAAGAGGGGTCTGGTTATTGCAACTGGAACTACCGGAAGCGGAAAAACGACGACCCTGGCGGCGATGATCGACTACATCAACACCAACCGAACAGAAAATATTATTACTATAGAAGATCCGATAGAATATCTGCATAGGGATAAAAACTGCACGATCAGCCAGAGAGAGGTCGGAGTAGATGTGACGAGTTTTTCCAGGGGTCTCCGGGCTGCCCTAAGAGAAGATCCTAACGTAATTCTTGTTGGAGAAATGAGAGACTTAGATACAATAGAAACAGCTCTTGTTGCCGCTGAAACAGGGCACTTGGTTCTAAGCACTCTCCACACTCTGGACGCACCTGAAACGATAAACCGGGTTGTCTCAATTTTTCCTCCTTATAGCCAGAAGCAAGTCAGGTTTCAGCTCGCAAGTATCCTGAAGGCAGTAATTTCCATGAGACTTATTCCTCGAGCAGATGGCGGGGGAAGAGTGCCAGCAGTAGAGGTATTGATAAATACTCCTTTTATTCAGGAATGTATTACAAGAAAGGAAAAGATAGGTCAAATAAGGGAGGCTATTGCAGCCGGCGTTTCTCAGTATGGCATGCAAACATTCGACCAGTCTATATATCAACTCTACAAGGACAGCCTTATCACCTTTGATCTAGGATTGCAGTATTCATCAAGTCCCAATGACTTTAAACTAAGAGCTGCTGGTGTCCAATCTACAGGAGATGTTGCCCTTGAAGAAATGGAAAAAGAGATGACAAAAATTGAACCAGACGATTAGAATTTTAAATGAAGGCCCAGCAGATAAGAGAAACCTTTCTAGATTTCTTCGCTAAAAAGAAACATAAAATAATCAAGAGTTCCTCCCTCCTTCCTAAGGATGATCCTACCATTCTGTTTACTAATGCCGGAATGAACCAATTTAAAAATATATTCCTGGGGATCGAAAAAAGAAGCTACAAGAGAGCAGCTTCTGTTCAAAAGTGCTTGCGAGTAAGCGGAAAACATAATGACTTAGAGCAGGTAGGAAAAACAAATAAGCACCATACTTTTTTCGAGATGTTGGGAAATTTTTCTTTTGGCGATTATTTCAAACAAGAAGCCGTAGAATTTGCATGGGAACTCATCACAGAAGTTTTCAAGCTAAACAAGGATGATGTCTATGTTTCGGTGTATGAAAAGGATGACGAGGCATTCAAGATTTGGAAGGAGAATATTGGACTTACCTCTGAGCGGATATTCCACTTCGGGAAGAAAGATAATTATTGGGCCATGGGAGATACAGGGCCCTGCGGTCCTTGTTCAGAAATTCACTATGACATAGGTTCTGAAGTCGAAAAAGGGGATCCTTCGAGCTTGATAGGGAAGGGGAGCGATCGTTTTTTAGAGCTGTGGAATTTAGTTTTTATGCAGTATGATCAAGATGAAAAAGGGAAACTACATCCTTTGCCCTCTCCCTCGATAGACACCGGGATGGGGCTTGAAAGAGTAGCTACCGCTCTTCTCGGAAAAAAGAATAATTTTGACACAGACCTCTTCTTTCTCCTCATCGAAGCAATTTCCAACCTGTCTCAAAGAGAATATCCTTCTCACGATGAAGGAGATATTTATGTAAGAATAATAGCCGATCATATAAGAGCAATAACCTTTTTAATCGCAGACGGCATAATGCCGTCTAATGAGGGACGAGGATACGTATTGCGGAGATTAATTCGTCGAGCTTTTCGCCACGGGAATTTAGTAGGAATACAAGAACCTTTCCTCTACAAGCTTGCGGGGATTGTGAGTGATATAATGAAAGACGCCTACCCCGAACTCCTTACTTCTGCAAATTACATCTCAAAAATCTGCCAGTCTGAAGAAAATCGCTTCTCTATGACCCTTTCCTCTGGACTCCGTACCTTCAACCAATACATCGAAGAGGCTAAGAAAGAGGGCAAAACGAAGCTTCCAGGATCAAAAGTCTTTAAACTTTATGACACTTTTGGCTTTCCTCTTGATCTTTCTAAAGAATTAGCAGAAGAGAAAAATATGACTATTGACGAGAAGAGTTTTCATAAGGAATTAGACGAGCAGCGCCAGCGAGCACGGCTGGCATGGAAAGGTGAAGCCCAACAGAAGGGAATGAAAACCTACGAAGAGCTGAAAGACCTGAGCCCTTGCTATGTTGGGTATGAAAAGGAGAAAGTTCCCGAGGCCAAGGCAATTGCTCTTATAAGAAAAGGTGATAAAGTCCAAGAGCTTAGCGAAGGAGAAAAAGGAGAAGTCTTTCTCAGTCAGACACCCTTCTATGCAGAAGCTGGCGGACAAATCGGCGATTCAGGTATTCTAAAAAATCCTCATTTTTCAGCAGTAGTAGAGGATACATACTGCCCGATTCCTGAACTCATAGCCCATAAAGCAAAAGTTATTTCAGGGAAAATAAAGGTAAATGATATGGTGGAAGCAGCCATAGATGTTTCGAGGCGCCAGGCCATAAGTAGCAATCATACCGCCACCCATCTTCTCCATGCTTCTTTAAGACAAATTCTGGGTGATCACGTGAAACAGACAGGATCCCTCGTTTCCGACTTGAGATTCAGGTTCGATTTTACACATTTTGCTCCTTTAAGCAGTTCTGAATTGAAACAAACTGAGCAGCTCGTCAATGAAAAAATAAGAGAAAACATTGAAGTTAAAACCAAAATAACAACCATAGAACAAGGACTAAAAGAGGGGGCGGTGGCCATTTTTGAAGAAAAATACGGTGAACGGGTGAGAATGGTCACAATTGACGATTTCAGCAAAGAACTCTGCGGTGGAGTTCACGTCCACTCAACAGCCCAATTAGGTCTGTTCAAGATTATCTCAGAATCCAGTGTTGCTGCTGGCATGAGAAGAATTGAAGCCTTGACAGGAGAAGAAGCCTTGAAGCACGTCCAGGATACTGAAGAGCTTGTGGATGAAGTCCAGAAAGCCTTAAATTCCCCCAAAAAAGATGTGCTTACCCAGATTGGCAAACTGAAGGATTCTGTGAGGGAAAAAGAGAAAGAAAACAAGCAGCTTCGACAAAAATTTGCTCATCTAAAATATGGAAAAATAGAACAAGAAGAGCTTAAAATAAAAGCCGAAGAGAAAATAAGCGTATCAGGTAAAGAGGATGTAAAAGTCCAAGAAGTCCGAAAAGTAAAAGGAATATCTGTCCTTGCCCGAAGGGCGGATGGATTGAATAGTTCCGAACTCAGAGGACTGGCTGATTCTCTTAAGCAAAAGATCGGCTCAGGGATTGTTATCTTGGGAACCGAAACAGGGCAAAAAGTTTTTCTTGTAGCTACTGTGACCAAGGATTTGATAAAGCGAGTTAAGGCAAATGAATTAATCAAAGAGATTGCTTCGATCTTAGGAGGTGGAGGGGGAGGCCGTCCTGACTTTGCTCAAGCAGGAGGTGCAAAGCCCAAGAAACTGGATCAGGCTTTAAAAAAGACTTATTCTATCCTAGAAAAGATGATTAAATAAATGAAAAAGGGGACAGGCTACTTTTTTCTTGCATATTGTAGAGGAGTTGAAACTGTGTTCTTTCTTGCAGAAAACGTGGTCTACCCCCTTTCAGCACAAAAAATCATCCCGAAAGAGGATTGAAATAATTTTAGGATTTTGACATCATGGATATCCATGCTGATAAAAAAAGAATTATGAGACAGCCAAAATCCTTTAAATCGAAGATTTTTGCCTCCCTCGGAATCCCATTACTCATTGTTTTGTTTGTTTCAGAAGCGGATGCTCAGGGCGAGCCTCGACAAAATAAAAAATTTGATAAAATAATAAAAGCGGTTGCTGAAAAATACAGTTTGGAAGCCTCTCTAATTCATTCCATAATTCGCGCCGAGTCAGATTATGATCCTTACTGTGTCTCTTCCAAAGGAGCTTTGGGGCTTATGCAATTAATGCCTGAAACAGCAAGAATATATGGTGTAGGAAATCCGTTTGAACCTCGAGATAATATCGAGGGCGGAGTAAGATATCTCAAGGAATTGATGAGCCTTTATAACAGAAGGACAAAGTTTGTCCTGGCCGCTTATAACGCCGGTCAAACAGCGGTGAAAAAGTATGCGGGAATTCCTCCTTATCCAGAAACGAGAAATTATATTGAAAAAGTAATGGCTTCATACCCAAAATCATTCATAAGAACAAAAACGAAAGTTTATAAATATCAAGACTCTTCAGGAAGAGTAGTTTTTACAAACTGTCAGTATCTTTACTCATCAAACAAAACATCAGATAAATCTGATAAATAAAAGGTAAATAAAAGGGGACAGGCTACTTTTTTTACAAATAGCCTTTGACCAGGAAATTTCGTGGAATTATTTCAAACGTTGCCGGTAATATACCTACTTGCTCTCCGTCAATTTCTATAAGGACATCACTCTCATCATTTTCAGCAAAGGCCTCTATTCTTCTACCGCGAATCAACGATATCTTAGGATGTGACAGATGAGTTCCTGTATAGATTTTCCAGGCATTCCTGAAAAATTCTAACATCTTCATCCCTTTCACCAGAACGATATCAAAAAATCCATCATCCAGCTCAGCATTCGGGGCTATTTTCATCCCTTTGCCAAAAATCCTTCCGTTTGAAATTGCTCCGATCATATATTCATCGAGAGGCAGTTCCTCATCATCTATCTTAATCTTAAGCCTTTTGTTCTTGTATGCGATGAAAGTGGAAATTAGACATCTCAGGTAAGAAGATGCCTTTCGTCTCATTCTGCTCTGGTTAACCTTTTTGACCACCTCGCCACCTATCCCAAAATCAGCAACATTAACAAAAAATCTCTCTTCCTCTTTTCCTGAGTGACTTTTAAACTCCGCTCTTCCCACATCTATCAAGGAGGAGGGAGCTTGAGTTATAACTTTCAAAGCATTCTTAAATCCATGTGGAATATTCAGACTCTTGGTAAAATCACAGCCGCTCCCAGAAGGCACGATCCCCAGAGATACTACTGGATTTATAATCTTTTGATTTTCATAAAAGCCATTGGCGATTTCATTCATGGTCCCGTCGCCTCCGACTCCGACGATCAGTTCTGTGCCTTCTTTAATGGCCACTCTTGATATTTCAGTTGCTTGTAACGGCTTTTCCGTGAATTCGTATTTAAATTCTTTCAGAAAACTCTTCAAACCTTCCTTAATATACTTCCAGCGCTTTCTTGTCTTGCCCTGATCAGATTCAGGATTGACTATCACCTGTGTCTTTAGGAACATCAATGACTCCTTCAGTTTTACCCGGCGAGATCTTTTTCTTGAAAAGAGAGACCCCGATGATCCCGCCTAACGCACCTAGACCAGATAGAACGATAGCGGAGATCATAAGTCCGATTAAAAAGGCTGGAACGGATACTTGAGTGGCTCCACCTTCAAAAAAGCCCTCAAATCCAGAAGGCATTTCTCCCCCATATTCGGCAAGCCCTTCAGCTATTTTCCTAAATAATTCTATGTTAAAAGAGCGAAAAGGGATGTTGACAAATGCTCTAACCACAGCGGCCACTATTCCTGTAAAAACACCAACAATAGCCCCATCTCCAACACTTAAAGCAACAGGCGAATTTTTAGCAAGCAGATAGGCTGCGAGCATACCTCCTCCGATTATCCAGAGGCAGCAAAGACAACTAGCAAACGGGATGCCGGAGAGAACGCCTGTGACAGCACCACCTATCAAAGCTGCGGAAAACATCGCTGATTTTTGATTATCCATCGTTCCTCCTTCTCAGTTTGTTCTTCTTATTCTATTTTGATTCTTGTTTTATTTTCAAGAGATATTTTCAGGTGTAATACCTTCTGTTCGCTTTTCTCTGACAAAATAATCCGTTAAGCCAATTATAAAATAAAAAGGAAGGATGATTCCCCAGATGAATCCTGTCGCAAAGCGTGGCCAGTTGGAAGTCATCCAGATGCGGAGGAAATTTCCCGCTGTATCAATTACCACGGGCAGTGACATCAAGATAAAAATACGAGCTTTGGGCAAAGCAAGATTAGAGAACTTTTTCAAGAAGGGATAGAGCCCAGTTCCTACCAAAAATCCAAAATAGATTCCAAGACAACGAGCACATACTCCAAGAGGATAACCCAGGAAAATAAAAGAGCGCGTTGGATTTTGATGACAAATAGGGGAGAAAATACCGTAGCAAAATGCTTGCAAACCCGAAGATTTGCTTTTCAAATAAGGGGCCAAAAAAATGATTCCTAACCAGACGATAATAGCGCAGAGGGTCAATAAATATACGAGGAGAATTTTATTTTTCTTTTTCATATTATAAAAGCTATAGAAGCAGAAAAAATGAAACAGTTCTGGATAACAAAATGTTTTATTTGGATCAAGTTCATCATTTATTTAGCTTTTTCAGGCTACTCGAGTGTCAAAATTTTGTCAATTCTGCAGAGGCGAGTAGCCTGAACGAAGTTACGCAGCCGGCTGATCAGAGCGAATGGAGAATGGTGTTAATAATCTGAAGGGAGCCAGGCTATTTCCCAAAACCTTTTCTAATGATGGAACTGGAAATGCTTGCGTCTACAGATAAGATTTGACAGAATATTCCGCAATGTGTAAATTTATCTTTGATTTTTTATTTTCATATTAAAAAGCCCATGATATCGACAAGGAGGTTATAATGAGGGGAAATAAAATAATATGGCTAGTTTTATTTGTTTTAATCTTTTTTCAGTCTGCTCTTATCTTTTCTCAAACTGAACAAGCCCAAGAAATACTCGAAAAAAATCAAACAGGAGTAGTTTATCTCACAGTCCTCGGCGATGAAAAAGAAACCGTCGCAGAAGGTTCAGGATTCGTAATAGAGCAGGAGGTTATGGCAACAAGTTATCTACTAGTCAGCCAAGCTAAATCTTTGGAAGGAAAAAATTTTAAAGGGAAGAAAGTTAAAATCGAAGGAATTTTGGCGGTTGATAAAAATTTGAATATCGCTCTATTAAAGATCAAGGGCAAAACTCCTGCTCTCAGTTTAGGAAATTCTGAAGAACTGGAAATAGGAAAAAAAGTTTATGCGGTTGGAGGTGATGAATCCGGAGAGATAGGAGCCTCAGAAGGAACAGTCAGAAATATTCTTGAGGTAGAACCTACAAAAAGGTTCGTAGAAACTTCTCTCTCTGTCCCCCAGAGTTTTAGCGGAGCGCCGTTAATAGATGCAAACGGGAAAGTCCTGGGCATGGTCGTTTTTCTAGAAAGGAGGTTGAAATTCATCCTCCCTTCTAACCTGATGAAAACGCTGCAGAAAAAAAGCGTGGTCAAATTCAAAGATTATCAACACGAGGACTACCTGGCAACCTTTGAAGGTGCCTTTCTTGCCGGAAAAGTCGCGTCCTTACTCGACGAGACGGGGAGAGCTCAAAATTATCTGGAAAAAGTTGTTGAATTAAGTCCTTCGAATATTGAAGCTGTCTCTCTCTTAGCGTCTGTCTACAACAGGCAAAGAAACTATCAAAAGGCAGCATCAACCTACCAGAAAATCATTGAATTAGATAGCAACATGGATGATGCTTACTATCAATTAGGAATTGTTAATCTAAGGCTAGGGAAATATCGCGATGCTATCGCACCGCTGCAAAAGGCGGTCGAACTCAATCCTTATTATAAAGATGCTCATTTTTATGCGGGAAATGCCTATAAAGAGCTTAAGGAACTTGCTAAGGCTATAGAAGCCTATGAAAACTATCTCAACCTAAAACCTGAAGATCCCTGGGAAGGGTATTATCGCCTTGGCTTATGCAGAATAGAACTTAAACAATTTGAAGAAGCCATCACGGCCTTGAATGAAGCCGCAAAAGAGAAGCCTCAGGATATAAAGACAAATTATTATTTAGCCCAGGCATATGACCAAGCAAATCAATATGAAAAGGCAGAGAAAACCTATAAACTGCTCGCTCAGATAAGCCCTGAAGAAGCAGATAAATATTATAAAGCCATTCTATTTATGTACGATAAGGCTGGTATTCACGAAAAGGCCATTGAAGCCGCAAAAAGTATAATCGAATTGAAACCTGACAGCACAGGTGACATTTACAACCTTGGTCTAATGTACCAGAAGCATAAAAGATATGATGATGCCATAAAGACTTTCAACGAAGTTTTGGCTATAAATCCTGCCGACGAATATTCTTATTCTAATATCGGGTATATCCACTACGTACAAAAAAAATACAATAGTTCTATAGCGGCGTTTGAAAAGTTTGTAGAATTAGCCCCTGATAACGCTGACGGCTGGTTTTATATAGGCATTTGCAATATGCAACTCAAAAAATTTGATGCCGCCCTCGAACCTCTAAAGAAAACCATAGAACTTCGACCTGACTACAGTAACGGTAATGCAATCTATAATCTGGCCATCTGCTACTTGAACCTTCACGACAATTATAGCGCTAAAGAAATGTATAATAAATTGAGAGCTATAAATCCTGAGCTAGCTCAAAAGCTAAGTCAACATATTAGGTAACAACAGGAATCCCAAAAATATAATATTGTAGAAGAATTTCTCTTGGCGATGATAAGGCCTGTCTTTATTGAGAAAGTATATTCACCTCAATGTCAAGACTTAGAGCCGGATTGAAATGGGAAATCCCAGTTGAAATAAAATTTGGGGAAATAGCCCTATTGGGAGATAGAGAAGATGATAGCTAACAATTCTGTTGGAGCGATGAAACAAGCAAAGCCTCTCTCTAAAAGCTTTTACTTAAGTTCAATAATAACCGCTTGCGTCATCGGGACCGTACTCAGTGTGCTTGGCGTTTTACAACTTGAAGAAGATTTTGGACCTCTTATCTTAGCGATTGGCTTGTTATTCGTGATATGCGCAAGTATCATCTGGCTCATTCTGCTGCACAAACTGTGGGCTCTTATCCAGGGAGAACAAGCACGCACCACCCCAGGAAAGGCTGTAGGTTTCATGTTTATTCCTTTCTTTAGCTTTTATTGGATTTTTCAAGCCATCTGGGGGTGGGCACAAGATTTCAATCGTTTCACTACCGAAAACAAACTTTCCGTGCCGCGCGTATCCGAATCGGTGGCGCTCACATTCTGCATATTAATCCTGGTTAGTATTGTACCTTTTGTGGGCATCCTCTCGAGTGTGGGAAGCCTTGTTCTGTTCATTATTTTCATGGTTCAAGCAATAAACGCAGTCAATGCGACGAGGCAGGAGCTAGTTCAGTCTGGGCACCCGTACTCTTCACGTATAAAGCTTCAAAAACTCTTGACCCCAGAAGCAAGAAAACGCCGCCGGATTGCCTGGCTCGTCGGGCTGATCGGCGTTCCCGTCCTGATCATCATTCTGGTTTATTTTTATGCCTTTTATTCTGGAGAGCGGGAGTCCGATGCGTTCAATACTTTTCTACGGTATGCACAGGACCAGGTAGAATTTTATCGACCTCTTCTAGTGCAATTATGCACTGAAATCGACCCGAACACGTCGCCACAGGTTTCGCAAAAGTTCTATCAAACGATCCGCGCAATGGAAAGGAGGCCAGTGGGCCAGGTGTACGTTTACATGAAGTATGTTGGTGACGATTACACTATCTGGAAGTACTGGTGTCCCTTCCCAAGGAATGCACCGGGTAGGTTTAAGGAGAAAGTGGTTAGTTTGTATGTCGAGAAAGCTGCTTTATCAGCTCTTAGAGGGGATTCATCTTTGATCGATGCTTTTAACGAGCAAACCCATTACTCATGGAATGAAGTACTCTATGACAGCCAGAAAAGGGCGGTAGCCGTTGTCCGGTTACCAAGATGGGGATACGGTGATGACTACGAGGAGCGCATGATTGACCTTCCATCTCAAAAACGTTAAGACCTCCTAAGAAGCAGCTCAGGCAAGTCATGGTCCGTTACTCTGACCTCTATCCCAACGCTCATCAGGCTTCTAATTATCTAACACCAGCTGAATATCATGAACTCTGGCTGGAATCTCAAAGACCTAAGCGTCACTAATCATATGAACGAGTTCAGATAATTGACAAAAGGCATATCAATATGATATAAAAATATATCTGACCAGACCTTCATAATTAAAGATAAATCTTATTTCTCTAAAACTAAAATATTCGTGCTAAAAGCTATCATTTTTTAATACCTTTACATATAATCCGGTGAAACCTTAAAGGGCAGGTGGCGAAATTGGCATACGCGCTAGGTTTAGGACCTAGTTCCTGATAAAGGAGTGCGGGTTCGAGTCCCGCTCTGCCCATTACCGCAATATTCAACAAGAGAGATTTTTGACCGACTAAAGAGTAAATGAAAAGCAATATAAAAATCCTGACCGAATGCAAAAGAGAAATTGAGCTTGATATTGAAGCTGATGAAGTCATGAAGGAATTCGAAAGGATTATAACCCAGTTTTCGTCAAGAGCAAAAATTCCAGGTTTCAGGCCCGGGAAAGCCCCAAGAGACATCATTAAGCAGAGGTTCTATCCTGAAATAAAAGAATCGCTTATTAATTCTCTTGTTCCCAAGGCTTTGAGCGGGGAGCTCAAGACTCAAAACCTCAATCCTGTAGGAATGCCTGTCGTTAATGACCTTCACTTCAAGGAAGGCCAGCCTCTTCATCTAAAAGCACAATTTGAGGTGTGGCCGGAGTTTAACCTTCCTGAATATAAAAAAATCAAGGTCAAGAAGAAAAAGATTTCAGTATTGGATCAAGAAACAGACCAATCTCTAGAAGAACTCCGCCTAAGATCCGCTCAGTACATTCCCGTGGAGGGTAGGGGAGTGCTTGAGGAAGATTATGTCGTAGTCGATTTGAAAGGGAAAGACTTGAAAACAAATAAGTTTTTGCCCCAAGAAAAGGTGCTCATCCTTGCGGGTCACGCTGAAAATGAAGAAATCCTGAACAAAAAATTAATAGGGTCAATGCCTGGTGAAGAAAAAAACTTTACCCTCGACTATGATAAAAATCATCAGAACAAGAAACTAGCAGGAAAAAAAATCGAATATAATTTAAAAGTCATCTCCATAAAAGAAAAAAAGCTCCCTGCACTTGACGATGAATTTGCAAAAGAGCTTGGAGAATTCAAAAACTTGAAAGACTTAAAAGAAAAAATAAAGAAGGAAATAATTTCCTCAAAAGAAAAGGCAACAAAACAAGATATGGCAGAGGAAATTATAAAAAAAATATCTGATAAATTAAGTATTGGGCTCCCAGAAGTTCTCGTAGAACAGGAGTACATGGCAATCATGAGACGTCTTCTCTCTTCCCGTACCCAACAAGACATAAAAAAAGAAGATCTAGAACAGTTAAAAAGTGAAGGAAAGAAAAAAGCAGAGCAAAGCCTCAAAAATCATTTAATCCTAAAGAAAATAGCTGAAAAAGAAAACCTGAAGGTGTCTGATCAAGAAATGAACGAAGAGTTCAAGGAAATAGCAAAGGCGAATAACCTCCCCCTGGCGCAAGTTATAGATAGTGTGAATAAAGAAGGGAAAAGAGAAGAGCTCAGAAGCAGTATTCTCTTCAAAAAGACAGTTGACTTTTTAGTTGAACACGCTATAATAGAATAATCAGTATCTCATGATTTGAATCCCCCGATACTCAATCAAGTAAGGAATGAATTAAATTTTCGCAACTTAAAATAAACTACTGGAGTGTTTAAATGGAAAATTCCCGCAGCTCCTCTGAAATTTTGAAAAATATTTCCTTGATCCCCTTAAGAGATGTCGTAGTTTTCCCCTCGACCTTAGTTCCTTTCATCATCGGTCGCGCCTCGTCTATCCAGGCCCTGGAAACAGCGATGGAAAAAAATAAGATGATATTCCTATCTGCCCAGATGGATGCGTCTTTAGATGATCCAGGCCCGAGCGACATCTATTCTCTGGGTGTAATAGCCAAGGTTATTCGGGCGATCAAAATGGACGATAAAAATGTTAAGGTTATCGTTGAAGGAAAAACAAGAGCAAGAATCATTGAATACTTAAGCACCACACCCTATTATCAGGTCCTGGCTAAAGAAATAAAAGAAATTGAGGGAGACCCCATCGAGACGAAAGAACTGCTAAAAAGGGTTTTGACCCTTTTCGAAGATTATTTAAAGCTCAGCCAGAATGCAAATTTTGAATCCATCATTCCTGCTTTGAGGGATAACAGTCCTGATAGGATTGCTGATATTATATCCTCCCACCTCTATCTTCATTTAGAAGAAAAACAAAATCTACTGGAGACGATCAACAGCTTAGAAAGGATAAGAAGGCTTAATTTTATCTTAGAAAACGAAATCCTAAAAATTCATTCAAGATTAAAAAAGGATGGAAAAAAATACAACCGGCGGAAAACTGCCTTCGGCGACCCAAGCCAAAAAGTTTTCCCGACTGGATTAGGTTATAGAAAGGAAGATCAACCAAACGAAATCGAGGAGCTGAGACAGAAGGTCGCTAAAGCCAATATGCCCAAGGATGCAGAAGAGAAAGCTAACAAGGAAATAGAAAGGTTGGAGGCAATGCCCCCGATGTCAGCAGAAGCCACGGTCTGTCGAAATTACCTGGATTGGCTTATATCTCTTCCCTGGATGAAAAAATCAAGAGAGAAAAGGGATCTGAAAGAAGCGGAGAAAATTTTAAATGAAGACCATTATGGATTGGATAAAGTCAAAGAAAGGATATTAGAGTACCTTTCCATCCGCCAACTTGTGAAAAATCCGAAGGGAGTAATCCTGGGTTTCATCGGTCCCCCTGGAGTAGGGAAGAGCTCCCTTGGCCGTTCAATCGCCAGGGCGACAGGAAGAAAATTTGTTCGCCTTTCGCTGGGAGGAGTCAGAGACGAGGCTGAAATTCGTGGACATAGAAGGACATACATAGGAGCTTACCCCGGAAGAATTATCCAGATGATCAAGAGAGCTAAGACAAAGAATCCTGTTTTCCTGCTAGATGAAGTTGATAAGATGAGCATGGACTTCAGGGGAGACCCTGCATCTGCGTTGATGGAAGTCTTGGATCCTGAGCAAAACAACACTTTTTTGGATCACTATATAGATACTGATTTCGACCTCTCCCAGGTTATGTTTATAGTGACAGCCAACATGCTCGAGCCCGTCCCTCGGCCTTTGATTGATAGGATGGAAGTCATCCGACTTCCCGGTTATACAGAGGATGAAAAGCTCCAGATAGCTAAACATTTCTTACTACCCAAGCAGGTGAAAATTCACGGCCTTAAAAATCATAACATCAAAATTACTGACAAAGCTTTCATGAATCTCATTCGTGATTACACCAGAGAAGCTGGGGTTAGAAATATAGAACGTGAAATAACTTCAATCTGTCGGAAGGTTGTAAAAAAAGTCGTCTCAAGAGGCAAATCTCACGAAGAAAAAGTAAATCCAAAGAATTTGGAAACATATCTCGGAATTCCAAGGTTTAGACGAGCAGAGATAGATAAAAAAGACGAGATTGGAGTGGCTATAGGAATGGCCTGGACAGAATTTGGAGGAGAGCTTTTAACATTTGAGGTAACAAAGGTTCATGGAAAAGGAAACTTTACTCTAACCGGACATCTTGGAGAAATCATGCAGGAGAGTGCTCAAGCTGCGTTTAGTTATGTCAGGGGAAAAATATTTGAGTATAACATTGCCAAGGACTTACACAAAAACTACGATATTCATATTCACGTTCCTGAAGTCGCAACTCCCAAAGAAGGACCCTCTGCCGGGATTACCATCGCTACTTCCATAATATCGCTCCTCACAGAAATTCCGGTGAGCAAAAAAGTGGTGATGAGCGGAGAGATCACGCTAAGAGGAAGAGTTCTTCCTGTTGGCGGCATAAAAGAAAAACTACTGGCAGCTCACCGTGAAAGAATAGAGGAAGCCATTATTCCTCTTGATAACAAGCCTGATTTAAAAGATTTGCCAAAAAACGTAAAAGACGATATTAAAATACATTTCGTTGAGAACATGGACGAAGTCTTAGAAATAGCCTTAACCAAAGAATTGCCGGTAAAGCCAAAAAAGAAAAAAATTGCCGCTTCCTCTGATCTTCCCAAGGGCGAAAGGGAAGGAGGAGGCCCTCAAGAGCCACCTGTGGCTCATTAATATTGAAGAATTAAAATTTTTTCCATTAATTCAATATAAGATAACCGTCTAAAAATTAAACGCAAGAGAGGTAAGTAAAATGAAAGAGTTCAATTTAGCTGAACTTGAAGAAAAGAAAATTTCAGATTTATTTAAAATTGCTGGAGAAGTAGGTCTTACAGATTATGAAACAGAGGATTCAAACAAGCACAACCTCGTTTTCAGAATTTTGGAAGCCCAGGCGAAGAAAAATGGCATGCTTTTCTCCGAGGGAGTACTTGAATGTCTCGACGACGGATTTGGATTTCTAAGAGCACCTGAATTCAGTTATTTGCCCAGCCATGATGATATCTATGTTTCTCCTTCTCAGATTCGAAAATTCCAGCTCCGAACAGGCGATACGATCTCAGGAATCGTCCGTCCACCTAAAAATGGAGAGAAATATTTCGCCCTTATCAAAATAGAAGCTATTAATTTCGCCCACCCTGACATCGTTCTTGATACAAGAAGGAACGTGCAGTTTGACAATCTCACTCCTCTTTACCCTTTTGAAAAAATCAAGTTAGAGGATGGTAACAAAAAAAACCTGAACGCTAGAGTGATGGATCTCCTGACACCCATAGGAAAAGGACAGAGAGGATTGATTGTCTCTCCACCTCGAGCCGGAAAAACGACGCTTTTAAAAACAATCGCCAAATCGATAGAAAAAAATCATCCTGAAATTTTTCTCGTTGTTCTTCTAGTTGCAGAGCGTCCTGAAGAGGTTACAGATTTTCAGAGAAGCATTAACGGAGAAGTCGTTGCTTCGACTTTTGACGAACCTCCGGCACGAAATGCTCAGGTTGCTAATATTGTACTTGAAAAAGCAAAAAGGCTTGTGGAAATCAAAAAAGATGTTATCATTCTGCTTGACAGTATAACACGTTTAGCAAGAGCTCATAATGCGATTATTCCCCCTTCAGGAAAAGTGCTTTCGGGAGGAATTGATGCCAACGCGCTGAATAAGCCGAAGAAGTTCTTTGGTTCAGCCAGAAAAGTTGAGGAAGGCGGAAGTCTGACCATAGTTGCAACAGCCCTGGTTGACACTGGAAGCCGAATGGATGACGTCATATTTGAAGAATTCAAGGGAACAGGCAACATGGAAATTAATCTAGACAGAAGGCTTGTAAATAAAAGGTTGTTCCCAGCTATTGATATTACCACCTCAGGAACAAGAAAAGAAGAACTCCTTATCAAGGATAAAGATCTCAACAGAATATGGATATTAAGGAAAGTTCTAAGTCAGCTCGGCGAGGTTGAAGCGATGGAGTTACTTCAGGATAAAATGTCAAAAACAAAAACTAATAATGAATTTTTAGATGCCATGAGCAAAGGTTAATACGAAAGCGCTCGCTTAAAAAAGTCAGCCCGTATCAAAGCATGTTAGCTAAATCCCCCTGAATCTCTCGAATATCTTTTAAAAACCAAATCTTCAGACATCCCTTGATCTTGCCATCCTCAGCCAGATCATCATTTATCAGATTTCAGCCACATAATAGGGGAGAGGTATATTTGAATAAGGCCTCATTTCCTATTATGAAACTTACAGCACATTTAAGTTATTGTAATTAAATAAATTACGCTCTTATTCGAAGAAAAAATTCCGAAACGGATGCGGTATTCGCTTAAGATTTTTGTTGAAATATACGGTCAAATCTAAATAATAATGAAGTGTAAAAATAAGATAATAGACCTTATCCCTCTGTTTAAACAGATCCTGGAATTGTATTTTTTTGTTTTCATCAAGGAGGTCATAAATGAGAAAAAACGTTAAATTACTGAGGACTATTCATATCCATCTCGCATTGGTGATTATTGGTCTGATTTTTCTGGCCCAGACCACCATTGCCCAAAAAAAGATCACGTCTCCCCAGGAATTCTTTGGGTTCGAGCTCGGCAGCGATAGAAAAATCGCACGCTGGGACAAAATCATCGACTACTTTAAAGTTCTTGAGAAAGAAAGCAATAAGCTCAAGGTCATTAGTATGGGACCGTCCACGATGGGCCATCCCTTTTTGCTGGTCATCATATCCTCTCCAGAGAATCTGGCCAACCTTGATCGGCTACGGGAAGTGAATGCCAGGATCAGCGACCCGCGTGGAATCCCGGAGACAGAGATTAAAAAACTCGTCACCGAAGGCAAAGCGGTTATCTGCCAGTCCATGAGCCTTCACGCTACCGAGATAGGGGGCACTCAGATGACTCCTGAGCTGACCTATGACCTCGTAACCAGGAGTGATGAAGAGACGCAACGGATCCTGAACAATGTGGTCTTCTTCTTGATACCGAGCTTCAATCCGGACGGCCAGATCATGGTCACTGACTGGTATCGCAAGACAGTTGATACAGAGTTCGAGGGAGCTAGTCTCCCCTGGCTGTACCATAAATATGCCGGACATGATAACAACCGCGACGGCGATTTTATCAACCTTACCGAGTCAGTGTACGCAGCCAAGATAATGTTCAGTCACTGGGTACCCCAGGCCTATATCGACCATCATCAAATGGGAAGCTACGGCGCCCGGTTATATGTTCCGCCCTACTGTGAGCCCATTCGTCCTTACGCCGATCCTCTCATCTGGCGGGAGATCAGCTGGTATGGCGCCCACATCGCCTACAAGCTGGAGGAGGCCGGAAAATCAGGAATCCTCAACGCCGCTCAGTATCCTGGTTGGGGCCATTTCGGCTGGCACTGGATCACTCCCTTCCACAACATCGCTGGGATGCTTACCGAGTCAGCCAGTGCAAGCCTGGCAACACCCCTGTTTATCCATCCCGAGCAGCTCAGAGGAGGTTCCAGGCAGTTTCCAGATTATGAGGCCCAATCCACCTTCCCCAATCCCTGGCCTGGTGGCTGGTGGAGGCTCCGGGATATCGTCGAACAGAAGAAGATCTCAGCCTGGGCACTTCTGGACCTTGCAGCCAGGAACAAAGAGACCGTGCTCTGGAACGCCTACCTCAAGGCCAAACGGCAGACAGAACGAGGCGCTCAGGGCAAGCCTAAATCCTATGTCATCCCGGTCGCTCAACATGATTCTCTGACCGCTGTGAAGATGGTCAACACGTTGTTATTATCTGGCATTGAAGTCCGCCAGGCCCGAAAAGAGTTTATTGTCGGCGGCGTGACCTATCCGAAAGGCTCTTACCTCATATCTCTGGCGCAACCCAAAATGGGTTTAATCCGGAATTTACTCGGCCAGACTCATTACGCCGACAACGAATGGACCAGAGACAAAGACGGTTCTCCGCTCCGGCCTTACGACCTGGCAACACACACCATGAACGAGTTCATGGGTGTCCGCGTCGACCCCATCAACGAGGCTGTCAGCGGTGATTTCCAGACACTGACAGGCGGCCAAGTGCTCCTCTCAGGGAAGGTTGCCACAGGTGGCTCGGGTTACGTGCTCGACGGACGGCTGAATGAGAGCTTCAGGGCCATAAACCTGTTGCTTGATAAAAAGATATCGGTCCAGCGGATTGACAACGCTGCCTCAGGACTCCGCCCCGGAGACTTCATCGTCTCCGTTGGATCTGAAGCTATTCTCAAGAATGTGGCAGAGCAGACAGGTGTCCATTTTAAAGCTCTTGGAAGCAAACCTAAGGGAGGAACCCACAAGGTCAAACGGATGCGTGTCGGCATGTACCAGCGCTATTACGGCGGAAACATGGATGAAGGCTGGACCCGTCTTGTTCTTGAAAAATTCTCGTTTCCCTATTCATCCCTCATGGATGCAGAGATAAAAAAGGGAAACCTTATCAGAAATTATGACGTTATCATCCTTCCCAGCGATTCGACAGGGATGATAACCGGCGATATACCCCCAGGCTCAAGATACGAGCGGTACATTTCGGCAGTTCCCCCTGAATTTCGAAGTGGAATCGGCAAAGAGGGCGTTGAAGCACTTAAAGCGTTCGTGGAGAAGGGAGGAACATTGGTCACGCTGGGCGAAGCCTGCAGCTTTGCGATCGAAAAGTTCGGGTTGGATGTCCGTGATACAGTGGACAATCTTAGCTCTAAGGAGTTCTTCTGTCCGGGTTCAACGCTCAAGGCCACGTTCGAAAATAACCACCCCCTGGCCTATGGCATGCCGTCAGAGGGCTTGGTTCTCTTCAGCCGCAGCATGGCCTTTGTGATTACACCTGGCCAGCACAATGAATACTACGAGACTGTTGTCCGCTACATCGACAGCGATATCCTTCAAAGCGGCTGGCTGATAGGGGAGGAGCATTTGTCCAATAAAGCAGCGATGGTCTCTGCTAAACATGGTAAGGGCCAGGTGGTTCTCATCGGCTTTCGGACTCAGCATCGCTGCCAGACTCACGGCACGTTCAAGCTTCTCTTTAACACCTTGATTCGCTAAGGATAAAACATTATATAAGGAATATTGGGTAAGAACTAAAATAATAGGAGGAAGAGATGAAAAGAATGCAAAAGAGTATCGCAGTTTTGGGATTGGTTATCTTTCTTCTCATAACAATTAGCTGTGCACCAGGTAACAAAAGATGGGATGAAAAAGCTGCTGGATTCTGGGCTGGATTGTGGCACGGCATCATATGTGTTATCACTTTTGTTATCAGCCTGTTTACTGATAGTGTGCACATGTATGAGGTGAATAATTCAGGTGGCTGGTATAATTTTGGCTTTTTGCTCGGTGCTGCAATCGCCTTAGGGGGGAGTGGCGGAGGAGCTTGCAGGAGGAAGAGAAAAAAGACCCATAAACAGAAAGAGTGGGAAGAAATCTGCACTAAAGTGGAGGATAAAGTCAGGAAAGGCATAAAAGATTGGGTGGACGAACCTGAGGAAAAAGGAGTGGAAGAGTCTGAAGAGAAAAAAAAGGAATGGGAAGAAATCGGGAGAAAGGTTGAGGAGAAGATAAAGCGAGAACTGCGTAAATGGACAGAAAAATAGGATTTTCTGGACAAAAGTAATAAAACTAACAGAATTTATTATCTAAATAATACTCAAATCTAGTTAATGCGCTGTAAACACACAAGTTAAGCCTATTCTAATTAAATACTCATCTCATAAACGATTATCTTGTTTTTTTCGGTCTTATTTTTTGCGCTTAGTAGCTTTTGGCGGTATTAATACCATGTAGACGGTCCAGGCGACACAGATAATCCCGACGATTAAGATTAATTGGAATCCCGAAATATCACTCAATTTAAATCTTAGTGCAACATCTATCGCCGCTATGATAACTAGACAAATAACTGGCCATAAAGATTTCTTTTTCCACCCCTTCGTCCACGCAAGGGGGCTCAGTATGGTCGATGCAGCCAAGCAAGCGAGAATTACCATCATAAACCTCTTTTGTTTATAATATTCTGAAGTAAAAAATTCCAGGCTATAAATTCTTTCGATTGACCTTGAATTAATTTAGTCAAATTGCCTAAAATACGCGTAGCTACAATATGCATAAGAGAATAAAAATTATAATTTATTTATTATCAATATGTTATATTTAATGTTAATATTGTGTCGCATAAGGTACATTATGTCAACTAATTACTTTTTTTATTAAAAATACCTTACTTTTAATTTCTTTATCAATTTTTCTAATATTTCTACTATTTCATCCTTTGTTACTCTTTGTTTTTTAAACTCTATTTTCAGCTTAAAACCTTTATCTTTTTCTTGGTAGTTATATACATACTTATCAATCTTCTTTTCTTTTCCTTTTATCTTCTTAGATAGATCCCTCGTATCTTCTCTTTTTAATTCTCTCTTTTTTATTTCTGTTATAAGCCTATACATGTTATCTATATTTTCTTGTTTTGCTATTTCAATAATCGTGCCTCTACTTTTTATACTTAACTCATAGCACGTATCTCTTATTTCCTTTGGTATTTTACTTATGCTTATAATTTCTGTTATAGTTGATCTTGCTTTTCCGATTTTTTCAGATATTTCTTTATGGCTATATCCGTACATATCGGCTAACGCATTCAAACCATCAGCTTCTTCAAACACGTCTAAATCTTTCCTTTGCAAATTTTCTATAAGTGCTATTTCCATAGCTTCATTGTCCGAAACATCCATTTCTATACATGGAACATCTTTTAATCCAACATTTTTAGCTGCAATACACCTTCTTTCTCCAGCTATAATTTCATATCGATCATCTTTTTTCCTTACAATTACTGGCTGAAGAATTCCTTTTTCTTTTATAGATGCCATTAATTCTTCAATATCACCTAATTCAGTCCTTGCCTGATGAGCACTTGGATCTATTTTATCTACGGATATCATTCTTATCCTCGGTCCATATAATTTTTCTTCTATAAGGTCTACGTAATGATTCTCATGCCTCATTGTTACGCTATCAGGCAAACCTGTCTTTTTAGCTTTTTGCACGCTTAATAACCTCCTGAGCAAGTTTTTTATATTGCATTGCACCTACTGAATCTGGCGCATACGTAAATATGGATTCTCTATAGGCCGGACTCTCTTCTAGCTTTACACTTTTCGATATCATTGTTCTGAAAACTTTTTTCCCAAATACCCTTTTTATTCTTTCTACTGCATCTCTTGATATATTTGTTCTTCTGTCATGAAGAGTTATTAATACACCTAAAACTTGTAAATTAGGGTTTACATTCTTTCTAATTTTTATCACTGTCTCAAGAAGATCATCTGTACCCTCCAAGCTCAGATAAGACGATTGTATCGGGATTAGAATATGAGTAGCTGCAACTAGCGCGTTAAGCGTTATTAACCCTAGCGTGGGCGGGGTGTCTATTATAATAAATTCATATCTCTTTTTTATGGGCTCTATAACGTCCCTTAATCTGAAATGTCCATCAATCTCTCCTAACAAAATTGGCTCCAGTTTCGCCATTGCAATTTTTGAAATTGCTATTTCAAGCCCTGGCACTGAGGTCTTTACTATAACGTCTCTTATTTTCACATCTGAATCTACCAAAACATCGTAAATAGATTTATCAAATTGAGAAGAATTATTTACGACAGAAACCGTGCTGTGTGCTTGGGGATCAATATCCACCAAAAGCGTATTTTTTCCTATCAAAGCAAGAGCAGAAGAAAGGTTAAAAGCTGTGGTTGTCTTCCCTACTCCTCCTTTTTGATTAGCAATGGCAAGTATCAAATATTGTCTCCGGTTAAAAGACCTGAGTCTAAAATATAAAAATTTTAATCATATTGCAAGAAGAAAATAAAATTATTTGAGAACAATGTCGGCATGCCGACCTTAGGTTGTAAGTTGTTGATAACAAATGAAATAGCTGATTTATTAAATTTATTTTGTAGGTACATAAACTGTAAAAATAACCTTTTAAATTTTTCTATTAAAGGCCACGAAAATTATAGATAATGTTATAGCGATTATTTATATATACCAGTTAAAACATAAATGTCAAAAAGCAAATAAAAAACATTATTAAAAGTCTAAATTTAGTTGAGCTTGGATTTTTTTATATTTATGTTGATTATGAAAAAAAATTATGAAGAATATGAAATTAATGAAAAATAGATAAAAAAAATGTAAAAATATAAGTATAAATAATGATTTTATAAAAAATTTGACAATGAATCATCAAGAAAACAGAAAAAAACCTCAATTTTTGAGGAAGCTAAATTTGCTAGACGCAACTTCTCTGGTTATCGGTGGAGTTATAGGCTCAGGGATATTCATGACAGCTGGCTTTATTGCTGAATATATACCTTCACCGGGTCTTATTTTGATTGTCTGGCTAGCAGGGGGCTTAATAACGATAAGCGGCGCACTCTCCTTTGCTGAATTGGGAGCAATGTTTCCTAGGGCTGGAGGACAATATATATATATTCGGGAAGCCTATGGTTCATGGGCAGGATTCTTTTTTGGATGGGGATTTTTTTGGTTCATAATGTGCGGAGGCATAGCCACTTTAGGCGTAGCTTTCGCTGAATTTGTTGGATATTTCATACCTCCTCTTTCAACCCAATCCTATATTTTGCAGCTAAACGCATTTGGTTTCTCTTATTCACTATCTGCTGGCCAGCTCGTAGCGGTGAGCTCTATATTAATACTTTCAGGAGTAAACTATTTTGGCATAAAAACTGGAATTACAGTCCAGAATATATTCACTTTTTTAAGGATTGGTTCTGTTGCTGTATTCGTTATCTTAGGATTGACGCTTGGAAAAAAGTCTGGCCTCACTAATTATGATCAAATTTTTTCAGTAGAAACAGGTCTCAGCTTTGACACATTAATAAAGCTATTCGGACTTGCTCTTATTGCTGTTTTCTGGACCTATGATGGCTGGTATTCAGTAAACTGCACCGCAGAGGAGATAAAAAAGCCTGAGAGAAATATTCCTTTAGGCTTAATCCTGGGGACTCTGAGCATAACTCTCATCTATCTCCTGATGAACCTTGTGTATATCATGGCTCTTCCTATAGATAAAATGAAAGGAGTTACCAGGATAGGAGAATTAGCTTCAAGCCAGCTCTTTGGACCTGTGGCCACTCATTTCTTCTCAGCTGCAATCATGATCTCTATTTTCGGATGCTTAAGCGCTACCATTCTTTATGGGCCAAGGGTCTATTACGCTATGGCCAACGATAGATCATTCTTTCAAAGCATGGCTTACCTTCATCCTCGATACCGTGTCCCCAGTAAAGCTTTAACAGGGCAGGCAATATGGTCTTCCCTGCTCTGTCTATCCGGGACATACGAGGATCTTTTTGAATACGTCGTCTTTGCGCTGGTTATCTTTTTTGCCCTTACAGGTTTTGCCGTAATAGTCCTGCGCTTTAAACAGCCCGAGAGAAAAAGACCTTATAAGACCTGGGGTTATCCCGTAATTCCTCTCTTTTTTGTAATCATCAATCTGGCTGTTTTTTTCAACACTGTAATAGACCAGCCTTTGAAATCCACTATTGGCTTAATCATGCTCGGCATTGGCATCCCGGCTTTCCTTTATTGGAAAAAGAAGGCAAGAAAAGATATTATGTAATACTAGCTTAGGCTAAAGGAGAAGTTGAATGACAAGAACAATTCTCGACCTAGTTAAAGAAAGAGTGGTTCTTCTTGATGGAGGAATGGGAACAGAACTGATAAGACAGGGCTTCCCTCAGGGAGAGTGCCCTGAGTCCTGGAATGAGGAAAAGCCAGAAATAGTAAAAAAAATCCACTTGAGCTATTACGATGCAGGCTCTGACGTTGTCCTGACCAACAGCTTTGGAGGAAACAAAATAAAGCTTGCCTCTCATGGGCTAGAAGATAAATGCCATGAATTGAATTATGCGGCAGCCCAGCTTGCTAACACAGTAAAACCAGACGGAAAATTCGTTGCAGGAAGCATGGGCCCCACAGGAAAATTCCTTAAGCCTCATGGGGAATACGCGGAAGAAGAATTTGAAGAAGCTTACGCAGTGCAGGCCAAAGCTTTAACTGAGGGTGGCGTAGATTTCCTGCTGATTGAAACTCAGTACGATCTAAAAGAGGCTTTTTGTGCTTTGAGAGGTGCAAGGAAATCTTCCAGTCTGCCCGTATTTGTAACGATGACCTTCAATCGCAATCCCAGAGGCTATTTCACGATCATGGGAAACAGTGTAGCTCAATGCGCAGAGGAGTTGGAAGCCCAGGAGGTACCTGCCATAGGAACAAACTGTACGCTGAACAGCGCTGACATGGTCGATCTGCTAAAAATAATGAGAGAGGCAACTCCCCTACCTCTGATTGCTCAAGCCAATGCCGGACTGCCATCCCTTTCTTCTGATGGAAAAGTAACATATTCGCAGGAAGTCGAAGATTACGTTAAGTACATTCCCCAGATGATAAAAAACGGAGCCAACATCATCGGCGGCTGCTGTGGAACTGATCCCGACTACATTAAGCGCATGGCAGAAATCATAAAACCGACCTTTTAGGGACTTGATTTATCATACCCACAATTAATTATTTGTAGGGGCTTGATTTATCAAGCCCACCTTTATTTCCTATCGCGATTCTTATCTTATATAGGGGCTTGATTTATCAAGCCCACCTTAAAATAATCAGATAGTATGTTGTTTTAGATCATAAAACCGACTTTATTTTGCGGGGAGGCGTAAGACTTTTTCCGCGTTTTCAAGGATAGCATTTGAAAAACCATGCGCTTTTTTAATTTTAACATCCCTGTCCAGAGGATTTTTTGTCTTAATTATCTGAATATATTCCTCAGGGGCCATGTCATGCGTTACCCAGGGAAGATGGGGCCAGCCGTCAACTGGTATGGGAAAATCAGAGCCATGAATCAGCCAATCAGAAGGAAAAGTCTTCACAATTTCAGGTATCAAAAAAATCCTGGTCGATAAAGAAAGGGCTGAAGTATCTGCCCAAAGTCTCACATTCCCATCCTTATTAGCTTTTTCCATAAAAGCATAGAATTCTTTAACCTCATTTTTATCGATCAGAGGAAAAACAGGGGTAGCACAATGAGCTGCAATAACTGTCACCCCATGCTCGAGAGGTTTTTCAAGGTGTCTAAAATCATCTAGATCTTTTCGGCGTATTCCTTCAGGAAAAGTATATTCAGGCCCGACATGGCAGAGAAGGGGCATATTGTTTGATGAGAGAATATTATAAAACTCTTTATGTTTCTCATCGGTAACATTGATATGCTGCGTAGAGGGTATCCATTTGATAAGAACTGCGTTGGTTTCGCTTAAAACATAGTCAAGTTCTGATTCCCAATCTCCCCTGTTAGGATTTACTGAAGCACCAAAAAAAAATTTTTTATTTCTTTTCCTAGGATCTGATTCTTTCTGCAAACGCCCATTCAATTCAGTTATTTTATTATGCAAGAACTTGTTTGTAATATAGAGATCAGTCTTTATCTCATCCACGACACCTGATTCTGGAGAATATACTGCATCAAGGGCAAGCAGGACAATGCCGTCAATCTCCTCAGAGGAGGTAAATATCTTGTATATAAGCTCAAAGTACTCTTTAGTCGAGATCTTTCCGTCACGGTTAAAATCAGCACCTTGATTCTCAAGGTCCTCTTCGAGCATGTTGTAGAGAATCCTTGTAAACCAGTGATTGTTATCATCTGCCTTGAAGTAAATATCTTTATCAACATTACTTAAATCAGTGCCATTTCCAGCAACATGAAAGTGGGCGTCTATTTTCATTGTTACCTCCTTAAGGACTATAACTTATATTTTCAAGATTAAAAAGTGGTTCCTAAAGTGAAACGAAAGGCGAAATTGGAATCCTCGGCATCTATTTTACGGTTATTGTAGGCAAAAATTAGCCTTAGGGGAATGGGCAAGGAAGGAGAATATATCCTCATTTCCAGGCCAGCTGAAGAATACATATCGTTCAAGCTAATTTTTTGACCAGAAGAATAGGCATTGCCTACATCATAGAACAAAACAGCGTACAAAGGCCCGCCTACAGGCATAACGTATTCAGCATTGAATACAATAGATTTTTCCCCACCAATATTTGTCCCTTGGGCGCTTCGAGGCCCGATGCTGTAAATACCATATCCTCGGATGGATCTTTCTCCACCAAGATAAAATCTTTCCCAGAAGGGCACTTGAGAATCTCCCGTGGCCTCAATAGACTGGTACTCGATATGAAATCCAACAAAGTGGTTGCCAACCAACGGATGGAAAAAGCTCCATTCGAACCGAGGCTTGATCAAACTTATATCTCCTCCTAAAAACGATCCGGCGAATTTGCATGACGCTGAATATAAAGATCCCCTGGTGGGGAAGATAGGGCTGTCAAGAGTAGAACGGGAAAACGCCGGGATTAGGCTGCTCATATTATGTTCACCCAGCCCAAACATTTCGGAATAAACTGGGTCCACATCTTCACCGCTATTTTCTTCAGGAAGCTCTACATTTACGTTTTCAAAGCTGTAGGTGAAGCTTGCTCTCCAATATCTCTTAAACCTGGCGCCGATTGTTAAATCAGCTCCCTTTCCTCTGCGGTCATAAAGATCGGGAAATATAATGTCGTGATAATAAGCGTTAAACCCAACGCTAATCGGATAATCAAGAAAATAAGGTTCAGAAAAGCCAAACTTATAATTTTTAATCCTCTCTCCATGATCTAGCGTGAGTTCTAAGATTTTGCCTGTGCCCAAGAAATTTACATGAGAATAGTCAAAAGCTCCGAAAATTCCTCCATAGCCATTATATCCACCAGAAAAAAGATAATAGCTCTTCTGAAGCTCCTCAACATGAAGCGTGACGTCGATATGAGCAGGTTTATCAGGATTTCGGGTTATCTGCGGCTCTCTCTCCAACCCAACAATTCCTTGCTGCCCTATCCTTTGAATGCACTCTTCAAACAATGAAAAATCAAACCTATCCCCTTCTCTGATGAGCATTTCTCGCCTTATAACCTTGTCTTTGGTAAAAGTATTTCCCCTGAATTCGAGCCTGTTCAAATAGGTCAGCTCTCCCTCAGTTATATTAAAGGTAACGTTGACAGTTTTCCTCTCCGTGTCAAGACTCTCTACTGGTATTATCCGGGCATAAAGATAGCCTTTGTTCCGATAACTCCCCCCTATATCTTTAACGCTTTCTTCTCTAATTTTTGCGCTGTAAATCTCGCCTTTCTTGAATTTAATGAACCTGCTTAAGGCCTCTGTCGAAAAAACTTTGTTCCCTTCAATCTTAACCTCGCCTACCGTATAACGTGAGCCAGCATCAACAGGAATAATTATCTTCTTCATCTTCTGCTTCTTCAAGAAAATAGAACTCTTTTTAATCTCCTCTATCTTTGGCTCACCGACTGCTGCCTTCATGTACCCATGCTCCTGAAGCTTATGCTTTATGCCGGCTAAATCATCATCAAGTTTATCTGGCTTAAATACATCCTTCCGTTTTATCCAAGATATAATTCCATGTTTTTTGTTCTCTGTCATAGCCTTTCGAAGAACGCTCGAAGGTAACTTCGCTTCTCCTTCAAACACTATCTCACCAATCTTAATTTTCTTTCCTTCGTTGATCTCAAAGATTAAATCTACCCTGCTTTTTTCTTTATCGTCCACAACAGTTTTAACCTCTCCAGAATAAAGTCCTTTCTCCACAAGCAGCTCCTCTATTGTCGCCTTGATTAACTGGATTTTATAGGGACTGTAAAAGGAATAAGGGATGATATATTCTCCCTTCTCCTTTAATTTTTTGACGATATCATCCTCCCTCAGCTTTCTGCCCGTCTTATAAGTGATGTTCCTGATGACAGGATTCTCCTCAACCGTGATTTTTATAATCTTTCCCCTAGTGCCTTGCTCTTCTTCTATTTTAATATTGGAAAAAAATCCTGTGGACCATAAAACTCTAAAATCCTTCCTCAGCACATCCCTGTTAAAGATGCTTCCGTCTCTCATAAAAAGATAATAGCGTATTGTTTCCTGAGGTACTCTCGTATTCCCGACTATCTCAATCTTCTCGATTATATCCTGTGAAAAGAGAATTAGGGGAAAAAACAGAATTATCGCAGAAAATACGGCTTTCTTAAGCATTTTCATGCTGAGACTATATCATCTAACCCCTGATTATGTTGAAATTAAACAGGTGTCTAAACTTCGAATTTCCATATTTATTTCTCTGCTAAGATAATTTGAAAAAAATCCCAACTGATTATATCCTTTTTAATTATTTTGAACCCAGCTCGTCTGATTTCATTTTTCACCCCGGAATCTAGCATGTTTTTGTACGTTGAGTATTCGGGATTAAAACGCTCAATAAAATCAAACACCAATGCTTTCCACTTTTTATCTGGATTGTTATGCTCAACAATTACAATTCTACCTCCAGGCTTGACCGCTCTATATGCCTCTGAGAGAACATTCAGTCTCTCTTCCTGGGGCATTTCATGAAGCGCTCCACAGATAACTTCCTTATCAAAACAGCAATCTGAAAAGGGCATATTTTGGGCATCTGCTTCCAAGAAATAGAGACCTTCATGTTTTTCTTTTTTTCTCGCAATTCTTAATTGAGCGGGCGAAAGCTCAAGACCAATTACTTTTCCTCTCCCTCTCAGTCTTTTAGCAATCATTATGGTCAAAGTCCCCGTTCCACTGCAGATGTCCAATATTTTTTCGCGAGGTTGAGGATCAATCCAATCCACTATCAATTCCCGCCATCTCCGCTCTCCGCCAAAACCACCGTTAAAAAAGAAACAAAATGTTTTTATAAAAGGATCGTATATATAGGAAAATCTCTTATACCATCTCTCATAGACCTTACGATAGTAATCTGACATCAGCTTTATTTCTGGTATTTCTCTTATGCCGGCTCTTCTCCAGTATAGAAAAATGCATCTCCGTCTCGCGCTTCTTTCGGGTCTGAAACAGGCTTCCAGGCGATATGTACCGTCTTCTCATTACGCAGCAAATCGATCACTGCTCCATACATGCTGGCTTGGGCAAAATAATATATTTTTCCTGCTGAAAAATAAGGCTCAGGCGGACTAAAGCCCTCCCCTGCAAAAACAGCTTGGGCTACCTGTTCTCCTCCCGAATACAGGAGAATTGTCTTATCACCCCATCTTGTTCTGCCCCCTTTTCTGTCGATTGCATATAATTGCACGCAATAGCCGTCAATCTTGAAGCTCGTGATTGCCATAGCCATGAGCTCACCTCCTTTTATCTTTAATTCTCACAAAAAATTCTATACCCGTTAAAACTTAATACCGCCAGCTTTTCAGGTCTGCTCCTGGTGGTGCAGTCTTAAGAATTCGCTCCAAAATCTTGGGAATATACATCTGATGGTATCTAAGCCGTGAAATCGCATTCGGTCTTGTATGATCTCCATTCCAGCAATGCTCTGCTCTGTCTCCGTAATCCACGACTCCATCATAATAAGGATCTTTTGTATTTTCGAGAAACTCTTCCATAAGATAGACAGCGTTGTTTAGATAATAGTTATCCATATCGCCGCAGTAGATATGGATTTTTCCTTTAAGTTTGGGACCGAGTGTCTTCCAGTCTCTTTCCAGGATGTATCGAAGGTCATAATTCTCACGCCAGTATTCAGCCACAGAATGATCTATTTCGCCAGTCAGCTTATCCCAGACAGGCTTTGGATAGCCGTCCTCACCGACTGGTGAATATACTGCCTGCCAGATGTCCCATTGGTCACCAGAGCGGCTTTTCGTTCCGAGTGCAAGTTCCCGGTGATTCATCTCTTCAAGGGTAGAACTGATCTCACCCAGATAATTCCGGTGCCCTGGCTTCGGAGTTCGCTTCCAGTCGCTTTCTACATAATAGGCATTTTTGTGTTCATAGATATTAACAATGCCATAGGCGCGAAAATCGATCGGGTCAGGACAGGCCGCATAGCAACCGTTGTATTCGTCGGGATAAAACACCTGGACAGCTAGAGCTTCCCAGCCGCCTGTCGAACCACCGTAGAGAAAACGCGCCCAGCCTTCTCCAAGGCAACGGAATTTCTTCTCGATATAAGGGATGAGCTCATAGGTGATTGCATCTCCGTAGGGTCCCAGATTAGCTGAATTCACAGCATAAGAATCATCATAATAAGGATTAGCGTGTTGAATTTCTATAACAACCATCCTCGGAAAGTCTCGGCTCGTCCAATCTTTGTAGAATTTATAGGCATATTCTTGAACAGTCTTGTTGTATGCATCCTGTTTGAATCTTTTGCTATAGGTAGGCTTAAGATTCGGGTCAGGTGGAATCTCCCGAAATCCGCTGAAAGTGTAGGGGAAATGGCCATGATTAATGACGAGGGGGTAGCGCGCCTCAGGATGTTCATCAAAACCTTCAGGCAGAAGAACACAAGCACCGAGGTGCATGGGACGGCCCCAGAATTCCGTCAAGAGTTTACTCTGGACTTTCACATGTTTGATGTATTTCGTATCTTTGGGTTCGGGGATTGGAGGGATTTTTTCATTGAGGGTAATTTTTATCATTTCATCTTGTTCAGGATCGATCCCCACCTTCTGCGGAGTGCTATAAAAATTGCCAGGCGCCCGGTTCCAATGCTGCCCCTCTCCCCTATCCATCGGGAGTTTTACCGTATGACCATCAGCTCGATGGAAAGTCTCATAGCGATGGAAAAGAGCCTGGACCCAGTATTCACCAACCGGAATCTCTGATAAGCTTTTCAACGGATAGCCAAAAACACTCTGGTCTACTGCAGCTACTTCTCCTGGTTTTAGCCCATCTACATCAATACCAAAAATTAATTGAGTATCAGGACCATCGCTAATCTGAAACCTCGGCTCCCTGCTTGGATCCATGGAGACCATCAACAACACCCGTCCGTCAAGAGGCTCTTTACTCAGTTCTTTTGTAAATAAAATTCCAAAACGGAGCTTTCCAGCCTGATCTCTTCCGTCTGAGTTGCCAGAGAGCAGAAAAACTAAGGCAATGATCAAAGACGGGAGCAAAAAAGTTAATTTTCTCAAATTTCTCTCTTTCATTAAATTTGCCTCCTGTGGAAATAATATAGATTTAATTCTTTCTTTCACCTCTTTTATAGGACAAAAAAAGACATAATGCGACATTTTTTTAAAAAAATGTTGACTCTTCCTTCATTTAAAGATAGGATTCTAATAAAATTATGCCAAAAATATTTTTTATCATGTTACACTAAAAAATAAAATGACTGAAGAAAGAAGAAAATATAAACGGTATAAGTGTTTGCTTCCTGCGCACGTGCTGCAAGCAGAAGGTAAAGATAGATTAATCCAGAGAACCACAGTTCATGATTTTTCCCGTGGAGGCTGCAAGTTAATTGTTAATATTGTTACACTTGATCCAGGTTCCGATATAGAGTTAGAACTCTATGTTCCAGAAAAAGGACTAAAGACCCCGTTGAGAGCAGAAATTGCCTGGAAAAAAATGTCAGGTGATAAATTGGAAGTAGGATTAAAGATAAAGGGCATGAAAAAAGGAGCAAAGAAAGAGATTCTTAAGTGGGTTGCACCCTTAGGACTGGAAACGAAGAAGAAACCGAAGAGAATAACGAAGAAAAAGTAGAAAAAAGCAGGAATTCTTTTTATCAATCCGGGATTATCTAATCAGACTTTTTATTTCCGTTTTAATTTATCTTCTGTTGCCTAATTAGCTCCTCTCTCCCCTGATCTAAATTTCAGCCCAACACTTACTGTTCTCGCCCTCATCGGGTATCCTGGCTCAGTCACATAATATTTATTGAAAAGGTTTTCTGCTTTGAGGAAAATAGTGAAATTTGAAAAACTTTTCGAAAGTATCGCATTTAGAACAAAGTAACCGGGAATTCGAACTATATCATCGAAGATTTTCACCTCCGAACCAGAGACAGCAAGTCCCCACAAAGTGAATTGAAGTTTATTTTTACCCGTAACATCCAGAACAAAGTTCAACTGGGATTCAGGGACAAGGTCAAGCGGACGATTTTCTTCTTCATTTCTCGCGGTAAGATACGTGTAGTTAACAGAAATGCTCAACAGGCTGACTGCTTTCTGGGCTTCCAGCTCAAAGCCGAAGATATTTGCTTTTCCGATATTTAAATTGGTCTGGAATCCACTGGGTAAACGAACAGCACTGATAAGATCTTTTATCCTGTTGTAAAAAATTGCACCCGAGAGAAGGAAATTTCTTTCATACCTCAAGCCAAATTCATAGCTTGTTCCTAGTTCATCCTTAAGATCCGGGTTTCCAGCGAGCGAGCTGTATAATGACCTCATGGATGGGAATCTTGACTTTTGAGAGAAGGTCAAGTGAATATCCAAATAATCGTAAGGATTAAATTTTAGACCTAAAATAGGATTTAATGATGCTTTATTATCTCCTGAATATTTCCTCAAATAATCAAGACTCACGCCTGCTACCAGTTTCAATCTTGGATTCAGGCTGAAATGACTCTCGAATCCAACGGAAAGTGTCTGGTGTTGAAACTCTTCCCATTCCCCTCCCCTATCATCCTGAGTTCTGATATTATCATCTCTATAATTCAAACTAAATTTCAATTCATTTTGAACCAGATAAGGAAAAGCACCGAGAAGGAAGGCTCCGTAGGAATCGTTATTATAAGTGGACTCCCACATCAGCTCATTCATACTGACGTCTGTGAAAGCATCAAGGACGTTATCGTGCCTGACATAGTAGCTTCTAAACTTAAGATGGCCGTCTTTTAACAAAGAAAATGTGCCTCCGAGATTGAGCTGGAGACGATTCCAACTCTTGAATCTCCAGTAGCGTGGAAAGTAATATTCTGTAGCAATAGGAACACCAAACTCTGACCAGTAATAAGCGGCTTCTAAGAGTATTTCGCTCTTCTGGTTGGGATAAAAATACACCTTACCTGTTATGTTTTTTCTCTCATAATCGCTGTTTTCTCTGATAGTATTTTCTCC